>Ga0247843_1003871_pt1 | contig 23442 bp, 22 predicted proteins | sample LaCruzMarch2017__FD_192420 | JGI IMG/M metagenome (GOLD analysis project Ga0247843, IMG submission 192420) | Freshwater microbial communities from meromictic Lake La Cruz, Castile-La Mancha, Spain - LaCruzMarch2017_8m | ecosystem: Environmental > Aquatic > Freshwater > Lake | place: Spain...
ACCGGCCTGATCTTGGCCGTGGTAGCTGTAGCGGTGTTTGGTTTCATTGCTGTGATGGGGGCACTCGTGGCTGACCAAGCAAACGAACTTGCCGAGAACCGTGACGACTATGTCACCGATGTGGTGGCATTTCTCAATGAGAATTTTGGCGCCAAACTTGAGGCTGGCGAGATTATTGACTCGATTGATGACCCGCAGGGCCCCGTGCGCGAATTTCTCAACTCGCAAGCCGACCGTGCCGTCAAACTTGGTGTAACGGCGTTCGGCACACTGTTCCAGGCGTTTTCGATTTTGTTGTTCACGTTTTATCTAGCCGCAGATGGCCCACGCTTGCGGCGCACCATTTGTCGCTGGCTACGACCCGAGCGACAACGAGTGGTGCTTGACGTGTGGGAACTTGCTGTGCAAAAGACCGGTGGGTATCTTTCGTCGCGTGCCATTTTGGCGGTGGTGTCGTCGTTTTTGCATTGGATTGCGTTCCAAGCCATTGGCACACCAGCCCCAGTTGCCCTGGCGTTGTGGGTTGGTGTCATTTCGCAGTTCTTGCCTGTGATTGGTATTTATGTAGCAGGTCTCTTGCCACTACTACTCACGGCAATCGATTCACCAATCAAGGGCTTGTTCGTCCTCGGCTTCATCGTCGTATATCAGCAGATTGAGAACTTCCTCATTGCGCCAAAGATCACGGCCCAAACCATGCAGCTGCACGCTGGTGTCGCATTTGCCTCGGCAATAATCGGCGGTGCCGTGCTCGGCCCGACTGGAGCAATTCTCGGTTTGCCGGCAGCAGCAGTGATTCAAGGAATTTTGACTTCGGTGGGTAACCGCTATGAAGTCGTTGATGACTCGCCGGGTGTCAGCGAATGATGCGCCGAGTGTTGGCTATGCCGCTCGCCTTGCTGCTGAGTGTGGGGTTGTTATTGGCTGCTACCCCCGTTTTTGCAGCACAAGATTCGGGGTCACAAGATTCGGGTACAGCGTCAAGCCCCGCGACTGTTCCCGCGACTGTTCCTGAGACTGTTCCTGCGACTGTGCCTGCTGCTGTGCCCGGAGGAATCGACCTGTTTCCGTTGCCATCAATTGCACCAAGCATCACCGAAACATTTCGATTCAAGCCTGAACTGCCACGCAATTCTGGTGTCGGTCGCCGTGTTGTGTACAGCAACTCACTCCAGTGGGTGTGGGCAATCGATGAAGACGAAAATGTCGTGCGTTCAATGCCGGTGTCGGGGCGCCGCGGTGTGCCTGCTGCAGGCACCTACAAAGTGACTTCGCAGTCGACGTGGTCGTACAGTCTTGATCTTGTCGGCGTGGACTTTCGATGGATGACTCGCTTTGCCAAAGGCCCAGCTGGTGGCAACATCGGCTTTCATGAGATTCCCCGCAAGAATGGCAAAGCCATGCAGACTGAATCCCAACTGGGGTCATTTGCCGGCGCAGGCTGTATACGAATGTCCACTATGGACGTGAAATTTTTGTATCAGTGGGCCAAGCTCGGCACACCAGTAGTTGTTACGCGCTAATGCACCGTCGTTAGAACAGTGCCATCTCTTGTTTGAAGAGGTCAAGCCCGAGGTTGCCGAGGCCGAGCGCGTAGGTGTGCCAGGCGCGCAAGTCAAAATCGTTGCCGTGTCGAGCCTTTGCTTCGTCGCGCATTTGTAGCCACACTCGTTCGCCCAACTTGTACGAAATTGCTTGTGCTGGCCAACCAAGGTAGCGGTCAATCTCCGAGCGATTGAACGCTTCATCGCTAGATGATCGTGCCGACATGAACTCAAATGCCAGTTGTGGGTTCCAGGCTTCGCCAGCATGCCACGGCCAGTCGTTGGGGATTCGCTTTTCACAGTGCATGCCGATATCAACGACAACTCGCGCCGCCCGAAACGCTTGCGCGTAGAGATAGCCGAGTCGGTATTCGGGTCGATCAAGAAAACCAAACTCGTCCATCAAGCGCTCGGCATACAGCGCCCAACCTTCACCGTGTCCGCTGACGAATTCGTTGCGTTGAAATCGCGAAAGCTTCTCGCGGTTCACCACTGCCATACCAATTTGCAGGTGATGGCCTGGTACACCTTCGTGATATGCAGTGGTTGGCTCGCTCCACAATGCAAATCTGGTGCGGCCATTTGCCGGATACCAAGTGCTTCCGGGCCGAGTGAGGTCTTCGCTGGGTGGCATGTAATACTGCGCCGCAGCACCACCCGGTGGTGAGATCTTTGCGTCGATCTGGCGAATTGACTGAGGAATATCAAAGTGGTCGCCATCGATGAGAAAGTCCATGGCTTGATCCATGAGGTCCTGTAGCCACAACCGCAGATTTTCTTCACCCTCGATCGAATGCTCTGGTGCAGTATCGAGATACTCGCGTACTTCGTCGAGTGATGCCCCGGGCTTGACAAGACCGGCACATTTTTTGAGTTGTTCATCGAGGCGTTGTACCTCCGCCAAACCCCACTCGTATGCATCATCGGCATCCACACTCATGCCCATGTAGCGCTGGCGCGCCAGCGCATGGCGTTCTTCTCCGACACCGTCGCGTGGGTCGGCCACTGGGGCATAGTCATTGCGGAGAAATGCTGCAGTAGCAGCCAGCGCTGCTGACGCCTGAAGCGCTGCAGCCTGCAACTCGGCGGTCGGGGCGCCATTCGTTGCGTTGGCTTGGTTTGCTAGCGCTGTAAAAAACCCAGGCGTACTTGCTGTGCCTGCCCAGCCATCGAGCATGTCGGCAACTGCGAGCACTTGTCGCCGTGGTGCCACGATGTTGCGCTGCATGCCAAGTCGCCACGACTCGCACATGCCACTAAATGCCGCAGGCACATGCGACATTCGCTCGGCGATGGTGTGCCACTGATTGGGTGTATCGGTGGGCATGAGGTCGAACACTGAACGCGCATAGTCGACGTTGCCGGCCAGCACACGAATCGCCCGCAGATGTTCACCTGCGGCAAACTCGCGCTCAGACATCTCTAGAGAGTTGCGCAGCACACCTGCTGCGAGCCGATCGGTATCACTCGATTGGTTGAGCGAATTGAGTTTCGCCAGCGTCTGTCGACTGAGCGACTCCATCGCCTCGTGGCCAGCAGGGCTGAAGTCGGTCATGAGGTGATCGCTGCCGGCGATGCCGAGCCCCGTAGCAAAGCCCGGGTCGAGTTCAGCAAGTCGATCGATATAGGCATCAGAAAGTGCAAAGACGGGTGATTCCATGACTTGCACCCTAAGTGGTGTGATGTGCGAGGCTCAAGCCGTGGAGACATCTACGAATCGCAAGCGTGTGTTGGTAACGGGGGCCTCGTGCGGTATCGGTGAAGCTTTTGCCCACTGGTATGCCGAACGGGGCTTTGAGGTGGTGCTGGCTGCGCGCAATCTTACCGAGCTCACCCGAGTGGCAGCAGCACTGCAGGCCCGGGGTGCAATCACCCAGGTGATCGTGGCAGATTTGTCTCATAAAGATGGTGTCGAAGATGTGGGCGCACGTTGCGGGTTGCTAGACGCAGTCGTATTGAATGCCGGCATCACCCATGCAGCAACAGTGGGCTCTTCGAATCGTGATCAACTTGATGCGCTGGCATATCTCATGTCGGCGGGTGTCGTGCGACTGTGTGAAGTGGTAGTTCCGGGCATGGTGCAGCGTGGTAGTGGGGATGTAGTCATCGTCTCGAGCATTGCTGCCTTCACACCAATGCGAAAAGCAGGCCCGTACGCAGCAGCAAAATCGCACATCACTGCCTACGCGCGCAGCCTGGCCTTGGAAGTAAACGACAAAGGTGTTCGCGTTACAGCTGTTTGCCCTGGTTATGTGCACACCGACCTGCATCGACGAGCAGGTCTAGATCATCTCTCGCGCAAGGTGCCCGGCTGGATGTGGCTAGACCCCGATGATGTAGTGCGGGCAACGCAGCGAGCCCTACGTAGGGGTAAGACCGTTATTGTTCCAGGTTTGGTGTATCGCCTGGTGTTGCCGTTTTTGTCGTCACGCCTCACCCAGCGTGTGTGGCGGCGTTTGACACGGCGCTCGTAACACTGTGTTATTGATTGGCCTTGTCGCGTAGATGTCCACCAACGTGGCCAATGACGACTCGTCGTTGTTTTACATCAAGATAAAAATAGATTCGCGCGTCGTTGCAACGAATATGTGGGCCTAGTTGTACAGCAGCATCATTCCAGATGATCGTGTAGTCGCTCCCGAACTTGTTGATTGCATTGTCGCTTACCGATGGCGCAAAGTTGAACTTCTCGGTGCAGTAGGTATTGAACAAATGAGGCTCGATATCACCACGGCGCAGGCGGGCCGCCAGATTGTTGAGTTCGACCAGGTTGCCGAGGATGCGCTGGTTAGTCGCAGGAGAGAACTGCAGCCTGCCCAGTCGAGTTTCTACTTCGGGATGAAAATCCAAGTTGCTGCACATGCCTTTGGCGCGTGAGAGCACACCAGCAGTGTTGTTCCACTGACTTGGATCGTCACGAAGAGAGAGGAAGTCGGTAAGTGAGTGAAGGTAGCGGTCGCGGTCCTCGGCAATTTTTGCACTGAGGTGCTCGGTGGTGGTCAGGTTTTCATAAAGTTCGTCATAGTCAGACTGCACTTCGGTAACGCGTTGTTCAAGCTCCTGGTTCTTGCGACGCAACTCGCCAACTTCTGGCGAAGATGTGCTGGCAACCACCTGTTGAATCGGGACTTGTGAGGCGCTTTGAGCGCGGGTGGTCGGGCGCGGCAACAAAGGGAGTGCACCAACTGCTGCTGCGATCAAGTCGTTGACGACCTGCTCGTCATCTTTGCCGTGATACTCACTCAGTACGGTGCCGCGAACGGACCGCGGCCAGGCCACGAGAACCCAGCTGGAACTCACTTTGCGTGTGCCATAGAAGTCGTTGAAGCCAGCTTCGGCTTGTGCAGTGGTGAGGTGGTGCACGTGGGCAATACCAGTCAGCACCCGAGCCGTATCTGCAGTGGTGTTCGCATTGGCACCCTTGGTGCTGGTGCACTCAATGACCAACGGCAGGCGCCGCGAGGGGGCTTCGATGAATGCGGCAATGGCTGCGCCTTCATCCTGAGTCGATGCGCGACTCAGATTGGCCGACACAACTTGCTGCGCGTCACGGACGCGCAGTTCGCGCGCAACATTGGATACGAGTGTGGTGAGAGCAGGCGAGGGCCGTTCGGTACGGGTGCGAGGCAAAATCAGTTGACCAGTTGGTCGTACTTCACGGCGCACATCCACACAGAGATCGCCTCGTGGATTGTTGAACATCGAGATAAGTGTGACTTGTCGTGCGTCATCTGCCGGATGTTGCTCTGAGATGTCGACACGAAAGACCTTGTCGCTCACGCTGCTACGTGCATTTACCTGAGTGGTGTTCGTGCGCTTATCGTTCGGCCAGGTTTGCTCGAGCCAAGGTTCGACAACTTGGCCAACCGTTTCACGCAGGGCAATCTCGGTAGCTGCATTCTTTGGCTTTTGAACGATGAGCGTTACTCCATAGACGGTAAGCATCAACGATCAACTATCGACTTAACACAAGCTGAAATTCGAGCACACCTGAATCCTCGGTCGAAATTCCAGGAATTGATGGGTTGGGTATCGACCAGTCAGCAAACACAACGGCGACTTCACCAGCGAGAACAATTTGTGAGTCTCGAACCGTGCTGACAATCGTCACGTCTACTGGCTTGGTAACACCACGTAAAGTCAGCGAACCACTTGCTTGGTGGGTCACGGTGCCAGCGAGCGCAGCTGGGTCGATGGTGATTGGTGAGGTGAGCACAAAGCCAGCAGTCGGATAATTGAGCACATCCATGATGCGGCTTTCGAATTGCGCGTCGCGCCTCGGGTCGTCGCTTTTTACGGTGGTCATGTCGGCGGTGAACTCGGCGTTAGTAACCGTGAGGTCGGTAATGGTCACGCTGCCCGTTACCCCGCTCGTTCGCCCAACGGCAGTTACCCGCTGGCCGAACAACACTTCGTTGACTCGGTACCCAACTTGGGATTCAGCCACGACATTCCACGTGCCATCGGCATCGCTAAGAACCGGGGTCGGTACGGCACTTTGGGCTGCTGTGGCACCGTCAATTGATGTGGTGGTGGCCTCGCTCACGAAACTGTCGGCGGCTGGCTCGCGAACGAAGTTGATGTAGGCCCACGGCCCACCAACCACGGCTACGGCCGCTAACACAACGACTCCGATGACGAGTTTCCAGCGGCGTGACATGCCTCGCAGGTTACTGTTGCTCGGTGACGTTGGCGAACCTGTCGGGCTCAATCGCTGCGTTGTTGGGCGTCGTGTTCATCTGGCCTCAAGTGATTCGGGTGTATGCCAAGCAGAGTGTCGAAGGCGTCTCGGGGCTATCTCACTTGATCGGTCTGTCAGGAACACTGATGTGGTTCACCTATGCAATCAGCACGCGGAGTCTGCCGATGCTGATTTCGAATGCAAACATTGAAATTGCAATCATCGCCTTGATGGTGATGCTGGTGCGCAAGCGAGCGCTGCCGTTGTGGCTGCCCGTTACCGTTTTTGCAGTAAGTGCCGCGTATTGCATTGTGTTGAATGCCGTGGCACCGTCAGCAGTAGGAATCACTGGCGTGCTCATCGGCACGCCAGCAATTTTGCCCCAGGTGTGGCGTGCCATTCGCACCGAATATCTGCTGGGAATCTCCGCGTCGTCGTACTTGCTCTTGGCAACGATGAGCCTTGGCTGGTTTACCCACGGCATCTTGATAGATGATGCAATCGTTGCGTACCCGAACTTTTTGTTGGCACCCAGCGCACTATTTATTGCTTGGAAAGCCTGGTCGTCGCAGCGCCGTGCTGCACAAATAAGCGTGTCTTAGCCCAGCGTGATGGTGGTGGAAACCGTCCCGGCGCGCTGATGTGATGCGGTAAGCATCAACTTGGTGCCACTGTTGGCGCGTATGAGCCAGGTTTGCAGGTGTCGATCCGGTGTGCCGTCAGACATCATTCCGCCATCCAACAAGAATCTGGCACGACCATCTAGTTGGCCGATTCGCACACGTGCCTCGCCCTCCACAAGGTCGACCGCAGTGCCGTCGGCATTGTTGATTTCCACCACGCCAGGAAGCACGATTTTTTTGTTGCGCGCATGCTGGGTAACGGTGGTGGAGAGCCAACCAGTGTTGGCAACACCCAGACGCACGCGCCAAACATCAGCACCGACCGGGGTTGCATCGGCGAGTTTGATTTCTAGCCGTGGTGAAGCCATTGCCTGATAGATGGCCACCTCGGCATGGGGTGCCACTTCGGCTTTCAGCAGTGACGCTGGGGCGTTACTCCATATATAGACAGCATTGGCACCGCCGAGTTCCACCTTGCCCAATTGCGGGTGTTCATAGGGGTACCACGCAACGAATGAACCCGGGGCATGGGTATCGCTCCAAGCACAAACGGCTAGATCCTGTGCGGGTGTCGGGCCGACATACCACCAGTCAGTTGGCGAGTGTTCGCCAGTGGCATGGAAAATTGCATCCCAGAATTCCGTGGTCCACGAATACACGCCGAGATGGTCGTACGCCCAGTCGTCACCAGCACCACCCATCACATTTGACTTGTCCCAGGTGAGGTCTTCGTACACCGAGTGCACGGGGTACGACGTGAGTGGCGTGGAGTGCTCACCAAATTTTTTGAAGATGAACAAATCATTGGGTGGCAATTTTGCATCGGGAAGATTGCTACTTGGGCGCAACATGTAACCGCCTGCAGTGTGGAACGCGTTGTAGCCACAAACGTTGGGCCGCGCTTTTACTGCCCGCACGAGCGAGAGCACCTCGGGTTCACTCATCGGGTGGTCACCAGAACCAAGCACATCAACGCCCCAACTTGCTGGGAAGTTGCGGTTGAGATCTAGCCCGGCTGGGTCGCGTGGCTGGTCAACGGTGAAGCCGTCATAATTTTCGATGAGACCTTCAGCGAGCAGCCGATAACGCTGCACACCAGTTGGAGCACCAAGTGGCCCGACAGCAATCATCACGCGTGGTTCATCTGGGTGTTGCATCCAGCCACCGTCATCATCGGCGATACGCATGGTGAGAATGCGACCGTCACCATCAATGTCTTGCATATGCAGACCGGGCCAACGGTGCCCATCACGCCATGGCCACGAGCGCACACTTGATCGATGAAACAGTGGTTTATCCAAAAGGGCGTCTTCGACCCCGTCAGGGTTGACCCGTGGGGCAATGTAAAACGTGCGAGTGCGCAGTGCCTCGCGCACTGTTGCGTCACCCGCAACATGCTTGGTTACCAAGTGGTGGATGATGTACAAAGCCGCAACGCCGCCGGTGACTTCGGTGGCATGAATATTTGCATCAATCCAATGCGCTGGCTTGGTGTGGTGTTCCCCAGTTGTTGAATCAGTGATGGTGGCCACGAGCAAATCGCGACCCAGATGTGATTGCCCGTAGCTCTCGATGGTGAGCAGCGTTGGGTGCGCAGCTGCCAGGGTGCGCAGCCAGGTGGCCATTTCGTCGTAGCGCAGGAACCGATCGAAGTCGTAGGTCATCTGCCGAGGCTAGACCTAGGTGAACGCCAGCAGCCAAACAGCAAGCAAAATACCGTGGATGGTGCACGGCGAGGCGAATTAGGAGGAGGGTACGCTCGCTAGTAGCGACGCGCATGCCTCATACACCGATATTTCATCACGTAACCGGTGAGTGGCGCGCGCAATGGCGCGGTCGCATTCACGGTGGAGCAGTGCTCGTTGCGCTACCTGCCGGAATCGTGCTGACGCTTTTGGCATCGGGCCCGTTGGCAACGACGGCAACGGCGATTTATTCAGTATCACTCGTGGCTTTGTTCGGAACCTCGGCGTCGTACCACTTGTTTGCACGCAGTCATCGGGTACAAAACGTCATGCAGCGCATTGATCACTCAATGGTCTATGTATTAATTGCTGGCACGTACACCCCCGTGTGTTTGCTGGCGCTGCCTCGAGCGCTAGGTGTTCCACTGCTCGTTGCGGTGTGGTCAATAGCGGTGGTGGGCATCGTGTTAAAGGTCATGTGGAAGGCGCGAAGATTGTCTGCGTCGCTCTATTTGGTGATGGGCTGGATTGTGATCATCGTGCTGCCATGGGTGTATCAGCGGGCAGGGGCCCCGACACTGATGTTGTATGCCATCGGTGGCATCGTGTTTACGACTGGCGCGGTGATGTTTTATCGCCGGTATCCGCGACTCCGACCCGAAGTCTTCGGGTTTCATGAGGTGTGGCATGTGATGACCGTTATCGCGGTGGTCTGTCAGTTCGCGGCGACTGCGCTGCTGTTGCGGTAAAAGCGCAACTAGTCTGAACACCTCACGGGTCGCTAGCTCAGTTGGTAGAGCAACGGACTTTTAATCCGCAGGTCCCGGGTTCGAGCCCCGGGCGACCCACGTGTCAATTCAGTTAGAACAACTCGACCTCTCGGTCGCGGGTATGACCTGTGGGGCTTGTGCCGTCAAAGTCGAAAAAGCCCTCAATCAGATTCCCGGCGTCACAGCCACAGTGAACTTTGCTACCGAGTCGGCTCGCGTCACTTTGACTGACGAAGTTTCCACCCAGCAGGTAATTGAGCGAATCGAAAATGCTGGTTACGGCGCGCGACTGCTGGAAGACACCACACCCGAGATGCTCGACAAAGAGACTCTTGATCGTGTGGCGATGCTGCGGGCACGACTTGGCGTGTCGTTGGTTGTGGGCCTACCCGTGGTTGCGTTGTCGATGATCTCGGGGTTGCAATTCGAAAACTGGAAGTGGTGGGCTTTGGCACTTTCGCTTCCCGTAGTCGTATGGTCAGCAGCACCGTTCCACAAGGCAGCCGCGATGAACGCACGTCATCGTGCGACCACCATGGACACGTTGATTTCTCTGGGCATTATCGCGGCAATGAGTTGGTCGGTGTGGGCGTTGGTGTGGGGTGATGCTGCCGACCATGACGGCATGGACATGACCAACATGGACATAGACCACATTTATCTTGAAGTTGCAGTAGCCGTCACCACTTTTTTGCTAGCTGGTCGCTATTTCGAGGCTCGGGCCAAACGCCGGGCAGGTGACGCACTTCGTTCACTACTGGCGTTGGGTGCGCGACATGCCACTGTTCTGCGCGACGGCGAAGAGGTGTTGATTGATGCATCCCAGGTGCAAGTCGGCGATTTGTTCATCGTGCGACCAGGGGAGATCATTGCCGCAGACGGCATAGTTCGCGAAGGTAGTTCGTCGCTTGATGTTTCGATGCTCACCGGCGAAAGCGTTCCAGTCGACGTAACGGTCGGGGCCAACGTGACGGGTACGACGGTGAACCTGACAGGTCGGCTCGTGGTGCAGGCCACACGCATTGGTGCCGATTCGACGTTTGCCCAAATGACACGGCTTGTACGCGATGCTCAGGCAACCAAGGCACCAGTGCAAAAACTCGCCGACCGGGTGAGTGGCGTGTTTGTTCCCACTGTGATCGTGATTTCCATAGCAACGTTTGTGGTGTGGTGGGTGATGGGTGACGATATTTCGCAGGCCTTCACCGCTGCAGTTGCTGTGTTGATCATTGCCTGCCCTTGCGCTTTGGGGCTAGCGACGCCAACAGCATTGATGGTCGGCAGTGGACGAGCTGCACAGATGGGGATTGTTATCAAGGGTGCCGACGTGCTGCAGGGCACGCGTCGGGTCGACACCGTGGTGTTTGACAAGACAGGCACGGTGACCACCGGGATGATGCAATTGGTGGATGTTGTGTGTGCTGAGGGTGTAACCCGGTCTGAGTTGTTGTCGTTTGCTGGCGCACTCGAACATGCCAGCGAGCATCCGGTGGCCAAAGCGATTGCGACTGCTGCGCGATCAGAGCGTGGCACGCTGCAGGCCGTAACTGATTTTGAGAATCTGCCGGGGATGGGCACGATCGGTTTAGTCAATGGCACGAGTGTGATGGCGGGTAATGAAACCCTCATGCGTCGAAAACTGGTGCTGATCCCCGCAGCCATGAACAATGCATTGGTTGCCGCCCGCACTGGGGGCAACATCGGCATTTTGGTGGCAATCAATGGCACGGTGCAGGGCGTGTGTGTGGTGGCTGATCGGCCAAAAGCAAACAGTGCCGCAGCCATTGCTGCATTACGCGACTTGGGCCTTCGCCCAATTCTGCTTACCGGTGACAGTCGTGTGACTGCGTTGGCCGTCGCCAAGCAGGTTGGCATTGAAGCTGATGAACAACATGTGATTGCTGGTGTGTTGCCCGAAGAAAAGGTGCGAGTGGTAGCAGATTTACAGGCACGTGGTTACGCGGTGGCAATGGTGGGTGACGGAGTGAACGATGCTGCGGCTTTGGCGCAGGCCAACGTGGGCATCGCAATGGGCACGGGCACCGATGTGGCAATCAATGCCAGTGACCTCACGATCGTGAGCGGCGACCTGCGTTTGGTGGCCGACGCCATCTTGCTGTCACGCGCCACGTTGCGCACCATTAGTGCCAACGTGTTTTGGGCATTTGCCTACAACACTGCTGCGATACCACTGGCGGCCCTCGGGCTACTCAACCCGATGTGGGCCGGGTTGGCAATGGCTCTGTCGAGTGTGTTCGTGGTGACAAACAGTTTGCGACTCCGCACCACCAAGCTCACGCCGCACACTGCGTTCGTACACGCAACTCGTTAGCCGCATCACTCAACCATCCACGCGCGGTGCGCCGGGTGACGCCATGGGCTGCAGCAAATTCATCCAGTGTCTGGGTAGTGAGTGCGTCGAAGACAGCCCGTGATTTTTCTGACATGTTGTGTTCGCGTGCTGATTGCAAAAGAAATGCCAGTTCAACCTCAGAGTGCGAGCGGCCAGTTAATGAACCATACGGGTCTTCATGATTCAGCAGGTCGGCGCTGCGTTGGTTGAGGGTGGCATCGTGAATCGCAGCACCCGTTTCGAACTGCTGGCGTCGGCGTTCGCCTCGCACGAAAGCAAAGTATTCAATGTCGCGCACGATATTGACGGCAATTTTTGCTGGACGGCGCTCGATTGGGTACGTCCGAATTACCTCCCACGCGTGGGAGAGCACCATGCCTAAGGCATCGTTGTAGCCAATGCTGCGAATGTGCCCGCGGCGCCGGGCAATAGCCAACATCGGTGGAATCACCCGTTGCAACACGATTCGGGCAGCGAGCTCGTCGGTTGCGGCATGACGAACGACTTGGGCCAACATCCGGTCGGCCGTCAAGTCGCATTTGGCACCGCGGAAGCCAATCGCCACCAGCACCTCATCCAACGAAGTAAACGGGGCGGGGCGTAGACCCCACGAGTTCACGGTGCGCAGAACCCGGGGCGAATACACCATTCGTGCCCATTCGGCTTCAAGTAGGGCAATTGGATTGCGGTGGATGCTGGTGATGGATTGTGAAGTGGTCATGGCACTCCAGCGTCAGGATGTGCCTCACCAGTACTCTCACCGCAGGAAAATCGGCAAGACTTCGGTCATGCGCATCAACCTGCCGTCGGGTACGCCAGCCGAAATCGACACGACCGTTGCGTCACCCACCATGGGGCTGGTGATTGCCCCTGATATTTTCTCACTCCGTCCTTTATTCGCAGACATGGTGACGCGGCTCGCACAGGAGTGGAACATGGCAGTGTGCGCGGTGGAGCCATTTCCTAACCATTCACTTGGCGCAGAAATCGAGCCGAGGATGAAAGCCGTCGCGTCGTTGAATGACGCGAATCATTTGCGAGATCTACACGAGGCAGCTGATGCACTGGGCACCCCGCGTATCGGGTTGATGGGTTTTTGCATGGGCGGGATGTATTGCTTCAAGTCGTCGGTGAGCGAGCGGTTTACCCGAATCGTGAGTTTTTATGGAATGATTCAGGTTCCGCCAAATTGGCAGTCAAGCACCCAAGGTGAACCGCTTGACTATTTGAATCGAGGTGACGCCAAAAAAGTGCTGGCGATAATTGGCACTAACGACCCGTACACACCTGCTGCTGATGTGACTGCGCTACGTGCAACAGGTTGCAACGTAGTGGAGTACGCCGCCGAACATGGCTTTGCTCACGACGCTTCGCGGCCGTCGCATCGTAAAGAAGATGCCGCTGATGCATTTGCACGCACGCGTGCGTGGTTAGTTGGCGAATAGCCGTATTACGACGAGCGCGCCGTCATTTTCGTGCGCTCTTTGATGCGATAGCGACGGTCTGCTTGCTCGAGCCAGCCGAGGCGAATGAAGCTGGCGATTGCCTTGTTCACCCGCTCGCGTGACGCACCCACCATCCCGGCCAGTTCTTCTTGGGTGACGGGCAAGACGAACTCGTCGCTGCCTTCTGACAACTCAAGCAAGCGCTTGGCGGTGCGACCGGTGACGTCAAGGAACACGCTGTCTGACAACACTTCGTCCATGACACGCAAACGCGATGCCAGCAGTTTGGTGACCCCCCACAGCATGGAGGGGTTGCCTTGCAATTCGGTTTTGACCGAAGCGTAAGGAATCTGCAGCACGCTCGACGGCTCGAGCGCACGCGCCAGAGCGCTGCGCGCCCCGTCGTCCAACAGGCCGAGTTCACCAAACAGGTCTCCCGACTCCATGAGGGCAAGCATGCTTTCGCGGGCATCAAGTGGTCGGTTGCCGATGGCAATGGCGATACGTCCAGACAGCACGACGAACATTGCATCTGGTGTTTCGCCTTCGTTGAACAAAACATCGCCACGTTGGAGTTGACGTACGGATCCGGCGGCGGCAATCTTCTTCAGCGATTCGGGCGAAGTGGCGGCGAAAAATGCATTTTTGGCGAGGAGCTCTTCATGAGTCATGTGCTTTACGGTACTACCCTTAAGCCCAATGCCCACGGGAGAATTGCGTAGACCTGGCGAGATAATTTGGACCATCGTCGTTGCCGCTGGTGCGGGCACTCGTTTTGGTGGCCCGAAGCAATTTGAATCGCTCGGTGACCGCCGCGTAATCGATTGGTCAGTTGCGGTGGCACGCGAATCAAGCGATGGCGTAATAGTCGTTCTTCCGCCGCAAGATGCCGAACGCGAGGGTGGTGTTGCTGGTGGTGCCACCCGCAGCGAGTCGGTGCGTCGTGGGTTGGCTGCAGTGCCCAAGAACGCCACCATTGTGTGTGTGCACGATGCTGCTCGACCGTTTGCCAATGAAGATGACTTCCGCCGAGTGATTGCTGCAGTCGCTGAAGGCGCCGACGGTGCCGTGCCAGCAATACCGGTTGCCGACACGATCAAAGTGGTGGATGACACCGGTCAGGTCATGCGCACACCACCGCGTGGATCACTTCGTGCAGTTCAGACACCGCAAGCGTTTCGTGCCGAGGTGTTGCGTCGCGCCCACGCCGAGCAAGGTGAGGGCACCGATGACGCTGCACTGGTCGAAGCACTTGGTGGCAAGGTGGTGGTCGTAGACGGCGACATGTTGAATCGCAAGATCACCACTCGCGACGATTTGGATTGGGCCCGCATCCAACAGAGCGGACACTAAAGATGCGTGTTGGTCAAGGCTTTGACATACATCGTTTTGCTGATGATGATCGTCCGCTGGTGTTGGCCGGTGTGCATATTGTCGGTGAGCCTGGGCTGCATGGCCACAGTGATGCTGATGCCATCGCTCATGCCGTGAGTGATGCTTTGCTCGGTGCAGCCGGTCTCGGTGACATCGGTGAACACTTTCCGGATTCTGACCCGCAGTGGAAGGGTGCCGACTCGATGCAGATTTTGCGTCAGGTGGTGGACAAGGTTCGTGCGGCTGGTTGGCGAGTGGAAAACGTGGATGTGAACGTTATTTGCGAGCGTCCCAAAATTGCGCCGCATCGCGCGGCGATGCAAGCCAATTTGGTCGCAGCAGTTGGTGCGCCAGTTTCGGTCAAGGGCCGACGTGCTGAAGGTCTGGGCAGTATCGGCCGAGTCGAAGGAATTGCCTGTATGGCAGTTGCGTTGCTTGTTTCATGACGCGTCGTCCGCGGCGCGACGCGCGTCGACCCGATCGTGGCCCAGAGCGCGGTAATGGTCGTGGTACAGGTCGTGGCGATGCACGCGGTGACGCACGTGGTGATGGTCGCGGTGCAGGTCGAGGTGATGCACGTGGTGATGCACGCGGTGCCGGTCGTGGTGCGCAGCGTGACCGCACGGCACGTTCGGCACGTTCACCTCGCCCTGATCGTTCGGCGCGCCCGCGTTCGAATGATCGTTCACTCGGCGGTGAACAGATTGAAGGCCGCCAAGCCGTTCGCGAGTTACTTACAGCTGGTCGTCGTCGAACGCGCGAAATTCTGATCGCTGAAGACACCGATAAGAACCCAATCATCAGCGAGATTTTGGATATTGCGCGTTCGCAGCGAGTGGTCGTGCGTCAGGTGTCACGCAAAGAAATCGATGAGCAGGCACGTAGCGAAGCACCACAGGGTGTGATTGCTTTTGCCGATGCGCTCGAAGAAGTGTCACTTGACGAAGTGCTCGCCCGCACCGCACAAGCAGAGAAATTGTTTCTCGTGGCTATCGACGGGGTGACTGACCCGGGTAATCTTGGGGCGATCCTGCGTTCTTGTGAAGGTGCTGGGGTAGACGCCGTGATTTTGCCGCGCCATCGCGCTGTTCATATCACCCCGAGTGCCGCCAAGGCATCTGCTGGTGCAGTGGAGTATCTGACGATGTGTCTGACGCCTGGGCTACCGACTGCAATTCAGTTGATGCGTGACGCCAACGTGTGGGTGGTTGGTTTGGACGATGCAGCCGACAAACCAATTTTTGGTATGGGAGACCTGGCCCGCGAACACATTTGCTTGGTGCTTGGTGCCGAGGGACCAGGGTTATCGCGGTTGGTGCGTGAGCGATGCGATTTGATTGTCTCGATTCCGATGCGTGGTGCGCTGTCATCGCTGAACGTATCGGCGGCTGCGGCACTCGCCACATATGAAGTCGTGCGCGCACGTCGGCAATAGTTGTTTCGCACCTATTCTTTGCGCGCGTAGTATTAACGACTGTCGCTTCGTGCGGCTCGCCGGGGTAGCTCAGTGGCAGAGCAACCGCCTTGTAAGCGGTAGGTCGTGGGTTCAATTCCCACTCTCGGCTCAATTGCGACGAGATTCCAGGTAACTGGCTCCGTAGCCAACCGTCAGCAGAAGTCCTCCCAACAGCACCAGTGTGGTGGTGATACCCAGTGGTGGTTCCCAAGCCGGTGCCGAGAACATCGCAAAGAAGTTGTCGCCAACGATTCCCACCGAATATCGGCGAAGAGCCGTGTAACCCGCAATGAATTGCGCCAGCACCCACACGCCAATCACGGTGGTGCGTGTAACGACGGATGGTCGTAGATGTCGTGCTGCCAGCAGTGGCAGTCCGACGAGGAGAGGCATGACGTGTCGACCCTGTACTCCGTATCCACGAAGAATTCGGTAATAGTTGATATCAGTAGCGAGGATAAGCAGTATCGACATCAGCACAAGGCTCGTTAGCGCTACTCGGGTTGCAGTGGTAGAACTTGTCGCACCGAGAGAGATGAGCCACATCGCCACCGCAATCAGCAAAATGAATATCAATCGTGGGAGCGGAACCTCGAGTGATCCAAGATCTCCAACGGCTTCGAGTAGTACTCGATAAGTATCTCCGAATGCATGGAAAACTTGCTCCTGCAATGGCACATCCGGGCCCAAGTACTCGGCACGTCGTGGATTAACCGCGGGATTGTAAACAAACAGATACCACCAAGTTGCAAAGAGAAGCATTATCGTATGCAGTGCTGAAACAGTTCGATGTTGACTGATCAATTGGAGTGCGGTACGCCAGGTTCCACTGGCAATTACACACACAAACATGATGCTGGCGAAGTACACCATCCCAAGTGGGCGAGCAAGCATCAACACGACACCACTGATTGCATAGGTGAGAACTTCCCAGAAATCGTGTGGCTTAGCACGAAGCATCCCGGGAGCGGCAATCCATAGGGCGACAGAGCCAACAAGTTCCAATCCACTTGGATTCACCACCGATGCGAGGAAGATCACAGCTGGTGCCAGCGCAGAGAGGAGTGGCAAGAGAGAGTCGTTGCGTCTCACGAGATTCACGACGCATAAAGCAATCATGAGGGCTGCTGCGAGGGCACTCCAGAGTCGTGCAGCAAACCACGAGTTGTTACTTGCACCAGCAAGTGTGCCAAATCCTGGTATCAGATAAACCGCTGGCGTGTAGAGCCCCATCGCAGTGATGGGACGTTCGTCAGCGGTGGATTGGTCTTGTACTCGTAGCCCGCATGCGGGTACCGCAGGTTGGGCGACAAAACACCGCTGAACCGTGTTGGCTCCGTCGAATTGTGGATCGATGTCTACGTAAGTTGCCCAGTGTGAGTATTCCATTCGACCATTGAGATGTGAATCTTCGACCAAGCTTGCCATTGAGTCCACTGCTTCGGGTGATAACCCGTCGACGCTCACATCTAGTGGTGAAGTAAGCACGTTTTTTTCAGCGAGAATTTGCAGTGGAACGAGTCGCCCATCGTTCAACGAGGCGTAGATCGAATACGACTCAGGAAGATCAAAGCTCAAGACCCAGATAGAAAAGCCAACAATTGTTGATGGGTCAATGCCGAGACTCGCAGTCACATCATCGCGAACCATGTTCGGGGCCGAACGATCCACAATTTCTCCGTCAGCGATAACGACAATGTCAGCAACACCGGACGTGCTTTCGTAGGCCCATCCATCAATTGACAGCCGCCAGCCTGGGATTTCTTCTCCCTTGGGTTGCCCTCGAATCACGGCTGCTGACTTAATCAGATGTGAAGCCTCATCAGGTGCTGAACCCAAAGGTGTGAGCTGTGCCCACAGGGCAAAGAGCACCATGGCAACCAGCGAAGTCGCGCCAAAGACAACCCAACTCTTCTTTGGTTCAGTGGTCACTGCGCAATCGTAATCCTTTGTAACAATGGCGTACCGCTGTGGGATATTGACGGCGATTAGTCTGGCTACATGAGTCAAGAACAGCGCCGTCAGCGTCCTGCACCTGAGCCCCGTGCCAGCAATGTCAATTCTGTGCTGTCGATTGCAGTGGCGGTGTTGGCAGTGTTGCTTGGGTTTTTCATTCTGCGTGACTTGCGCAATGACACTTCGGTTGCATCCCCTGATGCTGTGCAAACTGATGAGTCAGCCACACAGGAGACCACCGTCGAGACCATCGCCGTAGAAACGACGGCAGCGCCAGTAGTGCTCATAGCCTTCAAAGTGCAGATTGCCAACGCATCTGGGGTGAGCGGCAGTGCTGGTTTGCTCACCACCGAGATGCAGGGCCGTGGCTACATCGTGCAGCCGGCCATCAACAAGAGTGAAATCACTCCGAAGCAAACCGTGACCGTCGTGTATTACTTGTTGGGTAGCGAGGCTCCGGCTGCTCAGGTGGCGCGTGAACTGGGTGGTGTGGCAACTTCACCAATGCCAACACCGATACCCACCGAAACGGGCAGTTTGGGCGAAGCGAGCGTGTTGATTCTGCTGGGCACCGACGTGGCAGGTAAGCCATTGTCGATCCTTGCCGGTGGCACTGTTGCACCGCCAGCGATCATCACCACCACCACAGCGGGCTAATCACTCCAGCCTGATCAGGCTTCTCGCGCCGCCAGCCATTGAGCAGCGGCCTGCTCCACGCATCGTGTGGTCGCAGTAAGACCGTCGTCGCCAAAAGTTTCGCGCAAACTTGTGGCATCAACACCGAGTCGTTTCAAGTGGATGTGGGCCGAGGTGTGCACGTCGCCGCAAATGGCGTGCACCGCTTTGCGTAGTTGTTTGCCGAGCGCCGCAATGCTCCCCACCACTTTTCCGTCAAAGCTGGTGTCGTCGAGCCGGCCTTCCCCGGTGATGATCACGTCGCAACTCTCGATGGCCTCGTCAAGACCCACTTCTTCGGCGACGATGTCGAAGCCCGGCATCAGCGTGGCCCCGAGTGCGAACAGACCACCAGCCAAACCACCAGCAGCACCGCCACCAGCGACACGCGAGACGTCGACATTGAATCGTTGTCGGTAGTGCTCGGAAGTGCCAGCAAGGCGCGTAGTTAAAAACTCAATCTGGGTTGCTGTTGCTCCTTTTTGAGCTGCAAAGATTTCTGCTGCATCAAGAAAGTTGGTGGTCACGTCACAGGCCACCAAAAATTCGACACGTTTGAGTCGAGCCGGCACGGTGATGGCCTGCACTGCGCCAAGCCCACCATCGGTCGTGGCTGAACCGCCTAGGCACACGATGATGCGGTCTGCACCAAGATTTAGCGCAGCATCGATGAGTTGCCCTGTACCGATGGTGGACGCGGCAATCACGTCGTTGTGTTCGGCGCCACCGATGAGTTGCAACCCCGAAGCAAGCGCCATTTCAATCACCGCAGTACCGCGATGAAATCGCCACGCTGCCTCCACTGGTGCACCAAGTGGGCCTTGTACCTGCAAAGTTCGGTTTGCGCCGCCCAGGGCGGCAAGGGTGCCTTCACCGCCGTCGGCCATCGGCAATTCAACGCATTCATGCCCGGCGGTCCAACAGGCGTCGGCAATGGCGCGGGCCACTTCGTGGGCAGTGGCGGTGCCCCGAAACTTGTCGACTGCCGCCAATACTCGCATGGCTTCTAGTGTGTCGGACTATGAGCGATCCACTTGACCTTGACGCAACTGCCCAAGCCGAACTAGTTCGTGCCGGAAAAATCTCGGCCACCGAGCTGGTCAACCTGGCGATTGCTGCAGTAGAGCGCGTGAACCCGCAATTGAATGCGGTGATTCACCCTCGTTTCGAACGTGCGCGCAACGAAGCCAAGGCCGCAGGTGGCGGCACCTTCGCCGGTGTGCCAATCGTGGTGAAAGACTTGAACTGTTCAATCAAGGGTGAGTCATATCACCTCGGCACACGGTTTTTGAAGAATCGCAAGTTCGTTGCTACTGAAGACTCGTATTTGTACGAGCGCTTGTGTCGTGCCGGGTTCATTACCATCGGGCGCACCAACGTGCCCGAATTCGGCAGCACCATTACTACTGAGCCACTCGCATACGGCCCAGCGCGCAACCCGTGGAACACCGAACACTCAACGGGTGGTAGCAGCGGTGGTTCGGCGGCAACCGTGAGTGCAGGGTGCGTAGCTGTCGCACATGCCAACGATGGTGGAGGTTCAATTCGGATTCCGGCGAGTGAATGCGGGCTGGTCGGGCTAAAGCCAAGCAAAGGTCGCGTGAGCTTGGGGCCAGCAATCGGCGAGTCATGGCTTGGTGGAGTGGTGGAAGGTTGTGTCACTCGGTCGGTGCGCGACACTGCAGCCGTGATGGATGCGATATCGGGATACGAAGCAGGCGACCCGAATACTCCGCCGCTGCCGTTGCAACCGTACGCAAGTGAGGTTGGAGCAAAAGTGGGCAAGCTGCGCGTGGGTTTGTTGTCTGGCCCGTTGTTGCCTGGTGGGCTTGACCATCCTGACGCGCGAGAGTCGGTAGTGGCAACTGGCAAACTGCTTGAGTCGTTGGGTCATCACGTGGAAGTGGCCCACCCAGCGGCGCTCGATGACGCAACTTTCGGCGACATGTTTTTGGCAGTAGTTATTGCTCATATTGCGAATGATGTTGCAACACTTGAAAAACAATTTGGGGTGTCGTTGACTACCGACGACATCGAGCCAGGAAATCACTTGATGGCTCAATTTGGAAATGCCACGAATGTCGTGACGTATCTGCAGGCTGTCACGTGGTTGTATTCGTGGAGCCGCAAAGTGACGTCGTGGTGGTTGCCACGCGACACGGCGAAGCCATTCGATATTTTGGTGACACCAACCCTGGCTGGCCCGCCGCCCAAGATTGGCGAGTTGTCGGGTGACGACTCGACCGAACGCTTGCGTGAAATCATGCAGTACACAGCGCAGTTCAACATGACTGGCCAACCGGCAATCAGCCTGCCGTTGCACATGTCGAAGAGCGGTCTGCCGATGGGAGTGCAGTTCGTTGGTGCGCCGTATCGCGAAGACGTGTTGATTCGTTTGGCGGCCCAACTTGAGGCAGCCGCACCGTGGTCGGCGCGGCGCCCAGCAGTGCATGCGTGAACCCGCCAATTTGGTGGTGGATTCTCGTTGTAGTTGAAGCTGCGACGCTCGTCGTGGTGAGTCCACGTTTGTGGCGTGCAGCGCGCGGTGGCCGACGACTGCAAAGTGGTGAAGCCACAGCCGTACGCATCAGCGTGATTGTTCCGGCTCGCAACGAAGCAGGTCGACTAGCGCAGTGTCTGGCACCGTTGCGTAACGCACCTGGTGTCTGGGAAATCATCGTCGTGGATGACGAATCCAGCGATAACACCGCGTTGATTGCCCGCAATCACGGTGCCACGGTGGTTGCTGGCAAGCCATTGCCTGAAGGCTGGGTGGGCAAAATCTGGGCGCTGCAGCAGGGCATCACCACTGCAACGGGTGATGTGGTGGTGACACTCGATGCCGACGCACGACCAAGCGCAGAACTTCCGCAAGCCGCGGTGTGCGCACTCGTGGAGTCGGGCGCCGCACTGGCCACGGTGGCACCGCGATTTCGCACCACGTCACGCAGCAGCCAATGGTTGCATGCGGCGATGCTCACGTCGCTTGTTTACCGACACGGTGCTGGTTCCGGACGCGCGACAAAAGATGCAGTTGCCAATGGCCAGTGCATGGTGTTTCGGCGTGCTGACGCCATCGACAACGGTTGGTGCGAACGCGTGCGCGGGTCAATCATCGAAGATGTTGCGTTGGTGCGCATGCTCGTAGCCGAAGGCAAGCAGGTAGAGATGTTCGACGGCACCACATTGTTGACGGTGCAGATGTTTGACGGTTTCGCTGACACTTGGCGCGGGTGGGGCAGATCGCTCTCGCTCACTGGTGTTGACGGCCGCCGACGACAAGCTGGAGATGCGGTAATAACTGCAGTCAGCGTGGTGGCACCCCTGTGGCTGGTGTTTGGTGGGGTGGTGACGCCGCTCACGATGTTGTTGTTTGTGGTGCGTCTGGGCACGTTGGTTGGTGCACGTCGCGCGTATGAGCGCGCTGGTGTTGGCTACTGGTTGTCGCCAGTGGCTGATTTATTCGCTTGGGTCGTCGTCTTGCGTGGCATTGTTGCGCCATCGCGACAGTGGCGTGGCCGCCAATACTGAGTCGATACCGATTGCCATTGCAAAGCGCACACCAATAATTGACATCAAGGCGCCAGTTGCGGCTGCCCACCACACACCGTCGGCATACCACTGGGCAAAGGGGTACAACACCACACCGATGCGCACACCGTGACTGAAATCGCGAGTGGCGGCCCAAAACAACACAATTAACAACAAGCAAAATGCTGCCGGCAATGGGCTCAGCACGATTGCTGCACCGGCCCAGGTGAGCACGCTGCGGCCACCTTTGAAACGTGCAAAGAGCGGCCAGCCGTGCCCGATCATGGAAGCACCTGCAGCAAGAAACCACACCTGCCATCGATCAGAAAGTTCTTGGGCGGTCACCACCGACAGCACACCTTTTAGCAAGTCGCCAACGAACACGGCGAGCGATTGGTTACGCGAGAATACGGTGCGCGAATTCCAGAAACCGGGGTTCTGGTCGCCCACATCACGCAGGTTTGGCGCACCTGCACGATGGGCCACGATGTCGGACACGGGTATTGAGCCCAACAGATAGCCGATTGCAATGACGAGTAATGCAACAGACATGCAGACACACTGTAAGGCAGACATGGCTGTAATAGCGACGTTTCACCTGTTGCGTTGGAAGCACGCTGCGGGCATGGTGCCAGCGCTGGTGTTTGATCGTGTTCGTTATCGCCAGACCAAAGGTTTGCAGTTTTTGCGGGTGCTGGGCACAGGAAAAGGTTCAAGCACGGCGCCTGGCACCGAGTTTGGTCGCACGGCATTGTTTTGTTTGTTCAACGATGAGCAATCTGCTGATGCACACATTGCCCGGGTGGGCTCGCGACGCGGCTTGGCCGAATCGTGGCACGTGAAGTTGCGCGGTGCGGGTGGGCACGGGTCGTGGCATGGGGTACAGATTCCACAGTTGATGCACGATGCCGGTGCGCAAGTAGCACCAGGCCCTGTGGCGTTTATAACGCGCGCGAATATTCGGGCTCGTTCGTGGCGGGCATTCAGCCGTGATGCTGCGGTGATCGACAAAGAGTTACATCAAAGCGATGGGTTGCTCGCCGTTGTGGGTGTTGGCGAAGCGCCCATTTTGCGGCTGGGCACGTTCAGCATCTGGCGTGACATTGAGGCAATGAACAATTTTGCCCAGCGTCAGCCAGAACATCATCGGGTGGTGGCACGCACCCGCACCGAACGTTGGTACGGCGAAGAAATGTTTGCGCGTTTTACGCCGTACGGGTCGACGGGTTCGTGGGATGGTCAGAATCCGCTGTCGTAATACTGCGTCGCAGCGTGAGTGATGGAAACAGCATGCCGTATGGTTCACCGTTGGTTCGATGATGTTCCCGGTGTGCTGTATCCAACGAAGT
>Ga0247843_1003872_pt1 | contig 23440 bp, 7 predicted proteins | sample LaCruzMarch2017__FD_192420 | JGI IMG/M metagenome (GOLD analysis project Ga0247843, IMG submission 192420) | Freshwater microbial communities from meromictic Lake La Cruz, Castile-La Mancha, Spain - LaCruzMarch2017_8m | ecosystem: Environmental > Aquatic > Freshwater > Lake | place: Spain...
AAAGCTGGTAGCCGAGTCGAAGTAGCACGCGCCTTTTCGGGCTGTGATGGTTTGTTTGCCCGCATTGATAAGGTCGGCATCTTCTTCGCCTTCAAATGGAAATGGCCCCATGCCAAGGATGCCGTTCTCGCTCTGAAATTCAACTTCAATGCCTTGCGGAATGTAGTTGGCCACCAAAGTGGGGATTCCAATTCCGAGGTTTACGTAGTAGCCATCGCGCAGTTCTTGAGCGATGCGTTTGGCGATGCCGTTTTTATCTAAAGCCATGATGGTTCAATTATCAATTTACAATGAGCAATTATCAATTCAAAGGGGTCAGTCACGCTTGCGAACCGTGCGTTGCTCAATGCGTTTCTCATAGTTTGCCCCTTGGAAGATGCGCTGAACGAAGATGCCTGGGGTGTGGATGAAGTTGGGGTCGAGCTCACCGGGCTCTACCAATTCTTCCACTTCGGCAATGGTAATGGTGCCCGCCATGGCCATCAACGGGTTGAAATTGCGTGCGGTTCCTTTGTAGATAAGGTTGCCATAATGGTCACCTTTCCACGCTTTTACAATGGCAAAATCGGCAGTGAGCGCGGCTTCCAAAATGTGAGGTTTTCCATTAAACACGCGAACTTCTTTGCCCTCGGCCACTTCGGTGCCATAGCCCGCAGGAGTGAAAAATGCGGGAATGCCAGCACCACCTGCTCTGCAACGCTCGGCCAAACTGCCTTGCGGAATGAGGTCTACCTCCAATTCACCGCTTAGCATCAATTGTTCAAATAGCGCGTTTTCGCCCACATAAGACGAAATCATCTTGCGAATTTGGCGTTGTTGCAAGAGCAAACCAAGACCAAACTCATCGACACCAGCATTGTTTGAAATGCAGGTGAGTCCTTTCACACCCATTTTTACCAACTGCGCAATGCAGTTTTCGGGAATGCCGCACAGGCCAAAGCCGCCCAGCATCACGGTCATGTCGTCTTTCAAGCCTTGCAAGGCCGCCTCTGGGCCACTTACTACTTTATTCATTTTAGAGAATTACGAATGATGAATTACGAATGGAACGAGGGACGAGAACCAAAACCATGAACTACAAACTTTGAACCTTGAACTAAGAACCCCTTTCATGCTGCCAAAAGTAGCCGCTATGAGCGAATACACACCGCACCTAAAGGTTAGATTTGCAGCATGTTTTTTAAGGAAATTATAGGACAACAGCGATTGAAGCGCAAGCTGTTGGAGTCGGTGCAGAACAAGCGTGTAGCTCATGCTCAAATGCTTTTGGGCACCAGTGGTGCGGGTGCGCTGCCCTTGGCCTTGGCCTATGCGCAATACTTGGCATGTACCGATAGGCAAGCCGATGATTCGTGTGGCGAATGCAGTTCGTGCAAGCGCTATGCAAAGTTGGAACATCCCGATTTGCAGCTCATTTTTCCAAAAAATAAGACAGACGAAAACGAAGGGGTGAAGTTTTCGAGCAAAGATTTCGTGTTGCGGTTTCGTAAGGCGGTACTTGCCAATCCGTATTTGAGCTTGCAAGAATGGCTGCAAGAGTTGGGAATAGAAAATAAGCAAGGCATTATCAATGTGGAAGACAGCGCTGAGGTAATGGCCAATTTGAGCTACAAGGCATACGAGGCCGAATACCGCGTAATTATTGTTTGGCTGGCTGAGTTTATGAATACGGCCTCGGCCAATAAGTTGCTGAAAGTGTTGGAAGAACCCCCTGCGAGAACTGTGTTTCTGTTCACTTCTGATAGTACCGAGAATATGCTTGCCACCATCCTTTCGCGGGTGCAAACCTATCGATTGGACAGACTTAGCGCTACAGAAGTAGAGGCAGGATTATTGGAGCAAAACGAAGTATCGGAAGAGCAAGCGTATTTGGCTGCACACCTTGCTGATGGCGATTATGGACTTGCGCGCCAATTGGTGCACGAACCCGAAAACGTTACGGCCACGGTGCAATTTTTCATCGCATGGATGCGGGCTTGTTTCGGAATGAAGATGGATACGTTGGCCGAATTGATGGACACATTCCAGAAAATGGGCCGCGAGGGACAGAAAGATTTATTAACGCAAGCCGCTGGGTTGTTGCGCAATGTGCTGATGTATCGCATGCATCCGCAAGGCAGCCATACTATGATGAAAGAGCAATTGGAGTTTGTGCAGAAATTCTCCAAGTTTATAAGTGTAGATAATACGGAAGGATTGCTGACTGAGCTTGATAAAGCGCACTACCATATTGAGCGCAATGCCCATCCCAAAATCCTTTTCACAGATTTATCCTACCGCATTTCTGCACTTTTGAAACAGGAAGCGCTGCGATGATTGCGTTTAGAAAGGAAGGCATCAGCCACCATTGAGACCATTATCGAAACACGTACATTTGCCCGTTAGCAGAAACACAGCGCGAAGGAACAATGGGATGTAGCGGATGCAGTAACGGAAAAACAGATAGCGGCCTGCCACGGGGCTGCAAAAACAACGGCACCTGCGAAAGCGGAGGCTGCGATAAATTGAGTGTTTTCAACTATTTGGCAAACATGGAAGAAACGGTGGGATACACCTTTTCTGATTTTGTGGAGGTCAGATTCAAAAACACACGCAAGCAGTTTTATCGGCAAGAAAAAGGGTTGGCGCTCAAGGTGGGCGAGGCCGTAACGGTGGATGCAAATCCAGGATTTGATGTGGGAACCGTGTCGCTTGCTGGCGATTTGGTGATGCTGCAAATGCGCAAACACAAGGTAGAACCCACCATGGCCGATATTCGAAGTGTGTTGCGAAGAGCAAGCCAATTGGATATAGACAAATGGCAGGGCGGTGTAGATTTGGAAGAACCCACTAAAAAACGTGCACGTGTAATTGCACGCGAATTGGGGCTCAACATGAAGGTGAGCGATGTAGAATATCAGGGGGATAGAACCAAAGCGGTGTTCTATTATACTTCAGAGGATAGGGTCGATTTTCGTGATTTGGTGCGCAAATATTCCGAAGCATTTAAGGTGCGCATAGAAATGCGCCAGATTGGTTCGCGGCAAGAAGCAGCGCGGGTTGGCGGCATTGGCACATGTGGTCGTGAATTGTGCTGCACCACTTGGCTCACGGATTTCAGAACCGTTACCACAGGCGCGGCACGTTATCAGCAGCTATCGCTCAATCCCGAAAAATTGGCGGGACAGTGTGGCAAACTGAAATGCTGTCTCAACTATGAGTTGGATAGCTATATCGATGCGTTGAAGGACTTTCCAAGTCAGAAAACGAAGTTGGAAACCAAGAAAGGCGTAGCAGTTCCTCAGAAAATCGACATTTTCAAAGGGCTGATGTATTTCACTTACAAGGACGATTTCTCCAACTTTATTCCTGTGCCAATTGCGCGAGTAAAAGAAATTGTAAGTCTGAACAAGAAAAGTGAACGGCCAGATGATTTGATAGAGTTTGCAAGCCTTCCTGTGGTGGAAAAACAATCGGATTACGAGAATGTGGTTGGGCAAGACGACCTTACACGTTTTGACCGGCCAAAAGGAACAGGTAACAAGCGCAATAAGAAGAAAAGCGGCAATCGTGGAGGAACACAAGCTAGCGCGCGCCCAGCAGGAAACGACCGCCCAGCTCAACCTGCACAACCACGTCCAGTTGCGCCAGCTCGTCCGCCTTCAACTCCTCAAGCAAATGCGGGAACCCCACCTCAATCGGCCGCACCGCGACCAGAAGGTGGGCAATCGTCAGAAGGAAATCGGAATCGTAACAGAAACCGCAACAGAAATCGCAATAAAGGCAACAAGCCCACATGAAACATGGAGTAGGCATCTGGTTGGTTTGTATGCTCATGCTAGCGGGCTGCACCGAACGTGCGTTTTATCAGCGCATTGATGCTGTGCCCAATCGCACATGGGACACCGGAAATCGCTTGGTGCATGAAGTAATTATTACCGACACCGTTTCTTCCTTCGATTTTTATTTGAATTTGCGCACTGGTGGAGATTATCCGTATTCCAATATGTATTTGTTTGTAAACACCACGTTTCCCAACGGAAAAACGGCTCGCGATACCGTTGAATGCGTGTTGGCCGACCCAACAGGGCGTTGGTTGGGCAAAGGCTTAGGCGATATTCGCGACAACCAGATTTTGTTCAAACCAAAAGTGCGTTTCCCTCATGGAGGAACCTATCGGTTCGAATTAGAACAAGGCATGCGCATGGCCCAATTGCCTGAAGTTTTTGATGTTGGAATGAGCATTTTTCCGCACCATTAGAATTGAAACGGAACCCCAAAAAAACTGAAAAAAGCCATTTGTGATGGACAACAAACAGCCAATTAAACGCAAATACGTGCTGTATTTCTGGTTGGCCATGCTGGCTGGCCCAGTGTTAATTATGCTGCATTTGCTGCTGATTAGTGTGGGGTTGTATGGCGCATTGCCATCGTTGGAAGAACTTGAAAATCCGAAAAGTAATCAGGCCAGCGAAGTGCTGTCGGCCGATGGGAAGTTGCTGGGAACCTACTTTGCCGAGAATAGGTCGAATGTGAAAGCCGCACAACTTTCTCCGCATTTGATAAACGCACTGATTAGCACGGAAGACGAGCGTTTTAGAAGCCATAGCGGCATCGATATCAAAAGTCTAATGCGGGCGGTTGTTTTTATGGGCAAACGCGGAGGTGGAAGCACTATCACGCAACAGTTGGCCAAGAACCTGTTTAATACACGCGGTCAATTGGTAGGAGGCACATTGGTGCAAAAACCCGCAGAATGGATTCTTTCACTTCGCTTAGAACGGAGATACACGAAGGAAGAAATTATTGCGATGTACCTCAATACGGTCGATTTCATTAATGGTGCAGTGGGCATTAAATCGGCTGCAGCGGTGTATTTCAACACATCGCCCGATTCGCTCAGATTAGAAGAGGCCGCCACGTTGGTTGGTATGGTGAAAAATCCTTCCTTGTTCAACCCCAGAAGGCGCTTGGAAATGGTGCGCGATAGGCGAAATACCGTGTTCCTTCAAATGCGTAAGAACGGGCATCTTACCGAAGAGCAAGAAGATTCGTTGGATGCTTTGCCTTTGGTGCTCGACTTTAAGAGCGTGGACCACAACCAAGGATTGGCCACCCATTTTAGGGAGGTGTTGCGCGGTGACATGAAAAAATGGTGTGAAAAACACACCCGACCAGATGGTTCCAATTATGACTTGTATCGCGATGGATTGCGCATTTATACCACCATCGATTCGCGCTTGCAGCAATATGCCGAAGAGGCAGTGACAGAGCATATCAGCGCGCATCAGGTCAATTTTTTTAACGACCATAAGAAAAACCCAAAAGCACCATTTTGGAATGTTTCTGATGATGAGATAAAGGACATTATGCTCACGGCAATGAGGCGTTCCAATCGCTACAATGTCCGCCTTGACCGTAGACCCGATATTCGAGCTCGTACACGAGAGTATTTCAAAATAAAGAACGAAGAAAGTGGTCATCTTGCCGAAATAGCTAAATTGTATAAAGACTTAGCTCGCGCAGAAACGCTTCAAAAAGAGGATGAAATTGAGGATATAAGCGACCGCGTGGCTACGCTGCGCGAAAAGGTGGCGGACCTAAAACCCGATTTGGATGAAAAATGGGAGGATTACCAAAAGGTTTGGAAGCCCTTTGATGATTCGTTGCAAATAGAGTTTCGCAAACCCGTAGATATGACTGTGTTTTCATGGAAAGGCGAGCGCGACACCACCATGGCACCTATGGATTCCATCCGCTACTACAAGCACTTTTTGCAGTCTGGTTTGATGTCTATGGACCCACGAACTGGTTTTGTGAAAGCTTGGGTTGGTGGTATCAACTACAAGCACTTTAAGTTTGACAATGTGAAGCAAAGTGCGCGGCAGGTGGGCTCTACGTTTAAACCATTCGTGTATGCATTGGCGATACAGGAAGGATGGTCGCCATGCGAAAAAGTACTGAATATCCCCGTCACTTTTGAGCGTGATCGTTGGAATTTACCCCAAGATTGGACTCCGCGAAACTCGGATGATAAGTTTGACGGACAAGAATTGTCGCTCAAAAAAGCGTTGGCAAACTCGGTCAATTTCGTCACTGCATTTGTGATGAAAAAATTTGGTCCACAAGCCGTTATTGACCTTGTGCGCAAAATGGGCATCACTGCGAAAATTGACCCCTTTCCAGCAATCTGCTTAGGCTCGCCTGACATATCGGTTTATGAAATGGTAGCGGCCAACAGCACATTCGCAAATAAGGGCGTGTATATAGAGCCCATAGTAATTACCCGAATTGAAGACAAGAATGGAAACGTTTTGGAAGAATTTGTTCCGAAAACGAATGAGGTAATGGACGAGAGCACAGCCTATGCGATGCTGAGTTTGATGGAAGGAGTGGTGCAATCGGGCACAGGTGTTCGCTTGCGTTTTAAGTATAAAATCAATACACCCATTGCAGGTAAAACTGGCACAACTCAGAACCAATCGGATGGATGGTTTATGGGTTTGACACCTGATTTGGTTACTGGAGTTTGGACAGGTTGCGAAGATCGTGCAGCCCATTTCAGAGGTATTTTTCATGGTCAAGGCGCTTCGATGGCGCTACCTATTTGGGGTATTTATATGAATAAAGTTTATGCCGATTCTACACTAGCTATTTCGAAAGGGCAATTTGAGCGACCTTCAGGTCCGCTTACCGTGGAATTGGATTGTGCTAAGTTTGATCGAGTTAACAGGCGTAAGGGAGATGGGTTTCTCTCCGACCCCAATCAGTTCGAATGATGATACCCCAGAGGTGAACAAAATGCCCATGGACCCGACATATAACGCCAATGCTAGAGCATTTCTTGCTCAAACGAAATCGTGGCAGTCGGAGATGAACTCGTGGAGTACTGAGCTCACTTTTCTGCAACGCATGTTGGATATTTATGGGCTAAAAGCCATGGACGAACCGCATGCTTCCCAAGTAAAAGGGTTGAAGCAGCGTATGGTTCATTTTCTAAAGGAAACAACCGTTCAACAACGCCAAAAGTGGAAGGCGCATGAAGATCATTTGGAACTCATTGTGGAAGACCGCCTATTGCTGCAAGACCGAGAATTGCCCTATAAACATAAGGATTTTGAGAAAGAAGCGCATGATTGTCGCGTCATGTTTCACGCCATGCAGCGTTCCGCATTTGAACTTATCGAGGAGTTAAAACAATTTTAATGTGCGGTTTTGATTTGTTAATCTATTTTTCCAGAATGAAAATGATTTGGCTCCACACTTATTGTTAATTTCCCACCGTAAATTGTTGATTTAGTTTCGGTTCACATCTTCGTATTCATTTTCAAAATTCCCCTCATGAAGGCATTTTACTCTACCTGTTTGCGCCACACGGCATTTGTTATCTTGTTTGGTTTTGGTGCAAATCAAGCATTTGCGCAATGTAATATCGCCTCGGAAGGCGCATCACCTTCGCACCCTGCGGCTTGTGCCAATCAAACCACAACTTTTGGCAGTGGGGCATATCGCGACATTGATATCCTCGCGAACACCTATTACGTTTTTACTTGGAATGACAATGGAGCTCCGAATTTATCTGGTTTCTGTGCGGCTCCGCAAAATGGCGGAGGGAGCGATGGTATATTTAGTACAAATCAAGGCGCTTGGTTTTCGGGCAGTACAACGGTTCTTCGAGTAAGTGCAAATCGCACTTCAAGCACTTGGGCATCAGTTTCTGCGCAATTAGACTACAGAAGGGCTGACCCATCCATTACGGCAAACTCGCCAACATCTCAAAGTATTTGTGCTGGTCAATCGCTGAATATTGCTGGAGGTGCTGCCACAAGCGGTACGCGCTATTGGCAAGGAGCCACCAACAATGGTACAAGTGTCGCCACGGCAAGCAGCCCAAATAACACGGGCATTATCCCATCTCAAGGTAATTATACCTTCTACTATCGCCCAAGCAATGGGGGAAGCGCAGGCTGTTGGGGAAATCAGGAGGCTACGGTTGTAACAGTAGATCCTTTGCCTGTTGCATCAGCAACTCCAAATACGCAGTCATTTTGTAGCGGTGCAAGCACATCTATTGCACTTTCTTCTTCCGTTGGAGGAACCACGTATGCGTGGACAGCCTCTGGAACTAGCGGTGTTGGTGGATTTTCAGGTGGTTCGGGAAGCCCAATTGCGCAGACATTAACCAACAGTTCAACTGCACCCGGGACAGCCACATACACCATTACACCAACAGCAGCTACCTGCATTGGCAATGATATTACTGCGGTTATTACCGTAAACCCAATTCCTGATGTCATTGCCACACCATCCTCTCAGGCTATATGTTCTGGAAGCTTGACGTCTATTGTGCTTACTTCTGGCGTTACAAATACCACTTTTTCGTGGACGGCTGCTGGCACTGCAGGTACAGGTGGTTTTAGCGATGCCTCTGGCAATAGTATTACTCAAGTTCTAACCAATTCGACAGGTTTGCCTGGCACGGTGACGTATACCATTACACCAACAGCAAATGGATGTCCAGGCAGTGCTATCATCGTTGCGGTTACCGTAAACCCATTGCCAGCAGTTAGTTTTAGTTCTCTTGGAGGACCGTATTGCATCAATCAAACTTCTCCAGTGAGTTTGGTTGGTCTTGGAATTCCAACCACTCCGCCCGGCACAGGTGTTTTTAGTGGCACAGGAGTATCAGGCACTGATTTCGTGCCTTCGCAAGCTGCCGTGGGCACCAATACATTAACGTATACCTACACAGACGTAAATACCTGTGTGAATACCGTACAACAAACCGTGCAAGTAACTGGTTTGCCTTTGGTTAGTTTTTCGGGGCTGGGAACATCTTATTGCATTAACAATTCCACAGCGGTTCCATTAGTTGGATTTCCTGTTGGCGGCACATTTTCGGGCAATGGAATTTCAGGTAGCAATTTCACGCCATCGGTTGCTGGTGTTGGTTTGCACAGTATTACCTACACGTATTCTGATGTTAATGGATGTGTGAATACCCAATCCCAATCAGTTAACGTATTCGACCTACCTGTGGTAGGAATCTTTGGGTTGAATGCAACATATTGCGTTTCAGATTTGCCAGTTACAATCTCAGGATTTCCAGTTGGAGGAACGTTTTCTGGAACAGGCATCTCGGGCAATCAATTTAGCCCTACCGCAGCCACAGTTGGTGGACCCTATACCATTTCCTATTTGTATACAGATGGAAATAGCTGCTCAAATTCGGCAACTACTCAAGTTTCGGTGAATGGTATAACTACTGCCAACGCAGGTGTTGGAGGCGATGCGTGCGCCTTTGATTTTCAATTGGCTGCATTGCCAAGTGTTGGAACAGGCACGTGGTCGCAGACAACTGGAATTGGAACATCAAGTTTTTCTCCAAATGCGAGTAGCCCAAATGCGGTGGCTACGGTTTCAGCATACGGAACCTACACATTTACGTGGACCGAGGTTAATGGCGCATGTTCTTCAGCTAGCCAGGTTACTGTGAGTTATTATGAATCACCAATAGCAAATGCTGGAAATGGAGGAGCGGAATGTGACCTCGATTTTGTGCTTAGTGCAGTTCCCACATCTGGAAGCGGAATGTGGAGTCAAGTGTCTGGGCCAGGATTTATCACATTCTTAAATAGCGCAATAGCTACAACAACGGCCACTGCATCTCAATCGGGAGTGTATACTTTGGAGTGGACAGAAACCAATGGTTCTTGCACGTCTTCGGATCAAATTAGTATTGCTTTTGAAAGCCAACCAATTTCAAACGCTGGACTGGATGATGATGCCTGCGATTTGAACTATGTTTTATCAGCGGCATCAAGCTTTGGAACTGGACTTTGGACGCAAATTAGTGGTTCTGGAAACGCTTCGTTCTCAGATGACACAAGCCCAACATCTACGGTTACCGTAGACGCTTATGGCACGTATGTTTTTCAATGGGAAGAAAGCAATGGAAATTGTGGTGATGCGGCATCTGTAACCATCAATTTCTTCGAGCAACCAACTGCAGATGCAGGGTTTGGTGCATTTGAGTGCGATTTGGAATTCAATCTTTCAGCCATTGCATCGCTAGGTGTTGGCACATGGACAAGTTCTGGATCTGGAACTGCAACGTTCTCACCTAATGAAAATGACCCCAACGCAGTGGTTACCGTAAGTTTGCTTGGCACGTATGATTTCACTTGGACCGAAATCAATGGGTCTTGTACTGATAATGATGTGGTGAATGTCACTTTTCAGCAGCAGACTTCTGCCAATGCTGGTGTTGGTGGTTCAGAATGCGATGACACTTTCACATTCAATGGTACCCCAAGTTCGGGAGTTGGATCGTGGTCTCATGTTGGTCCAGGCACAGCATACTATATAAACGTAGCCAGCGCGAATACTAGCGTTATAGTTGACACCTACGGAACCTATGATTTTACGTGGTCAGAAACAAACGGAACATGCATTACCAGCGATCAAATCACGGTTAATTTTTATGAGCAACCCATTGCCAATGCTGGACAAAGTGGAGATGCTTGCTCCCTAAATTATACGTTCGATGCAGTAGCAAGCGTTGGTTTAGGCTCTTGGACACAATTAAACGGCCCGGGCACATCTTCGTATGATGATAGCGCTTTGGCCACCGCTACAGTTACTGTGGATCAGTTTGGAACTTATTCATTTGAATGGTCAGAAGTTAACGGAAATTGTTCTGACAGTCAGATTGTTTCCGTTAATTTTTATGAGCAACCGGTAGCAAATGCTGGAAATGGGGGTAACGAATGCGACCTAGATTTCGATTTAGCGGCAACCCCAAGCGTTGGATTGGGCGAATGGACGCAAACAAGTGGGCCCGGCACATCAACATTTGTAAGTTCAACATCCAGTAGCACTTCAGTAAGCGTGGATGTATTTGGCACATACGAGTACACTTGGACAGAGACAAACGGAACATGTTCGGACAATGCTGCAATCACCGTGAATTATTTCGAACAACCCATTGCAAACGCAGGATTAGAAGGCAATGCCTGTGAGTTGGAATTTAATTTCAATGCCATTGCAAGTGTAGGATTAGGTCAATGGGCGCTAAACACAGGTGCTGGAACCGCTGCCTTCAGCAATTCAACCTCGCCATCAGCTACAGTAGTTGTGAGTCAGTTTGGAACCTATGATTTTACATGGACCGAGACAAACGGAACATGTAGCGATGCGGCAACAGTTACCGTTAATTTCTGGAATCAGCCCACTGCTGACGCTGGGATTGGAGGCGATGCCTGCGATTTGGATTTTGATTTGGCGGCCAATCCAAGTCTAGGAAGTGGGGAATGGACGCAAACGTCTGGTCCTGGCACTGCTTCTTTTGGTAGCGTAACATCCGCCAGTACTTTGGTAACTGTAGATGCCTTTGGAACTTACAGTTTTACTTGGACCGAAACGAATAACATTTGCGTAAGTAGTGATGTGGTAACGATTAATTTCTTCGAACTTCCAAGTGTTGACGCTGGTTTAGGCGGAGTGGAATGTGACCTTAATTTTGATTTGAATGCAGTTTCTAACTCAGGAAATGGGTTTTGGGCGATTTCTGCTGGAAATGGTTTCGCCAACTTCTCTCCTAATGCGGCTGACCCCAATGCTTCAGTTACCGTTTCGCAATATGGTTCATACACTTTCACTTGGACCGAGAACAATGGAACGTGCTCTGCAAGTGCTGATGTAGTGGTAGACTTTTTTCAACAGCCTGTGGCAAATGCAGGTGTAGCGGCCAATGAATGTGATTTAGATGGCGCATTATCCGCAGTTCCATCAATTGGCAGCGGAACTTGGACGTATAGTGGCCCAGGCACAGCAGTTTTCACACCAGACGACAATACAGCCACAGCTACGGCTACAGTAAGCACATACGGAACCTACGATTTCACATGGACAGAAATCAACGGAGGCTGCACAGATGCTGATGCGGTAACGGTAACATTCAACCCACTGCCAGTAGTGAGTTTCACGGGCTTGGCAGCGTCATATTGTGTAGACCAAACCACTCCAGTTCAGCTTACTGGTACTCCAAGTGGCGGAACATTCTCAGGTGTAGGAATTTCAGGAAACCTGTTTATTCCATCTATTGCTGGAGTTAGCACACAGGATATTACTTATACCTACACCGATTCGAACGGATGTACCAATAGCGAAACGCAAAGTGTGGATGTGAACGCCATCCCTGTTGTAAGCTTCAGCGGTTTAAGTGCAGAATACTGCGTGGATGAAACAACTCCAAGTGCGCTAGTGGGAACTCCTAGCGGAGGTACGTTTAGCGGAGCAGGTATAAGTGGAAATGACTTTGAGGCAAATGCAGCAGGAGTAGGAACGCATATAATCACCTATACGTTTACCGATCCATTGGGCTGCACAGGTTCAACCACTCAAACGGTAGTGGTTAACCCGCTTCCAGTTGTATCATTCACAGGTCTTAATGCAGCCTATTGTGAAGATATAATTGTTGTTGCATTAACAGGATCACCTGCAGGTGGTACCTTCAGCGGACTCGGCATTACAGGCAACAGCTTCAGTCCATCAGATGCTGGCACAGGCACCCACGACATTACCTATAGCTATACCGATGCCAATGGATGCAGCAACAGCAGCACGCAAAGCGTAGTGGTAAACGCTTTGCCACTTCCCGTTATTTCTCCAGCAGGTCCAATTGCTTTGTGCGAAGGCTCGAACGTAACCTTGGATGCAGGTGCGGGTTATGCCCTATATAATTGGAGCAATGGTGCAGCTAGCCAAACAATCACGGTGAGTGACGAAGACGATTATACGGTGACTGTAACTAGTGCTGCTGGTTGCAGCGCCACATCAACGGCTATTCAAGTTTCGGTTCTAACATCTCCCGTGGTTAACCTTGGCGAGGATGCTACTGTTTGTGCGGGGTCTTTCTTAACCTTAAACGCTGGAAATCCAGGTGCAACGTATAGCTGGTCAACTTTGGAAACAACACAGCAAATAACAATTGGATTGGCGGCTTCATATTCTGTTGAGGTTACAAGTGGCAATGGATGTGTAGGCACTGATGAGATTGTTGTTGCGTTAAGCACTGTTCAGCAACCTGTGATTTCGGCCAATGGTTCTGTTTCTTTCTGCGAAGGTCAGTCTGTGGAATTATCAGCAGCACCAGGCTTTATTTACGCTTGGAGCACGGGAGAAACAAGCCAAAATATTACCGTATCTGAGGAAAGTTCAGTTCAGGTTACAATCGAAAATCAGTTTGGATGCACAGCAGTTTCCAATGTGGTGAATGTTATTGTTAGTCCCGCTCCTAGTGTTGTAATTGTTGCAAATGGTAGCACAAATCTTTGCGAAGGCAATAGCGTTACGTTAACGGCAACAGGTTCGACTGGCACATACAGTTGGAACCCAACAAATGAAACTACCTCTGCAATTTCGGTAGATGAAGCAGGACTTTATACCGTAACGGTAACGGATGCGGTTAGCGGTTGTTCAGCAACGTCATCTCCAACCACCGTAAACGTGAATGTATCCACTGAGCCAACCATTGTTGTCAATGGTCCATTGGAGTTTTGCGAAGGTGGAAGCGTTACACTTTCGGTAGAACCAGCTGGGGCATTTAATACCTATCTCTGGAATAATGGCCCATCTACAGGGTCTATTTTAGTGACTGAATCGGGCACTTATGCTATTCAGGTTATTGATTTGAATAATTGTTTGAATAGCGTAACGCTTTCTAATCCAATTGTTGTAACAGTTTGGAATCCTACACCAGAAGTGGTACAAAATGGCGGAGTGCTGCAGGTTATCAATGGCCCATTTGCCACCTATCAATGGTTCCGAAACGGTAGCCCACTACCTGGTGCTGATGCTGGAAGTCTTACACCAGAGCTAAGTGGTAATTATACCGTGCAAGTAACTGATGCTAACGGCTGTACTGGGATTTCTTCAAATATTGAATTCACTTTTGTTGGTATTGCTGAAAACAACGGCCCCTACAGCTTGAACATTTACCCGAATCCTTCCAACGGGCAATTCAGTATTGATGCCGAATTGGGAGGCAACACCGATGTTATTTTGATTGTGAAAGATGTGCTAGGTCGTCAATTGATGCAACCCGAACGCATTGAAGGCGCGTCCTCCTTCCGCAGGTCTTTTGACATAAGCCACTTAACCAATGGCGTCTATTACGTTCAAATCGTTGGAGGTGAGGGCTTCACCGTGAAATCGATAGTGAAAAATTAAATCTATCTATTTTAAAATTGAAACGGGTGAATCAGGAAACTGGTTCACCCGTTTTGTTGATAATTAGCAGTTTTCTGGTGATAAATGCGAAAATAGATGCCTTCGAAGGGTTCTGGTTTTCGTTGTATGACTACTTATTTTCGACTAACTTCCTTGTTTTTAGGCATGAAGCGATGATATGAACAGACATAATGTGTAATTTTCCCGCCTTTTCCCAAAGTTTTCAACAAGATTGGCAAATCTTGTCAAATTAATATCTTAAACATGGTTAAATTTTACGGTAAGTTGAGCGTAGTTGCGTTCGTTGTGTTGGGGTTCATTTTCCAAGCAAACTCTTCGTTGGCACAATGTGGTTGTGCTGCAACAGATTTCGCATCTATAAATGTAAGTGGCTGGACGGCTGGTCAATCTGGAACTATCACTACAGTTCAATATGCTGGAGAGAGAGCTACAATTTTTAATACTGTTGCTGGAGCCGTTTATCGTGTTTCCACCTGTGGTTCTGGCTACGATACTCAACTTACTATTTACACCACTGGATGTTCCTATTTGGCGTATAACGATGATAACGGTCCGAGTTGTGCAACACTTCAAGCATCTGTTAATTTCACTTCTCCTGGAGGAAATATTTATTCTGTATTGAATGAATATAATGGTGGGGGTTGCTTAACGAATAGCACAAGTACAACGGTTACAATTACCTTAGTTAGTCTTCCAGCCCCACAGCCCTTGGGTTGTGGAATTGCGCCAGAATCTAGTCCCACAGTAATAGCAGCAACAGGATGTGCAGTAGGAAGTGTTAATTTGGGTTCTGGAGCTTATTACGATTTGCCGGTAACCGCAGGTACGTATTACAATTTTACTTGGGGGAATAATGGAGCCCCAAACATTAATGGTTTTTGCGCAACTCCATTGAATGGCACAGGAAGTTTTGCCTTCACCTCAAACCAAACATGTTGGTATTCAGGCACCACTACATCATTGCGAGTTAGCGCGAATAGAGCAAATGCTACTTGGAGCACCACTTCTGGGCAAATGCAATACAGGCATACTCTTCCAACTGCTACGGCCAACACTCCAGATGCTAGTACTATTTGCGCGGGTAGTTCCGTTTCTATTGCTGGCGGTTCGGCATTATGCGGAGTTGGTCCATATTGGCAAGGAACAAATGCTGCGGGCACAAGTGTAACGGCAAGTCCCCAGAGCGTAAGTGCAGCCGGAACTTATTATTACCGTCCATACAATAATGGATGTTGGGGAACTGCAGAGGCTACAACAGTAACAGTTATAGCAACACCAACGGTTAGTGCTGGTCCTGCAATGGCCAACATTTGCCAAGGAGGAACGTCAGGTCAACTTGGCGGCTCTGTTGGAGGAGGTGCTACCGGAGGAACGTGGAGTACGGCTTCTGGCGGTTCTTTTAATCCTGATGCGAATACATTAAATGCCACATGGACGCCACCCGTTGGCTTTAGTGGAACGGCAACGCTAACCTTGACTACAACAGGCATGGCGCCTTGTCCTGCAGTTGCCGCTAGCAAATCAGTAACTGTAATCGCCACACCAACTGCAAGTGCTGGTGGTGCAGTCCCAAATATTTGTCAGGGAGGAACTACTGCTGGGCTTGGCGGGGGATTTGGCGGTGGCGCGACAGGTGGTACATGGAGCACTCCTGCAGGAGGTTCGTTCTCGCCCAATGCGAATACAGCAAATGCTACGTGGACACCGCTTCCAGGATATAGCGGAACTGCATCCTTAACGTTTTCAACCACAGGAATGGCGCCTTGTTCTGCAGCTTCAGCAAGTAAGTCGGTAACAGTAATTGCTACACCCACGGTTAGCATTGGTCCTGCTATTCCAAACATTTGCCAAGGTGGAACAACCGTTGGCCTTGGCGGTGGAATTGGTGGTGGAGCCACAGGAGCCACATGGAGTACCGCTTCAAGTGGGTTCTTTACACCTAATGCCAATACGTTGAACGCAACATGGACGCCTCCTCCTGGATTTAGCGGAACAGCAACATTGACATTGACTACCACAGGAATGACTCCGTGTTCTGCCGCATTCGATAGCAAATCAGTTACCGTAATTGGAACTCCAACTGCTGGCGCAATCGCTGCTGCGCAAACGGTTTGCGTTGGGGGAACGCCCGCAGCGTTTATCAGCACAACGGATGGCACAGGAAGTGGTGTGACTTACCGTTGGGAAAGTAGCACCACGAGTGCTTTTGCCGGATTTGGCCCAATTGTAGGACCAGCAGGATCTACATATACATCTGGAGCGTTAACACAAACAACGTGGTTTAGAAGGATAACTATTTCTACGGTTGGTGGTGTATCGTGTGAATCTGTTGCCACCACACCTGTTGAAGTAACTGTTGTTCCTAATCCAATTGCCCCAACTATTACAAAGTCACCCAATGTCGCTGAAGTCTGCGCAGGAACTGTGCTTACCATCAATGTTTTTGGTGGAAGTGATGGAACTGGTACTTGTGCAAACGAGTACCGTTTTTCGAATGACAATGGCGGTTCTTGGAGCGGGTGGTCTACCACCATTCCATCCGTTACTTCCATAGCTGGAACAACAATTATCGAAGCAAAGCGCGAATGCAACGGAAGTGGTTGTAACTCAAGTGTAAGTTCAGTTTCTTGGATTGTGAATCCAGTGCCGGTGGTTGTTGCAACACCAACATCACAATCGTTTTGCAGTGGAGAGACCACGAATATTACGCTTAGCACACTGCCTGTTGTAGCGGGTACCACGTTTGCTTGGACAGTTACTGGTGGTCCCGGAACTAGTGGTTTTTCAGCAGGTTCTGGAAGCAGCATCGCTCAGCAATTGTTTAATACATCTGGAATACCAGCTGTTGTGACCTACACAATTACACCTACGGCATTAACATGTGTTGGAAGTTTTATTACGGTTCAAGTTACCGTAAATCCAATTCCGAATGTGGTGGCTAATCCTACGTCACTTGCTATTTGCAACGGTGGTTTGGCTACAATTAACCTTACATCTGCCGTAACAGCAGCAGCATTTAACTGGACGGTTAGTGGAACGCCTGGTACAGGTGGATCTACTGCTGGTACAGGAAGCACAATTAGCCAAATACTTACCAATAGCACACTTGCTCCTGGAACAGTTACCTACACCATCACACCTTCAGGAAATGGGTGTACAGGTTCATTTATTACAGTTCCCGTAACTGTGAATAATACACCAGCAGTGACTTTTAGCTCTTTGGGTGGTCCATACTGTATAAGCCAAACTACACCTATTAGCTTAGTCCCATTTGCTTCGCCAACTGGAGGAGTATTTAGTGGCACTGGTGTGGCGGGCAATGATTTCGTGCCTTCATTGGCTGCGGTAGGAACCAACACATTAACCTACACTTACACTGATGGAAATACCTGTGTAGGTTCAGCGCAACAAACAGTTGTAGTTACTGGTTTGCCTTTGGTGAGCTTTAGTGGATTGAGCTCTTCCTACTGTATTGACAATAGCGCTTCGGTGCCTTTAACCGGATTTCCAACAGGAGGAATTTTTACAGGACCAGGAGTTGTTGGAAATAATTTTACGCCATCATCCGCTGGAATAGGATTGCACAATGTGGTTTACACCTACACGGATGTAAACGGCTGTGTAAACTCACAAACCCAATCGGTTAACGTATTCCCATTACCGATTGTTGGAATTTTTGATCTTGCTCCTTCCTATTGCATTTCGGACGCTCCTGTTACTATTTCAGGATTCCCTCCTGGAGGAACCTTTTCTGGACCAGGAATGTCGGGAACAACATTCTCGCCAGTGGCTGCAACAGTTGGAGGCCCGTACACTATTACGTACAATTTTACTGACATAAATAGCTGTAGTAATTCGAGTATTGCTACTACCATTGTTTATCCTTTACCAGTAGTTTCATTCACAGGATTGGCAGCTGATTACTGCGTTGATGCGGCTTCTGTTACTTTGGTTGGAAGCCCTGCGGGAGGCACTTTTAGTGGAGTGGGCGTAACTAACGGTGGTGTGTTTACACCTCAAACAGCAGGATTAGGTACGCATTCAGTAACCTATACTTATACCAATGCGAATGGATGCACTGATTTTCAAACACAAAATGTGGTTGTTAACGGGTTGCCAAACGTAACCTTTAGTGGCTTGGACTCTGAATATTGTATTGACGAAGCAGCCATAACCCTTACTGGAAATCAGGCTCCAAACGGAACATTTAGCGGAATAGGAATTACAGACAATGGCAACGGAACGGCTACGTTTAATCCTGCTACCGCAACAATTGGCGGACCTTACAATATCCTTTACACATTTACAAATGGCAATGGATGTGGTGGTAGTCAAATCCAACAAGTAGTAGTTAACCCACTTCCTGTTGTTAGTTTCACAGGATTGACGGCAACCTATTGCGTAGATGCTGCACCTGTTACTTTAACTGGAGTTTATGCTCCTTCGGGAACATTTAGCGGCAGCGGAATTACCGATAATGCTGATGGTACGGCCACCTTTAATCCTTCTGTGGCTGGTGCTGGTTTGGTAAACATTACCTATACTTATACCGATAATAACAGCTGTTCTAGCTTCAATACTCAAAGCACCATAGTAAACCCATTGCCAGTGGTATCTTACACTGGTTCTGGCACTTTCTGCGTTGATCAACCCGCTCAAAATATGGTTGGTACTCCAGTAGGAGGAACGTTTAGCGGCACTGGAGTAAGTGGAAATCAATTCCTACCCACAGTTGCTGGTGTTGGTTCTTTCCCAGTAACCTATACCTACACAGATGCCAATAGCTGTGTTAACTCAGCTACCGAGACATTTATAATTCACAACATTCCACAGATAACTAGCAGCCCACAGTCGGTTCAAGTGTGTCCAGGAGATGCGGCAACCTTCTCTGCTTCTGCTACTGGAACAAGTATATCCTACCAATGGCAGGTGAATGCTGGTAGTGGATTCACAAATCTTACCAACGGAGGAATCTATAGTGGAGTAACTACAACCACCTTATCTGTTTCTTCCATTGCCCAAGGCTTAAATGGATATCAGTATCGTGCCGTGGTTACTGGTGCTACGTGTAGTACTCAAGTGCCAACTACAGCGGCCACCATTACAATAAGTTCTTCGCCAACAATCGCTACACAACCTGCAGATCAATTTGTTTGTGTTGGTGATAATGGGGTGTTTAGTGTATCTGCATTGGGATCGAATCTCACCTACCAGTGGCAAATCAATACAGGTAGTGGTTTTGTGAATGTGACAAATGGAGGTGCCTACAGCGGTGCTACAACGGCAAACTTAACGGTGAGCAATTTTTCGATTGGAATGGATGGTGATCTTTTCCAAGTCATTGTTTCTGGCTCGGTTAATTGCACATCAAATGCTACCTCTTCAGTGGTTTCTATCAATGGAAGTAATGGTCCAGCAATCGTTTCCAATCCAGCAAACAATTCTATTTGCGAGAATGATATCGCCACATTTACTGTAGCTGCCTCTGGAAGTGGGCTTGTTTATCAATGGCAAGTGAACAATGGTGGTGGATTTGTGAACCTCGCTGATGGAGGAATTTACGCTGGTGCGTCTACCGCAACTTTAACAATAAATGGAGCTACACTGGCTGAGAATGGATATACCTATCAGGTAATTATATCCTCTGCAAACTGCCCGAATACTTCGGTTTCGGTTCTGGCTACTTTGACGATTACCACTTCTCCTGGAATCACCTTGCAACCAACGGATGTCCAAGTGTGCCCGGGCGACAACGCGTCATTTACAGTGACTGCAGATGGTTCTGGTAACACTTATCAATGGCAGCAAAATGCAGGTAGTGGATTTGTAAACGTTGTGAACTCAGGAGCCTATAGCGGAGCAACTTCAAGCACACTGAGCATTAGTTCCGTTACTGCTGCAATGGATGGTTATCAATATCGCGTTGTGGTTGATAATCCACTTTGCGCTGGAAGTTCTACTTCGCTTATTGCTACACTTTCCGAGAGCACAGCTCCAATAATTGCACAACAACCATCTGATGAGTATTTCTGTCAAGGAGACAATGTTTCGTTTACAGTAGTTGCTACTGGAACAAGCCTTGGCTATCAATGGCAAGTGAATACTGGTAATGGCTTTGTGAATGTTACAGATAACGCTACATACAGTGGTTCCACTTCGTCCACATTATCTGTAACAAATGCAACGACTATTCTTGATGGTAATCTCTATCGTGTGGTGGTAAATGGCTCGGTAAACTGTGCTTTCACGAGCACTTCGGTGGCAGTTCAATTGATTGAAACAACAACACCAGTTGTGTTAACTCAGCCTTCGAGTGCAGCAATTTGCGAGGGAAGTGATATTTCTTTTGCTGTGTCTGCAGGGGGCAACATTACCTATCAATGGCAGGTGAATGCTGGTGGTGGATTTGTGAATGTGGCCAATGGAGGAGTTTATTCTGGTGCCACATCTCCAACTTTAACCGTGTCTGGTGTTACTGTTGCTTTGGATGGCAATCAATATCAAGTAGTGCTAACAGGAGCTAATTGTTTAGGCAATGCCACGTCTAACGCAGCTACCCTTACTATAACCAATTCGCCATCCATTACCGCACAGCCTGCTAATCAATATGCTTGTGGAGGAGATGATGCTACTTTCTCAGTAAGTGTTTCGGGCAGTGGAATGACCTATCAATGGCAAGAAGACAATGGCAGCGGATTTGTCAATGTCGCTAACGGAGGCGCTTATTCTGGAGCCACTTCCGCTAATTTAACAGTTGCTGGTGTGACATCAGTATTAAACGGCTACCAGTATCAAGTGGTTGTTTCTAGTGTTAATTGCTTGAACATCTCTACATCTGCGATTGCTACGTTGTTTGAAAGTACTTCGCCAATTGTGTTGACCAATCCTAGTGATGCTCAAATATGCCCAGGCGATTTGGCCACATTTAGCGTAAGCGCTGGAGGAAATGGTTTGGGTTATCAATGGCAAGTGAATAGTGGAAGTGGGTTTACGAATCTTAACGATAATGCTATGTATAGTGGGTCAACCACGGGAACTTTAACCGTTTCTGGAGCTACCGCTAGTATGAATAACTATCAATATCGTGTAGTGGTTTCAGGTTCTATCAACTGTGCGTTGGATGCTACTTCTACCTATGCAGTACTTACCATAAGTGCATACCCAACTATCGTAACTCAACCTCTAGGTCAAAACTATTGTGTTGGTGATGTTGCGACTTTCACTGTTGCAGCAAATGGTGCGCAGAGTTACCAGTGGCAGGAAAATGACGGTTCAGGATGGTCGAATCTTTCCAACGGAGGTACTTATTCAGGTGCTACATCGGCCACACTTACACTCACAGGCATTACTGCCGCAAACGATGGCTATCAATATCAGGTAATTGTTAGCGGAAGTTCGAATTGCCAAGGTGCAATTACGAGCGATGCTGTAACACTAACAGAAGACCCGAACCCATTTATCGCTACCCAGCCTGTTAATGCCTATGCATGTCCTGGAGATGGCGTAAGCTTTAATGTTGTGGCTACTGGGTCTGGATTAGTTTATCAATGGCAAGAAAATATCGGTAGTGGATTTGTAAACATTTCCAACGGAGGTGTTTATAGCGGAGCAAATACATCCACCTTAGCAATATCAGATGCTACGGGTTTGAATGGGTATCAATACATCTGCATTATTACCGGTGCAATTTGCACTGGTTCTTCAACTACAGCGGTAGTAACGATTACGGAAACAACACAGCCTTTTGTACTAACACAACCGGTAGACCAATATGCTTGTCCGAATGATAATGTGACGTTTGGAGTAAGTGTTGGAGGTAGTGGACTTACTTATCAATGGCAAGTAAATGCTGGAAGTGGTTTTGTTGATGTTACGGACAATACCACCTATAGTGGAGCAACTACGGCTAATTTGACGGTAAATGGAGTTGTGCCTGGTTTGGATGGCAACGTTTATCATGTAATAGTTACAGGCGCAAATTGCCCGAATAGCAGTACATCAACTGATGCATCTCTGTTTATAAATACTGCGCCTGTAATAGTAACACAACCTGTAGCGGCAGCTATTTGCAGCGGTGCAAATACTAGCTTCAGTGTAGCTGCTAGCGGCCCGAACTTGACCTATCAATGGCAAGTGAATGAAGGCAATGGATTTGTGCCAATATTTAACAATAGTGTTTATAGCGGTACCACTTCCACAGTCTTGAATATTACCGCAGCTAGCTTTGGCATGGATGGTAACATATATCAAGTTGTAGTTACTGGCTCAATAAACTGCGCCCAAACTGCTACAACTATTCCTGTAGTTCTTTCGGTAACTGAACAACCAGTGGCCAATGCTGGTCTTGGTGGTAGTAGTTGTGATTTTGACTTCACATTCTCTGCCGTTCCGAGTGTTGGAGTAGGCAACTGGACACAAATAAGTGGCCCAGGAACTTCAACGTATTCCAATGTTAATAGCGCTGCAGCAACGGCCACAGCTACATTAGAAGGTCAATATGTATATCAATGGGAAGAAGTAAATGGCATTTGTTCCGATGCTTCAACGGTTACGGTAGATTTCTTCAATCAACCTGTTGCTAATGCTGGAAATGGGGGCAACGAGTGCGATTTTAATTTCACGTTGAATGCTATTCCAAGCTTTGGAACTGGCACATGGACGCAAGTGAGCGGCCCGGGTCTTACCACATTTGGACCTAATGCTAATAGCGCTGGAGCAGTTGCTTCCGTAAGCGCTTATGGTACGTATTCATACCGCTGGACAGAAGTGAATGGAACATGCAGTGACTTTGCTGAAATTACTGTAAGCTACTATGACCAACCAATTGCAAACGCTGGATTGGGCGGAGATGAATGCGATTTGGATTTTGTGTTTAATGCAACTTTAAGCACAGGCACAGGAGTTTGGACCCAAACTACTGGTCTTGGAACTTCTGTTTTCTTGGATGCTAGTTATTTCGCAACAACAGCCACCGCTAGCCAATACGGCACCTACACGTACACATGGACAGAGACCAACGGAACGTGCTCAGACAATGCCCTAGTAACGGTAAACTATTATGAGCAACCCGTTGCTGAGGCAGGCAACGGAGGCAGTGAGTGCGATTTAACCTTCGACCTAAGCGCCACGCCAAGCACAGGAACGGGCGTATGGACAGCCACAGGCCCAGGCACAGCGACTTATGGCAGCGCCAGCAGTGCAGCCACTA
>Ga0247843_1003877_pt1 | contig 23415 bp, 13 predicted proteins | sample LaCruzMarch2017__FD_192420 | JGI IMG/M metagenome (GOLD analysis project Ga0247843, IMG submission 192420) | Freshwater microbial communities from meromictic Lake La Cruz, Castile-La Mancha, Spain - LaCruzMarch2017_8m | ecosystem: Environmental > Aquatic > Freshwater > Lake | place: Spain...
GGAACGGAAAGAGCTTGGGAGCATTCCCAGCTTGCCGGACCCAAGGTCGAGTCAAGGAAAAAATACAATTTCTCTATCTTTATTTCATTGGAAATCAACGCGTTACGCTTAGGTTGACGCCAATGCCGTGACTGCCAAAGATTCGCGACCGATGAGATCGGGAAGCTGACGTTGGGGCTGGAGCTGGACTTTTCCGAGTCCAAATCGCTTGAACCCCAAGAATTGAGTTCAATTACGGAATTAGCTGCTTCTCAGGCGCTCGAGTCGGACCCTCCAATCTGACGGAAAGCCCATTGGTCCAAGAGCGACATCAGGATGCTTGATCAGTAAATCATTGAGAGCTTCGAGCCATCGTGACTGAGGTTCTACCGACCATAGGCAATAAAGAACTGTGGCAACTTGGGAAAACAGGCGGTCATTCGCATCGATAACTCCCTTTAGGTTTCCCTTTTTCGATGGGCATGTGACAAAGCGGCGATCCCAAAGTCGACTGTGGTGAGCGCATGTGTTGCGGAGATTGGTTAGTGCGTGAATCCACGATGTCAACTCCGGTGGGCTCGCGCGGAAGAAGTCGGCAACTGACTTTTGATCGGACCGGTCAGCGAGCATGCCGAATGCCTTTGACCAAGTACCCATTGTCAACGCTTCGCCCAGCATCCAGCAAGGCGGAAGCGGTGGTTCGCCATAAATCGCGAAGTAATGGCGGATCGAAAGAGACTCCTTGTTCCGACGGGCTTCCTCGTAAGCTTTGGCGAGGAATTCATCGTGGTTGAAGATGAGCGCTCCGGTCTTGTCGTCCCTCTTGTCGCTGAAGCGCTTAGGATCCATGAACCAGTGAGGACCATGGCGGGCGGCCATGGTGTCATTGAATCGCGAGCGGAAGGCGACTTCGATCCGCTCAATGGCGTCGAGAACGAGAAGCCGGAGGTGACGGTCGAATTCATAGAGATCCGTGAAGTCCTCGAAGCGGGTGCCGGGCCGGTAGTCACCGGTCAGCTTACCGTCGCCATCACGGACGCGGAACTGCAGGCCGTAGCCAGTGATCCGATAATATCCGACCTTCCGGAGCCAGAGGACGGCTGTGGCTGGATCAGGAATTTCCAAGCCTCGTCCCTGAAGAATCGGGATCAGGTCCTCTGCCGAAGTGTAGGGCTTCGTATAGATCCCGTTGACCGGATGATCCGGTACAAAAGAAGGCGCGGCCTGGTTCGCTTCCGGAAACCGGAGTCGCGTGCCGCGCACTGTCGTGGCTTCTATGCTCCCGATTTCCGGGTGGCTCAAGGCGAAATTTCCGAGTGCGCGAACGAGAGAAGCGTCTGAATCGGGGGTTGATTCCTGATTTTCAGACACTTGAGACTTGGGTTTGGAGTTGCTGGAAAAGTGAGGGGCGACAGGAGTGTCGCCCCTCCGCTCACGACAGGAGTGTCGTGGCTCCTTATTGGCAGGCTTCGCAGGTCCCGCCGTTCATCATCGCGTCGATGCTGCAGGCGTTCTTCTCCGCGTCGCTGTATTCGCGGGCGGCGGTGGCGGTGGCCATGACGCCGCGTTGCTCCTTTTTGACGTCGATGGTGGCTTTATCAATGGTAGAGGCGGCCATGGTGCGGAGGTAGTAGGTGGTCTTGAGGCCCTTGTCCCAGGCGCGGCGGTACATGTGGGAGAGGGTCTTGATGTCCGGGGTGGCGAGGAAGAGGTTCACCGACTGGGATTGGTCGATCCACTTCTGGCGACGGGCGGCGGCATCGACGATGTATTCGTGGCCGATGCCGAAGACGGTCTTGTGCTTGTGCTTGAGGGCCTCCGGGATGTCGTCGATGGCATCGAGCTCGCCGTCGAAGTACTTGAGCTGGTCGAGCATTTCCTGGTTCCACAGGCCGGCCTTCTTGAGGTCCTTCACGAGCTCGGCATTCAGGACGATGAATTCGCCGCTGAGATTGCTCTTCACGTAGAGGTTCTTGTAGTTCGGCTCGATGCAGGGGGTGGTGCCCATGATGTTCGAGATGGTGGCGGTCGGGGCGATGGCGAGGACGTTGGAGTTCCGCATGCCGTGTTTGGCGATCTTTTCGCGGACGACGGACCAGTCCATCTTGCCGCCGCGGGGGACGTCGATCTTGCGGCCGCGCTCGTCCTCGAGGAGGTCGACGGTGTCCTGGGGCAGGAGGCCGCGGTCCCACTTGGAGCCCTTGTAGGAGGAGTAGGGGCCGACTTCGGCGGCGAGGTCGCTGGAGGCGCTGTAGGCGTAGTAGGCGATGGCTTCCATGAACTCGTCATTGAACTCCACGGCGGCGTCGGAGGCGAAGGCGAGGTTCCGCTTGTAGAGGGCGTTCTGGACGCCCATGACGCCGAGGCCGATGGGGCGGTGGCGGGTGTTGGCGGTCTTGGCGGCGGCCGTGGGGTAGAAGTTGATGTCGATGACGTTGTCCAGCGCGCGGATGGCGACGGTGATGGTCTCCTTCAGCATCTCGTGGTCGAGGGCGCCGTCGCGGGTGATGTGGGTGTCGAGGATGACGGAGCCGAGGTTGCAGACGGCGGTCTCTTCCTCGGAGGTATTGAGGGTGATCTCCGTGCAGAGGTTGCTGGAGTGGATGACGCCGACGTGGTCCTGCGGGGAGCGGACGTTGCAGGGGTCCTTGAAGGTGATCCAGGGGTGGCCGGTCTCGAAGACCATCTTGAGCATGGATTTCCAGAGCTCGATGGCGGGCAGGGGGCGGCCCCAGATCTTGCCGTCGGCGGCCATGGCTTCGTACTCGGTGTAGCGTTGTTCGAAGGCCTTGCCGTAGAGGTCGTGGAGGTCGGGGACCTCGTTGGCGCGGAAGAGGGTCCAGGTGCCGCGTTCCTCCATGCGCTTCATGAAGAGGTCGGGGATCCAGTTCGCGGTGTTCATGTCGTGGCAGCGGCGGCGCTCGTCGCCGGTGTTTTTCCGCAACTCGAGGAAGTCCTCGATGTCATTGTGCCAGGTCTCGAGGTAGGCGCAGCCGGAGCCGCGGCGCTTGCCGCCCTGGTTGACGGCGACGAGCTGGTCGTTGTGGAGCTTGAGGAAGGGGATGATGCCCTGGGACTCGCCATTGGTGCCCTGGATGTAGCCGCCGGTGCCGCGGACGGAGGTCCAGGAGCCGCCGAGACCGCCGGCCCACTTGGAGAGGAAGGCATTTTCGGCGATGCCGCGGATCATGATGCTCTCGATGGAGTCGTCGACCTTGTAGAGGTAGCAGGAGGAGAGCTGGCTGTGGAGGGTGCCGCTGTTGAAGAGGGTGGGCGTGGAGGAGCAGAAGCGGCGGCCCTTGTAGAGGTTGTAAAGGCGGATGGCCCAGGACTCGCGGTCCTTTTCCTCGCGTTTGAAGAGGCCCATGGAGACGCGCATCCAGAAGAACTGGGGCGTCTCGATGCGGCGGTGCTTGTTGCCGGTCTTGTCGACGATGAGGTAGCGGTCATACATCGTCTGGATGCCGAGGTAGTCGAAGTCGAGGTCGGCGGAGGGGTCGAAGGCGTCGGCGAGCTTGTCGAGGTTGTAAACGTCGAGCAGCTCGGGGTGGAGGCGCTTGATGGCGACGCCGTGCTTGAGGTAGGACTTGAAGGCGGCCTTGTGGGCGTTCTTGAGCTTGTCGATGCCATCGCGGAGGATGCTCCAGTCGAGAACTTCCTCGTAGATGTAGGAGAGGAGGATGCGGCCGGCGAATTTCGCGAAGTCGGCGTCCTTCTCGATGAGGGCCTTGGCGTTGAGGATGATGGTGTTCTTGAGGTCCTTTTCGGAGATCTCGTTGCCGACGGAGCGGCGGAGTTCGCGCTCGATCTCGATGTCGGAGAGGTTGAGGTCGAGGCCGATGGAGGCGTAGGCGATGCGCTTGCGGAGATCGGTGCCGTCCCAGAAGGAGGAGATGCCCTCGTCCGAGGTGACGGTGACCATCAGTTCCTGGTTGGGGTCCTCGGCGTTGGCTTCCTCTTCCTTGCGCATGCGGGCGCGCTCGTCGCGGTAGCGGACGTAGTGGGTGGCGGCCTTGAAGTGGCCCTGGCGCATGAGTTCCTCCTGGACCATGTCCTGGACGTCCTCGATGTGGACGAAGGAGGAATCGCCGCGGCGGATGCGGTCGGTGACGCCCTTGGCGACATCGACGGCGGGCTCGGGGTTTTCCTTGATGGTGAGGAAGGCCTTGCGGACGGCGATTTCGATCTTGGTCTCGGACCAGGGGACGACGTTGCCATTGCGGCGGATCAGGCGGACCGGCAGGGCATGGGGGCCGGTGTGGACGTCGACGGTACCGGTTTTTTCCATGGAGCGGCGGAAGGCGAGGGACTTGGCGACGTCGTAGGCCTCGTTCTCAAGGAGGGCTTTTTCGATGAGCAGGTAGAGGTCGCCCTCCGAGAGGCGGAGGCGGCCGTCGGCCTTGAGGGAATCGGTGAGGAAGGCGGCGACGGAGTGGGCGACGTCGGAGACGAACTTGCGGTTGACGTCGGAGAAGATGGAGACGGCGTCCTCGCGGCGGGAAATGAGGAGGTCGGCGAGGGAGTCGCCGATGGCGTCGGCGACGTCTTCGAGCGAGAAGTGGGAATCGGTGGCGCCGCGGGTGATGGTGATTTCCGGGAGCGGGGCGCGCTTTTCGGTGGAGAGGACTTCGCGCCAGGCGAAGCCGCGGTCGGTGAGGGAGAAGCGGTCGGTGACGACTTGCTTGAGGGCGAGGTCTTCGTTGAGGTTGAGGGAGCGGAACATTTTTTGAGGAGGTGGGTGGGTGGAGAGGGAGTGGTTTTTGGTGGGGCGGAACGGGTGAACTGGCGGGGAAGTGCCGAGTGATCAGTGAGCAGTGATCAGTGGAAAGAGGTTGCGTTTGAGGTTCCCGGATCAGGGGTCGCGTTTGAGGCGGCGGAGGAGGGAGTTGATGAGGCCTTGGAGCATGCGGGAGATTTCGCGGGTCTCCTGGATCATGGCGCGGGAGCCTTCGAGGGGCGGGACGCCGAGGCGCTGGCGGACGCGCTCGGAAACGTAGAGCTGGGTGCGGAGCTCGCCGCAGGAGCCTTTGCTGTAGCGGAGGAACTTGATGTAGTCCGGTGTGCTGTCGCGTTCGCAGCCTTCGGCGATGTTGGAAGGAATGGAGAGAGACGAGCGCTCCATCTGGTTGCGGAGGGCGAAGTCCTTCGACTCCGCCAACGCGACGTGGACGTCGACGGCCAGGTTGCAGCCGCGCTTCCAAACTTCGAGGTCTTCGAACGTTTCAATGTCACTCATGGTCGTTCTCTCTTTGTCTTTCCCTGATCACTGATCACTGATCACTCGGCACTTTACCGCGGCGGTATCACAGCTCGTCGTCGTCGACGGTGCTGAGGGCGGAGGCTTTCTGATACTCGGTGACGCGACCTTCGAAGAAGTTGGTCTCCTTCTTGATGTCCATCATTTCGGCCAGCCACGGGAAAGGGTTGGTGACGGAGTCGTTGAGCGGGGCGAGGCCGCAGGAGGTGAGGCGGCGGTCGGCGATGTAGTCGATGTAGGTCTCGAAATCGGTGGCGTTGAGGCCGAGGCCGGCGACGGGGAGGCAGTCGCGGATGAACTGCTTCTCGAGGGTGATGCCCTCTTTCATGGTGGCGCGGAGGTCCTCGCGGAAGTCCTCGGTCCAGACGTCGGGGTTCTCGTCGATGAGGTCCATGAGGAGGTTGCGGAAGACCTCGATGTGGTTGGACTCGTCGCGCAGGGTGTAGCGGAACATGGAGCCGATGCCGGGGAACTTGTTCTGCCGGTAGAGGCTGAGGATCATGCCGAAGAGGCCGTAGAACTGGGTGCCTTCCATGACCTGGCCGAACATGAAGATGTTCTTGGCGAGGGCCTGCTTGTTGGCGGTGACGGTGAGGTCGATGTCGCGGCGGAGGGCCTTGCTGTTGGAAACGACGAAGTTGTTCTTGGCGACGATGGAGGGGACGTCCTCGAACATGGCCTCGCACTCGTGCGGGTTGATGCCGAGGGAGGAGATCATATAGACCAGCGAGTCGGCGTGGATGTTTTCCTCGTGGGCGTGGCGGCCGAGGACCAATTTGAGCTCGGGGGCCGTGACGACCTCGCGGACGACGTGGAGGACGTTGTCGCCGACGATGCCTTCGGCGGCGGAGAAGTAGCCGATACCCATCTTGATGATCCAGCGCTCGACGTCGGTGATTTCATCGGAGCGCCACTGCTCGACATCCTTCTGCATGGTGATGTCCTCGGGCTCCCAGTGGTTGTTCTTCATCGTCTTGTACAAGTCGTAGGCCCACTGGTACTTGAGGGGGAGGATGTTGAAGAACATGGTTTCCTTGCCGTTGATCACGCGCTTGGCGGCGTAGGCGGCTTCGGCTTTTTCGCGGTCGAGGATGAAGGTGCGGGATCCGAGGGAGACGGTCGTGGTGGCGGACATTTGGAGGCGTTTTCTGGAGAAGAGGTGATGAGGAAGGTTCGGCACCGTGGAGGGGCGGCGTCGCGGGAGCAGCGTTGGGAAGAGTGTGGAAAACGGTAGCAGACCTCAAGCCGATTCTGCTCATATGGTATCCACAAATTATTCACAATACCACATGTGGTGGTGTCGTGGTTCACGTGGGATCTTGACAATTGTCCCGGGAGCCGTAAGAGCTTGAAAGATGTGGGACTGGCGGCGCGGCGCGGTGGTGGGTCCGGAAAAGCCTAGGGGTTCAAAATTTTTCGGCAGGAAGGAGCGGCTTCGCGGCGAGGAGAAGTTTTTGAAATGTTAGATTTTAGGGGAACTCAAGAAGGTCACAAATCGCTGATGGCAAGGGGCTTGCGGTTGTAAAAACTCCTGAGGCTGGGCTGTTGATGGCTCCCAAGCAAATCTCTAACTGCCCGGTTATCAGGGACTTCGACGCACGCGGAAGGATGCGGATCCGGACCCGGAATCGGGGTAGGACGGCGGAGGTGCGGCTCCGGCGGGTTCTTTAGTATTTCGCCCTCGGGGGTGAAGTCGGCGGGCCCAGCGGTCCGGCTACCGGGGTGGTGGGGCCCTGCCGGGCCGGGTTGACCGGCGGTGAACCTGGTGGGCCGACGGGACAAAAAAAGCCTCCCGGGCGACCCGGGAGGCTTTGGAAAGTGATGCTTCTGCTTGGCGGCGATCAGCGGCGGCGGCGGACGATAAGTCCCAAGATGCCGAGGGCGCTGAGGAGTGCGGTGGATGGCTCGGGGACGACCTGCACCAACTGGATCGCGTTCAGCGCACCGCGGCGAGCGCCGCCGCCCGTTGCCGTAGGGGCTAGGTCGGTTGCGACGTTGCCGGAACCGCCTGGCACAACGTTCTCAAAGTCGAAATTGATGACTCCGCCTGCACCGGCGACGAAAGTGAATTTCACATATTCGATGCCTTCGAACAGAAGCCCATCGCCACCCGCGAAGCTGTCCCAACTTGTTTGTTTCCCGACACCATTGACCTCAAAATAGCTGTTCAAGCCACGGAAGCCACCGGCACCGGTGGTCGTGCTCATGCCCTCACCCTGACCATAAAAGTAGATGTCGTAGGTCGCTCCGACGACGAGCCCGGTGAATGAACCGGTCGCTGTAGCGATCGTGGTGCTACTTCCCGAATCGACCTGAACGTAGTCTCTCATCAGGCTAACAAACCCGCCCAACCGTTCGGCTTCGGTAAGCGCATTGCTGGTGCTACCAGAAAGGCCTGACAGCGAAAAACCAATCCCCGTGGTGGTATTCGTGGAATCCTTGAGAGCGACGGAACTGGCTGTTCCGGACACGTTGAGCAACGGATTCCATGTGGCGGTGGCACCGCCCGCAAGGTCTGGAGCGGCGGCCTGACCCGAGTAAATGTTGAGGGTCGGGGAATTCCCGAAGTCGATATTCACCACGGTCGCCGAAGCCAATCCAGTCATGGCGGCGAGAGTCAGAGTTGCGGGGAGGAGAAAATTCATAAAATACCGGAAGGGGGTACGCGAACACATAACCTCCTCTGATTGGCTTGGCAAGGAGCATTTTGGCAACTCGGAGGCTCGAACCGTGTGGAATTTCGGCCAAAGGTGGCGAGCCCGGGCCGAGCGGACTATTTTACTGATCATCAGGGAGTTGCGATCCGATAAAAGGCTTTTCCGGCAGGTGGGTTGGGATCGGTGTATTCAACCGCTCCATTCCCCGCAGAAACTAATGTTTGCAAAGTAGTCCAGTTGACAAGGTTGGTGGAGCGCTGGAAGGCATAGGTGAAGCCGGGGCTTCCGGTGTAGCGGATCCGCATCTGGTTGCCTGCCAGCTTTTCAAGGACCGGCGGCGGATTGCCGGTGATGCCATCGGAAACCAATGGGCCGACCTGGATGAGCAAAGGAGCGGTGGAGAAGCCGCCGCGGCCGTCCTGGACGGTGAGTGGGAAGGAATCGGCGCCATTGAATCCGGTGACCGGGGTGTAGACCAGCAGACCGTCGCTCATGGTGACGGAGCCGCCACCCGTGGACGTGCCATCGCCGACGACAAGCGAGACGGGATCGCCGTCGGGATCGGACGAGCCGTTGAGGATCAGGGTATGGGAGATGAAAACCGACTGGTTGGCAGCGATCGAGGTCGAGAAGCCGGAGAAGACGGGCGGCGCATTCCCGCCGACGGCTGGGGCGGAAATGGTGAATTGGACGTCATCGGATGCGGTGAACTGGGTGTCCGATGAGGTGAGGCGCAGGAGGTAGGTGCCGAGAGCGGTGAAGGAGGCGGTGGTCGCGGCGGTATTGGCCGGGCTGAAGGTGACTGCGGCGGGGCCGGAGACGAAGGACCAGCTGCGGGACAGCGCGAGGGCATCGGGCAGGCCGTCATCGGTGACGGTGCCGGTCAGGGCGACCTGCACGGAGGCGGCGGAGAGGATCGCGGACTTGTCGGGGCCGGCATTGACGAGCGGGGCGGTGTTGGTGGGGCTGGCGGACGACGTTTGGACGAAGACGATCCAGTCCTGGGTGGTGGTGTCGGGCGGGCTGCCCAGCGAAACGCTGCCGCCGCCGGTGATATTCGGGCGGGTGACGGTGGCACCGGTGCGGGGGTTCAGCCATTTCACGGTGAACTGGCCGCTGGCGCCGGAGAGATTGAGCGTGTGGGTGCCGCCGGAGTGGAGCTGGACGAGGTAGCTTTGGCCGGTTTTCGCGAGGCAGCGGTTGGCGTTGTTGCCATTGCCGCTGACCAGGGAGTTCTGATTGCTCATTTCCTGGAAGGGAACGTCGTTGGCATCGAGGAACTGCAGGGCGTAGCGGCAGTAGTCCCAGAAGGCGTTGCGGCTGCGGAAGTCCTGGCAGGTGAGGTCCGAATGCGCCAAGGCGTAGCCGAAGTAGTATTCGCAGCCCGCGCCGCCGGCCATGATGTTGCCCCAGATCGCGTTCTTCCGGGCGTTGGTGTGGCTGGTGGCGGCACCGCTGTCGCTGTCGGGGCGGAGCGAGTATTGGGAATCGCCGGGTTCATCGCAGGCCACGACCCAGGGTCTGCCGGTGGCGGCGGAGTCGTCGATGTAGTCCTTGGTCATCGTGAACATGTCGGTGAAGTCCGACGCGTTGAGTTGCAGCGAGAAACCGGTGAGTTTCGACGCGCTGCCGAGGAGCTCCTTGTGCAGGACGCTGGTGGTGTTGTGGATGACGATGGGGTGCTTGTACGGATCGTTGTCGTGGAAATACTGGGCCCACGACTTTTTGCGGGTGGTGGTGGCGGTGCATTCCTCGCCGAGATTCCAGTTGAGGGCGGGGTGGTGGCCGAAGCGGGCCATGAGTTCGCGGTAGTAGAGCTTGCGCTGGTTGCCGAGATCGCCGCCGTCGAGGAGGTTCTGGTTTTCGATCTCCTGGGTTTTGAAATGGAGGTGCATCCCCTTTTTCGTGCCGTGTTCGAAGACCATCTCCCACTGGTCGAGCTTGGAGACATCCAGGCGGACGCGTTCGCCGTATGAGGAGTAGGGGAAGACATTCTTGTCGTCCCCGTTGATGTTCATGGTGAGGAAGGAGAAGGCGTTGAGTCCTTCGGAAGCGAGGTAGTTGATCGCGCCGATGAGGCCCTTGCCCTTGGTGCCCTGCCAGACCGGATCGCCGGTTTGCCAGTCGGCGACGTGGGCGGCCCAGGCCTTGATGTAGGTATCGCCCTGGCCGTCGGTTTTGAAATCGCCGTCGAAGTCCTGATAGGCGAGCAGGTTCTCGGGGGCATCGACGCCGGCTTTCATGAAGTATTCGCCGGTTTCGGCGAAGCGCAGGTGGTGCTTGCCGACATAGTCGAGGCGGCCCTTGCCGCGGAAGTCGGTGCCGGATTTGTCGGTGGCGGCGATGCTGAAGTTACCAGCGGAGGCATCGAAGAACCCGGCGCTGGTGCCGGCGGCGGTACCGGTGGCGATATTGGTGCCGGAGCGGAAGGACGCGAGGTAGGTCCAGGCGCCGGTCTCGTCAGGGGCGAAATGGACGCGCCAGACATTGCCGGAGGTGGCGGAGGTGTTGGCCGCATTGCCATCGGCGGCGTAGTAGCCGGGGATGATGTAGGATTTGCCGGTGGCCGGGTGGGTGAAGGTGACGTTCAGGCGGTAGTCGGTGAAGGGGTTCGGCGTGGCGGACTCGCTGGTGGCGGGCCCGGTGAAGCTGAGGGTGACCTTGTGCCATTTCTTGAGCTCGCCGGAGACGATGGCGGGGCCGCTGGTGGCGGGGAGGACGGAGACCGCGGCCTCGTCGCTGGCGGTATTGCCGGAGTTGTCGGTGACGGTCAGGCGGAAGATGTAGGTGCCTTCGGTCAGGCCGGAAAGGCCGAGGACCGGGGTGGCGGCGCCGGAGAGGGTGGCGGTGGAAGGGCCGGTGAGCTGGGTCCAGGCGTGGCTGGAGATCGAGCCGCCGGGATCGGAGGCGGAGCCGGTGAGCGTGGCGGTGGAGGCGGGCCGGATGATGGTTTGGTCGCTGCCGGCGCTCACGATCGGATTGCTGCTGGGGGCGGCGGCCACGGTGACGGTGGTGTCGTCGGTGGCGGTGAGGCCACTGTTGTCAGTGACGGTCAGGCGGAAGATATAGCTGCCTTGAACGAGCGCCGCCGCGGTGAGGTTCGCACTGGCGGCACCGGACAACGTGGCGGCGGACGGGCCGGAGACTTGCGACCACGCGTAGCTGGAGATCGAGCCACCGGTATCGGTGCCGGAACCGGTGAGAACGACCGAAGAGGTCGGCAGCGTGATCGGCTGGTCGGTGCCGGCGTTGGCCACGGGGTTTCCGCTGACCTGGCTGTTGATCACCGTGAAGACGACCGTCAGCGGGGTGCCCGCGGTGCCGCCGCCGGCCGAAAGCGTGTAGGGTGTCGCGGTGAGGGTGTGGGTGCCGAGGGCCGGGGTCCAAGCCCAGTAGTCGGTCAGCGTATCGCCGCCGATGGTGTAGGGCGCACCGCTCTGGGTCATGTAGTTGGACACCGCATCGTAGCTGAAGCGGACCGAGCCGACGGTGGCGGGCGAGGTGTCGGCGCGGATGTTGAGGTTGGCTCCGGTGACGGCGAGGTCGATCGTCATGCCGCTGGTCATGGGGCCGATGTCGTTGTCGGTGTCCGCGTTGACCAGCATCAGGGTGGCGACCGCTTGACCGCTGCCCCCGGCGGCGGCGACGTTGACGATGGCATCGTCGGTGGCAGTCTGGCCTTCGCTGGTGGTGACCGTGAGACGGAAAATGTAGGCACCCTGGACGAGGGCGGAAGCGGTGAGATTGACCGTGGCGGCGCCGGACAGCGTGGCGGTGGAAGGGCCGGAGACCTGCGACCACGCGTAGCTGGTGATCGAGCCGGTGGACGCGCTGCCCGAACCGTTTAGGACCACCGAAGATGTGGGTAAGATGAGCGACTTGTCGCTGCCAGCATTGGCGCTTGTGGCCCCGGAAGTCGGGGTCGTTGCGGATTCCGCCACGGTGTCCGCTTTCGCGGCGATCTCGTCCACCGTGCTGCGGCGGAAGACGATGCGGTCGATGTTGAACTTAATGGAGCGGCCCGAGATGGTGAGGGTGTACTCCCCTCCGGAAGTGAAGTTATAAACGGGATAGCGTTTGTTGGTAGTGCCGCCTGCATCAAGCAAGTTCGCCCAGCCCCAGGTGGTCGGCGAGCCCCCGTACATCTTCGTGTCGCTGGTCAAGAGCGACAGGGGCGCGTCGTTCATGTGGGTGTTGCCCGCGTTCGGTCCGGCACCGAAGGGATCGCCGCCGACCTTGACGTAGCAGTCGTTGTTCTTGTCAGGCTCGGCACCGTCGAGCCGGGCACGGGCGCGGAGGTGGAGATAATAGTAGCCGCCCTGGTTGATCTTGAAATTGTAGGTGAGCGGGGTCTTCGGAGTGCCGCCATTGGAGCCGTTGCCTTGGAACTCGATGTGGGCCTCGTTGGCCGCGCCGTCGACGTAGTTTGTTTCACCCGGCGTGTGGGTTTCCCAGCGGTCGGTGCCGGTGCCGAGCGAGCTGCTTGTCCTTTCGGCCTCCATCACGAGGATGCCGTTGGACTCTTGATAAATGTCGTCGGGACCGACGACGGCGAAGGCGGCCGGAGCGGCCAAGATAAGGGCGAGAAAGGCTCGAAGTGGCGACATGAGCGTGGAATGGATCGTTTTGAGAAGTCGACGAATGACCTTGATCCGGACCGCAGAGGCGGCCCGGGCGGCGAGACTGGACCTTGCACGACTTGCGGCGGGGGGAGCTACCGGAAGCAGAGGGTGTGCAGGTTAGGAGCTACCATCTAATAGCTCTCCGTATTATCGCCTAGTAAAAAATACTAACAATTCAGTAATTTGTCCGCGGAGAAACCCGCAAATTATCAAATTTCCCGCCTCCGGAAAAGCGGGCGAGGGTAAGCAAATCGCCGCCGCTCAGGGAGTTGCGATTCGGTAGAAGGCAGCGGCAGCGGGTGGAGCGGGGTCGATGTGGTCGATCTCTCCGGAGAGTCCGCCATTGACGGTGGCGAGAGTCATCCAAGCCTGGAGATCGATGGACCGCTGGATCAGGTGGTCGAATCCCGGGATGCCCTCGAAGCGGATGCGCACGGTATTCTCCCCTTCCCTGCTGACGGTCGGGGCCCGTGAGAAGACCTCATCCACTGGCGATACGACCTGGATGGCCAGCTCGGCCGACGTGAAAGTCCCGCGCCCGTCCTGCACGGTGAGAAGAAAGGAATCCGGGCCGAAATAGTCGATGGATGGGGTATAGGTGAGGCTTCCGGGACCCATGGTCACAAAGCCGCCCGCATTGGTGCTGCCGCTGGCGAGGACCAGGGTGACAGGGTCGCCGTCGGGGTCGGATGCGGACGCGAGGAGTTCCGTGTAGTCGTTGGTGAGTGACTGATTCACCTGGGTGGCAGCCGGTGATGCGGTGAAGACCGGCGGCGAGTTTCCCAAAACGGTGAGGTCGAGACGGGGCCGGGACGTGGTGACCGGATGCTCCTTGGAAGCAAAGCCCACGTTTCCTTCCAGGGGGGCGCTTTCGAGGATGAAGCTGTAGATCCCCGGTCCCAGGAGGTGCGGGGACAGGTCGAAGGACAGCACTTGGTTGGCTTCGACGACACCCGAGAAGGACGCGAGCAGCGCCCCTTTGGCGGGAGCGTTGGCACCAATGATCCCGGCTTCGGTCCAGTCGTTGGACTCCGCCGCGTAGAGGTTGAGAATCATCGAGCCGGAAGCCAGTCCCTCGGCTTCGGTAAGGCGCAGGAAGGCATCCAGCGGAAGGGCATCCAGACCCGAGAGGTCGAACTGGAGATAGCTCACCCGGTCGGCGGAGCCGGCGAGCAGGAGGGAGCCGTGGTCATTGAGACCGGCGATGGTGCTGGCGTCCTGGGTCGGAGCAAAGACGCGGAAGCCGTTGGTATCAGGCGGCAGGACCTGGATGGAGACCTCGTCGGCGGAACTGAGATCGGCATCGGTCGCGGATAACCGGAGCACGTACGATCCGGTCGCGGCAAATGAAGCGACGGTGGCCGAGGCGGTGGGATCCGAGAAAGTCACTTCACCGGGGCCGGAAACCTTTGACCAAGTGCGCACCAGCGAAAACTCGTCCGGCAGTCCGTCATCGGTCACGTTTCCGGAGAGCAGGACGTTCACCGACGGTCCTGCGAGGAAGACCGACCGATCCGGACCGGCATCGCAGACGGGCGGGGCGTTGGTGCTGCTGCTGCTGCTGGTCGATTCGACGAGGACGATCCAATCTTCCGTCGGCGAGTCCGGGGGAGTGCCCAGGCTGATGACGCCGCCCGCCGTCACATCCGCCGCCGGGATCAGCGGTCCGCCGCTGCGCGGATTGAACCATTTCACGGTGAAGGTGCCGCTGCCGCCGGACAGATCGAGCGTGTGGGTTCCGCCGGAGCGGAGGTGGACGAGGTAGGTATCGCCGATTTTCGCGAGGCAGCGGTTTCCGCCTTCACCGGCATTGCTGGTCTGTTCCGTGCCGGTGCCGCTGATCAATTCGTGGTGATTTGAGAGAAGCTCGAAAGGAAAAGGATGATTCTCAAACAGCCACACCGCGTGGTGGCAGCAGGGCCAGAAAGAGTCGCGGCTGCGGAAGTCCTGGCAGGTCAGGTCGGAGTTCGGATAGGCCGAGCCGAAGTAGAACTCGATGCCGGCGCCGCCGGCCATGATGGTGGCCCAGAGCGCGTCGCGGCGGGCGTCGAGGTGGCTGGCACCTGGGCTGCTGTCGGGACGGAGGCTGGCGCTCGCGTTTCCCGGCTCGTCGCAAGCGACGACCCATGGCTTGCCGGCGGCTCTCGATGCGGTCAGCCATCGTTTGATATCGAAAAAGGTGTCGCCAAAGTCCACTTCGTTCATTTGCTTGGACATTCCGGTGACCTTGGAAACGTTTCCCATCAGGTCGAAATGCTGGTCGCCGTTGTGGACGACGACGTGGTGGCGGTAGGGATCGTTGTCGTGAAAGTACTGGGCCCATGTGGACTTTTGCGCCGTGCTGGCGTCGTTGATTTCCTCTCCCAAGTTCCAGTTGAGGGCGAGATGGTGGCTGTAGCGGGCGATCAGCTCGCGGTAGTAGAGCTTCCGCTGGTTGCCGAGGTTGCCGCCGTCGAGCAGCGTTTCGTTCTCGGTTTCCTGGGTCTTGAAATGGAGGTAGAGCCCCTTCCGGGTGCCGTGCCCGAAGACGATCTCCCACTGGTCCAGCCGCGAAACATCGAGGCGGAAGCGCTCGGAGTAGGTCGTGTAGGGGAAGACGTTCCGGTCATCCCCATTGATGTTCATGGTGAGGAAGGATACGGCATTGAGGCCTTCGGCGGCGAGATAGTTGAGCGCGCCGATCAGGCCCTTGCCCTTGCTACCTTGCCAGACGGGATCTCCTTCCTGCCAGTCGGCGACATGGGTCGACCAGGTCTTGATCAGGTTGTCCTTGTTGCCGTCGGTCTTGAAATCGCCGTCGATATCCGCGTAGGCCAGCAGGTTCTCCGGCGAGTCCACGCCGGCCTTCATGAAATACTTGCCGGTCCCCGCGAAGCGCAGGTGGTGTTTGCCGACATAGTGAAGGCGGCCCTTGGCGCGGAAATCGCGGCCGGACTTGTCGCTCGGGCTGATCTGGAAGGTGCCGGTCTGGCCGTCGAAGAAGCCGGCGGAGGTGCCCGCGGCGGGATCGGCACTCATTGCGACCAGCGGCCCCGTGCGGAAAGAAGCCGTGTAGGACCAGCTACCGACTTCTTCCGGAGCGAAATGGGCGCGCCAGCGGTTCCCGCTGCTGGCGGAGGTGTTGGCGGCATTGCCATCGGCCGCGTAGTAGCCGGGGACGACAAAAGTCTTGCCGCTGGCGGCATGGGTGAACGTGACGTCGAGGCGGTAGTCGGTGAAGGGGTTCGGCGTCGCAGTCTCGTCGGTTGGCGGACCGGTGAAATCGAAGGTCAGCTTGTGCCAGAGTTTCAACTCCCCGCCGATCGGCAGCGCGGCACCTTGCTGGGCGGTCGCCACGGACGGCCCGAGGGCCGCCGCGAGGAAAACCTGCAGCGCGATGCGGGCGGAGCGGATCGGCAAGATGCGGGAGAGAGGGATCATTGGTAATTCTTGTCTGATGCCGGGCGAATCATGCCGCTCGAACCATGCCTTTATTCGCCGAACCTGAAACCGGACGGCGTGGCCTGTCGATCTTTCAAGCAGTTTTATCGTAACTTTAATGAAAGAACGGCGCTCGAGGCCTCGGGCGGGTCACTGCGAAGTCACTCCGGCAAGCGGGCAAGATCGGTGGCGCGCCAGAAATACCAGGCGGCAATCGAGCGATACGGGCGGAATTTTTCACCGAGGGCCTGGAGTTCCTTCGGAGAGGGCATCGGGTCGAGACCGTAAGCGATTTTCCATCCGGAACGGACGCCGAAGTCATCGACCGGCCAGACATCGGGGCGGCCGAGGGTGAAGATGAGCAGCATCTCGACGGTCCATTTCCCGACGCCGCGGACGGTGGTCAGGCGGGCGATGATTTCCTCGTCGGTGAGCGCGGCGATGGCCTTCGCGCCGGGGACCACGCCGGAGATTGCCTTTTCAGCAAGGTCGCGGATCGCGGCGGTCTTGGCCCGGGAGAAGCCGACGCCGCGGAGTTGTTCGTCGGTGACGGTGGCGAGGGCCTTCGGGCCGGGAAAGCGGCCTCCGAAGAGTTGGCTATAGCGGCCAAGGATGGTCTGCGCCGCCTTGCCGTGGAGTTGCTGGTGGGCGACGGCGCTGACGAGGGCTTGGAACGGCGTGCGGCCGGTCTCGATCTCCAGGGTGCAAAGGCCGACCCGGCGGATCAGCTCTTTCATGGCGGGACACGACTTCCCCAAATGAGCAACCGCTGTGGCGTGGTCAGCAGCCATGGCGCGCTCAATCCCGCCGCGGACGGCCTGGTTTCCTCAACGTTTTCGGCCGCGGTTCGTGGGTGCCGAGAAGGGAGGACGAGGCGGCCTTTTTCACCCTCAGTTTGGCGTTGCCGAGCTGGTGGCCGTCCAGCGCCTCGATCGCTTTCATGGCTTTGTCGAGGTCGGGCATGTCGGCGAAGCCGAAGCCCTTCGATTGGCCGGTGGCCTTGTCCATCACCAGATCGAAGGTCCGCACCTTGCCGTGGGTCTCCAGCAGCTTGCGCACTTCGTCTTCGGTAATGGCGCGGTCGATATTGCGGACGAGGATAATCATGGTGCGGGTTGGCGGAGGAGGCTGGCCCGCCCGATGCGAAATCGCGAGGCTGGATTTCAGGTTGTTCGAGGGGTCGCTCCGAATAAGGGTTATAAGGAAATATTAAACATCAATCAATGTTTTGGCACCTTCCTTGAAATTCTTTTTAAATAAACAATCTCCCATCACCCGGGAGATTGTCCCACACACCCTGTCCAACATGAAAACGCTGTTCCTAACACCCATGAGAACCCTGGCCACGCTGGCGGGCGCTTCGGCGCTGGCCTTGCCCGCCTTCGGAGCCTCACTCCGCTACACGATCGCCGCCGGTCCCGACAACAGCCGGCTTGGTGCTTCGCTCGCCGCCTTGGACGACCTTGATGCCGATGGCGTCGCGGATTTCGCCTTGGGCGACCCCGGCTACACCGCCTCCGGCGCGGCGAACTCCGGGCAAGTGCTGATCCTGAGTGGGGCCGATGGTTCCACCCTTCACTCGCTCCTTGGCACCCCGGCAGCGGGCCAAGCCTTCGGGACGGCGCTCGCGGCGCTCGATGCCGATGGCGACGGAGTTTCCGATCTCGCGGTCGGCGCGCCCGGTGGCAATGGAGCGGTCTGGATTTTCTCCGGAGCCGATGGTTCCGTGCTTCAAGCGATCACCGCGGCTTCGCCAGGCGCGGGTTCGCGCTTCGGCCAAGCCTTGGCGAATGCCGGCGACCAGAATGCCGACGCGAAGGACGACCTGTTCGCTGGCGCACCCGGCGCGGGCACGCTGACCGGCGCGGTGCAGGTGCTTTCCGGGTCCGATGGTGCCTTGCTGGGGTCGATCACCCCGGAGCTCGCAGGCATCGAATTCGGGGCCGCTCTGGCCACGGTCGGCGACTTGAGTGGCGACGGACTGCCGGATCTGGCGGTGGGCGCGCCCTCGTTTTCCTCAAACTTCGGGCGCGTGCAGCTCCTTGCCGGCAATGATGGTGCTGAACTCTTCGTGCTGCCTGGGGCGGTTGCTGGTGCCCGGCTGGGCAGCACGCTTGGCAAGGTGGACGATCGGAATGCTGACAGCGTCGCCGACCTGATCGTGGGATCCGGATCCGGCGGCGGGGCTTTCCTCGTGTCTGGCTCGGATCTTTCCGTGATCACCGATCTTTCGCTCGCCGGCGCGGCGGCTGGGCTGCCAGTGGTGGGCGGGGGCGTCCTCGACATCGACCTGAACGGCACGACTGAAATGCTTGTCGGCTATCCCGGAGCAAGCCCGCTTGCCCAAGTAAAAGTCATCCCCGACCCGGTAGCTCCCGAGCCGAACGTCTATGATGCAGCGGCCGCTGGCAGCGGCCTCGGTTCCGCGATCACGGTGATCCCGGGCTTCGGGTTTGCCCTTGGCGAACCCCTTGCGGCTGGCGGCGCGGTCCATGTCTACAGCGTATTGGTCGACAGCGATGGCGACGGCGTGCCGGATATCGACGACCGCTGCCCGGACTCGATCCTCACGCCGACCGTGGTGTTCGGCGACCTCGACACCGGGGTGGAAAACCGGGTGAACGAGGACGGCTGCTCGCTGGCCGACCTGTTCGCGGCGCTTGAGCCCGCCAGCGGATGGAAGAACCACGGCGAGGTCGTCTCCAGCTCGGTCAAGTTGGTGAAGAGACTTCTGCGTTCCGGTGACATCGATGCCGCGGAAGCTCAGGCGCTGCGCACCGGCGCGGCTCAATCGAACCTCGGCATGCCAAGCAAGCCCGGCAAGCCGGAGAAGCCAACCAAGCCCGAAAAGCCGACAAAACCTGAGAAGCCCGAGAAGCCGGCCAAACCTGAGAAGCCTAACAAGCCGACCCGGCCCTGACCCGGCGCGGATTCCAGCGCGATGGAATTTTAAGACCCGGCGGATTTGCTGAATCCGCCGGGTTTTTTCGCGTCCAGACCTGCGGGGCCCTGCGTTCTAAAACAAGATGTTCCTCACAAACTCCAAAACGTGCAACGGGGTCGTGCTTCGCCGCGGAGTGATCACCACCAATTCGCGGGATAGGGGGAGCGGCATCGGGACTCTCTGAAGCCGGCTTTTCCGTGCGAAAGAACTGAAGGCACGACGCGGGACGCAGGCCACGCCGAGACCCAGTGCGACGAGGTGGATGGCCATGTCGAAGCTGTCCAGTTCCATCGCCGCCGCCGGCGCGAGGCCCTGGCCGGCCCACCAGGCATCGATGCAGGCCCGCGACCGGGTCCGCGACGGCGGGGTGATCCACGATTGCGCCGACACCCAAGCGGCCCAGGCTTGGGGCTCCCGGATTTCCGTCGGCAGCGGCAGATCGCGCGGCGCGAGGATAATGAAGCGGTCGCTGATCCGGTGGGTGGTTTCCACGCTTTCCGGCAGGCGGGCGGGCGGGCAAAGGATGCCGAGATCGAGCTGGCAGGAAGCGACGGCTTCGATCAGGGCGGAGCCGGCGAGGTGGGAAACCGTGGTCTTGACCTCCGGATGGCGGCGTCGATGCCCGTGAAGCAGGCCGGGGAGGTGGGCGAGCGAAACGCTCCGCGAAAAGCCGATGCGGATCTCCCGCGGCTGACCGAGGAACTCCTCGCGAAGCCGCCGGAGGGCACCGTCGAGCACGGCCGGCAAGATCTCCGTCTCCCGCAGCAGGATGGCGCCCGCTTCCGTGATGGAAAGACTGCGGGTCGTCCGCTCGAAAAGCTTCACGCCCAGACGGCCCTCGATTCCTTGGATCTGGCGGGTCAGCGCGCTCTGGGAAAGCCCGGCCGCCTTGGCCGCGGCGGTGATTCCCCGGTGCTGCGCCACCAGCCGCAGCAAGTGGAGACCATGGAGATCGATCGGGGGGCCTGGATTCATGCAGTTTTGCGAACAATGGATTCCATCCATGAATTTCACACAACATCAAACCTACGGCAGGATCCACCCGCCATGGCCAATCCCCACGACAAACATCCGTTGACCCCGCCCGGTGCTTTTTACACCGATAGCTCCTGCATCGACTGCGATCATTGCCGCGAGACCGCCCCGGCCTTTTTCCGCCGGGACGACGATTCGGGGCAAAGCCACGTGTGGCGGCAGCCGGTCTCGGCGGATGAACTCCAACTGGCGCGCGAGGCGATGGCGAATTGCCCGACGGAAACCATCGGCTGCGACGGCTGATTCCGGGGCAGCAGCATCCGCCCTGAAAGCGGCAGTCCACTCCTTCAGGGCAGAACCAGCACCGCGCTGGCCGCGGCCGGCAGGTCGAGGCGCTCGTCCAGTCTCTGGCGGATCGCCGCGGCATTGCGGACCACTTTGGCCGCTATCGCGTCCTTGCCGTTCACGATGACCTTCACTTCCTGGTCGAGGTCGAGCAGCCGGTCGGAAAGCCGCAGGTCCATTTTCGCCGGGACATCGCCCTCGAGGCGGATCGTCTGGCCGTCCACCGTCGCCACGATCTTCTGCCCGGCTTTCGCCGCGGCCTTGTCCGGGATTTTCAGCCAGTAAAAGCGGTCGTGGGTGATGTCGTCTTGCAGCCACACGATCTTCTTCGGCCAAGGGTTCCGCGTGAACTTCGCCATCCACGGCACGCCCTCGGCGTCCTTGCGGTTCATCCAATGGGGCAGGCCTTCGTAGATCCGCGAGAGGTGGACGTAGCCACCGGGGTCCTGCTTCTCGAGTTCGGCCATTTCCGCGGACTTCGCCACCGCGACCTTGTTCCGGTTGTGCGCGGCATCGGCACCGCCCATGAAAATCGCAAAGGGTAGGTTCCGCAGGCCGAGGAGCTGCGTCTCGTTCGGGTGCCCCGCCATCATCGCCGCCGCGGCAAAGCGGTCCGCCATCCGGGGTGCGAGCTGCCACACGCCATCGCCGCCGGCCGAGTAGCCCATCAGATAGATCTTGTCGGGATTCACTCCGCGCAGTGCAACGTGATCCTCGATCAGCCGCTGGAACATCGGGTCGATGTGGCCCTCATGCCACAGGTTCCAGGTGTCAGTCGGAGCCCGCGGGGCGACGTAGATGCCCTCCGCCGGCTCGTAGAGGCGGATCTGGTTTTGCCACTGCTGGTCGTTCACCTGCGGCGGGGCACCACCGCCGCCGTGCATCGAGATCCACAAGCTGCGGCCGTCGGCCGGAGCCTCGCCGAAGGTCTTCTCGAGCCAGCGCAGGGTCTTGTCGCCGAGCTTCAGCGACTTCTTCTCCATCTCCTCCTTCCGCTCCATCGCAAGCAGTCCAGCACGATCCGCCGCAAGCAACTCCGCCACCCGGGCCGCCACTTGCTGGGTCAGGGCGGCTTGCAGCGCGGGTGCGTCCGCCTTGCGCTCCGCTGCCGGCACTGCCAGCCAGGCCTCGACCGCGACAAGTTCGGCCGGCACCGCGACCGCCGCATCCCAGGTGGCATCCACCGTCGGCTCGCCTTTCTCCACCGCCGCGAAAGCCACCTCGCGCGACTCCCCGCCGACGGTGAAGCGCAGCCAACCCGTCGTCCCCGGCTTCAGTTCGAAGCGCGGCATGTCGTTGAGATCCGCGGTGCCGGCCTTCGTCTCCGCCTCGCCGAGCACCTTGCCATTCGCGATCACCGCGACCTTGGCCACGACCCGCTCGCCGCCTTTCTTGTCGAAAAGCCGTATCCCCAGCCTCGCGACATCCGCCGCAGGCGCTGCTTTGGCATAGCGCGCCGTCACATTCACCGCCGCCACCGCCTGGCTGGCCGGTGCCCAGACCATCGGAAAGGCCAGGCCTTCCTTCTTCCAAGACGTCGCGTAGATCGCATACTTCGGCTCGTCCGCCCTTGCCTTCGCGGCGTCGTTGACGAACCACCCGCGGTTCAGGCCATTCTTGTCGTATTCGTCGGCCCCGGTGAAATGCCAGCCGCCGTCCCAGACCTCGACCCAGGTGTGATTGCCGCGGTCGTTCGCCCACATCGGCGTCCCGACCGCCCGCGCCGGGATGCCGACCGCGCGGCAGGCATCGACCAGGATGATCGATAGCCCGGTGCAGGTCGCCATGCCCAGCTTCGCCGATTCGCTCGGGCTCTGGTTCGGCAATTTGCGGCCGGTGTTGTAGTGGACATTGACGATCTTGAAGAACTCCCGGTTCAGCGCCTGCGCCGCCTCGCTGGCGGTCTTCGCGTCCTTCACCAGCGGCCGCGCTTTCGCGAGGAAATCCGCCCGCCACGGCTCGCGGGTCTCGTCGAACACCGCGTAGGGCAGCACGTCGTTGAGGAAAATCTCCTCAGGCACCGACTTCCCCCACGGGAACTCCGCGCGGGCTTCAAAGGCGAGGTCGAGGTTGGTGGCGAGGAACTCCGCCGTCAGCGACTCCTTGTCCTTCGCCGGCATGTGCTCCGTTAGGAACTTCGCCGCCTTCTCCCCCGCCTCCCCGTGCTTCGCCTTCGCGGCGGCGATGAAATCATCGGCCGGCGCACCGAATGCCGCCGCAGCCAAACTGAACAAGGGGAGCAGGAATCTCATGACGCGGACCCTAGCGGCACCGGCCCCGCCGTCCATCTCAGAGACTTCCGCGAAACGCCGTCACCGCCCGCACCGCCGCCACGTGGGCCGCGACGCGGGCTTCGAGGGCCATCGCGCTCGGCGTCTCGTAGGTGAAAGACAGCGGGCAGCCGAGCTTCGCGAGGAAGATCGCCTCCGGCCAGTCGTCCGGCAGATCGGCCTCCGCCGCGTGGTAAATCCAGCCGGCCTCGCGGATGTCGTGGCCGTCGATCAGGGCCGACGGCTCCGGCGGGAACCACGGCGCCACCGCCGCGAAGATCGCCGCCGCCCGCTCCGGCCGGTCGTCTTCGAGGTTGATCTCGTAGAAATAGAAGCCGCTCGTTTCCCAGTCCTCGTGCAGCGAGATGAACATCCGGGGCACCGGCAGCGATTCCAACCAGGCCGCATGGGCGCGGACCTCGGAAGTACGACGGTTCCAGTAGTCGCGGTTGAGGTCGATCCCCTCCGCATTGTCGCGCGTCCCGGCGGCCACTCCCGTCGGGTTCAGCAGCGGGCACAGCAACCACGCGCCCTCGTCGAAATGCCCCGCCCGCAGCAGCTCCATCGCCGCCAGCGGTCCCGCCGGCTCGTCGCCGTGCATCCCGGCCGAAAGATAAGCTGCCGGCCCGTCGCCCGCCCGCTCCCACACGACCAAGGGCCCCGCCGGCGTCTCGCACAGCACCCGCCGCACGAACCCGCGGCCGCGGGCAAGCGCGCCGAACTCGTCAAGGAATGCACCGATCTCCAAGGCCACGGCGCGAGGATGCGCCCGATACGCCGCCCCCGATCAAGCACCAAAACGGCCTCACAGCTCCAGCGTTAGGGCGATTGGCTTGAGGCTGTGGATCCATTGCAATGGCTTGAAGAGAACCAGTGCTAGACAAAAGGGCCCGAAAATGCTGGGTTAGCGTTGTAATGAAAGGCAATCCGACCGCGACCCCTCGTA
>Ga0247843_1003878_pt1 | contig 23414 bp, 23 predicted proteins | sample LaCruzMarch2017__FD_192420 | JGI IMG/M metagenome (GOLD analysis project Ga0247843, IMG submission 192420) | Freshwater microbial communities from meromictic Lake La Cruz, Castile-La Mancha, Spain - LaCruzMarch2017_8m | ecosystem: Environmental > Aquatic > Freshwater > Lake | place: Spain...
CGGCGACACCCATCTCAGAGTGTCCGAAGCGGGTACTGGAGTCAGCCTCCCAGTGGCGTCATTACCCAGACCAGACGCATGGTTGGGACTCGGCGAACAGAGGGGCTGCCGGTATCCCTGTCGACGGTGAATGTGGCAAAGCCATGAATGTTTACAATAAATTTGCGGTATGCCGCAGCGATGCTGCCACCGATGACATGCGACGCCACATCCAATCGTTCGTTGAAAATTTGATCGCAAGGCCCAGCAGCTGAGTTCTGCCGCGGTCACCAGGCCTGCCCAGCAAGCCCATGTCGCGCACGGTCCAAACACCCGAAGCGCCAGCCCAGCCAGATCCACACACAGTTGACCCGCCATTTTGAACTGGGGCTGCACTCTGCTCAGACCCTGCCGTGTGCGCAGCCAGCACAAAAAAGCCTGCACATGTGCAGGCTTTTTTGGCTGTGCTTGGCGTTATCCGGTTTGACCGAACTGCGCCTGACGGCCCCGATTCCCTCGGGGCAAAGCAGTCAACGAACCACAGCGATCTGTGAACGCTCGCCACCTTTGTAGGTGAACAATGTCAAAGCGCCGTTTTTGATGTCGCCTTTTTCGTCAAAAGCGATGTTGCCGGTCACACCTTTGTAATTGATGCTCTTCAAAGCAGGCAAGTACTTGGCGGGGTCGGCAGAGCCTGCGTTGACCATGGCAGTCGCCATGACCTTGACAGCGTCATAAACGTAAGGGGCATACACCTGCACGTCGGCGTTGTACTTGGCTTTGAAGTCTGCACGGAACTTGTCCATGCCGACTTTTTGCTCGCCTTCCACGCCACCGGCTTCAGCGCAGACCACGCCTTCGTCTTTCATGGCGTCACCGGCCAACTTGGCCAATTCGGCTGTGCAAATGCCGTCACCACCCATGAACTTGGCATTGACGCCCAAGGACTTCATCTGGCGCAGCATCGGGCCAGCCACAGCGTCCATACCGCCAAAGAACACGATATCGGGCTTCTTGGCCTTCAGGGTGGTCAGGATGGCGTTGAAGTCAGAGGCTTTGTCGGTGGTGAACTCGTGGCCCACAACAGAGCCTCCGGCCGCAGCAACAGCTTTCTTGAACTCTTCAGCCACGCCCTGACCATAAGCAGTACGGTCGTCGATGACGGCGATGCTCTTGCCTTTGAGGGTCTCCACAGCGTATTTGCCGAGCGTGCCGCCCAAGTGCACGTCATCAGCCACCACGCGGAAAGCGCCCGCGTAGCCTTGACGGGTGTACTTGGGGTTGGTGGCCGAAGGAGAGATTTGGGGAATGCCAGCGCCGTTGTACAGCTGCGAAGCGGGAATGGTGGTGCCCGAGTTCAGGTGACCGATCACGCCATTGACTTTGGCATCGACCAATTTTTGCGCTGCAGCTGTGCCCTGCTTGGGGTCGGCTGCGTCGTCTTCAGCCAACAACTCGAATTTGGCAGTTTTGTCGCCAATCTTCAGGCCCGCAGCGTTCAGCTCTTCGATGGCCATACGGGCACCATTTTCGTTGTCCTTGCCCAAGTGGGCGATGGCACCGCTGATAGGACCCACGTGACCGATTTTGACGACCAGTTCGGTCGATACAACTTCTTTTTTGCCGCAAGCGGCCAAAACCACTGCCGCAACGGCAACAGACACCACTGTCAAAGAACGTGAACCAGTAAATTTCATAGAAACTCCGAAAATAAATTTGCTTCAATCAAGCAAGCCGTAAAGATACTGCAAAAACGCCCTTTTGTGACTCCGGGAAAACCAAAATCTGTGCACGAGGAACATCAGGGCTCAACATCTTGGAAGGTCCGTGCGCGCTTGTGCCAAACACTTTGCAGTGTTCTTTGCACCAAATCTGCCGTCAAACGCTCAATTTCCGGGCGGAGATTTTCAAGCAGATCCGAAGACAAGGCCATCAAGGCCTGTTTCTCGGCGACCCGCGCATCCAGCGCCACATGCACTGCCTGCGGTACTTGAGCCAACGCCATGTCCTGAGTCAAAGTTGGAATTTGATCAGGGGACACAGGTTGGCTCGAAGAAGGTGTTTCAGCTTGTGTCATGTGTCGGCCACCTTGGACAAATCGTGTTGAAAAAGTTCGTAACCGAGACTTTTGTAATGCTTCCAGCGCAACCGGGCTTGGTCGCGACCGTGCTCGTCGTTGGAAACAATCTCAATTAAGCGGGCAAAGCGCTCGAAGCCCAAAGGCACCTCATCGCCCAAGTTCATCAACACCTCGTCGATGCCCCAGGCAAGTGGATCCGGTCCAAGAGCCACTGGCGAAGCCTGCTGAACATCTGAGGCGTCATGTATGGTGCAATGCGCCAAAAACGATACATCCTGAAAGCGCCACAGTTCGGCGTCGAGTTGCTTGAGCGTTGCGGTTGCACCCACCACCGCGATGCGCGAATCTTGCGCACGCGCCTTGCGCAGCAAACGGCAAGTGTGCAGCAGTCGTTCGCCAGTATTGAAGTGAAACTCAATGCGGGTCATGGGTAAAAATGGCTGGGTGCAAACTGTAAGCTCACGCCTTGCCCGCAGTCTGCGCCTTGACTTTGCTCTTCACGCCCGACTTGACCGCAGCTTTGGATTTGCCATGGGATTTAACCGCAGGAGTTGCTTGTGCAGCGTTCAAAAGGTACTGCAAAAGTAAGCCCACAGGGCGTCCTGTGGCCCCCTTGGCTGCTCCACTGCGCCAAGCGGTGCCCGCGATGTCCAGGTGCGCCCAGGCAAAGCTTTTGGTAAAGCGCTGCAAAAACTTGGCCGCCGTGACCGAACCAGCGGCCCGGCCGGCCACGTTGGCAACATCGGCAAAGCGCGACTTCAAGCCCTCGGCATAGTCGTCATCCAAAGGCATGCGCCAGCAGATGTCGCCCGAGGCCTCGCCCGCGTGCTGAAGCTGCATGGCCAGCGCGTCGTCGCTTGAAAACAGGCCCGTACGCACCGCGCCCAGCGCGATCACGCAGGCGCCCGTCAGGGTGGCGATGTCGATTACGGCTTGTGGTTTGAAGCGCTCGGCATAGGTCAGTGCATCACACAGCACCAGACGGCCCTCGGCATCGGTATTCAAAATTTCAATGGTTTGCCCGCTCATGCTGGTCACCACATCGCCTGGTTTCACTGCCAAGCCATCGGGCATGTTTTCGGTGGCGGGAATCAGGCCGATCACATTGATGGTCGGCTTGAGCAGGCCGAGGGCCTTGAACACGCCCAGCACACTGGCCGCGCCGCCCATGTCGTATTTCATCTCGTCCATCTCGGCGGCAGGCTTCATGGAAATACCGCCCGTGTCAAAAGTGATGCCCTTGCCGACCAGCACCACCGGAGCCTGCGAGGCCGCCGCGCCGTTGTAGCGCATGACAATGAAGCGCAAAGGCTCGGCCGCGCCCTGGGCCACAGCCATGAACGCGCCCATGCCAAGTTTGGCCACTTCTTTGGGGCCCAATACCTCGCATTTGAAGGCGCGACCCGAGGCGATGCTTTTGGCCGTCTCGGCCAAGTGTGTGGGCGTGGCATGGTTGGCTGGGCGGTTGGCCCACTCCTTGGCCAACTCGACCCCGGCGACCAGGGCCTGGGCCTGGGCCACCGCCTGGCGCAGTTCAGCCCTGTCGTGCGTGGCGCTCACCAGCACCTGTTTGAGCATGCGGGCCTTGGGCTTGCTCAAGGTGGTGGTGTAGTTGTAACTGGCATCGGCCAGGCTGCTGAGCGCCATTTGCAGGCCTTGGACAGACGCCTCACCTACCACGTGCAACCCCAGACGTTTGATCTTGCCCGCCTTGAGCGCAACCCAAGCCGCCTGCATGGCGCTGCGTATCTGCCCGGGCTGGTTGTCTGCACTGCAGACCACCACCACGTGTCGGGCGGCCATGCCTGGCTGGCTGTACAAACTCAGTAAGGCACCGGCTTTGAGTTCAAAATCACCGTGGGCAATAGCTTGGGCCAACAAGCGTGAGACCGGCTCCACCGCTTGGGTATCGGGCTGCACTTGGCTAGGCCAAAGCACCACCATAGCGTCCACCGAGGCGGTCATGGCATGAGACAGAGAGAGCTTTTGAAATTCGAAGTTCATAATTCGGGTTTTCCTGTTATCCTAATGTTATTCCATTCCTCATTACGCAAAGACCTTGCCCGCAATTTTGGCGCCACGCTGGTCATTTTGGTGACCATCGTGATGACCATCATCCTGATCCGCACCCTGGGTCAGGCCAGTCGGGGCAGCGTGAACCCATCCGAGGTGATGCTGGTCATGGGTTTCAGCGTCCTGGGGCAGATGACCACCATCATCACCTTGAGTCTTTTTATTTCATGCGTGGCCACTTTATCGCGCATGTATGGCGAAAGTGAAATGGTCATTTGGTTTTCAAGTGGCCAGGGCTTGGGCCAGTTTATCCAGCCCCTGTTTCGTTTTGCCTGGCCCATCTTGCTGGTGATTGCTCTTCTGGCCCTGTTTGTTTGGCCTTGGAGTCACCAGCAAATCCAAGACCTGCGCCAACGCTTTGAAAAACGCAACGACGTCGAGCGCATCGCGCCTGGCCAGTTTCAAGAGTCCGCAGGCGGCAACCGGGTGTTCTTCATTGAGAAGGACAGTCCGGGTGAGCGCACGGGCAACAACGTGTTTGTCTCCAGCCGTGACGCCCAGTTCGACAGTGTGACCACGGCTTCTCGCGGGCGGGTCGAATTTGTGGGCACAGACCGCTTCCTGTTTCTGGAAAACGGCCAGCAATGGCTCTCCGTCCTTGCCACGGGCGAAACTCGGTTGACCCAATTTGACCGCTACCAACTGCTGATTGATGCCAACTCTGCGCCCCCCAATTCGGTGCGCAACAGCCGCCAAAGCACCACCTGGCAACTGTTTGAACAACCCACGCCCTCTAACCGAGCCGAACTGGCCTGGCGCATCGGTCTGCTGTTCACCGCCATCAATCTGATCCTGTTGGCACTGGCGCTGTCTGCGGTCAACCCCCGGGTTGGCCGCAGCTACCACCTGGTATTGGCGCTGTTTGTTTTTGTGGCGTACTACAACCTGCTCACCGTGGGTCAAAACTGGATCAGCGTGGGTCGCATCGGTGCTTTACCCTTCATGCTAATGCTGCACGGCGGCGTCTTGGCACTGGCCTTGGTGTGGCTGAGTCTGCGCCACATGAACTGGAGCTGGCGTCACCTCCTGCCAGCCGTGAACCGCCAACCGGAGGCCACTGCATGAAAACTGTGCGCCGACTGCTTTACGGCGAAATCATCCGCGCTGTGGTCTTTGTGGCCCTGGGCTTTTTGGCCCTGTTTTTGTTTTTTGACCTGGTCGACGAGCTGCAGGCCATCGCGCGGCATGCTGCACAGGGCTACCAGTTGCAGCACGCCATGCTGTTCATCGCCCTCAAAACGCCTGACCACATTTACGAATTGCTGCCGATCTCGGTGCTGATTGGCAGCATCTTTGTCATGGCGCGGCTGGCCCAAAGTTCCGAATTCACCATCTTGCGCACAGGGGGTCTGGAGCCCTGGATGGCCCTTTCCTCGCTGCTCAAGCTGGGCCTGGTGTTTGTCGCCATCACCTTCTTTTTTGGTGACTACGCCGCGCCTTGGGCAGAGCGACAGGCACAGCAATTCAAGGCCCCTTTTATGGGCCAACTGACGACAGGCCAAACCGGGGCCTGGTTGCGCGAGAAGCAGGGAGACCAGCAATACGCGGTCAACGTGCGCCGCTTTGACGGCATCCGGCAGATGCAAGACGTGCGCATTCACACCTTCAATGAAAAAGGCCAGCTTTTGAGCATCACGACAGCCCGTCAGGCTCAAATTCAGCCAGGCCAGTGGCAGCTGAGCGAAGTGGAAGAAAAATCAATCCTCTTGCCCAGCACAGCCGACCCCAAGCCATTCAGTGCCACCAAGCTTGCCAACAAAGTTTGGACGACCGACATCAGCAGCGACATGGTGGCTGCCGCTTTGCTCAGCCCGGACCGCATGAGCACCTGGGAGTTGTTCAGCTACATGCGCCACCTCTCGGCCAACAACCAGAACGCCCAGCGCTACGAAATTGAGTTTTGGCGCAAAGTGTTTTACCCCTTGAGTTGCCTGGTCATGCTGGCGCTGGCGCTGCCCTTCGCCTATTTGCATTTCCGCTCGGGGCAGATCGCCGGACACGTTTTTGCGGGCGTGCTCGCGGGCATCAGCTTTTCGCTGCTCAACAGCGTTTTCAGCCACGTCGGCAACCTGAACAACTGGCAGCCCCTGCTGACCTCAGCCGCACCCGCGCTCATTTACAGCGCCGTCTCGTTAGCGGCCTTTTGGTGGATGGTTTTAAGACGATGACAAGCCCCATGACACCGCACAGCGGCGTGATTTTGTTCGCCCATGGCTCACGCGATCCGCTTTGGCGATTGCCCATTGACGCCGTGGCCGAGCGTGTGCGTGCGCAACAACCCAACTTGCCCGTGGCCGTGGCTTTTTTGGAGCTGACCGCGCCAGACCTGCCCAGCACCGTGGAGGTGCTGATGAAACAAGGCGTTAACCATCTGCGCATCGTGCCCATGTTTTTGGGCGTGGGCCGACACGCCCGCGAAGACCTGCCCGATCTGGTGCAAGGCCTGACCGAGGCTTACCCACAAATGTCGTTTGAACTCTTGCCCGCCATCGGTGAACACCCCGCCATGACCGCACTCATGGCCGAGATCGCGGTCGGATCGGTTTAATCAGACATGTAAAGCATAATGCAGGTCATCCATATAACCATAGTCATATGAACCTGCACCAATTTCGCTTCGTCCAAGAAGCCGCTCGACGCAACCTCAACCTGACTGAAACCGCCAAAGCCCTGCACACCTCGCAGCCCGGGGTGTCCAAGGCCATCATCGAGTTGGAAGAAGAGTTGGGCATCGAGATCTTTGCCCGTCATGGCAAACGACTCAAACGCATCACCGAACCCGGCCTGCACGTGCTGCAAAGCATCGAGATGATCCTGCGCGAAGTGAGCAACCTGCGCAAAATCGGCGAGCAATACAGCGCCCAGGACAGCGGCACTTTATCGATTGCCACCACCCACACGCAAGCCCGCTATGTGCTGCCCGTGCCTGTGGCCAAGCTGCGCGACAAATACCCCAAGGTCAACATCAGCCTGCACCAGGGCGCACCCGACCAAGTGGCCAAAATGCTGCTGGACGACACAGCGGAGATCGGCATCGCCACCGAATCCCTGTCGGCTTACGAAGAACTGGTGACCCTGCCTTGCTATGAGTGGCAACACGTGCTGGTGCTGCCGTTAGACCATCCCCTGGCCAGCAAAAGCCACCTCTCGCTCGAAGACATCGCCAGCGAACCGCTGATCACCTACCACCCCTCTTTCACCGGGCGAAGCCGCATCGACCAGGCCTTTGCGGCCAAGAAAATCACGCCCCGCATTGCCCTCGAAGCCATCGACTCCGACGTCATCAAAACCTATGTGCGACTGGGCCTGGGCATCGGCATCGTGGCCGAAATGGCCGTACAAGACGACCCCGTCAAAGACCTGGCCGTGCGCCCCCTGGGCCAGTTGCTGGGCATGAACGTGGCTCGCGTGGCCTTCAAACGCGGGGCCTACCTGCGACAGTTTGTGTACCAATTTGCTGAACTGCTGAGTGACCGCCTCACCGCACCGCTGATTGCCAAAGCCATGACGGGCCACGTCAACGATTACGAACTCTGAACGCCAACGCCATTCTGATACTCATGACCGCCAACAGCCCCACCCTCATCTCTAAGGCGCCCCACATGGGCACCACCATCTTCACCGTCATGTCCGCCTTGGCAGCCGAGAAAAAAGCCGTCAACCTCGGTCAGGGCTTTCCGGACTTTCCGTGTGACCCACGGTTGACCGACTTGGTCAATGACGCCATGCGAGATGGCCATAACCAATACCCGCCCATGCCCGGCGTGGCCCCGCTGCGCGAAGCCGTGGCCGCCAAAATCGAAGCCCTGTATGGCCGCCGTTACAACCCGGCCAACGAGATTACCGTCACCGCCGGTGCCACCCAAGCCATCCTCGCCATCATCTTGGCCATCGTGCACCCTGGCGACGAAGTCATTGTGCTCGAACCCTGTTACGACAGCTACGTGCCCAACATCGAGCTGGCCGGTGGCCGCGTGGTGCGTGTGCCCCTGACCCCTGGCAGCTTTCGCCCAGACTTCGACCGCATTCGTGCGGCCATCGGCCCGCGCACCCGCGCCATCCTGATCAACACCCCGCACAACCCCAGCGGCATGGTCTGGACACGCGAGGAAATGCTGACCCTGCAAGAGATCCTGGCCCCCACCAACGTGGTGCTGATCAGCGATGAGGTCTATGAACACATGGTCTACGCGCCGCTGCAACACTGGAGCGCCGCCCAGTTTGAGGGCCTGGCCGCACGCGCATTCATCGTCTCCAGCTTCGGCAAAACTTACCATGTGACGGGCTGGAAAGTCGGCACTGTGGCCGCTCCGGCCGACTACACGGCCGAGCTGCGCAAGGTGCATCAGTTCATGGTGTTCACCGTGAACACCCCCATGCAACACGCCCTGGCCCGCTACATGGCCGACCCGGCACCCTACTTGGAGTTGCCCGCTTTTTACCAACGCAAGCGCGACCTGTTTCGCCAAGGTTTGGCGCAAACACATTTCAAGCTTTTGCCGGGTGAAGGCACCTACTTCCAGTGCGCCGACATCTCGGGCCTGCAAGTACCCGAAAAAAACTTGAGCGAAGCCGACTTCTGCCAATGGCTCACTGCTGAGATCGGCGTGGCCGCGATCCCCATGTCGGCTTTTTATGGCAACGGCTTTGACCAAAAAGTCATCCGCTTTTGCTTTGCCAAAACCGACGAAACCTTGCACGCCGCGCTGCACAAACTCAAAGGGCTTTGAGTGTCAGTGAACAAGCCCAAGCTGCAGCCCTTCAAACGTCTCCAGCACTGCCTCGCCACAGCTGGCCTCTCCCTGCTGGCCGCTTGCTCGGTCTCCGCACCGCAAGCCCTTACGCCTGTGCTGCCCGACAAAATTGTGGTCAGCCAACCGGTCCCATCCAGTCCCACCCGCTTTGACTTGCCCACAGGCACAAACCTGGCCGCAAGGTTTTGGGTCAGCCCTCAGCCGCAGCACATCGTGCTGGCCGTGCACGGCTTCAACGACTACAGCAAAGCCTTTGAGACGCTCGCCCAGCACCTGGTGGCCGAACTGCAGGCCACGGTCTACGCCTACGACCAGCGCGGTTTTGGTGCCAACCCCCAGCCGGGCATCTGGCCTGGCGCAGACACGCTGCTGGCTGACCTGCGCCACATCACGGCCCAACTGCGCGAGCGCCACCCTGGACTGCCCCTCACAGTGGTGGGTGAAAGCATGGGTGGCGCAGTCGTGCTGGTGGCTGCCAGCGAAGCGCCGGGCCTCGCCGCTGACCAACTCATCCTCAAAGCCCCCGCTGTTTGGGGTGCGAACAGCATGCCTTGGTACCAACGCCTGAGCCTGTACACCATGAACCTGGTGGCACCCGAGATGAGCTTCACTGGCCGGGGCCTGCCCTCATTGGGCATCCGACCCACCGATGACCCTGAAGTCTCACGCGACTTGAGCCGCGACCCGCTGTTCATCAAAGCCACCCGCGTCGGCAGCCTGGCCGGGGTGACCGAACTCATGGGCCGCGCTCAAACCCAAACCGCCTTGCCACCCCAACGCACCCTGGTGCTGTACGGCCTGCGCGATCGCATCATCCCGGCGCAACCCGTGTGTGATTGGCTCACGCACCTGAACACGGCGGTGCCACAGCCCGGCACGACCGACATCGTCATTTACCCCGAAGGCTGGCACCTGCTGACGCGCCAACTGCGAACGCGCGAACCACTGCAAGACATGGCCCGCTGGCTGCACAACACCCCCTTGCCCCAACGACAAAGCACTGCCCAAGCCCAACAAGTGGTTTGCAAGGGGCTTTGAAAAACCTAAAGTTTTGCGAAGCAAACCAACCTGAATGCTGTAGCGCGCCTGCCTAAGCGCTCAGTCGGCCAAAAAACGGATCAGTTCTTGGGCCACTTGAACAGGGTCTTCACGCTGCGGAAAATGCCCACACGCGGGCAGCACCTTGCGCTCATAACGGTTCAAAAAAAGCGATGCTTGCCCCTCGGATGTTGACGCGGGGTTAACGCCATCCACGCCCCCGTGCAACATCAAAGTCGGCAAATCCAGGGGCGAGACACGGCTCAAGGCTTCTTCTTCGGCGGCATAACGCGGGTCGCCCGGGGCATGCCCCCAGCGGTGCTGGTAAGAGTGAAGCGTCACCTCTGGCCAGTCGTCGTTGGCAAACACTTCGGCCGTGGCATCGAATTCCTGGTCGTCATACCACCCGGCCGGTGACCAGGTGTCCCACATGATTTTGGCAAAAGCAGTCCCCCTCTCGCGCACCTCACTTTGGCCTCTGGGCGTGGCCATGAACCAGTGGTACCAATAGTTGCGCACCTGTGTCAGCGACAAATTCTGCGATGGTAAATTGGTGCCATAGGCCACCGACATCATCACGAGGTGGCTGGCCACGCCCCGCTGCAAAGCGCAAGCGCTGGCGGCCGCACGGGCGCCCCAGTCATGGCCCACCAAAGCCGGTTGCTTCAACTCCAGTCGCTCGATCAGATCCAGCACATCGCGACCCAGGGCAGAAATTTGACCACTGCGCGGCGTCTTGGCGTGCAAAAACCGTGTGGGCGAAAACCCCCGCAACGCGGGCACCACCACCCGCCAAGCTTGCGCCGCCAGCAAAGGCGCCACACCTGCCCAAGTGCGCACACTGTCGGGCCAACCGTGCAACAAAATCACCGTGCGTCCAGCACCCGGGTTCCAATCTTGACAACCGATGCGCAGTACATCGGTGTCCACGAACTTCAGATCAGGCGGCATCTGTCACTCCCTTGCATGAACACGCACTCACAAGCCCGGCGCACCGGCCGACATGAAACCCCCATCGACGGGTAAGGCCACACCCGTGGTGTAGCTGGCCTCATCAGACACAAGGTACATCACCGCCGCTGCAACCTCTGTGGTCAGGCCATAACGCGCCATCGGAATGGCCTTGGCGTATTCACCGCGAAACTGTTCCGAGTGCAACTCACGCGTCATGGGGGTATCCACCGGCCCGGGACACACCGCATTGGCGGTGATGCCATGCTCGGCCAACTCCACCGCCATTTGCCGGGTCAAAGCCACCACCGCCCCTTTGGAGGTGCCATAGGCCGTCCGCCCCTTGCCCACAGCCCGCAAACCCGCCACCGACGCGATGTTCACAATGCGGCCCCAGCGCTGAGGCACCATCAGCCGAGCGGCGTGTTGAGCGCATAACAAAGTCCCCGTCACATTCACAGCCATCGTGGCCAAGAAGTTGTCCAAAGGGAAATCCAGAAAGGGGAAAACTTTGGCGATGCCGGCACTGTTGACCAGCACATCACACCGCACATCCTGCGCCTCCACCGCCGCAAACACCTGCGCCACTGAGGCTGGATCGGCCACATCCAGCAACACGGCTTGGGCATGCCCCCCTTTTTTTTGCAGCTCATCTGCCCAAGCCTGCGCACTTTGCACATCTTTGTCGGCCACCCAAACTTTGAATCCTTTGGCGGCCAAAGCCAGGCAAACCTCTGCGCCAATCCCTTTGGCCCCACCGGTCACCAAGGCCACGCGCCCATTTGAAGCTGACAACGTCATACACACCCTCTGTTGATTGGCCAACAGGGCACTCACTCGACCGCTGCACACGCGATCAAGCCTCACGCCCGCTTAAAGCCTGGACAAAAAAATCAGCCGTCCCCATTTGACCGCCCTTCAAAGCGACCTCCAGTTGGCGCAAATGGGGCTTGTCCGACAAGAGCTTGCACAAAGGTGCACCCGGCGCCAAGCGGGCATGCACCTGCAAGGCCTGCGGGCCCAGCCGCTGCATGATGGTGCTCGATGTGTCGCCGCCCGATAGCAACAAACGTGGCACATCCACGGTTAGCAACACCCGCTCGGTCAACTCACCCAGGCACTCGCCCACCAAACGCCCGCCTTGCAGCGCAGCTTGCGCCTGCGACAGCCCCGAGGCCATCAAACGATCACGCAATTGACCGATGCGGACATCCCCCGTACCGCGTGCCGTGTGCACCACCACACTGTGCCCGCTGTGCCAAGCCAACACGATCATCTGGGCCATGTCCGCCAAGGCCTGTTCGCGCTGCGTGAGCCATGCACACACATCCAAAGCCACCTCTGCAAAGCCCGCCTGCACGGCCACGTCGACTTGCTGCGCGCTCAAGGCCGAAGCACTGGCTGACACCACCAAAACCTGAGCAACAGCCGAAAAGCCATCAAATGATGGGGCTGAGGCGGGCCATGGCGTGGGCGAACCTGAACGCCACCATTGCGTCAAGGCGTACTCCAGCCCCGAAGAACCCACAGCAAACATCGGCCCCGGGCTCAAAGCCGACAAACGCTCCAAATGCCGCCCGGTGGCCGTCAGGTGTTCAGGTCGGGTGCCATCGAACAGCAAAGCCTCGCAGGGCGACGCCAGCAAGGCGTCCACTTCGGCATCCTGCAGCGCCTCGGACCGCTCAAAGAGGGGCAGCGTGACACCCGCCACCGTTTGGCGCGTCTGCATGGACAGATGCCTGGCCAAGTCCGACTCGGTCATGGGCGTCACAGGGTGCACACGCATGATCGGATGGCGGTCGATTCGATGCACTTGGCCGTCCGTTGCCGAGCGCGCAAACAAGTGTCCAAAAGCACAATAACGGCCCAGGGCCGGGGTGGCGGCCACCACTGGAATCACCCCGTGGCCAAAGGCCTGGCGCGCCAAATCCATCACATGCCCGATGCTGCCCACATCGGGATGGCTGTCAAAAGTTGAGCACACCTTGTAATGCACCAAGGGCACCGGCAGCTGGGCCAACGCGGCCAATACGGGCGGCAACTCCTCATCCATCTCATCCGGGCTCATGGCGCGGCTGTGACCGGCAACGCCCACGGCGTCAAACGGACCCAAGGCCTCTAGCAATGCCGCACTGGGCACCTGCAAAAACAAAGCGCAGCGAAGCCCTGCAAAAGTGAGCACCTCCAGCGCATCGGTCGAGCCTGTGAAATCGTCGCCATAAAAAGCCAGCCGCATGACGGCCTTGGGTGATTGTTCAGTCATGGGTCAGCTCACCCCAAAATGCGACAAGGCCCGGGCCAAAGCGCTTTGATGGGCAGCGGCCTGCTGCAGGTCCACACCCGCAACGGCCGCTTCCCAAGCCTGGCGCATGCTTTGCACTCCGGCGGCGGTGCCGTCTGGGTGGCCAATGATCCCACCCCCCGCCAAATGCATCAGGTCGCAAGAGGCCAGCTGTCGGTAAATTTCTGGGGCCAAACCGGCCCACTGGCCTGAAGAAAAAACAGGCATCAAAGGATGCAAGCCTGCAAATGGGCGCAAGCAGTCCTGCGCATTGGCAAACACCGACGCATCGGGCTCCCAAAATTTGCTGCTGGGCCCATTCACATGCAAATGGTCCACCCCTGCCAGCCGCCACAACTTTTGATAGGCCGCAAAAGAAAAACCCAAGCCCGGGTGGCGCGTCAACGCGCCCCAACCGTTGCGGTGGCCATGAATGGGCAAAGCGGTGTTCTTGCGCAAATGCTCCACCCCGGCAAAACCCACCCAATTCACACTGACCATGACACAAGTGCCACCGGCAGCGGCAACGGCGTCGCTTTGATGCAGCATGTCATCGATGGAGCCCGACACGTTGAAGGCATACATCGGCATGCGACCCAATCGGTCGGCATGGCGATGCAGCACCGGCATCACCGCCGCCAGTCGCGCAGCAAATGGCTCGTAAGGCGCATTGGCCATCAATTCATCGTCCTTGATGAAATCAATCCCCGCAGCGCACAGAGAGTCCACCAACTGCGCCGTTTGCTCAGCACTCAAGCCAATGCTGGGTTTGACAATCGTGCCCACCAAGGGACGCCCGTGCACACCCGCCAACTGGCGCGTGCCCTCAATGCCAAAGGCCGGCCCCTGAAACTCGGCGGCATAGGCGGGAGACAAATCAAGATCGAGCAAGCGCAAAGCCGTGACTTCACCAAGCTCAAACAAATTGCCAGCCACCGTGGCCAAGAGCGAAGGCAAATTCGCCCCAACATTGGCCACCGGAAACGCAATCTCGATTTCGGCCCGCTCAAAAGGCCCATCCAGCCCCTGGCGCTGCACCAAAGCACTGTGCAGTGTGGGCTGCGCGCTGGAAGGAATCGGCTGCACTCGGGTGACCCGGGCACGCGAGCGCTCTTTCAATTGCGCGGTTTCGCCGGGCAAGGTGACAAAGGTGCCACTGGATTGCTCCCCAGCAATGATTTCGGCCACTTTGTCGGAGGGCACCGTGCTTTCAACGAAATACCGGGCTGTGAATTCGGAACGCGCACCAGGCTGGCTCATGGATCAAGTCTGCTAATTAGGAAGAAGCCAGCATCGTATGACGCTTGATGGCCCACCACAAGGCAAAACCGTTCAGAAAAACGCCATCGTGCGCACTTCGATGCTTTCGCGTTTCAGGGCATCGGGCGCAGTATCCGGGTGCTCAAAAGCCGAATGCCCCATGAATCGACAACGGCCATCGGTGGCCGAATCATAGGTTTTGAGAATCAAAGCGTGGTGGGCCTCCATGAATGGAAAGAACATCCAGCGGTGTTTGGGCGAATGCCGCATGACGTAAATTTCACCCGTTCTGTCCAGGTACTTGAGCTCCATGCGCAGCATGTCGCCTTCGTCGTGCGTCGAGGCATCGCACATGGCCAAGGGCAACTCCTCAACCCGTTGGTAGAGCGGCTTCCAAACGTTGTAAAAAGCCACCCGGCCCTGCAGCAGTTGCGGGGCGTCATCGGGCAAGATGTCATGGACCCTTTGTGGCCCGCTCTTGACCGTGTAATCGCTGTGAACCAACAAGACGGCGGGCCTTTGGACTTCGGTCTGCTGCTTCAGATCGGCGGGCAAGCGCTGCCGGATGGTATGGTCAAAAACTTCCACCCGCTTGGCCCCCGTGTGAGTCTTCACAAAATCCACCACCTGCTGATAGAACACCTGCTTGACCTGCGCTTCATCGCCAAAGTCTTTGAAGGAGGGGTCAAAGTCATGCAACTCAAAACCCTCTTTGTCCAAACGAATGTCATGTCGCAAAGGCCAAGCATCGTGAATGGCCATTTCGTGCACGTCCGTCCCGGGCGGATTGATCTTCACGCTCGGGTCCGGCTCGTAAAAATAATAGTCCGGTGGTTGGCCGTTGTCCTCTGAGTAATTCAGAGTCGCGCGGACGGCGTGCAAATCGGTCATGGCGGATGTCAATTCGTTTTTTGGGTGGTGAAGCCTTCGTACACCATGGTGTTTTGCCAGCAAGGCAAGGCCTCAATGTCTTGCAGCAGCCAGCGTGTCAGATTTTTGTGGGGACCCAAAGGCAACTTTTGCCACCCGTGCAAATGCAAGGGGGCAGCCAAGGCGATGTCCGCAATGGTGACTTGGTCACCACACACCCAGCGGCTGGATGCCAGGCGTTTGTCCAAAATACCCGCCAGCTTGTGGAACTGAGCCTCCTGCGCCGCCAGAACTTCCGGGTCAGGCGCGCCGCCCAGCAATGGCTTGACGCAGTTCTCCACCAGGAAAACATAACAGCTGGGAAACCAGCTTGAAGACTCCCAAAGCAACCAGCGGTTGATGTCGGCACGGGTTTTCAATTCCCGGGGATAAGACGATGCATGGCCAATTTTGTCTGCCGCGTACTGCAAGATGGCGTTGGACTCCCAGAGCTCCAAATCGCCGTCCACCATGGCAGGCAAGGATGCATTGGGGTTCAGACTGATAAAGGGTTCCAGTTTTTGTTCTCCCTTGAAGTAGTCAACGTGCACCAACTCGTAGGGGGCACCCATCAGCTGCAATCCAGCCAGCACTTTTTTGCAATTGACGGTGATCGGGTCTGCGTGAATTTTCATGTTGTCTCCGTGGTTTGTATGGTTTCATGAACAATCGCCTGGCCAGTTTAAAAATTGACCCGCGTCAAAACAACTGCTTTAATGCAAATCGATTGTTTATGAATCACGAACAGTGAGCTCGACCGAACGGCAGCTACGCCCCATCTCCACCGACATGCTGGCCGCCTTCCTGAAGGTGGCGGAATGTCGCAGCGTCAGTCAGGCCGCCGTTTCTTTGGACGTGGCCAAAAGCCTGATCAGCAAGCGCATCGCACAACTGGAAGAGCGCCTGGAAACCACGCTGTTCAGCAGAAGCACCCGAAAGGTCGCGCTGACGCCAGCTGGAGAAACCTATGTGGACTATGCAAAAAGGGCTCTGGCCGAAGTGTCTGACGGCATGGAACGCGTGCGCTCGCTGCGAACCGAGCTGAGTGGCAATTTGCGATTGACCGCACCGGTTTCCTGGGGGCAGCAGGTTTTGGCCAAGCACCTGCCTGAATTTCTCAAGATGCACCCCAATCTGGAGATCGACCTCATGTTGAACGACCGCATGATGGACATGGCCGCCGAGCGCATCGACGTCGCTTTGCGTTGGTCAAGCCATTCGAGTCATGAGCGCCACGGCACCCCGCTGACTGAAATTAAATGGTTTTTGACTGCCGCCCCCGCTTACATCGCACAACACGGCCTGCCCTCTGAACCTGTCGAACTGAACGATCACGCTTGCGTGTATTACCGTCGCGACAGCACCGATGATCACTGGACCTTGCACCACAACCTCGCCGCAAGTCCGAGCGACCCTCGCCATATGGAAGTCAAAGTGAATGGGCGATACCGCGTTGACAATCCTGAAGCCGTGTTGGAATCCGCAATGCTAGGCATGGGCATCGCCCTCTTGCCAGACTACCTGTGCGTCCCAGCCATCGAAAAAGGCAGCTTGGTCAAAGTGCTGGCACCTTGGACCCCGCAAACCAAGTTCGGCACCCACATCGTTGCCCTGTGTCCACCCGAGCGAAAAAAGATCTATCGGAATCAGGCCCTGATCGATTACCTGCAAAGCACCATGTCCCAAGACAGTTGATGCAAACGTCAAATTGAATCTGACGACCGATTCAGACCGATCAGGTGGCTTATTGGCACTTTTTTCAATCCGTGACCCCACCCAGACTTTTGAGCACACCCAGCCACAAGGCGTCGCGCAATTGGTAGGGTCGTGGCTCTTGTTGGCCGCTGGGCTGGTCATTGACCGAGGTCTGCACCAAGACAATGCCCGATTTGGGCTGCACCATGATGAGCTGACCATGGATGCCCTGCAATGCAAATGTGCGCTCTTTGAAAGGTGCAATCCAGGTTTGGTAGCCGTAGCCCATACCCGGCGTCGCGTAGCGTGGCCGAAATGCTCCCGGTTGGCGTGTCGCATCCGTCGCATCCAGCAGGTAATCGCGGGGGATGATCTGAACATCACCCCTGAGGCCATCGTTGGCCAGCAACACACCAAAGCGTGCGTAGTCGCGCAAAGTGGCATTGAAGCTTGCGCCAGTGCCCTCGCCTTGGTCTGCACCTGCCAGCAACCAACGCGCCTGGGCTTGTGCGCCCATGGGTTTCCACAACCAATCTTCGGTCATCTGGGTGATGCTCATGCCTGCGGCCCGACTCAAGACCCTGCCCAAAATTTCTGTTTCGATGGTGGCGTATTTGAAGCGCCTGCCCTGCTCTGCTTCTCGGGTGGTCTTGGTGTTGAGATATTCCACAATCTTTTCGGGCCGCATGCGGTTCTCAGGTGAATACAAGACGCGGCCCCAAAGCCAAATGTCGTCGTCGGGCGTCCAGGTGTAGAGCTCTCGGAAAGGCACGCCAGACGACATGCGCAACAAGTTGCGGATGGTGGTTTGGCCGTATGCGGAGGGCGCAATTTCAGGCCAGTAGTCGGCCGCTTTGTCGTCCAGTGAGCGAATCAGGCCTTTGCCATGTGCAATGCCCACCAGCATGGCCGTGAAGGTTTTGGCCATGGAAAAGGACCGAAATCGCATATCGGGCTGTCGGCCGTATTGGTAGCGTTCGGCCACCACACGGCCATCCTTGATCACCATCAGGCCCGTGGTTTTGGTGTCGGCCATGAAATCGTCCAAGGTCTTGCTGAATAAGCCCCAGCGGTAGCTGATGGCGGGTGCGTCTTGCCAACGCGGCAATGGCATGGGGTCGCCAGAAGGACTCACGACAGAGCTGGGCGCGATTTTTTCATTGGCAGACCAAGTGCCCACCCGGCACTCAGGCCGGGTCAAGGCTTGGGCACAAACCGGGTAACCTTGTTTCATGCCCAAACGCTCGGCATCTGGACCATCCGGGCGCATCAAAGCGGTCTCGGCCCCGGCTCCAAAATGCATCGCGAGGCAACCAACAAAGACCAAGGATATGGCCCATTTAGAGGGTGAAAAAATCATAAATTCTCCAAAAGGCGTCTGGTGATCCAATGAAACATTTCACGAAAAGCTTATCAGACGCTTTGATACCGCCAGCAGCATACGGCTTCGGACAAACCACCATGCACCAGGCCCTGCGCAGGCGCTAAACTGTTTTGACTGTATGGCCCAGCCCCCCCCAACACCCGCCGAGGAGCCCATGAGCGAACTTGAACAATTTTTGGCCAGCCGCGATGCTTTGCTGACCCACCGCACCGACTACGAAGCTGCCGTGGAGGCGTTTCGCTGGCCTGTTTTGACGCATTTCAATTGGGGGCTGGATTACTTTGACAGCATTGCACGGGACAACTCCGCCCCGGCTTTGCACATTGTGGAGGCCTCGGGAGAGCAGTTTCGCCTGAGCTACGCCGAACTGTCGCAGCGCTCCAACCAAGTGGCCAACTGGTTGGTGGCCCTGGGTACGCGTAAGGGCGACCGGATTTTGTTGATGATGGGCAACGAGGTGCCGCTGTGGGAGACCATGCTCGCCGCGATCAAGCTGGGCGTGGTGTTGATTCCTGCCACCACCCTTCTGTCGGGCGACGATTTGCAAGACCGCTTGGAACGCGGGCGGGTCAAGTGCATCATCACCAACGCGGGGGGCATGGCCAAGGTGCTGGATTTGCCCAGCGCCGTGACCCGCGGGCTGACTTTGGTGAGCGTATCGGGCGGCGCGGGCTTGCCTGCGGGTTGGCAAGATTACGCGCTGTCGCACCAAGCCAGCACCGCCTTCATCCAGCCCGAGCCGACGCGGGTGACCGATCCTTTGCTGGAATATTTCACCTCGGGCACCACGGCCAAACCCAAGCTGGTGCAACACACCCAGCAAAGTTACCCGGTGGGGCACTTGTCCACTCTCTATTGGCTTGGCCTGCAAAAAGGCGATGTGCATTGGACCATCAGCTCGCCAGGTTGGGCCAAGCACGCCTGGAGTTGCTTTTTTGCGCCACTCAACGCCCAAGCCTGCGTGTTCATTTACAACTACGCGCGCTTCAATGGGCCGGACATTCTGGGCACGCTGGTGCTGCACAAAGTCAACACCTTGTGCGCACCCCCCACGGTGTGGCGCATGTTGATCCAACAGGACCTGAAAGCTTGGCCTGTGCAGTTGCGCGAGTTGATCTCGGCAGGTGAACCGCTCAACCCCGAAGTCATCGATCAGGTTCGGGCAGCCTGGCAAATCACCATCCGTGACGGTTATGGCCAGACCGAAACCACCGCCCAGATTGGCAACCCGCCGGGTGCGCCACTCAAGGCGGGCTCGATGGGACGGCCCTTGCCGGGCTACCGCATGGTGCTGCTGAACGCCGATGGACAAAGCTCAGATGAAGGCGAGATTTGCATTGACCTGGCGCACCGCCCCACAGCCCTGATGAACGGCTATGCAGACGACGCGGAAAAAACCGCCGAGGCCATGCGCGATGGCTACTACCACACAGGCGATGTGGGCCAGCGCGACGAGCAGGGTTACATCACGTATGTGGGACGGGCCGACGATGTGTTCAAGTCTTCGGGCTACCGCATCAGCCCCTTTGAGCTGGAGAGTGCGCTGATCGAACACCCGGCCGTGGTTGAAGCGGCGGTGGTGCCCGCGCCCGACCCCTTGCGCGGCTTGGTGCCCAAGGCTTATGTGATTTTGGCCCCGGGCTACACGCCGGATGCGGCCACGGCGGGTGCGATTTTCAAATTTTTGCGGGAGCGGGTTTCGGCCTACAAATTGGTCCGTCGCATCGAGTTCAGCGACTTGCCCAAGACCATTTCGGGCAAGATCCGCCGGGTGGATTTGCGCGCCCAGGAAAATGCGCGTGCAGCCCAAGGCGGCCACCATGCGGGCGAGTTCCGGGAAGAAAATCCATGAGGCTCGCATGAAGAAATGGATGCTTGCATGGCTGATGGCAGCCCTGCTGCTGCCCACGGCGTTTGCCCAGCGCTTGTACGACGGCAGCGGTCGGCAGATTGGACGGGTGGATGCCGAACGGTTTTACAACGCTTCGGGTCAGCAAATCGGGCGCATCGATGGCGAGCGCGTGTATGACGCGTCAGGGCGGCAGTTGGGGCGCATCGATGGCACCCGGGTGTACAGCGCCTCGGGCAGCCAGATGGGACGCATCGACGGCGAACGCCTGTACAGCGCCTCGGGCTCGGCCATGGGCCGCATCGATGGCGACCGGCTCTACGACGGCTCTGGCCGCCAGATTGGGCGCGCCGATGGGCTGCGGCGCATGCAAGTGATCGTGTTTTTTTATTTCTTCATGTGAGAGGGCCACCATGACCGTTCGTGAAATCCTCAAGATGGGCGATGCCCGACTGCTGCGCATGGCCGAGCCGGTGCAAACCTTTGACACGCCCGAGCTGCACGCCTTGATCGCCGACTTGCACGACACCATGGCAGCCGTGAACGGCGCAGGCCTGGCCTCCCCGCAAATTGGCGTGAACTTGCAATTGGTGATTTTTGGCAGCACGGCGGTGAACCCGCGCTACCCGGGCCGCCCGCTGGTCCCGCGCACGGTGCTGCTCAACCCGGTCATCACGCCGCTGGGGACCGAGGAAGAAGAAGATTGGGAAGGCTGTTTGTCGGTGCCGGGCTTGCGCGGTGTGGTGCCACGCTGGTCGCGCATCCGCTACACCGGCTTTGATGAAAAAGGCACACCCATCGACCGCACCGTAGACGGGTTTCATGCCCGCGTGGTGCAACACGAATGCGACCACCTGATCGGCAAGCTCTACCCCATGCGGGTGCGCGATTTCAGCCGTTTTGGTTTCACCGAGGTGCTGTTCCCAGAGATCAGCGCTGCCGAGGACGATTGATCAAGCGGAGAAACGCGCATCGAAACATAACTCTCGGTGCGGCAAGCGTCATGGACGCTGACGCAAAGGTTTGAGCAAGTCACTCAAACCGTTGTGGTCAATCTCTTGCATCAGTTGCAGCAGTTGACCGATTTCACCTTTGGGGAAACCCTCACGCGCAAACCAGTTGAGGTAATTGCCGGGCAAGTCGGCGATCAACATGCCCTTGTGTTTGCCAAAGGGCATGGGCGTGTTGACCAGTTTCATCAGGTCTTCGGGTTTCATGCGCGAGCCTTTCAGTTTTATCCACTCAGGTTTCGCCCCATAACCATTGACGCACTCGCGCATGGAAAGCTTCTGGTTTGGACACCATGACCCAATGCCCACAAGGCAAGCCCAGCACCGCACTGCCGGGTGCGCTGGCCACTTGCGTCAACCATTGGGTCGAATGGAACATGAAGGGCTTGCGCTCGCCGTAGACAAACAAAAGCGGCATGGGCAACTGAATTTGTGCCGCCCGTTTGAAGCCACCTGCCGTGCCGAACCACTGCATGGCGTAGGGATAATTCATCTTGTGGGTGATCGAGGCAGGGTCAGAGGGGCAGCGCAGCCAGCGGGCCATGGCGCGGGTCATGCGGGTGCCCAAGTTACCGCCCAGCTTCCAGGCCAAGGCCAGCCACACTTGGTAGCCCATGACGGACAGCTTTTCCTTCAAACCCCATTCTCGAAGCAGGGCACCCGAGTTGTGGTCCCCCACATCCACCGCCACCACACGGGACACGCGCTCTGGGTGGCGCATCGCAAATTCGTACCCAAAAATGCAGCCCCAGTCGTGCAACATCAGGGTCACGGGCTGGTCGGGGCTGATGCGGTCCACGGTCTGACGCAAGAGCTGGCACATGTCGTCCAAGCTGGTCGCGGCAGGGCCTGTTTCAAAGCCAGGCAGTGTCAGGCGGGCGCAGATTGCGCGGTCTTGCAGTGCGGCCACGGTGCCGTCCCACAATTCGCGGGTGTCGGGCCAGCCATGCAGCATGAGGATGACTTCGTCGCCCTGTCCTTGCAGCCAGACTTCGGTGCCGTTGACGGTGATGCACCGCTCCTGGTGGTCCATGGTTTACAAAGCCTTGGCCAAGCGCGCAACGCCTTCGAGGATCTTGTCTTCGCCCACGGTGGCAAAGCTTAGGCGGAAGGTGGCGTGGTCGGGGTGGGCGCAGAAAAACGGTGTACCCGGCACAAAGGCCACACCTTGCGCGATGGCGCTTTTAGCGAACACATTGCCATCATTGACCTTGCCGCCTTCGCCTGTGAGGCGCGCCCAAACAAACAAACCGCCTTGCGGCTGCACAAACTCGACCGCATCGCCGAGCTCCCGGCGCAAAGCGTCGCCCATGGTTTGGGCGCGCTGGGCATACACGCTGCGCACTTTGTCGAGCGTGGCAGGCATGCGGCCCGCCAAAAGGTATTGCGCCGCTGTGGCTTGGGCAAAGGTGCTGGTGTGGGCATCGCTGAACTGTTTGCACATGGTGGCGCGGGCCAGCAACTCGGCTGGGGCCACCATCCATCCGACGCGCAGGCCGGGCGACAGCACTTTGGACAGAGAGCCGCAATGCACCAGCAGCTCGCGGCTGCCGGGCACCGATTCGCTCATGGCCAGCAAACTGGGTGGTGGGGCTTCGCCAAAGTACAAATCACCATAGGGGTCGTCTTCGACGATGAGGGTCTGGTGTTTGACCGCCATCTGAAGCACCTGCTGGCGGCGCTCGGCACTGAGCAAGGCACCGCTGGGGTTGCCGAAGGTGGGGATCAGGTACACAAACTTGGGCTTGTGCTCTGCGATCAGCTTTTCCAGCTCGTCGGTTTTCACGCCGTGGCCGTCCACCGGGGCGCTGATGAGTTCGGCCCCATAAAGGCGAAAGCACTGGATGGTGGCCAAAAAAGTCGGGCCTTCCACGATCACCTTGTCGCCGGGGCTGATCATGGTTTTGCCGATCAAGTCCAGACCTTGCTGGCTGCCCGTGGTCACGATCAATTGGTCAGACATGACGTCTTTCGCCCCCTTTTGGCCCATGAAGTGCGCCAGTTGCTCGCGCAGCGGGCCAAAGCCTTCGGTCGCGCCATACTGCAGGGCCGCGCCGGGGTCTTGGCTCAGCGCGGCGTTGCTGGCTTCGCGGATGCCCTCCACGTCAAACATGGCGCTGTCAGGAAAACCGCCTGCAAAGCTGATGATGC
>Ga0247843_1003882_pt1 | contig 23403 bp, 22 predicted proteins | sample LaCruzMarch2017__FD_192420 | JGI IMG/M metagenome (GOLD analysis project Ga0247843, IMG submission 192420) | Freshwater microbial communities from meromictic Lake La Cruz, Castile-La Mancha, Spain - LaCruzMarch2017_8m | ecosystem: Environmental > Aquatic > Freshwater > Lake | place: Spain...
GAATGTCTTTCGGCCCGCACCCGGTAGCCCTGGGGATTTGATCCGCGGCGGCGGGCCGGTGCCGGTAATAATGTGCGCGCATCCGTATAACAAGGATGCGCTGCCAAAGAAAGTGCCGTGGGGTTACCTGCCGTCGCCGCAGTATCGGGTCTTTCATCAACCAGAGCCAATAACGTTCTCAGCCTGGACAGGGTGGGAGGGGCCAGACCCCGCGCATTGGGTGGCACTTGGTTACGCGGTGGTGGTCGGTGATCTGCGCGGGTTCGGTACCTCAGAGGGCACCGGCACCATGCTCTCAAAACAAGAGGGTGAGGATTACCACGACTTAATCGAATGGGCCGGCACCCAGCCTTGGTCGAACGGCAAAGTCGGCCTGTTAGGTGTTTCGTACTTAGCGCTCTCGCAATATCGAGCTGCAGCGGAGCAACCACCGCATCTAGCGGCGATCTGCCCATGGGAGGGCTTCTCGGATGTCTATCGCGATTTCGCCAAGCCCGGTGGCGTGCGCGAGCACGGGTTCTTTGCGATGTGGGGGAAGATCACCAATAGATCCGGACGCACCACCGAGGATTTGTACGCGCAGGCGTTGAGCCGACCAGAACTCGATGACTGGTGGAAATCTCGGATGCCTGAGCTTTCGCGCATCAACGTGCCGATGCTGGTTTGCGGCAGCTTCTCAGATCACCTGCTGCATACCCGCGGCTCCTTCGAAGCATTTCGCCGAGTTTCATCAAAACAAAAATGGATCTGGACCCACCGCGGCGGTAAATGGTGCGTGTTCTACGGAGATGAAGCCAAGGCCACGCAGCTGCGCTTCTTCGAGCACTTCTTGGCGGGCGCCGATAACGGGTGGGATGAAGTGCCACCGGTGCGAATCGCCATCCACGAAACCGGCGACGCACCCGCTGAGATTCGAATGGCGGCCGACTGGCCGCCCCCTGGTGTTACCTGGAGATCACTTCACCTTGGCTCTGGTGGGCAGCTGACCGAGAACCCAGAGACTTCCGATACGTCAATGGTGTTTGTGAATTCGGATGGTTCTTTGAAATTTAGGTGGCAGGTGCCGGCGGCCTGTGACCTAATTGGGCCAATGACATTCAACGCCGATGTCAGCCTTGAAGGCGCGAGTGATGCGACCTTGTTAGTTGCGGTGCGGCTTATTCGCGGGGGAGTCGAAGTCCCATTCGAAGGGTCCTATGGGTTCGGGCACGACGTGGTGACACACGGCTGGCACCGGCTCGCCCACCGCGAACTCGACACCGAACTTTCAACCCCCTGGCAACCGGTGCACACCCACGCCAAGGCCGAACCCTTCAGCCCCGGTGAGATCGTGCCGATCAGCGTCGCCTTGTTGCCGCAGGCCACCAGGTTGCGCGCCGGTGATGTCTTGGAACTAGAACTGCGTTCCCACTGGCTATTTGCGATGAACCCATTCACCGGGCAATTGCCGGCTCGCTATGCCGCGTCGTCAACCGGATCGACGCGGTTGCACCTAGGTGGCTCACATTTAGCTGAACTGCGTATCCCGGTTGCCGGTGGCTAGATGATTCAAGAACCACAGCACCAACCGGCCAGACCATTGATCGACAGCCCAACGCGGATGCCGATGCGCAAGCTCCTCGCCTTGGTTGGAGTCCAGACTTTGGGCTTGGCGGTCATTCTCGGGGTAAGCGGGTTGCTCGAAGGTGACCTGAGCCTCCTGCACGCCTTGTTGGTGCCACCGCTGGTCAGTTTCGTGTTGATTGTCGCGCAGCCAGAACTTCCGGGGAGTCGTCCGCTTCGAGTAAGCGGGGCTTATGCGTTGACCGGCTTCTTGGGGATTGGCTTGTCGACCTTGCCGTTGCCCGGCCTATTGCTGGCGGTCATCGGTGGGGCCGCGGCCTTGTTCTTCTTCTACCTCTTCGGGGTCTTCCACGCCCCCGCCTTTGCGGTGCCATTTGCCGCGATCATGGCCGGCTATGTCTTGGCAGATGCCCCGAAGGCCTATGGCACCTTGATGATTTACACCGTTTTGGTGATTTTTTTGGCGATCGTGACCAATCGGGTGCTCGGCTACCGCTCCTACCCGGAAAAGTGGTGGTAGCCGCCAGGGCCGCCTGAATTATCGAAAGAGGCTGCCGATTTAGGTTTGATCCCTTGCAATTCGGGGAAGAGTGTGCTTAGTGTGGCCAACAAATTGATGCCAGTTGCGGCGTAACCCAAAACCAAGGGACGGGACAATTAGAGAATGAGTGATTTCGAAGGCACCGAGATCGACGATGACACCCCCGCCTTTCGGGGCCTAAGTCGCCGCCAACTCCTCGCCAGCGCGGCCGCCTCAGCCGCCGGGATCGCTGCAATCAAGGCGGCTGCCCCCGCCGCCGCTCAGGATTACCCGCTCATGCCCTTTAAGAGCCGGGGCCGGCTGACCAAGCGCCCCAACTTCTTAGTCATCATGATCGACGAGCAACGCCAGCCGGTGCCATATGAGTCACGCGCCCTAGGGGTTTGGCGGAAGCGGAACCTCAAGGGTCAGCAGGCCCTGATGGCAAATGGCATGGAGTTCACCAATCAGCAGATTATGTCTTCAGCCTGCGCACCAAGTCGCGCTTCATTTTGGACCGGCCAGTACCCCTCATTGCACGGTGTCACCCAAACGACCGGTGCCGCCAAGAGCGCACTCGAAGAGGACACCTACTGGCTGACCCCAAACACCGTGCCGACAATGGGCAACTACTTTCGGGCTGCCGGCTACGAGACCTGGTACCGCGGTAAGTGGCATGTCAGTGACGCCGACCTTTATATCCCCGGCACCAACACCCCGATCCCGAGCTACCGCGATAACGGGGCCCCGGATCTGCGCCTGGAGAAAATATATGAGGACGTAAACCGCCTAGATGCCTTCGGCTTCAATGGTTGGGTCGGGCCGGAGCCCCATGGTTCGAACCCGTATGACAGCGGTTCGTCAGCGCCGTACTTCGTCGGCCGAGATGCCACCTATGAGCGGCTCGGAGTCAAGACGATCAAGAATTTGCAGCGGGGGCGCAAGCCGTGGCTAATGGTGACCTCATTCGTCAACCCCCACGACATTGTGCTCTGGGGCCGGCTGTCGCTCTTGATGAACAACATGTGGTTGCGTCAGCAAAATGAGCGGTCGAATGTGCCGCTCGAGTTGTTCCTCGACACGATGTGGTCGCAGCTAAAGGATGAAAATCTAAGCTCCAAGCCTGCCGCGCAGGCCAGTTATCGCGAGACCTATGCCAGCGCGTTCCAGCCCAATGACAACACGCACCCGTATCACCAGTTCTATTACGCGCTGCAGGAGACCGTGGATAAGCACGTGTTCGAGGTTTTGAAGACTCTGATGTCAAACCGGCAGTCTTACCGCGACACCATCGTGCTTTATGTCTCTGACCATGGTGACTTGCTCGGCAGTCATGGTGGGATGTATCAAAAGTGGCACAATGCCTACGATTCGGTGTTGCGCGTACCGCTCGTTGTTCACAATCCGATTCTCTTCCCCAAAGCCGATCAGACCGAGGTGCTTACCAGCCACGCCGATGTGCTGCCGACGATGTTGGGTCTCGCTGGCGTCAATGTTGATACCGTCCAACGCCGCCTCAAGCTCACCCATACCGAGGTGCACGATCTCGTCGGCCGCGACCTCTCCGGGTTCTTGCTCGGTGAGCGCAGAGCCGAAACCGTATCCGGGCCCGTCTATTTCATGACTGATGATGAGCCAACCCGTGGCGATTACCAGCTGGATCCATTCGGCCGCTATTACGAGTCGGTGGTTCAGCCGAATCACATTGAAGCTGTTATCGCGCAACTGCCCACAGGTGCCGGTGGCTCCATGCAGCAGTGGAAGTTCACCCGCTACTTCGACAATGACCAATTCTGGAGCTCACCTGGCCAAGCCGATGTGGTGACCAATCTCGTTGGGTCACAGGCTAAGCCCGGTGCTGTCACCGGTTCGACAACCGTGAAGATCCATCAGGCGACCGCGTATACCGTCACGCCACCACCGGATGAGTACGAGCTCTACAACATGAGCGCCGACCCGCTGGAGATCGACAACCTCGCGGGCAACCCGGCCTACGCGGCGATCCAGGCGCAAATGGCTAGCCTGCTCGTGGCTCAACGCAACCTGAAGCGAATTGCGCCGTCAGGGCTTGGCGATGTCACCACGCAAAACGCTCAGGTGAGTCAGGGGCCGATGCCGGCCCGCCCCACCGGTGCTGAGCAGTTAGTGGGCCTCGACATTGTCAATGCACTAAGTCGTGCCTGACCAAACCCCACCAGCCAAGCCAACTTTGAGGAAAGCATTGGCCTACCGGGACTTCTTAAGACCACCCGAATCGACGACGGCACTTACACTTCGGTTCTAATGTTCATGAAGTAAGTCGAAAACCAAAATCGGAGGAATCATGCGCGGCAGATATCAGGCGATCGGTACGGCACTTGCGGCGGTAGTCGTATTCGCCATGGTCGCCGGGGCCCCAGTTTCGGCAGCCCCTTTTGTCATGCCGACCCATGGTCATACCGAAAAATGCGGTAAGCCAAAGAAGAACCAGGACGGCTCAATCAGCAATGTGCTGTGCTCGAATGGCAAGGCCAATTCGCAGGTCCGCAAGTACCTGGCTGGGGAGTCATCATTTGTGATGCAACTTGGCGCTGGTGCCACCGTCGAGGATTTGCACGTGGCCGTCTGCGGGGATATCGAGGGTGTCACCTACCCCGTCGTGCTCAATGCCTACACCTATATATATGCGGCCAACCACTACAAGGCGCCACTCCCGACGGTAAAGGCGCTAGGCAGGGCGTTAGTCAGCGATAACAACTCGCTCGGCTGTGCATCAGCCGGTGGGGGTGGGGGCTAGCCCCGCAACCTTTCGCCGACGTCGCCGCTAGGGGCGCTGGCGCTGGGTTTGGTGCTGCGGCCGGCAATTTGCGGCTTATTATCGGGAAACAATCGAAGCACTAAGCATCTGGAGTTAACTTGAAGCAGTCTCGAGCTCACGGCGTACGCGGCAATTTGCCGGCGGTGCTGCCCCGACTGGCTTTGGCTTTGCTCCTGGTCGGGGGCTGGGCCACCTTGGCCTTAGGGCTGCCGGCACAGGCAGTGTCAATCGTTGCCGAGGATGAGGGAGCACCGGCGGACGATCCGGCTGAGGCACCGGCGGACGATCCGGCTGAGGCACCGGCGGACGATCCGGCTGACGATCCTGCTGACGATCCTGCTGACGATCCGGCTGACGACCCGGCTGACGACCCAGCCGTGGGTGCGGACGAGGAATCCGCGACGGACGAGGAATCCGCGACGGACGAGGAATCCGCGACGGACGAGGAATCCGCGACGGACGAGGATGAGTTCGCGACGGATGAGGATGAGTTCGCGACGGATGAGGATGAGTTCGCGACGGATGAGGATGAGTTCGCGACGGATGAGGATGAGTTCGCGACGGATGAGGATGAGTTCGCGACGGATGTGGACGGCGAAGTTGTTGGCGAGGACGGCGAAGTTGTTGGCGAGGACGGTGAAGTTCCCGTCGAGGCAACTGACACTGGCACTGCTGATATTTCCATAGAGGTAATTGCCGAAATTGGCGCAGCGGCCGGCGATGCGACCGTACAGGTCAGCGCCCGTGGCTTGCTGCCGGGAAGTCGCGCAGTTCTCCTAGTATTTTCCGACCCGCAAGTTATTGGCGAAACCACCGCCGATGCTGCAGGGGCGTTGTCGATGTCGGCCGACTTACCCGATGACCTACCACCTGGTGACCACACCGTGGTCTTGCAAGCGGTTGATGCAACCGGCGCACCCACCGAACTTGCAACAGGTATTTCGATCTCTGCGGACGGCACCTTGGCTGCGGTAACCCCGAATGCGTCCACAAAGGGGTTGGCGATGCCGAAAATATCAAGTAATCCAAAAGTTCCTGCCTACCCAGCGGTCGTGGCACTTGATACACCGGCTGCGGTCGCGGCTACCTCAGTTGCGGCGCTGACGATTGCGACGGTCGCGTCGGCGGCCGCAGGGGCCGGCCTTGGCGGCGGGAGCGGTCATCGGATCGGCGGCGCAGGTGCTCAGGTTGGTCCAAGTGGCGAGAGCATCGACACCGCGGTTCGCGGCCGACTGGACGAACTTGATGATGTCGACGAGCCGGATTTGCCGGCGCGAGCGGGTGCGGTTTTAGCCCTTGCCGGGGCCGGTGGCGCGGTGGCCAGATTCAGCCCGCTACTTAGTCGAACCCTGAACGATGCGGCACCGGTTCGCGCCTTCACCGGAGTGTTCAGCTTGCTCTTGCCGCTGGCGGCCTTGGTGCTCGGTATCTTTGCCGCCGCCAGCGTCGGTGGCCGGGCGGAGCCGGCGATCCTCGCATTGATGATCCCGCTGCTGGTGATCGGTGTCTTCGATGCGTTTGCCGGGTTGATCGGGGCGCTGGCATTTGCTGTTGTTGTTGCAGTGTCCGGCGGTATCGTCGATGCCGCCAGCGTGCGCACATTGATCGGTGTCGGTTTGATCATGGTGGGCCCAGGTTTGATTGCCGGAAGTTTTCGTGACATTCGGCGCCGCCGGGTATTTGGGTCAGCGGCTCAATGGGAGCGCCTAACCGATCTGGTGGTGGTGCCCCTGATCGGCGCCTGGACAACCATCGCCATAGTCTCGGCGCTACCAGATCTCGGCGCCCTCGATTTCCCAATTGCCGACCAAGCCAGGCTGCTTGGTTTTGTCGCTCTGATCGCCTTGGTTTTCAAGGTGCTGCTCGAAGAGGCTGCGGCCCGCAAGGTGCCGGCGCGCATGCGGGCGCTTTCACCCAGTGATGTCCCGGAGCCGGGCACCACCCAGCAGGTGATATCCGCCCTAGTTCGCACCGGTGCGTTCTTGTTCATCGCTGCGGCCTTTGTTGGCAATGTTTGGCAACTATGGGTCGCGGCCCTTTTCTTCCTGCTGCCCGGTTTACTTTCGTTGCTCTCGCATCGGTTCAAGAACTCCCCGGCCATCTGGCAGGTGCTACCTGAAGGTGTGCCCCTCTTCGCTGCCCTCTTGGCGTTCGGGTTGATTATTTCAACAATCTTGGAAAATCTGCTGGGGGATGTTCCAGATTTCGCGCAGTATTTGTTCCTTTGGATGGCAGTGCCCGGGTTTGCGCTCGCCTTCATGGGGATGTTCGCGCGCGAACCCAAGCCCGGTGACACACGTTGGTACACCAGGGGGTCGATGACCATGGTCTATCGCGTTGGCGGCGTGATCATGTTGATCATTGCAGTTTTGCTCGCCACCCGCGTTTAAGTCAACTGGCCATTTACGCGGCGGGGCAGTGCCCACGGGTTGTCGTCCGAAATTGCAACCGGTAGGAGTTGGTCAGGGAACCCCTGGTAACTCACCGGTCGCTGAAACCGGTAGATGGCCAAGGTGCCGACCGAAGTGGTGCGGGAATCCGAGGTAGCCGGGAAAGGTCCGCCGTGGACCATCGCGTGGTTGACCTCAACACCGGTTGGCCAGCCATTGAAGATTAGCCGGCCGGCCTTGCGCTCCATTATCGGCATAATCGCTGTCACCTGGGCAAAGTCGGATTCCACGGCATGCACGGTCGAAGTCAACTGGCCCTGCATTGCTTCTAAGGTGGCCATTAAGTCTTTAAGATCGACATAGGTAACGATCATGGCTGATGCGCCGAAGACTTCTTCCTGTAAATCAGGGGTGGCCCGCAGGTGCGCTGCAGTGGTGCGGTAGATCGTCGGCGCCGGAGCATTTAGTGTTGAACCGGGCGCCCCGGTGGCGATGAGCTCAGCCCCACGGGTGTCAAGTCGCTTGTTACCCTCGTTAAAGGCGTGAAAAATCCCCGAGGACAGCATGGTCTGCCCGGTGAGTTCACCAAGTGCGGTAATGATTGCCTCGGTGATGCTTGGTGCATCTACCGGTATGAAGATCAAACCCGGATTGGTGCAGAACTGACCGGCGCCAAGGGTCAACGATGCCGCGAACCCGGCGGCCAGCGCCTTTGGGTCCTTGGCAATGGCGCCGGGGAAAAGCACCACCGGGTTCACGCTCGACATCTCCGCATAAACCGGGATCGGCTCGGTCCGCCCGGCAGCCGTGCGCATGAGGTCGGTGCCGGCGCCTTGGGAGCCGGTGAAGGCAATCGCTTTTATGGCCGGGTGCGCGGCGAGGGCCTGGCCCACACTTGCGCCCGGCCCGAAAATGATCGAAAAAACCCCGGGCGGCAAATTGCAGTCGGCCACGGCTTTGGTGATTGCCTGACCGGCGAGCTCGCAGGTACCAGCGTGCGAGTTATGGGCTTTGACAATCACCGGGCAGCCGGCGGCGAGGGCCGATGCAGTATCGCCGCCGGCGACGGAAAACGCGAGCGGAAAGTTGCTTGCACCAAACACCGCGACCGGACCCAGCGGCACCTGTCGTTGCCGGATATCCGGCCCGGGTGTTGGCAGGCGCTCTGGCAACGCGCTGTCAATGCGCACCTCCTGATGGGCCCCGAGGCGCAGCTCCTTGGCGAAGAGTCGGAGTTGATTCGTCGTGCGCCCGTGCTCGCCTTCAAGGCGGGCGGTGGTTAGGCCGGATTCTTGCTGGGCCCGCTCCACGATCTCAGCCTTCATTGCATCAAGATTGGCCGCGATCGTCTCGAGGAAAACCGCGCGGTCCGCCGGAGGCGTGCTGCGGTAGGTATCGAAGGCGGCCTGTGCTGCCCGCGCGGCCTGGTCGATCTCATCGACGTTGATGAAATAGATCGTCGGCTCCAACGCCTCGCCGGTGGCGGGGTTGACGGCATGTGAGGTGCCACCTTGGCCGCGCACCGCTTGGCCCGCGATAGTTGATTGACCGGACAGGATCATGGTGTCTCCTCGTTTCCCTGCTTGCTCGAAGGGTGGGCTGATTCCAACAGAACCTATCGGGTGGTGCCCGGGTGGCAGTGGCGGGCGAGTGGCACTGGGATTTGACTTTGCCTATACCCCTAGGGGTATGCTTAGGGGACCTGCTGGAGACCCCAACGAAATGGATGATCATGTGCCACCAGACCACCTGCCGTGCCTGCAAGAAAGCCACCTGGGCCGGCTGCGGCCAGCATCAGCAACAGGTAATGCGCGGCATCCCGAAGAACGAGCGCTGCACGTGTACCGCCGCGGAGAAGGCTGCCGCTAAGGGTGGCTTCTTCGCACGCATCTTTGGTGGTTGATCGGCCGGTCACTCGCAAGACATAGTGCGCTGGACCAGATCGCATTCCGCAAAACTTTGACCCCGTTGATCGCGCTGGTCAAAGAGCCAACCCGATGAGCCAGCCTTTGGTGTCGCGATCACGTAACCAAATCGCACATCGGTCCAAACGCTGGTGGGTGCCGGTAAGGAGCGGGCAGCCGGCGCCCGCGGCAATGACGGCCCGGGCGAGGAGCCCGGAGGGCACCTGCGAGGTGGGCGCGACGAGGGTGAATGCCGCCAGGCTCGAAGTAGTGGCCGACGTGGGTGCAGCCGCGGCTGCCCCGATGACTGGCCCGCTGGCGGCTGCCAAAGCAGCAAGAGTGACAGAGGCGACGGCTATATTGATATTTCTGCGCACGGGCAAAGGCAACTAGTGAGGTAGGGGGCCTGATGGCAACCACTTGGGTCGATCAGGGTTTCATCGCCTATGACACCGAAACCACCGGTATCGACGTGGGTGAGTCTCGAATCGTCACGGCAGCGGCCATCCACTACGTCAATCGCCTACCGGTTGCGTCCAGATCTTGGCTGATCGCGGTTGATGTTGAGATCCCCGAGGCCGCCAGCGCCATTCATGGTGTGACCACGCAAATGAGCCAAGACCAGGGCTTGGAGCAAGTAGCAGCTCTTGCCGATATCCGAGCCTTCTTGCTGGGCGCTGGCGCGCCGATCGTCTGCTTCAAGTCCGACTTCGATATCCCCGTGACAGATTCAAACCTGCTCCGGGCCGGGTTGGCGCCACTGCCACCTGGCCTTGCAGTCTGTGCTTATGTCATCGACCGGCAGTTCAATAAGTACGTCAAGGGCAAGGCGCAGCGGCGCCTGCAGCCGACCGCTGCGCGCTACGGCATCACCTTGGATGACGCTGACTGGCATGGTGCGCAAGCCGACGCCAGCGCCGCGGGGCAGATCTTCCTGGCCGAAGTCGATGCCTATCCGGCATTGACGGCCGTGAGCGCCGCGCAGTTGTCCGAGCAGGTTGACAGGTGGCGCGAGGAACAGGAAATCGATTTCCAGAAATGGCTGGCCCGGCAAGAGTCAAACTAGGGCCTAACCTAAGTTTTTGATCTCACGGATTGCCAACTCATCAAGTTGCACGCTGGCTCCGCCGCAGTTCTCCTCAAGGTGCGCGATTGAGCCGGTGCCCGGTATCGGCAGCATTACCGGTGAATGCTGAAGCAGCCAAGCTAAAGCAACCTGCGCGGGGGTGCAGCCCAGCCGGGCTGCGATGCCGGCGAGTGGACCATCGGCGGCAACCAACTCGCGGTTGCCGAGCGGAAACCACGGTATGAAACCAATCTGATTCGCGGTGCAGTGATCGAGAAGTTCTTCAGATGCTCGGTTACCGGCGTGATACAAGTTCTGCACGCTTACCACGTTGAAAACCTGCTGGGCACTTTTGAGATCAGCGACGCTGACCTCGGAGAGTCCGATATGGCGAATCAAGCCCTCGTCCTGCATTTCCTTGATGACACCGAATTGGTCCGCGGCCGGCACGTTTGGGTCAATGCGGTGGAGCTGCCAAAGATCGATGCGCTCAATACCTAGGCGCCGAAGTGACATCTGCACACATTGACGAAGATAGGCCGGATTGCCGACGACCTCCCACCGGTCTGGCCCCTGCCGGGTCAGTGCGCCCTTGGTGGCAATTAGTACGTCGCCATACGGGTATAGCGCCTCGCGAATGAGATCCTCGCTCACATACGGGCCATATGAGTCTGCGGTGTCGATGAAGTCGACACCTAGCTCCACCGCGCGACGTAGCACGTTGATCGCAACATCATGATCGGGTGGATTACCCCAGATACCGGCGCCCGTGACCCGCATGGCGCCAAAACCCAAGCGGTAGATGGCGATCGGATCATCGGTAGTCGAACCGAGGGTGAAGGTGCCGCCGGCGGCGATCGGGGCGGGCATTACTACGGCGCTTTGGTCATCAACGAATGCAGGACAAGGGTTTGCTTTCCGGCTTCATGCTGCGGATCCATATAGCCGATCTCCAGGCTCACCCCGGGGATCAGCACGCCCTCATAGGTGCCATCAGCGTCAGCGCCCAGAATGTCGATATGGGCCTCGCCGGCTACGGGGTTCATGGCGATCAGTTGCACGGGTGCTGGCTTGGACCACCTACCACCGGTTGGTTTCCATTGCCAGGTGCCTTTGGCGACACTGCCGTTGGCGGCCGTGATGATGATCTTCTCGGTGCCTTGTGAGTACTTGCCACCGTAATAGACGTCAGCAGTGCCCACCCAGGTGCCGACAAGTGGTGATGCCTGATCGGCGGCTGCTCCCGGGGCAGCGGCTACGAGCAGGCACGCGGCCAATGCCCCAGCTGCTAATGACGGGAGAATCTTGCCGGGGGTCCGCTGCATTTGGTGCCCTTCGTTAGGAGTCGCGCAGTAGCCTGCGCAGGATCTTGCCCGATGCAGACTTAGGGATCGCATCCACGAAAACTACGTCGTGCACCACTTTATAGGTAGCAACTTTGTCGTGCATGAAGGCGGTGACGTCAGCGGCCGTAAGTGTTTGGTCGGCCCGGAGCACGATGAAGGCGCGGGGGATCTCACCTGCCTCGGTATCGGGCACCCCGATGACGGCAACATCAGCGATCTTCGGGTGGGTGAGCAGCAGTGCTTCGAGTTCGGCCGGCGGCACCTGGAAGCCCTTGTATTTGATCAACTCCTTTAGGCGATCAACGATGGTGACGTGGCCGTCAGCATCGATAGTCGCAACGTCACCGGTCTTCAGCCAGCCCTCGGCGTCGATGGTCAGCGCGGTGGCCTCGGCATTATTGAGGTAGCCCGCCATCACCTGCGGACCCTGGACCCAAAGCTCGCCAACGCCACCCACCCCTTGGTCTTCACCGGTCTCGGGATCCACGATGCGGCATTTGGTATTGGGGATAGTGACACCCACGGTGCCGGGCTTGAACTGCCCGGGCCAAGTCACATGGCTCACCGGCGACAACTCCGTCATCCCGAAGCCTTGAACCACATCGCAGTCGATGCGCTTGGCCGCCTCCTGGGCAAGTTCAGCGCTAAGGGGTGCAGCACCGGAAAACACCTGCTTAAGGCTTGAGAGGTCGTACTTGTCAACCAGTGGGTGCTTGGCGAGGGCGAGAACGATTGGCGGGACGGCAAATAGTCGGGTGATCTTCCGTTCTTGGATGATGCTCAAACATTGCTCGAGGTCAAAGCGCGGCACGGTGACGATGGTGGCGCCGCGCGACAGGAACTCATTGAGCAGGACCTGCATTCCATAGATATGGAAGAAGGGTAAAACGGCAAGTACGATCTCGCCGTCTTCGATCGACAGTGCATCCTCGACCTGCACGAGGTTTGCTACCAGGTTGCGGTGCGTGAGCATCACGCCCTTCGGCAGCCCGGTGGTGCCCGACGAATACGGGAGCACCACCACATGGCTGCTCGGATCAACTTCGACCTGCGCAATCGGGGCACCGAACATGCTGGCGAATGCGGTGGTGCCCTCGGGGGCGTCACCGATGATGACGATCTCGGTGACCTCGGTTCCATGAATTGCCTCTTGGGCCGTTTCGAGGAACATGGCGATGGTGATGACTAATTTCGCGTCGGAGTCAAGGATTTGAAAGCGGATTTCCTCGGCGGTGTAGGTCGGGTTCACGGTACTGACGGCCACCCCTGCTACCGCAGCGCCATGAAAGACGACCGCAAACTCGGGGATATTCGGTGAGATCAGCGCGATGGTGTCGCCCGGGCCGAGGCCGCGGGCCTGCAGGCCACCGGCGAACGCGTGGATCATGCCACTTAACTTTGCGTAGGTGTAGCTGCGACCGGTCGGCCCATCAATTAGGGCCTCGCGATCGGGTACCCGCGCGGCCTCTTGCAATACATAGGAAGTGATGGCGATCTTGGGGATCTCGACGTCCGCCAGGGGGGATGAGTGAATGATCATGGGGCCTCCTTGATTGTGTGCGGGAAGTCTCACAGAATCCGGTGTCCGGTGCGACCCGAATCAGTTAAAAACCGACCAGCAGCACGAGCAACAGCGCGAACCGCACTCGGGCCTTCGGCGCCCCGGCCTGGTCGTGTTTCCCTATTGCTCTCGGGTCCTTTTCGTGTTCCTATTGGGCATGGCCGTTACCAGCGGCGCAACTAACGAAAGGAACCGTAATGCCAAATGTTGAGGTGACTGCCCCGGTCAGTTCCGCGGCCAGTGTTCGGTTGGTTCTTGGTGTTGGCTGGGTGCGGCCCGCTGCGGGCAGTATCGGCGGCACCCTAAACCCAGCTATTTTCGGAAGCTCCGCACGTGTGCGGGTGTTTTGTTTCGAGGGCACTGAAGAGTAACTCACCAATCAACAGAAGCAGAGATGCCCATCCAGCCGGCGAGCAGCACCAGCAAGATCGCGAACCCTCGCTCCAGATAGCGCTGCGGGATCCTCGAATTGAAGGTAGCGGCAAGCACCGATCCGATCACCCCGCCGACGATTACCAGCAGGGGGATATGCCATGGGATTTGCTGCCAGGAGTCGTACTTGAAGATAAGCGCGGTGGCACTGTTTAGTGCAATGACCACGAGCGAGGTGCCGGTTGCAATTGCAAACGGAAATCCGAATACGAGAACCAGAGCGGGCACGATCAGAAAACCACCACCGACGCCGAATAATCCGGTGAGCAGGCCGATGGCGGTGGCAACCACGGGTAATAGCCAGCGTTTGGGCTGCAATATTGCGGTGTCGGCCACCTTGCTGGATTTGCGCCACATCGCATAGGCGGCGCCCAGCATTACGATTGCGAAGCCGGTAATGATCACTGACGCGGGGATAACCGTGGCTAGCCGGCTGCCCGCGAAAACCCCGATGATGCCAAAACCCCAAAACAACAGGGCCGGCCTGATGCGCACCTGATGCAGTCGCAGGCGCGGCACCGCACCTGATGCGGCAGATACGGTGACGACCGCGAGGGATGCGGTGGTGGCTTGCAAGGCGCTGAAACCGAAGAGGTAGATGAAGGCCGGAACGGCGATAACCGCGCCCCCAGCACCGATCAGTCCGAGAATGGCACCGATCGTGACCCCGACGAGTAGCGCTTCGATTACCGCCAACTTTGCAACCCTTTGCCTAGGTGGTGCCGCTGCTAGTCGGCGTACGCGGCACCGATGCGGTGCCCGTGTGGTGGCCTTTCGATTACCAGTCCGGCTTTTTCGGCATTCGGGAAGTCATCATCGACGTGGATAACCTCAACATCTGCGGCTTCAAGTAGTGACGCGCCAATCGACGCACGGAACCCGCTACCGCAGTAGACCCAGACCGGGCCGCTGCCGGCATCATCGGCTGCCCAACCCTTGATCTCATCGACCCGCCCGCGGAGTTCGTGGAGCGGCACATGTTTCGCGCCGCGCACGTAACCATCATCGAACTCACTATTGCGACGCAGATCCAACATTCGTAATTGCCCGTTGTCTTTCAGGGCTGCTGCCATCTCGATGTGTGTGACTCGCGGGTAGCTTGTGGTGGGTGTGCCCGGACTGGTTAAGTCACTTGGTGACCCAACCGCATGTGCAACCGGGCGGTCGATGCCGATCCGCACCAACTCACGTTGCATTGCTGCGATCTCGCTGACGTCGTCGCCAATTAGCGTGATTGGGGTACCCCAGTCGATCATCCAGCCAAGATAGGTAACGGCATTGCCGTAAACATCGAAGGACAAGGTGCCGCGGAGATGATCGGCGGCATATGCCTTGCGGTGGCGCAGATCAACAACCCACTCGCCGCGAGCAATGGCTGCAGCAATTTCCTGGGGGCTGGCTACCTGCGGCAGGGAGAGGTCAATTGGTCCGCCCCCGGCTTGGTTCGCTGGCCCCATATGCGCGTAATAAGTCGGGAAAATATCCAAGCCCGCAATAAGTTCCGATACATAGGTTTCTTCGTCGACGCTAAACGCCGGGTTGGTGCGCATCTGCTCGGCAACGGTGGATGAATTGCCCACGGTTGCGGTGGCACTGCAAAATGAGCCGAAGCCATGCGTTGGGTACACCTGGGCTGAATTCGTGACTTCACTGGCAATGCGCCGCATTGAGTTCCATTGGGCATGGGCAAGTGGTTCGGTCAATGCGGCCCCGAGTAGATCAGGTCGGCCAACGCTGCCAAAGAGAAGCGAGCCACCGGTGAAGAGGGCCACATCCGCACCGCCGGTATTGAGGGCGAATGAGAGGTGGTTAGGGGTATGCCCCGGGGTGTGCAGCACTCGAATGAGCGCAACATCAGCAGTGATTTCGTCCTTGTCACTAACCTGATTCGCGCTGAAGGCGATATCCATGCCTGACGGCACGACATACTCAGCGCCCAGGGCCCGCGCCAACTCGAGGCCGCCACTTACGTAGTCGTTGTGGAAATGGGTTTCAAGGACGTGTGAGACCGACCACCCACGTTGATCGAGGATAGATTCGACGCGGTCAATATCGCGTTGTGGGTCGATCACGATTGCCGAGGAGCCACGGCCGACCACGTAACTGCGATCGCCCAGGTTTGGAGTTTCAATTGAGACTACGTCGAGATTGGTCATTGGATAACTATGGCCCTTTCGTGTTGGCGATGCCTCTTGTTTGCAAGTTTTCCAGAACGGCTCAGGTCGATAGGTTTGAGGTCATCCCGGTTTCAAGGGGGTGCCCCTGCGCGCGCCAGGCTGACATGCCGCCCTCAACATTGCGCACATCAAATCCCTGCTGGGTTAGATACTGCGATGCTTGGAATGAGCGGGCCCCTGACTCACAGATGATGTAGTGCACATCACCATGGTCAAAGTCGCTGGTGCGAAGTGGCACCGTTGGCAGGGGGATTAGTCGGGCACCGGGAACGTGACCAGAGGTGAATTCATCTGCGTTGCGTACGTCGATCACGACCCCTTGGTCACCGGACGCCACGGCATGAAGTTCGGCAACTGAAATCATGGAAATCATGCTGATACCTGCTCTGCGGCGATCTTCGAGCGCACATCGTCCATATCAAGGGCACGGATCGCGGTGATCAACTCTTCCAGTGCAGGTGCCGGCAGGGCACCGGCCTCGCGGTAGAGCAAGATGCCGTCGCGAAAGGCCATGAGAGTAGGGATGGAACTAATCTGCGCTGAGCGAGCGAGGCCTTGTTCTGCCTCGGTATCGACCTTGCCGAACCTGATATCTGGGTGGGCTAACGAGGCGGCTTCGAAGACGGGGGCAAACATGCGGCAGGGGCCGCACCACTGCGCCCAGAAATCAACGAAGGTGATGCCGTCGCCGGATACGGCGGCTTCGAAGTCGGTGCCGGTGAGTGAAATGGTGGCCACTTTGTTCTCCTATATCGGGTTCCAGGTAGGTTGACTATATACCCAGGGGGGTATATTCCAAAATCGGCCCAGCCCGGTTCTTCTAGGATTCGGCTACGGCCTTGACCGGGCCGGCACGGACCATTGGGAGGTACTGGAAGTGGACGGTGAGCCGGTGGAACTTCAGCCTGCTGATTTCGTCCCTGCTGATTTCGTTCCTGCTGATTTCGTCCGGGCTGATTTCGTGGTGCCCGAGCCGCCAGCGTTTGACTTCGGCGCCGTCACCATGAGATTGGCGCCCCTCGGGCCAGAGCACTGTGAACCGGATTTCGCTGCTTGGACCAACTCCATCGAGCACATTCGTTCTACGCCTGGGTTTCCGTGGCACGGCTGGCCGCCGGTCGATGGCACCTTTACGGTGGCCGAGAATCTGGCCGATATGCAAATGCATGCGGAGCATTTTGCGGCCCGCGTTGGTTTCACCTGGACGGTGCTTGTCGATGGCGACGATGCCAGCTGGCAGGTGGTGGGATGTGTTTATGTGTACCCCGACGCGGATCCGGCCTACGACGCCTATGTTCGGTCCTGGGTAATCAAGGATTACGGCGCCTGGGACGTGCAGCTGCGGGAGGCCGTGGTCGACTGGTTGGCCCGGGACTGGCCCTTCCAAGCGGGCCGCTACGACAGCTCGGATTAACCGGCGAATCTGCGAGATTTGCCGCAAATTCGACCGCTCTGAGTGATAGTTGGCTATGCGTCGAACTTGGCTAGCCGTTGCTGCCGCGATAGCGGTGCTCTTTGGTCTGGTCTTTTATCTGACCCAGAAAAGCGACACCGCTGACGTAGCCATGACCTCGTCAGTCACCGCGACTTCGGCACCACCCGCAGCCTCGCCGACCCCCGATCCGGCAGTGGCATTGGCCCGGTGGGCCGGCGGTGTTTGCGTGGCCCGTGATGGCGTCGGCGCAACCTTGATTGACTTTGGCAAGGATCTAACCTTCGATCCGAACTCTGGGGTTTCAGCGGCCGACCAATTCCAAGCGCAGCTAGATGCCCATCTGGACGAAATCAACGCGGCGATGGAAAACCTTGGTACCGCGCTCGGGCAAGTCCCGATTGATTACGTCGAAGCATCGGGAATTATCACCGAGGTTCAGGGCAGCGGTGATGAGTTGCTGAAGGCCCGCGACGAGACCGCGAAGCACATCGCTGCGGCCCGCGAAGCCGAGGACCCACTGAGTTTGGCCGCTGCTTTGGTTCAGGCCGGCAGTTCCGCTAAAGCAACCTTCGATGCGGGCAAGGAGTTCATTCGAGTACTCGACGAGGCCACTGGGCCAAAGCGTGGTGAGCTTGGTGATGCCTTCGCGGCGGCACCGCAGTGTCAATGACGTCTACGCAATCGCATGAGCGACTCCTGCACGACTGAAGCCACAAGTTGACCCTGTCGGTCATAGAACAGCCCCCGGGCTAGGCCGTGTCCGCCGCGGGCCACCGGGGTGTCCTGCGCGAACAGCAGCCACTGGCTGGTGTCGATCGGTGCGTGAAACCACATCGCATGGTCAATCGAGGCCAGTTGCAGTTCGTCGCGCATTTCGAAGTGAGGGCTAAGGGCGGTGCGGACCATCGTCAGGTCGGATAGATAGGTGAGTGCACTGGCCTGAGCCAACGGATCACTTGGGAGGGGTTCGGTAATACGCACCCATGACATGCGCTCGTAGCGGCCATCGCGCAGGAAAACATGGTGTTCGTGGTCAACAATGCGCAGATCGATCAATGCCTGATCCGGGTAGTTCAGGCTAAGGGCGCTATCGGGATCAAGTGCCAAGATCTCCGGGTAGGACATCTCCGGGACATCATCTGGCGTTACCACCTCGGGGATCTCAAATTGGTGCTCGGGTCCGACGTCGGTGACGGCGAAGGAGGCGGTCATCAAGAAGATCGTCTCGCCGTGCTGAACCGCTCGCACGATGCGGGTGGAGAAGGATCGACCATCACGTGGCCGATCAACCAAGTAGATGATGGAGTCCTTGGTGCGCCCAGGGCGAAGGAAGTAGCCGTGGAGTGAATGCACCCGCCGGGCCTTATCGTCAACGGTCATCCCGGCGGCCATCAAAGCCTGCGCGGCAATTTGGCCGCCGTAGGCTCGAAGTGGTGCACCCGCGTGGCAGGTGCCCGAGAAGATATCTCGATCCACGGTCTCAAGGGTCAGTCGGTCGATGAAACGACTCGTGCTTTCCGTCATGGCGCCCTCCGACCCGCTGCCCTTTGGCGAAGCACTGGATCAATCACCGGTTTAGTCCGCGAACTGGGTCACCATCGGTGACGGCCAAGCCTAGTAGAAGCAAATTGTTGCAGGCATCTCCGAATAAATCCGCAGAATGCTCAGCCCCACCGAGCTGCTCACCGGCTCTGCTGCGATTCTTAATTGACTCAAGAATCGCAGCGAGTTTGAAACATGAAAGAGCCAGGCAGAAGTCAAGGTAACTGGTATCAGCGTCGGTGATGGCGCAGTAAGCGGCGAGGAACTCGGCCCGGGTGTAATACCCGGGCGAGGAAGTAACCTCTAGTGCGATTGGGATCGTGTTTCGCAAGTTGTCGTTGCTTTCGGTCATATAGAGCAGAGTCAAAGCGACATCAAGTAGGGGATCACCAAGCGTCGACATCTCCCAGTCCAGAACCGCCTTTATCTCGATGGTGATTGGATCGATGATCGCGTTGTCGAGGCGGTAATCACCGTGCACGATAGAAGCCTTCGTCTGCTCCGGCACAGTAGTTACCGCCCGCTGCAGCCAATCGATTAGTAGATCGGCATTGGGGTAGTCAATCTTCTTCGTCAACTCCCACTGCTTAATCCACCGGCTCAACTGCCTTGGCAGGTAGCCGGCGGGCTTACCCAAATCCGCCAGACCGGCGGCCCTTGGATCTATGTCGTGCAAATTGGCCAAGCACTGCACGAAGTTCTGCGAGGCCTTCCGCGCCGAGATCGGATCAAGGCTGCTTGCGCTCACCGCGTCGGCAATCACCAAGCCGTCGACAAACTCCATCAGGACAAAGGGCGCTCCGATTACTTCCGTGTCCTCGCATAAGGCGACCGGCCTTGGTACCGGAAACCCAACCGCTGACAAGCCCGTCAGCACTTTGAACTCCCGACCCATGTCGTGGGCGGTCGGCAGGATGTGACCAAGTGGTGGCCGCCGCAGCACGAGTGGGCCGAGATCACCACCGGCTAGCCGGTAGCTGACATTGGATCGGCCCCCGGGCAGGAGTTCGGGGCTAAGTTCGACGATATTGCCACTGAGCTGGGTGTTCAAGTAGGTCGTGAGCGGCGCCAACCGCAGCCCGCGCGGGTCTTCGGCGGCTTTTTGTGGCATGGCACCCTTAGTGATCAACTCGGTTAGCAGTACTTCAACACCGAGCATGTACTGCACAGCCTGCATCCCGGCTTGCCTTGCAGCGACCACATTGCGGCGCATGTCGTCAACGAAAACACAATCCTCGGCGGCAACGCCAAGGGCTTCGATGATCGCCTCGTACGCAACGAGGTCGGGCTTGCGAACACCGGCCAGGTCAGAGAGCACTACCGCGTCGAACTGCGCGAGTAAGTCGGCGGCATAGTGATCGCCATCCCAGGCATTTGACAGCACGGCTGTCTTCCAGCCGTATTCGCGGGCCAGTTCAACAACCTCCAGCATCGCATTATTTGGCTCAAGGTATTCGAACATCTTGGCCAGCAGCCCATCGGCCGAAACCGGTTGCCCGGCCAAGGTGACCAAGCGGGGGGCAAGTGCCTGCTCCAACTCGTTGACGGTGATCTCGCCGCGCTCACGGCGGTGCAGTGGGCTATCGGCGGTGTCGTGGAACTCGCGCATCACGCGCATGAATGAATCGGGGTCGATCTGGGCCGCCGCCAGCCAACTGTCGAAAGCCTCCTGCACCGGTGTGGTCAGCACCCCGCCCCAATCAAGCACCAGCACCGGGTTGGTGGGGTGGTGCAACTGCTCTTGGGGCGCCATCGGGCCAAGCCTCTTTTCGTCTAGCCCAGACCCTACCTAGCCGCGGTGGCCGACGGCTTTGACAGTGGCGCACCATAAACGCCCCGTGGGGTAGTTACGCCAGTCCCCGTTCTTCGAATGACATTGGTGTAACTGTCTGACCCCTGCGCTTTGCTCAACTTGGGACGCAAGCACGTTGAGCAGGGGGTAGCGGTGAAGGATCTTCGAACGGCGCGGCTGAGTATCAGGCTGACCCCGGGTGAGCAGGATTTGATCAGATGGGCGGCGCGGGAGCAACAGGTGCCGGTGACCACCTTCGTGTTGGGTGCGGCAATCGCGCGGGCGCGCGAACTGGCCAACGCCGCCAGCACCCGCCCGGTCGATCGGGTGGATTAATTCGGAGCGTGGCGGGCTGACCTGCCGGTTGGGCCGCGGCATACTGAAGGGGTGATGGGTGACCCTGGCCCGTGCCCGGCCTGCGAGACCGTAGCCCTTGAGCGTCGCGGCGGTAAGGATATGTGCCCTAAGTGCTATTACATCCAGCCCTGCTGTGATGGTGGAATGTGCAACTAGGGCAGTTCGTTAGCCAGGCTTGGGATATTGGCCCGGCCGAGGTGCTCGTTCGTCGCATTGAAGTCTCCGAGATCGCCCCAGGGAGCGCTTTGGCGAGTGCACCCTCGATGGGTGCGGCGCTGACAAGTGGTGAGCAAGTGACCTGGCAGTCACTTAACCCAGGTTCGAGTCGGCAACATGAGTGGTTACTTGGGCGGCTGGCGCTGAAGGATGTGGTGCGGGCCTGGGCGAGTGAACGCGGCCAGCAACTTGAACCGGTTGATATTGAGATTCATATCGATGACGAAGGAGCGCCGTTTGCTCGGTGCGCAGCGCTATCTGCCGTTGGTGGTTCACCGGTGATTTCCCTGACCCATAACTCTGGAGTGGTGGTAGCAGCAGCCGCTGATCCGGGTGCCTTAGTTGGTATCGACATCGAATACGCCGACCGGCGAATTGATGTGGTGGCGCGGGCTTTGTCCAAGACTGAGCAGGCATTCGTCGATGCCGAGGTGGCATCGGTACTTGACATCTTGGTTGCCAAGGAGGCGGCGACGAAAGCCCTCGGGGTGGGCCTTGGGGGCGGGGTGTCACGCTGGCCGGCGGTTTCAGTTACTTCGGTGCCGCAGGGCCTAGTGGTGGAAGTGACCTCGACAACGGATCAGGGCCTGATGCTGCCCGTGCTGGTATTGCATCCCTTGGATACGGTGTTAGGTATCTGTTACGTAGCGCCCGACATTGATGCGGCCTAGAAGTATGTCTGCGGATGAGCTGGCGGCGTTGAAGGCGCGTTGGAATGACGTCCTGTTCTATCTTGAATCCCAAAGCCGAGTTGCTTGGCTGCTTTACTTTGACGCGCGGTTGGTGTCACTTGAGGCTGATGTATTAACTATCGACTTCTCCGATCCGCAACGCTTTGACCAGAGCCAGACTTACCCGATCAGCACGGATGCGCGCCATAGCGATGCGCTATTAGCCGCCGTCACCGCGGTTACCGGTCAAGTGATCACCCTTCGGATTGCGTGAGCCACTAATGCTCAATGTGGTGACGGTAAACGTGAACGGCGTGCGGGCGGCCCATCGTCGTGGCGGCCTTGACTGGCTGGCCGATGCGAAGCCGGATGTTATTTGCCTTCAAGAAGTCAGGGCAACCCATGAGCAACTACATGCGACACTCGAGCAGTCGCCACTGCATGGATTTCACGTCGCCCACGCACCGGCTCCGCAACTTGGCCGCGCGGGGGTTGCCATCTTGACCCGCAAGAAGCCAACCGCGGTGCGTGAGGTGATGAAGGATCCGGTGCTCGCGAACACCGGCCGCTGGATCGAAGTCGACCTCGATACCAAGGGCGGGCCGGTAACGGTTGTTTCGGTTTATGTCCATACCGGTGAAGCAGACACCCCTCGGCAGGTTGATAAGTATGAGTTCTTAGCCGCGATGGATGCGCGCCTTAAAGCGCTGCGCGCTCGAGCGGCCCGGGCGGGGGGCGAGGTGGTGGTTTGCGGTGATTTCAATATCGCCCACCATGAAGTTGATATCAAGAATTGGCGCGGAAATCGTGGCCGAGCCGGGTTCTTGGAGCAAGAGCGCGAGTATCTAGACCGTTGGTTTGCCGGGCAGTGGGTTGACCTCGGCCGAACCCTCGGGGGTGATGGCCCCGGGCCATACACCTGGTGGTCATGGCGCGGGCGCGGGTTCGACACCGATGGGGGCTGGCGCATTGACTACGTCATCGCGACCCCGGGCTTAGCCGGTAAGGCGGTGGCCGCAGTAGTTGGCAAGGCACCTACCTACGCACAGCGGTGGAGTGATCACGCTCCGCTGACGGTAACTTTCAAGCCGTAGTAGCCCAAGTCAGTTGGGCAACTAGCTCTGCGACCAAGGTTTCGGACATCAACTTGACATCATCATTTTCGTCACCTCGGTAGCGCAGGCTAAACCCGGCTTCGGGGATATCTTGACCAACCGCGACGAGCGTGCTGCCCCGCTCTAGCACCCAGCGCATCAACTCAGGCTCCCAACGAGACCCGGTGAGCAGCAGCATGCGGTAATCGGTGCTCTTGGTCAGATAGACATCAACGTGGCTCCAATCACCGGTCTCGCAGGCAACCGCCGGCAGGCGTGGGCCCTCGCGAAGCATCAGCGCCGACTGTTGGGCAGAGCTGAATCTGCGGTCTGGAGCGACAATGTGGGTGCCTTGCGGCCCGAGGATCAGTTCGCTAACGCGTGGTAACCAAGTGTCGCGGCGCTGGAGTAGATCGTCGGTGGCATCGGCACTGGCACGCAGCAGTGTTGGCACATCAAGGGCGCCGACCAAGTGCGACTGCAGGGAAAGCAGGAGCGCAAGGGTGTGTTGGAATGACCTGGGTAGTGGCCTACTTGATC
>Ga0247843_1003883_pt1 | contig 23399 bp, 26 predicted proteins | sample LaCruzMarch2017__FD_192420 | JGI IMG/M metagenome (GOLD analysis project Ga0247843, IMG submission 192420) | Freshwater microbial communities from meromictic Lake La Cruz, Castile-La Mancha, Spain - LaCruzMarch2017_8m | ecosystem: Environmental > Aquatic > Freshwater > Lake | place: Spain...
GGCATCACGCGTTTCTTTGGCAACGGCGGCAGCGGCCTCGGTCCAGTGGCCTTTGCCAGTGGCGTACAAAATGGCGCGTGAGGAGTTGATCATCATGCCCGTTTTTTGCGCATTACAGCCTGCGGCGCAGGTGGCGGCAATATCGCCGCCCTGAGCGCCGATGCCAGGTACCAAGAGCGGAACGCTATCTCCAATCGCTTTACGGACTGCAGCAAGCTCGTTTGGAAAGGTTGCGCCGACGACGAGCCCGCACTGGCCTGTTTTGTTCCATTTGTTGGCGACCAAGTCGGCGACACGCAAATACAAAGGTACGCCATCCGTCATCAAAAATTGCAAGTCCGATCCGCCTGGGTTGGACGTGCGGCACAAAACGATGACGCCACGATCTTCCCATTCGAGATAGGGCTCGACAGAGTCGGCCCCCAGATACGGACTGACCGTCACCGCATCGGCGCCGTAGCGACCAAAGACCTCTTGTGCATATTGCGTGGCCGTCGCGCCAATGTCGCCTCGCTTGGCATCGAGTACCAAAGGCAGGTGAGGATGGTTTTCTCTCAGGTACGCACAGAGGTCCTCAAGTTGACCCTCGGCCCCAACAGCCGAGAAATAGGCGATTTGCGGCTTGAAGCCACACACAAAGGGTGCGGTAGCGTCGATAATTTGTTTGCAAAATTGAAAAATCCCGTCTGTCTTGCCCTTGAGCTCGGCCGGCATGCGGGTCAAGTCTGGATCGAGCCCCACCATCAAGAGGGATTGGGAGCTTGTCCAAGCGGCATTAAGTTTTTCAATAAAAGACATGGCGGGATTGTGCGAATGAGGTGCAAATAAAGAAACAAGCGCTATTAGAGCCTAAAAATAAAATCAAGCTAAATAAAGTTGAACCACTTGTTGATGAGCAGCGTGAGCCAAAGGGCTCCTGCCGAGAGCAAACTGAGGAAAACTGCTGCGCTTCCGAGATCTTTGGCACGACCAATCAGCTCATTATTTTCTAGTGTGACAGCGTCAGCAACGGCTTCGATCGCAGAATTCAGGAGCTCTACGATTAATACCAAGACTAAAGAACTGAGCAGCAAAATGATCTGTATCGTATCCTGACCGACCCAAAACGCGACCGGCGCCATGAGAAGCACTAATAGCAGCTCTTGTCTAAAAGCGGCCTCATAGCGCAGCGCAGCACGAAGACCGCTCCAAGAGTAGCTTGCAGCTTTAAAGACTCTGCCAATGCCGCCTTTACTTTTATGTTGCGAGGGATGTGAGGACATGATTGCGAACTTGGTTTATAAATGAAGGCCGCCTGACGGATTCAGGCTTTTCAATTCATTTTCGGAAGATAGCACACCATGCCAATGCTCAACGTTCAAATTCTGCAGGGTCACAGCGCTGCGAAAAAAACTGACTTGCTGAAAAAACTGACGCAATCCGTCGTGGACAGCATCGGCGCACCCTTAGCCTCCGTCAGAGTCGTTTTACAAGAAATCCCTGCCGAGCATGTCATCGTGGCGGGCGAGATTGGCAAGGAAATGGTCATGATCACGGTGGGCTTGATCCGTGGACGCACCGAGGATCAAAAGGCCGCGGTCATCGCGGCCATGTTTGAGGCCACTGAGCAAGCGATTGGTGTCTCCAAGCAAAACATCCGTGTCATCTTGTTTGATCGTCCTGCAACGGATTTTGGGGTTGCGGGCGGCATCACAGCCAAGGCTGCGGGTCGTTAATTTTTCTCTTCACCGAATTCTTAAGGTTTTTCATTATGACAAGTGTTCTCCAATACGATCAAGACGATCTGGGTGTCGTGACCCTCACGCTCAATCACCCTGAGACGCGTAACGCGCTGACCGGTACGGGCATTGTCGAGGCGATGCTTGAGGCGTGTCACCGCATTGAACATGATCCGAGCGTGCGCGCTGTCATCATTACGGCGAATGGGCCGATCTTTTCTTCGGGTGGCAAAATCGACGAGATGGAGCGCCAGATCGGCTCTGGTTTCGGCTCTGAGGTTTTACGTCAGGAGTATCGGCAGGGCATCCAGCGTTTGCCTCTGGCGATTCACCAGATCGAGGTGCCGACGATTGCAGCAGTCAACGGTCCGGCGATTGGCGCAGGCTGTGATCTGGCGTGTATGTGTGATGTGCGGATTGCGTCTGAAAATGCGACCTTTGCTGAAAGTTTCGTCAAGGTCGGTATTGTGGCGGGCGACGGTGGCGCTTGGTTTTTGCCGCGTGTGATCGGCATGGCGCGCGCGGCCGAGATGTCGTTCACAGGCGAGGCGATTGACGCGAAAACGGCCCTTGACTGGGGCATGGTCTCGCGTGTGGTGCCGGCAGAGGAGTTATTGTCGACGGCGCAAACCTTGGCGCGCAAAATGGCAGTCAATTCTGCGCCTGCGGTGCGGATGACCAAACGGTTGTTGCGCGAGGGGCAGACGTCGTCGCTGGCTAATCTGTTGGAGTTATCGGCTGCGTACCAGGCGATTGCGCACAAGACGGCGGAGCACGCGAAAATTGTCGGTGACTTTATGGCGGCCAAGGCGGCTCGGCGCGCAGCTAGGAAGTAATGGACCTGTTTGTTGGCTTCATTTGTTCCGGAAATCTGGGGCGTTTAATGTTGCTGAGCAACATATAAAGCGCTCCATTTTCCTGCAAACTGAGGAAGCTTCTCGATGCGGAAACCTCTCGATTTAGGTGAGCCATGACCATCACAACTCTTTCAAGCCGCCAATTTATCCAAGACGTAAGCAGAGCCAAGAAAGCCGCAATAGCGGGACCGGTATTCATCACGGACCGTGGTCGGCCGGCGCATGTACTGTTGACCTTTGCTGCATACAAGAAAATCACCGCAAGTCATGCGAAGATTGCTGACCTTCTGGCGATGCCCAGCGGTGAAGACTTTGAATTTGATGTGCCGCAATTGCGCGACCTCGCCCGACCAGCGGATTTTTCCTGATACTAGCTGAATTTCAGAAACTTACCCCTCTGCACTTGAAATCCCCAAAACAACCCTTATAATTAGCACTCAGCTGTAACGAGTGCTAACAATCCTCTTGCAGTCTTTCTCACAACCTATTTTTGTATATAACAGGAGTTCTACATGGCCCTGCGTCCCCTGCACGATCGCGTGATCGTCAAACGCCTGGACAACGAGCGCAAAACTGCCTCGGGCATCGTCATCCCTGAAAGTGCCGCTGAAAAGCCCGATCAAGGTGAAGTGCTAGCTGTTGGTCCCGGCAAACAAACCGAAGATGGCAAAGTCCTGAAAATGGACGTCAAAGTTGGCGACAAAGTGTTGTTCGGCAAGTATGCCGGCCAGACAGTCAAAGTCGACGGCGAAGAAGTCCTCGTCATCCGTGAGGAAGAAATCCTCGCGGTTGTCCAGTAAACAGAACACAAGAAGGAAAGATAAATGGCTGCCAAGCAAGTTCTATTCGGCGATGACGCACGCGTGCGTATTGTCCGTGGCGTAAATATTCTCGCCAATGCAGTGAAAACCACACTCGGCCCAAAGGGTCGTAACGTTGTGCTCGAGCGCTCTTTCGGTGCCCCAACCGTCACCAAAGACGGCGTGTCGGTCGCTAAAGAAATCGAACTCAAAGACAAATTTGAAAACATCGGCGCACAGTTGGTCAAGGAAGTCGCTTCCAAGACCTCCGATAACGCTGGTGACGGTACAACTACCGCAACCGTGTTGGCTCAGTCGATCGTTGTTGAAGGCCTCAAGTACGTGGCTGCCGGCATCAATCCAATGGACCTCAAGCGCGGCATCGACAAGGCCGTGATCGCTGCAGTGGCTGAGCTCAAAAAGCTCTCCAAGCCCTGCACAACGACCAAGGAAATTGCTCAAGTCGGTTCGATCTCGGCAAACAGCGACTTCTCAATCGGCCAGATCATTGCTGACGCAATGGACAAGGTCGGCAAAGAAGGCGTCATCACTGTCGAGGACGGCAAGTCACTCGAAAATGAACTCGACGTCGTCGAAGGCATGCAGTTTGACCGTGGCTACCTGTCACCTTACTTCATTAACAACCCTGAAAAGCAAGTGTCAGCGTTGGATGATCCTTTCGTTCTGATTTACGACAAGAAGGTCAGCAACATTCGCGATCTGTTGCCCATTTTGGAGCAAGTCGCCAAGTCCAGCCGTCCTTTGTTGATCGTGGCTGAAGACGTCGAGGGCGAGGCTTTGGCCACGCTGGTCGTCAACAACATCCGCGGCATCCTCAAGACCACAGCCGTCAAGGCGCCTGGTTTTGGTGACCGTCGTAAAGCAATGCTCGAAGACATCGCCATCCTCACCGGTGGTACGGTCATCTCCGAAGAAACTGGTATGTCGCTTGAGAAAGCAACATTGGCTGAACTCGGTCAAGCAAAGCGTATCGAAGTCGGCAAAGAAAACACCACCATCATCGACGGTCATGGCGATGCCAAGTCGATCGAGGCACGCGTCAAGCAGATCCGTGTCCAGATCGAAGAAGCAACGTCCGACTACGATCGTGAAAAACTGCAAGAGCGCGTGGCCAAGTTGGCCGGTGGCGTTGCTGTGATTCGCGTCGGTGCTTCAACCGAAGTCGAAATGAAAGAAAAGAAGGCACGTGTCGAAGACGCACTGCACGCAACCCGCGCAGCTGTCGAAGAAGGTATCGTTCCTGGTGGTGGCGTTGCGTTGATTCGTACACGCGCTGTGGTGGCCTTGGTTAAGGGCGACAACGCCGATCAAGACGCTGGTATCAAGCTTGTCTTGCGTGCCATCGAAGAGCCACTGCGCACCATCGTGGCGAATGCTGGTAACGAGCCAAGCGTTGTGGTCAACAATGTCGCAAACGGCACAGGTAACTACGGCTTTAACGCCGCCACCGGCGAGTACGGTGACCTGGTCGAGCAAGGCGTGTTGGATCCAACCAAAGTCACACGAACAGCTCTGCAAAATGCAGCCTCCGTTGCTAGCTTGTTGCTGACAACAGAAGTCGCTGTTTGCGAACTCGCCGAAGACAAGCCTGCCGGCGGCGGCATGCCTGGTGGTGATATGGGCGGCATGGGTGGTATGGGCGGTATGGGCTTCTAAGTCCACGTCGTCTACCTCGAGACTTGTCTCGGGGTTCGCCAGACCAAACCCTCGGAGCGATCCGGGGGTTTTTTTCAAGAATCGGAGCGTTAGGGATGAGTGACAGCGGGCAAGTGCGGACAGTGTGGACAGAGTCGGAGCTGACTGAGTTGGCGATTCGTGCGTTTCAGGGGCTTGGCTTGACACAAACAGACGCAGCTGATGTCGTCCGTGTTCTGGTGTTAGCGGATTTGTTCGGACTGAGTACCCACGGCTTATCGCGCGTTGAATCCTACGGCGATCGTTTGATGGTCCAAGGCATCCGAGCTCGGCCTACGATCTCGGTAGAGTCCCCTGCACCAGCACTCAGGCTTGTGGATGGCGATAACGGGGTCGGTCCTTTAGTGGGCATGCATGCGTTGCGCGCCGCGATGGACGCGGCGGGTCAATACGGTATCGGAATGGCCTTTGCCCGAGGTAGCAACCATTTTGGACCGATCTCCCCTTATTCCTTGATCGCCGCCCAAGAGGGCTTTGCCAGCATCATAGGCAGTAACGCGACAACCACGATCGCCCCTTGGGGTGGCAGCGATGCCCGTTTGGGTAATAGTCCTTTGGGTTTCGGTGTCCCCAATCCAGGTGGTCAACCTTTTTTACTTGATATGGCGATGAGCGTGGTGGCACGCGCCAAAATACGTAACGCGTTTAAACGCGGCGAGGCCATCCCAGACACGTGGGCAACCGATGACAAGGGTCGGGCAACGACCGATCCCAAAGCCGCGTTAGACGGCTTTCTTCAGCCGATTGGCGGCCATAAGGGCTATGGACTGGCTCTCATGGTTGATATGTTTGCAGGACTTTTGTCAAATGCAGCATATCTGACGCACGTCAAATCCTGGGTCGATGCACCGGATGAGCCGCAAAACCTGGGGCACTTCTTCATTTTGATCAATACCAAAGTGTTGGGTTCATCTCAGTGGTTGACCGATCGTATGATGGACTTTGCTTCGATCTTGCATGACAGCCCCCCAGCAGTTGAGGGACGTCCAGTTATCATGCCAGGTGAAATTGAACTGAAAAAAATGGCACAACAACAGGTCGCTGGGATCACGTTGGATCCGGCGGTCGTCAAACTCTTGCAAGAGCATGCAGCCAAGGTTTCGTAAAAAATACTAGAGGAGACATTTGTGCACGAATGGACTTGGTTATGGATACCCGCAACGATTTTTGCGGCAGCGGCTCAGGCTGGACGTAATGCGATTCAGAGAAGTTTGACCGAGCAGCTTGGTACGATGGGCGCGACTCAGGTTCGATTTCTGTATGGGTTTCCTTTTGCGGTGCTTTTCACTGCGATCGCGCTGATGGTCACCGGTTCAGTCATGCCCAAAATGGACTTAAGCTTTGTGTTGTTTGTATTGGCGGGGGCGCTGTCACAAATCGCTGCAACGGCCTTGATGCTCGCCGCGATGCGACAGCGTGCGTTTGTTGTGGTGACCGCATGGACAAAAACGGAGCCTGTCCAAGTCGCACTGTTTGGTCTGGTCGTTTTAGGTGATCGAATCTCTATTTTGGCAATGGTGGCAATCATCATTGCCACGGTAGGTGTGACGATCATGGCTCGCAAGCCGGGTACCACTTCGCCTGAAGAGTCTTCTTGGAAGCCGGCAGCCTTGGGTTTACTTGCGGGTGCATTTTTTGCGATTGCCGCAGTGACGTTTAGGGGGGGCATTCTTGCCTTGGGTGAAGCGCATTTCTTTGTCCGCGCCTCATGGACCTTAACTTGCGGCTTGGGCGTGCAGACGATTGTGCTTGCCGCTTGGATGATGAGCTTTCATCGAGAGGCTTGGATCAAGTGTCTCCAGGCTTGGCGCATCTCAATTTGGGGAGGCTTGCTTGGTGCCTCAGCGTCGCAAGGTTGGTTCTTGGGTTTTGCTTTAACGGCCGCGGCGAACGTTCGTACCTTGGGCTTGGTTGAGGTTTTGTTTGCCCAGTTGCTGTCATGGCGCGTCTTTCTCAGCAAGAGTTCCAAGCAAGAGACTTTTGGCATCATCTTGATTGTGATCGGCGTGGCTTGCTTGTTACTCTCTACTGCTTAAATAGTCAGAAAAAAGGCTCTTTTTTTGATTACTGCAAGAGTGGCAGACGCTTTGTGGCCGTATCGGCAGCAGGGGTGCCTTTGTAGTCTTTGACGATACGCTGGAGAGTTGTTTTAGCACCAGCACGGTTGTTGAGCTCAATCTGGGAGCTCGCCACCATCAGCAATGCATCTGCAGCGCGTGGTTCAGTAGGAAACTTTTGGACCATGGCTTGAAGCGTTGTAATCGCACCCTTGAAGTCCTTCATCGCAAAACGGCTGCTACCGAGATAAAACTGCGCGGTCGGTGCGAGTTTGCTGTCTGGATAAAGTGTCAAAAAGGCAGTGAGGTTTTGAACGGTTTCTTTGTACTGGGCTTTGCGAAAGGACTCAATCGACTGCTCGAAGGCGGCTTGTTCGCGAGGATCTTGAGAGCGTGGATCGGCAGGCCGACCTCCCGCTGCACCACCTGCACTCGCTGGACGACCGAGTTGTTCGAGGTCGCCACGTAAACGAACGATTTCCTGACCGAGCGCTTCGATTTGGTCTGAGAGTTGAATGCGTGCACGCTGGTTCGCTTCGTTCATTGTGCGAATCTGCTGACGTAAATCGAGAATCGCTTTGCGTGCTTCATCATCCGTGAAAGCAAGTGCAGACTGACTCAGTAGCACGCTACTCATGAATACGAGACATGAACTGACGCAACGCCAGGAAAGGGTGTTTGTGCGCATAAAATTCACTCCTTTAACAACAAAGCGGCCGTTGGCCGCTTTGTGACAGACCAAACTAGACAAACAGTTTAACGCTTGTAGTTGAAGTCAGCACGACGGTTTTCCGCATAGTCTGCTTCAGAATCACCCAAGGCTTTGGGTTTTTCTTTACCAAAGCTAATAGTTTCAACTTGCGTGTCGGGGACACCAATCAGTGTCAGCATACGACGAACAGCTTCGGCCCGACGCTGGCCGAGTGCCAAGTTGTACTCGGAACCGCCACGCGCGTCAGTGTTGCCTTCGATGACAACGCGTTGCTGTGGTGCGCTCACAAGGTACTTGCCATGTGTATCAACCAGTGAGCGATATTGATCACTGACTGTGTAGCTGTTGTAGTCGAAATAGACTGAACGCTGCTTAGCCAGAATGCTTTGTGGGTTGAACGGGTCTAACCCGAGCCATCCGCACCGCTTTTACCGGCTTGGTCGTCCAGAGAAACAGAGCTACAAGCAGCCAGGCCGGCAGCGAGTGCAGCAATCGTTACAACTTTAGCGATACGCGATCTCATGATTTTTACCTTAGAGAGAATTCAAACAACTATATACAAAAAATGTTGACTAAACTTTTTAAAACTATTTGTTCGTAAAGGGACCCCAGGTCGGCTCACGAATTTCACCATTCAAGACGGATAGCGTCTGACGCACACGTCCATCACTTGAAACACCTGCAAGAACACTGCGACCACCTTGATTTGCAGCGTAAAGTACTTGCATGCCATTCGGCGCAAAACTCGGTGATTGGTCATCCCGACCTTGCGTTAAGAGCGATTCGGCGCCACTCGCCAGATCCAATGATGAGACGCGATAAGAGCCGTCACGCCGTGTCACAGATAGCAGGGTTTTCCCGTCAGGAGAAACCCTAGGTGAGATATTGTAACTGCCATTGAAGGTGACACGGCGAGGTTCGCCACCTTGAGCGCTCACTTGGTAGATTTGTGGGCTGCCACTGCGGTCACTCGTGAAATAAATCGTATTGCCATCAGGACTAAACGATGGCTCAGTATCAATCAAGGGCGAGCGAGTCAGGCGACGCAGATTTCCGCCATCAGTGGCATTTACTAAGTAAATCTGAGATAATCCATCTCGAGTGAGTACGACAGCCAAAGTATTGCCATCAGGCGACCAGGCTGGCGCTGAGTTGTTGCCTTTGTAATTGGCCACTGGAAAGCGTTTGCTCGTCGCAAGTTGGTGAACATACACGACGGGTTTGCCAGATTCAAAGCTCACGTAAGCCAAGCGTGAACCATCGGGTGACCAGGCAGGAGAAATAATGGGCTCGCCAGAGCGCAGGGCGACTTGGGGATTTTGTCCATCGGCGTCCGCAATTTGGAGCTCAAAAGTTTTTCCGCGCTTTAAGACATAGGCAATACGTGTAGAAAATACACCTCTGATCCCAGTGATTTTTTCGTAAATGCGATCGGCGATCTGGTGTGACATACGACGCAATTCTTTTTCGCTGCCAACAATTGTGATCTCATCGAGCGTGCCGCGTTTGACCGTATCACCCAAGCGGTATTTGACTTCGAAGCGATCACCAGTGCGGGTCACGGTGCCATAAGCAATGAAATCGGCGCCACGCTTACGCCACTCATCATAGGCAATGGGTGTCGCAAAGGTCAGGGGTGTGCCAGCCGTGCTAATCAGGCGAAACTGACCAGACCGCGTCAAGTCGGCACGAATAATTTCAGCGATCTGCGCGCCAGCGCCATCTCCGCTGAAGTCAGCAATCGCGACAGGATATTGTTGTGCACCCGCGCCTGAGATATCGACGCGCAGTTGAGCCTGAGCGGAAAAACAAAAGCCCATCAGCAAAATCAGTAAAGCCATGCTGAGCCAAGACTTTAGTGCATCAAGAATAGATGAAGGGTACAAGCTGCTCATAGGTGATGTGTGACATTTCATGGTTACAGGACTCCTGTCAATCATACATATTGTAAATGACGTCGATATAACCAGGATACTTTCCTGAGGGTGGGGTCGGGAATGGAGAGCATCGACGGATACCGTTTTCTACATCTCGATCAAAGATCGGGTTGCCAGAAGTACGGGTTAACTTGACGTTGGACACCGTGCCATCAGGTCGAAGATCGACACGAAATTGCGCCGTAGGATTGGTTTTTCCGCGAGGGGGGGGCGAGAACCGAACACCGGGCTGTACACAGGCTTTGACCTTGGCGCCATAGCCATCATTGTTGCCACCCCCGGCTTGATTACGGTCTGCCGTACCACCTGGGATGCCTGCTGCGCCAAGTGCATCGCTGCGGAAGGCATCTTTGAGGGCCTTGTCAGCGGCTGCTTTTTTGGCGGCATCCGCCTTAGCTTTTTTGTCGGCCTCTTCTTTAGCTTTTTTGTCAGCGGCTTCTTTGGCTTTTATTGCTTCCTCTTCTTTCTTTTTCTTTTCTTCAGCGGCCTTTTTGGCAGCCTCTTGCTTTTTCAGCACTTCAGCTTTTTTAGCCGCATCTTCTTTTTCCTGTTTTTCTTGCTTTTCGCGCTCGATACGTTCGGCATTTTTACGCTCCAAGTCTAGGCGATCACGCTCTTGTTTTTCCGCTTTTTCGCGCTCGTGTTTGATCCGCTGCTGTTCTTTTGCAGCATCTTCTCTGGCTTTTTTCTCGGCAGCTTCTTTTTCAAGTTGCGCGCGCTCAAGCTCAGCACGTCGTTTGCGTTCTTCTTCGAGGGCAATTTCAGGATCGATCACCGGCTTAGGTTCAGGCGCCGCCTTCGCTACCGGAGGTGGAGGAGGAGGCGGTGGCGGTGGCGGTGGTGGTTCTGGTTTGGGCTCTGGCGCAGGTTCCGGCTTAGGTTCAGGCTTGGGTTCGCTCTTTGAGGGAGGAGGATTGACGGGTGTGGTGCCGTCCATCCAGAGCTCAACCTGAAGCGGACCTTGGGCTTCGGTTTTCCAATTGAGACCCACGACAAGAAACAACACCAAGAAGCCATGAGCAAGCATTGCCAAGCCAAAAGCGCGCCAATTGAGCGCTTCTTTGGGTGGCAGACTAGGCCCGCGTGGGATGGAATCGTAGCGTGGGGTCATGGGTTGAGCAACAAGCGCTAAGCGAGTATGCGAGAAGCCTTTTATTTTTTCGTTGTGTTGGTGGTGTTGGTTGTATTCGTTTTGATTGGTGCGTTGGCAGGTGCGCGTTTAGGCGATGCATTGGGCACTGGGGCAGCCTCGTTCTTATGATCCACGAGCAAACCAAGTTTTGTGACACCATTTTTCCGCAGGTCATCCATGACCTTCATCACAACCTCATAGGGGACTTTGCCGTCCGCAGAAATAATGACGGGCTGATCTGGCTTGAGTTCGGACAGAATCGTTTGAGCGAGAGCGCTACGCTCAACGGAAATGAACGTTGCGCCAGCGTCACGTTTGCGCCAGGAAATCTTGCTGTCTTCTTCGATTTGTACTTCGAGAGGAGTCGCTGGCACATTGGCAGCCTGCCCAACGGAGGGCAGTTCGATCACTCCTGGCGTAATCAGAGGTGCTGTCACCATAAAAATGACTAACAAAACGAGCATCACGTCGATATAGGGCACGACGTTAATTTCGTTTTTTAGGCGCCGACCCGAACGCCCGGAGCTTGAGCGGACCGAGGACATTAGCGCACCTGCCTCTGCAGAATGTTCAGAAATTCGTCAACAAAGGTTTCAAAGCGAATCGACAAGCGATCAATGTCGTGTGTATAGCGGTTGTAGGCCACCACAGCTGGAATAGCGGCAAACAAGCCAATCGCAGTCGCAATCAGCGCTTCGGCGATACCAGGCGCCACCGCGGCTAGCGTGGCTTGCTGGACATTAGCCAAACCGAGAAAGGCACCCATAATGCCCCAAACAGTGCCCAATAAACCGATGTAGGGACTGACCGAACCCGCTGAGGCTAAAAAATTTAAGTGGGATTCAAGCTCGTCGAGCTCACGTTGAAAGGCCGCCCGCATGGCGCGCCGCGCGCCGTCCATCGTGCCATTGACATCGGTCGCCGCGCCGCTGCGACGTGCTTTGAGAAACTCGGTCATACCTGAATCAAAAATACGCGCGAGAGCGCCTTGTTCTGCGCGGCGCGTTGAGATCGACTGATGCAGCAGGGCAAGATCGCCGCCCGACCAAAAGTCATCTTCGAAGCGTCTGGTTTGGAGCAATGTTTTTTTGATGGTGGCCCGTTTGGCAAAAATAAACGTCCAAGACACCACTGAAATGCCAATAAGTAGCAGCATAATGAACTGTACGGGCAGGCTAGCATTGAGCACTAGCGAGAGCATCGACATATCTTGGGTAGTTTGCATCACTTATTCCTGAGTAATTGCGGCTAATTTGGAGCGAACGGATTCTGGAATTGCAGCGACCCGCATATTAACGGTTTCTACGCAACAGACTTGGATATTACTTTGGGTCATCAGTTCCCCATTTCTCATCACGGACTGTGAGAAGTGTAACGAAGCGCGCCCCATTCGTGTGACTTCGCTTTCAATCTGCAACAAATCATCAAGACGTGCGGGCGAAATGTAACGAACATCGACGCGCACCACCATAAAGCCACGTTGCTCTTGTGTGGCAAGGTCGGATTGATTGACGCCGAGTGAGCGCAGCCATTCGGTCCGGCCGCGTTCCATGTACTTGAGATAGTTTGCATAAAAAACAACACCGCCCATGTCCGTGTCTTCGTAATAGACACGGACAGGCATGAGGTGTTTAAAGCTAGGGCGCTCGACGGGCATAAAAACCTGATAAAAATTTAAGAGGATTCGAGCAATGCGAGCGTCTGGTTTACACAATCAGCCATTGAGACGCGCGCGGCTTCAGTTTGCTTACGGCCGAGAATCTCGACGACGCCATCATTGAGTCCGCGTTCCCCGACTGTGATGCGCACGGGTGGGCCGATGAGTTCCCACTCGGCGAACATGATGCCAGGTCGTTGATCGCGATCATCGAGAATGACATCCAAGCCACGTGCCTTGAGCTCTTTGTACAACGTTTCGCTAGCCTTTCGGACAGCCTCACTTTTACCCCAGCCGACGGCGCAAATCGCGACCTCAAACGGTGCAATCGCGCGTGGCCAAACGATACCTTTGGCATCGTGGTTTTGCTCGATGGCGGCACCTAGAATACGCGTGACACCGATGCCATAGCAGCCCATCTCCATGAGCGCCGGTTTACCATTTTCATCGAGGAAAGTCGCCTTGAGTGCTTCGGAGTATTTCGTCCCAAGATAAAAGACATGACCGACTTCGATTCCGCGCTGGATGGCGAGCGTCCCCTGACCGTCCGGTGCGCGGTCACCTTCAACCACATTGCGCAGATCGGTCACCAAACTGGGTTCGGGTAAGTCTCGTACCCAATTCACGCCTGTCAGGTGCGCACCTTCTTGATTGGCGCCACAAATAAAGTCGTGCATCTTGGCGACAGTCAGATCAGCCACGATACGCACGGGTTTTTTGGTTGCGACAGGACCCAGATAACCAGGCTTGCAACCAAAGTATTCGATAATTTCACCCTCTGTGGCAAAACGGAAGCCTTTATTCAGTCCCGCAACCTTACCGACTTTAATTTCGTTGAGTTCGTGATCGCCGCGCAGCAGTAACAGCCAGATTTGCGCAGGCTTGCCTTCTGGTTCCGTGGCGAGCACGATGGATTTCACAGTATGGCTCAGGGGCACCTTGAGCAGTTCCGCGACCATTTCACATTTAGTAGCCTCGGGTGTGGCAACAGACTGCATCGGTGCACCTGGGGCCGCACGTTCACTGATCAGGCAGGGCGCAGGTGCCAACTCGATGTTGGCGGCATAGTCGGAGTGAGGGTCGTAGACGATCAGATCTTCGCCAATATCCGCGATCACCTGAAACTCGTGGCTCTGGGAACCACCGATCGAACCGGTGTCCGCCGCAACTGCGCGAAAGGTCAGGCCCAGGCGTTCGAAAATACGCATGTAGGCATCAAACATCACCTGATAACTTTTTTGCGCGCCTGCGACGTCACGATCAAAGGAGTAGGCATCCTTCATGGTGAACTCACGTCCGCGCATCACACCAAAGCGCGGGCGACGTTCGTCGCGAAATTTTGTCTGGATGTGATAAAAATTGACGGGTAAATGGCGCCAACTTTGAATCTCGTTGCGCGCGATATCGGTAATGACTTCTTCGGAGGTTGGTTGCAACACAAAATCGCGGCCATGGCGATCTTTGACGCGTAACAGTTCGGGGCCGTACTGCTCCCAGCGCCCAGACTCGATCCAAAGTTCGGCGGGCTGCACGACGGGCATTAAAAGCTCGAGCGCTCCGGCCGCGTCCATTTCTTCACGGATGATGTGTTCGACTTTTCGAATCACACGCAGGCCAAGCGGCATGTAGTTGTATATGCCTCCTGCGAGTTTGCGAATCATGCCGGAACGCATCATGAGCTGATGGCTCGCGATTTCTGCGTCGTTGGGGGCTTCTTTGAGAGTGCTGATGTGATAAGTGGATGCGCGCATTGTTTGCTAAAAAATTTATTAAGGCAAATTGCCCAACAGGTACGTATAATTAAATGCAATTGTATTGAATTCGCTGGGAGTGGCCATGCTTGATCGCGAAGGCTACCGTCCTAATGTCGGAATCATCCTCGTTAATCAAAAAAATGAGGTCTTTTGGGGTAAGCGTATCAGGGAACATGCTTGGCAGTTCCCTCAAGGTGGCATCAAACACGGCGAGAGTCCGGTTCAAGCCATGTTTCGCGAGCTTCACGAAGAGGTCGGTTTAAAGCCCGACCATGTCCGAATTCTGGGACGCACAAGAGAGTGGTTGCGTTACGACGTGCCGGATACCTTTATCCGCCGTGAGTCGCGCGGGCATTACAGAGGGCAAAAACAGATCTGGTTTTTGCTGAGGATGCTTGGGCGCGACATAGACGTCAAGTTGAGAGCGACCCCGCACCCGGAGTTTGATGCGTGGCGTTGGAGTCATTACTGGGTGTCTCTCGAAGCTGTGATTGATTTTAAGCGTGACGTTTACACGCAGGCGCTCAACGAACTCTCACCCTTGATTTTTAAGCGTGGCCAAGAGTCGCGCTGTGAATCATCGGTAGCGGTGGGGCCACTCGGTGCCGAAACGCCCACCTCACAGATCCAAGATCACGTTTAAAAGCACCGTTTTATAAACGCGTATCCTATTCACATAAAAAAATGACGCTTAAACCTTAAGCGTCATTTGAAATGCTTAATGACTAAGCAAAACTTACTTTAGTCGCTTGATCAGGCTTGAAGTATCCCAGCGCGATCCACCCATTTTTTGTACGTCAGCATAAAACTGATCAACCAGCGCAGTCACAGGGACACGTGCGCCATTACGGCGAGATTCGTCCAAAACGAGACTCAGATCCTTGCGCATCCAGTCCACCGCAAAGCCGAATTCGAACTGATCGTCGACCATGGTGTTGCCACGGTTTTCCATCTGCCAGCTTTGCGCCGCGCCTTTGTTGATGACATCGAGCACTAGTTTCATATCCAGGCCCGCAGCCTGTCCAAAGGCAATGCCCTCGGACAAACCTTGAACCACGCCAGCGATACAGATTTGATTGACCATTTTGGCGAGTTGCCCCGCGCCGATCGGGCCGACTAGCGTGACGGCACGAGCCATCACGGCCATCACATCGCGCACTTGAGCAAAGTCGTTCGCATCGCCGCCGCACATGATGGTGAGCATGCCGTTGACCGCACCCGCTTGGCCGCCAGAGACGGGCGCATCGATAAACTTGATCGATTTGCCCTGAGCAATACCATGCAGTTCGCGAGCAACGGAGGCCGATGCTGTCGTGTGATCGACATAGGTCGCACCTGCATGCATACCCGCAAAAGCACCGTCGTTGCCGAGCACGACACTACGCAAATCATCGTCATTGCCCACACAGGAAAAAACGATCTCTGCACCGCTTGCAGCTTCACGAGGTGTCGCACAAGCACGACCACCAAACTCTTTGACCCAGGCTTGCGCCTTTTGAGCGTTGCGGTTGTAGACCGTGACCTGATGACCCGCCTTAGCCAGATGACCTGCCATCGGCAGACCCATCACCCCCAAGCCTAAAAATGCGACTTTACGGGGTGTAGAGGCTTCGTAGGTTTTGCTGTTGATCGATGCCACAGATTAAGTTTCCTCGAAAATCTCACGCTTCTTCTTGAGAGAAGGCAGAGAAATGATGATCACCAGAAGGGCTGCAACGCCGAGCAGTGAGGCTGACAGAGGGCGCTCAAGGAAAGTCATGAAGTTACCTCGAGACAGGAGTAAGGCTCGCCGGAAGTTTTCTTCCATCAGAGGTCCCAATACCAAGCCCAGCAGCAATGGTGCGCCTTCGCATTTCAGCTTAGACCAAAGATAACCCACTATACCGAAGATCGCCGTGATAATGATGTCAAAAACGTTGTAGTTCAGCGAGTACACCCCGATGGTACAAAACAGCAGAATAGCGGGGTAAAGCACGCGGTAGGGGACGGTCAGTAGCTTGATCCAGATACCGATCAGCGGCAAGTTCAGCACCACCAACATCAGGTTACCGATCCACATTGAGGCGATCAAACCCCAGAATAGTTGTGGGTGACTGGTCATCACTTGAGGACCAGGCTGGATGTTGTGAATGGTCATTGCGCCGACCATCAGTGCCATCACTGCATTACCAGGAATGCCGAGAGTCAGTAAAGGGATAAACGAAGTCTGCGCGCCTGCGTTGTTGGCCGACTCAGGACCTGCCAAACCGGCAGGGTGACCTTTACCGAAACGCTCAGGGTTCTTGGAGAGTTTCTTTTCGATGGTGTAGGAAGCGAATGATGACAACACTGCACCACCACCGGGCAAGATACCCAACACCGAACCGACCGCTGTGCCACGAATGACGGCAGGCCATGACTCTTTGAATTCTTGCTTGTTTGGATAAAGCGAACCGATTTTGGAGTCCACCTCGACGCGGTTTTCTTTTTGCTCGAGGTTGGTCATGATTTCGGTAAAACCGAACACGCCCATGGCGACGATGGCAAAACCCACGCCGTCTTGCAATTCGGGGATGCCGAAGTCAAAACGCGCCACGCCGGAGTTGACGTCCGTACCGACCATACCCAGCAACAGACCAAGCAAAATCATGGCGATGGCTTTCATCAGCGAGCCAGAGGCCAGCACCACAGCACCCACCAGACCAAGCACCATCAGGGAGAAGTACTCTGCAGGGCCGAATTTAAACGCGAGCTCAGCCAGAGGAGGGGCGAATGCGGCAATCAATAACGTCGCCACGCTACCTGCAAAGAAAGAGCCCAAGGCGGCAATCGCGAGCGCCGCACCAGCCCGGCCGTTTTTCGCCATGGCGTGACCGTCTAGCACTGTCACCACCGCAGACGTTTCTCCCGGTAGATTCACCAGAATAGCGGTCGTTGAGCCACCGTACTGTGTACCGTAATAAATACCGGCCAACATAATCAGACCCGCGATTGGGGGCAAGACATACGTGATTGGCAGCAGCATTGCGATGGTGGGGACGGGGCCTAGGCCCGGCAAGACGCCGACCAAGGTACCCAACAAACAGCCCAGAAATGCATAGGCGAGGTTTTCAGGAGTAAATGCCACTCCGAAACCAATCATCAAGTTATTAATAAGTTCCATGAATCAGTGCTCCTTAGTTCATGCCAAGAAATGCAGGCCAAATCGGGAACACCAACTTGAGACCAACAATGAAAGCCAAATAGCACAAGATGGCCAGGAAGATTGCGTTGGCAATCGTGACTTTCCAGGTGAACTCGTGGCTAGCCATGGCGCTGATAATGACTAAGACAAGCATTGAAATGATCAGTCCGGCTGGTTGCAGAATGAAAGCAAACACCAGTACTGAGGCCGTAATAATCGCCATGATTTTGAAGTCGAATTTTTCGACTTCAGTTGCGGCGGCCTTTTTGCTTAAGGAACCCAACAAAATCAAAGCGCCAAGGATCGCCATAAGGATCCCGAGCCAATAAGGGAAGTATCCGGGTCCCATTCGCGCCGCTGTACCCATTGAGTATTCAGTGGATTTCCAGGCGAACGCCAGGCCGATGATGATGAACATCACTCCAGACCAGAAGTTCTGTTTGTTTCTAACCTGCATGGTGACAAGCTCCTTAACTGCGCTGCAAATAATTGTTTTAAGACTGGGGACGAGACGACCACCAGGTAAACTAAATGACCTCTTGAAAGGGATTACAAACAAGAGATCATCACGGACTGCATGGTAAATGAGAGTACGACCAAAGCAAACTAAAAAGCACGAGATTGTTGATGGGGTTTTCCCTAAAAAAGGGTTATACCTAAGTCGCTTTAGCGGAAAATATCCGGATGATCTGCGATTTAGTGGGTAAACAGTGATTTTCAAGTGCATATTTTTGTGCATAACATATGAAACTGAATGCTAGCTGACAATATTTATTAAAGTTAATTTTTTTCTTGGGATTCGCGGCGAGTTGTTGCTAAGCCTATTTCGCTTTTCCATTTTTGCTTTACGATATCGACATGCTTGAAGATCTCGATCATTTATCTACGCGTTTGGCGAAACTGCTCGCCTACACCCAGCAATTGTTCTCGGAACAAACTGCTTTGCGAGCGCGTCTCGTGCAGGTCGAGGGCGAGCGTGACGCTTTGCGTTCGCAACTCACCCAAGAAGGCACACAAACTCAGACCTTGAGTCGTAAGGCGGCAACCGCCGCGTCGGAGCGTGATGTATTGCAAGGGTCTTTAGATTTGTTTAAGCAAGAGCATCAGGCTTTACAAACGCAACTCGCCTCGCGCGAAAAGGAAGTGTCTGCGTTGCGTCAAGTGACGACTCAGGCTCAGCAACGTATAGACGCCGTCTTAGAACGCTTGCCAGGTGCGCCACAGGTCGAGGAGAAGCAATAATGGAGCGCGTCGATATTTCAATATTAGGCCGCGATTATTCTCTAGCGTGTCCTCCCGAAGAAAAACAAGCATTGTCTGAGGCGGCTCAGCATGTCAGTCAGCTTGCGGGGCGTATTCAGGGTTCGGGTAAAGTTTCCGGAAATGAGCGCATTGCGGTGATGGCGGCGATCCAGATTGCTGTCGAGCTGCTTTCGGTGCGTGCGCCAGACGGTCCACTGGGCGGTTTGGCGGTTGGCGACTTCAAGCGTAGAATTGATGACATGAATGCAATGCTCGACGAAGCGCTTGCGACGGTGGTTCCCAACCGTGGGACCAAGCCCCGCTGACCCGACCTCGTCGAAAGTAAAGTTTGTCCCTGCTGTGTTCGTCACTAGGTCATATATTCTCTGAACCAATGCTTTGGCATATTCAGGTCGCAGGATAGCTCGATGGGAATGCACGTCTCTAGTCAGATGCGCTCGAAATCAAGCAGAACGTGGCCAACTTGAACCTTAGGTTCGAGATGCCGGCCTAAACGGCACGAGCGGGGCATTTATAGAAAAAGCCTGCCGTATGAATGGGCAGGCTTTTTTTATGCTTGTTTTTTATTTTTTGGCTTTTTTTGCGGCCCATTGATACAGAGCAATCCCGGCAATGATCATGGGCAATGAGAGCCACTGCCCCATCGTGAGGCCCGCAGCCAGTAATCCCAGAAAATTATCAGGCTGGCGGGCAAACTCAGCTATAAATCGGAAAAATCCATAACCTATCAAGAACATGGCGCTGATCTGACCCATCGGACGCGCTTTGTTGGCAAACCACCAAACAAGTATAAAAAGAGCCAGGCCTTCGAGCCCGAGCTGGTAGAGCTGTGAGGGGTGTCTGGCGATCCCGTCGCCGCTTTGAGGAAACACCATCGCCCAAGGCAGCGTGCTCGCTCGGCCCCAGAGTTCGCCATTGATGAAATTGCCTAAGCGGCCCGCGGCTAAGCCCAGCGGAATCAAGGGTGAAACGAAATCGCAGACCATTAAAAAGGGATATTTGCGGCTGCGAGACAGCCAAAACATCATCAGCATGACGCCGAGGAGTCCTCCGTGAAAAGACATGCCTCCTTCCCAAAGATAAAAAATTTCAAGAGGGTGCGCGAGATAATAGGCGGGCTTGTAAAACAGCACATAGCCTAGCCTGCCGCCCGCTACCACTGCGAGAACACCGTAAAAGATGATGTCTTCCAGGTCGCGCACCGTCATCGTCGTTTTCTGGTGCTTGATTCTCCACCGTCCAAGCAACCAGGCCGATCCGAACGCCGTCAAATACATTAATCCATACCAATGGATCGCAATAGGCCCCAGTTTTATCGCAATTGGGTCAAAATTAGGAAATTGCAGCATCACAAGCCACCAAGCAAAAGATGTCCGATAATAACCGCTGCAAACTTCACTGATAGGTGTTTACTCATGGCAAATAACGATCGTTCCAAAAATATTACCGAAGGCGTCACGCGCGCACCCAACCGTTCCATGTATTACGGGATGGGTTACAAAGAATCAGATTTTTCCAACCCGATGATTGGTGTGGCGAATGCACACTCCACGATCACGCCCTGCAACAGTGGTTTACAGCCTCTGGTCGATGCCGCCATTATTGCGATTCGCGAAGCCAAGGCCAATCCCCAGATGTTTGGCACGCCCACGATTTCAGATGGCATGTCGATGGGCACGGAAGGCATGAAGTACTCGCTCGTTTCGCGCGAAGTGATTGCGGACTGTATTGAAACGGCCGTACAGGGCCAGTGGATGGATGGCGTAGTCGTAGTGGGTGGTTGCGACAAAAACATGCCCGGTGGCATGATCGGTATCGCGCGCACCAACGTTCCTGGTATTTACGTTTATGGTGGCACGATCAAACCCGGCTCCCACAAAGGCCGTGATCTGAATATTGTGTCAGTGTTCGAAGCGGTCGGTGAGTTCACCATGGGCCGCATGAGCACCGAGGACTTCAAGGCGATCGAGCAAAAAGCGATTCCGGGCTCAGGCTCTTGTGGTGGCATGTACACAGCCAACACGATGAGTTCCTCGTTCGAGGCGATGGGCATGGCGCTGCCTTATTCAAGCACCTTGGCAAACGAAGATGGCGAAGCCATTACCAAGGCCGCTGAGGCTGCGCGCGTCTTGGTCGATGCTGTGCGTCATGGCCGCAAGCCGCGCGACATCATTACACGCAAATCGATCGAGAATGCGGTGTCGGTCATTATGGCGATTGGTGGATCGACCAATGCCGTCTTGCACTTTCTGGCAATTGCACATGCCGCCGAAGTGCCTTGGACGATCGATGATTTCGAAACAGTCCGCAAACGTGTGCCCGTCTTGTGCGATCTCAAACCTTCCGGATCCTATTTGACGGTCGATTTGCATCGAGCAGGCGGCATCCCTCAGGTCATGAAGATTTTGCTCAACGCAGGTTTGCTTCACGGCGAATGCATGACCATCAGTGGCAAGACGATTGCCGAGGTACTCAAAGATGTGCCGGATCAGCCACCCGCCGGCCAAACGGTTATTCGTGCGATTCCGAATGCGATGTATGCACAGGGTCACTTGGCGATTTTAAAAGGCAATCTTTCGCCAGAGGGTTGTGTCGCAAAAATCACAGGACTCAAAAATCCAGTGATCACTGGACCCGCGCGCGTCTTTGACTCAGAGGATGATGCGATGGCTGCCATCATGGCGCGCAAAATTCAGCACGGCGATGTGGTGGTGATTCGTTACGAAGGTCCCAAGGGTGGTCCAGGCATGCGTGAAATGTTGGCGCCCACCTCCGCCTTGGTCGGGCAGGGTTTGGGTGAAACCGTGGGTCTGATTACGGACGGTCGTTTCTCAGGTGGCACCTGGGGCATGGTGGTTGGACACGTTTCGCCTGAGGCTTTTGTGGGGGGCTTGATTGGCCTCGTTGAAGAAGGTGACTCCATCACGATCGATGCGCATACTCAACTGCTTCAACTCAACGTTGCCGAGGCTGAAATCGAGCGACGCCGCAAGCTTTGGAAGCAGCCTTTGCCACGCTACAACCGTGGCGTGCTGGCCAAGTTGGCCAAGCTCGTGAGTTCAGCAAGCCGTGGAGCCGTCACTGATGCTTTTGATAAGTAAGAGGCTTTCTGCTCAGGTCGTTTGGCGGTTTGGTCATGCATGCGCGTTCGCCTTAGCCATGGTTGTGTCACTTTCGGCTCAGGCGAGCGCAACGACCCCCGTAGGTGCTCCAACAGGCGCTCCGGCAGGCGCGCCTGCCGCGATGACAATCGAAGAGGGCCTGGCTCTTGCCAAGTCCCGAGCGTGCTTGGGTTGCCATCAAGTTGACAATAAGCGTGTTGGCCCTTCTTTTAGGGCGATTGCGCAGCGTCATGCCAATAAAGAGGACGTCGTCCCGTATTTCGTCCAAGTCATCCGAAAGGGTGGGCGTGGACAATGGGGCGCGGTCCCCATGCCTGGTCAGTCTATGAGCGAACAAGACGCGGAAAAACTGGCGCAATGGATCATTTCTCTAAGGAATTAAGCGTGAATCATTCATCGACATTAGAAGCCGCTGTGTTTGGTGGCGGTTGTTTTTGGTGCACCGAGGCTGTATTCAAGGCCTTGAAGGGGGTGCACGCTGTCGAGTCCGGATATTGTGGGGGTTCGGTCGAGCATCCTAGCTATGAGCAAGTTTGTACAAAGCTGACAGGCCATATCGAAGTCGTCAAAATCGATTTTGATCCAGCGGTGGTGAGCTATCGGGAGTTGCTCGAGGTGTTTTTTGCCACGCACGATCCAACAACGCCCGGAAGACAGGGCAATGATGTGGGTCCACAGTATCAGTCTGCTATTTTTTTTCAAACACCCGAGCAGCAAGACGCTTCAACTAGATTTGTAGCTGAGTTAGAGTCCTCGCAACGCTATGCCAATCCTATATCAACAGAGATGAGACCCGCAGCAACATTCTGGCCTGCAGAGCAATATCACGCTGATTATTTCTCCCTGCACCCAGAGCAAGGCTATTGCCAAATGGTGATTGCCCCCAAGATTTCCAAGTTTCGTAAGCAATTCTCAGAAAAACTGAGTGTCGTTTGATAAAAAAAGTAGGATTGTCGTATTTTTCCGCTAGATTGATTTGACACACCTAAAAAATACATGCATAATCTCGTTTCTCTGCTGAACAAACAGCAGAAAAAAGAAATAAGTAGTTAGCAGGATCTGTGGAATTAACGTCTTTTAAGACTCAATTAACCCCTAAATCTTGAAAATTACCTGCAGTTAGCGATTGACTGAGGCATAGTTTGCTGATGAAAGACGCACTGCAAAGCAGGACCTTGTTCTTTAAAAATTTGACAACCGATAAGTGTGGGCGCTTGGAATGAGTGTCGCAGGTTACTGTGCTGTAACAGGTGCAGTGATTGCAAACGAAATCAAGTGCTCACAAAGAAGTTTGGAAATGAATATTAAGTTTAAAAGCTTGATGTAAATAACCTCACTTCCTTTGAGCAGCGACGTATAACCGGCCTGGGTTTACTCAGGTCATGGAAATACGATTTATACAGAGATTAAACTGAAGAGTTTGATCCTGGCTCAGATTGAACGCTAGCGGGATGCCTTACACATGCAAGTCGAACGGCAGCGCGGACTTCGGTCTGGCGGCGAGTGGCGAA
>Ga0247843_1003888_pt1 | contig 23349 bp, 20 predicted proteins | sample LaCruzMarch2017__FD_192420 | JGI IMG/M metagenome (GOLD analysis project Ga0247843, IMG submission 192420) | Freshwater microbial communities from meromictic Lake La Cruz, Castile-La Mancha, Spain - LaCruzMarch2017_8m | ecosystem: Environmental > Aquatic > Freshwater > Lake | place: Spain...
GGATGCGAGTGGTTTTGCCATAGATGATGAGGATGATGCTCATGCTTATGATCATAACAATGATGATATAGATAATCATCGTAAAGGAGGTGGAGATTACTATACTACCGAAATACACTCACCAGTGGCATCGGATGATGATGATGCCAATGATGACATAAATGATGGAGGAATGTTGTTTGGAGATAGGTCTTTGTCGTTCAAGAAACAGTCTACGAATGAACAACTCAAGAATGATGATGTCGTGTCCACTGATGCATGGAGTGCATGGGGTCTGGGTGTGGAAGGCATGAACAATGGACAACGTGATATGACGATGGATGGTAAGCCATTACTATCTGGATTTGTACTGGGTAGGTGTGATGTTTTCATACAATCAAAGCGTTGGGCTGGTCCGTTGCCACCGTCGGGATATGTATTAAAACGACACGTCGTGGAGACTAATGCCGCCATTAGAGATAGGACCACAGAAGACGCAACAAATGATGACCATGGATTGGGTATGTATTTACATTCTCGTCATTCAATTGCGCCCAAAGTGTTGCCTCCATCCACTACCACCACAGGCGAACGAAGACATACATCGAAATTATCATCGGATAAACTTCTTGCGAAAGATGGATCTGAATTGAACTTTCATGCAGTCCGAGAGTCAATGAAGAATAGATTTGTTGTGTCATCTGCTGGAGGAACGATAGACCCTTCTTCCGTCGTCGCTCCTTCTCAAGTAGTGACCAATGACGACAATAATAATAAACCACCCAATAGAGATCTTGATGCGATAGAATTTGTGGAAAGTTCAATAACGTCATGGATGCCAACTCGACTTTTGTGCAAACGTTGGGGTGTGCCTGTGGTACCGTCCATATCCGGAGTTAATAGTAGTGGTGACGAGCCGTCCAAACAAGCGAAGAGTACAGAAGAGGGTTACTTTCGTCATACGGTATATGATCCTGCCGTGGCTGATCGTAAGAAGGATGATCATACAAAAAAGACAACAACTAGTACTTCCAACGGAGCCGTAGTAAAGTTGGACACCATAGGCGTAGGAATAGATTCGAGTACAGTATACGGCAACGTCGAAGAAGGATTGAATACCATGGACCCACCGCCAACACGACCACCCGCCGACATATTTCGTTCTATCTTCGATACTACCGCCGAGTCTGACATGGAAATGTCGTCTTCGGATGATGATAATGATGACTCACGTGCAATTGATGGCAGTCTGGAAGAAGAGAATTTTATAACCCAAACCAAGGTGGAGAGTGAGAAAGGCAGTATCATCCCCGAGCCGAATGGAGAATTCGTCAAGGCCAATATTTCTCACCCTACAGACACTACGGGTGATGGTGACTCGTCGAGCAGTAGTCAATCGACGAGAAGAAAAAGTCGCAAAAGTCATTATAGGGATCGCGATGATAGAGATTATAAGAAAGAACGGCATGATAGACATCGCCGACGACGTGATTCTACAAGATCTAACGATAGCGATGATGTTCGGAAGAAAACGAAGAAAAAGAAAAAGCATCGTGTTTAAGAGCCAAGTAGGAATGTATGATTGCATACACAAATATTATGTGCTAATCATGTAAAAGCTAACATAAAGTATAAATGAATATTATACTTGAATAACGCATCGATAGCTTCATCTTCTACACTTCGAGTGGAAAGAAAAAAAACGTACAACATTTCCCCCCTCTCTCTCTCTCTCTCATGGAGATAGTGGAATCACATATTTGAAGAGAACCCCAATCAATAATCGACAGTACCATCAGTGCTACGACGTTGCCATTTTTCACGATTGGACAATGCCGATTCTTGTACCTCCCTCATTGTATTTAACTCCTTCCGCACAGATGCTTTCTGTTCAGGAGGGAGTTAAAAAAAAGTAACAAAATAATGACGAAGGGTTGGGATTGGGATGGTGAAGAGTCCAGTGGGATGATAATGTGAGCAATGACACAGTACATGGGTTAGACGAACAAAGCACTACACACACACACACACACATCGATCGCACACTCTTACCTTGGCCAACAAGTCTTTGATTTGCATCCCCAATGCCATCGTTTCTTCATCATCCTCCTCCTCTCTACGGTCTAATTCGGCAAATCCTCGTGATATACGTGTTCGTTCTTCGCGCATTTCCTCCGCCATACAACGTTGTTGATTCGTCTTGGTCCGTAATGTACACAGTCGACCTTCGCGTTGCTTGCGTTTCTTTTGCGCCGATGCTAGTTTACTTTCACATTCCATGAGATAGAGTGACGTCGATGCGGAATGTTTGGAATACACCGGTAAATAATCTCGAGCAAACTTATTTTCAAGATCCCGTGCCGATTCTTGATATCGTTGTATTTCCTCACGCATGGTATCAATTTCATTCTTCAATCGCGTCCCTTCCTCCACGGTTGTGCGTAATAATTCCAATTCGATCGAATGTCGATCTTGTACAGTCGATAGGAATTGTACACGTGCGGACGTCGATGCGGCGGCGTTACCAACTAGGTCCGACTCGGCCTTGGTTAGTTGGGATCGTAATACATCCAAATTGGCAAGTTCGGTACATAGTGTATTATTCCGTTCTTGGATACGCGATGCCACAGCTGCGAGGGAATGATTCATCGTCTGTTTAGGGGGTTCCTCTGGGCGCGGGAACTCTTCGTCATTGTTTTGCGCTCTCAACAAACCAGCCAAATGGCGAGGACTTCCAAGACGGCCGCAGGACGAGCCGGGGACGGCGTAGTAGCCCCCGTCGTTAAGACGAAGTCCGCGGCCAAGTCGAAAGTCGCTGCTAAGACGAAGCCTACGGCTAAGGCGACCAAGACGAGGCCGCCCAGCAACGTCGTCGTCAAGATGAAGACCACGAAGAAGCAGACGCCGAAGAATCGCTTCGTTGCTGCCGCCGAAGCGGCCGAAGAGAAGGGAGAGACTGCTACTACCTCCCAACGCCGTGCATTGGGGAAAATCAATCCCAACGTCGATGAGGATGATGATTCCGTAGTCGATGAGAGCGGAACGTCGAAGAAGGTGGTGACAACGAAGAAGACGACACAGAAGAAGACGACACAGAAGAAGAATAAGACTACCGCAGCACCGACGACGAAGGCGACGACGAAGGCGACGACCAATGCGACAAAGGGTCGTGGTCATGCCACTGTCGCGGCCATTTACGAGGAAGTGGGAAGTGACGACGGTGGAGAGGAGTCCAATGATGATGGCAGTGAGACTCTTCTCAGTATCGACGACGACGACGAGGAGGAGGAGGAGAGTGATTATGAAGAGACTACCACCACGAAGAAGGTGAAGACGAAGAAGAAGAATATCAACGCAGCGCCCGCTCCTACTCGCACCAAGAAGAACAAGGTCGCACCGTCGTCGACGTCGTCTACTGGCAACACCAACATCAAGAAGTCGAAGTCGACAAAGATGACAGGCACTATTTCTGTCCTAGAGGTACTCAATGAGGTTTCCTCACAATATGCCTCGAATCGCGATAGCATTGATGTGGGAATCCCCAACTTTACCCAACGATATACCACCGATGATGGTAGGAAGAAGATGTCAGTGTCAAGCGTCGTGCATGCACGGAAGGGGGACAGTAAGACTGACGATGAGTACTCCACAGGCGATGGTGGTGGTGGTAATAGGAGGGGAACATTTGACAATCTTCAGGGGTATGCACGTCGACCCACAACAACGTTTGTCGAAGAGTATCAACCTAAGGACGATTGGAGATGCTCCAGTGTCTGTGATTGGTAGGTATATAGATGAAATGACGCATCCGTGGGTATGGGCGGCTGTGAATTTTTTCATTCATACAAACGAATTTTATGGATATGTACTCATATTCACACTATTAGTATCCCATGGAGGGATAGTGATCATTGTTAGTGAAGGGTGGAATTACACATATGTCATTCGTACATTTCTCTAAAGTGCATATAAATATATAATCACTCTTGTCATAGTGATACTCTCGTCTTTTATTTCCAGATTGTTTATCTTGGACGCATCGTTTCAGCTCATGATTCAGTTGGCATATAGGTTGGATAGTCAGTATGAATGGGACTGTATGTTGGATAGTCAGAGGGTAATAAGTCGTCGTTACCCTTGTCCTCCAAGACATCAGTCATTTCCATCATCATTGTAGCTGCTGCTGTTCCTTCTTCTAATGTGATAGTTTTATCCTCAACAATTGCACTATCAATCTCATTCTTAATCACTGTATCAATAATTTCATCCTCCTCAATAACTTCTTCATCATCCTCAATTTCATCTCTGGCTGCATCCTCGACAGCCCAACAGCCATACAAATTCTCATCAAGGATACACCGTCCTTCCGGGACACACCATCGTCCGGGACTACAACTACTACATGGAAAGTCAACATTATTCGTATGTGTATTAGGATAACATCGTATACGACTATAGTCAATGTAATACTTGGGATGTTTATCGGGGTAGAATGCATCTTGTCGATTAATACGATTGAAGCATATATTGGGCGTGTCGCCCGTGCAGAATGGAAAGAGTAATATATCACATTGTCCATAAATAGGATTGCCATTACTACTATCGACATCTATAAGACATTCATCACGACTTACGTCGAAGGTTTCTTTGTTTAACATTGCCTTTAGGATGGATTCGTTCTGCTCATTGAGTGACCGGGATGGTAATGATCCACGCAGTGCACCATCTTCTGCTGACTTGACGAAGACATCTCCAATTAACAATCTTGTAGTAGTACTGGTGCTGCTACAACCTCCGATCACGACGGTAGAAGCGGCGGTCAATGCTAGCAATGATGCTGTTCGTGACATGGTGTGTATTGAAAGTGTTCGAATGGGAGATGGGCCCGAGTGCTCAAGGCTTGAAGTTCTGATGCGTTGAGAGATTTTTTGAGTTTGGAAATCGCGAGGTGCACAATGACGGGCAATGACGGAGGCGCACACTGTTACAGGGTTACCACATACCCAGTCGACGCATACTCACATGTAAGTCAATTCCTACACCATTCTTGATTAAGTATCAAACGACGTGCCCGATAAACACCTACCACTAAATTAATAAACATGCCGTCATCCAGTAAAAAAGTTCGAGACATACTGTACGATGGCGGTGATGATGAGGGTATGATAAATGATTTCTCATTACCCGAGGAACACAGTCAACGTTTCGTTAGTATTGATCTTGGAGGGAATGCATCCGTATCGACTGTCACACCGGGACATAACTTACATACACCTGGTACACACCATTCGGCTACTACTGCGATGAATAACGTTGAAAACAATGATGATAGTCGAAGGAGTAAGGACAAGAAGACGAAGGCGTGGGAACGTGCCATTGACAAGTATGTCAAGAGTGTACTAGATGATGAGAAGTCATCACCGCGGACGAGTGCCAATTCGACTGCCGCATCACGGAAATCTGTCCGGCCATCGTCGAATACTAATCGGTCGAGTATACATCCTGATAATCATTTACTCGACGCTCTTCGTATTGAAACTGGAACATCTATTGCTGGTGGCGGCACATCATCCATACCGTTACATGTCGATAGCAAAGGACGATTTGATGATTCAAGCTTTGAGCCTATTGATCCATATGGCCTAGATAATGGTGGTGGTGGTGGTGTGGAGGTATCAGGAAAGAGGACGAGACAAGTTCGTAAGATTAAACTATATATCAAAGAAGAATGGATGCCACAATGGAAACCAATATGTTTGATTGGTTTAGTCCTACTTGTTACCATTATCGTTTCAGCGTCGATAGGTGGTGGTAATGAAAAGGCTTCTTCAGACAATTCGGATTCATATGATAATAACATCGGGGGTACGCCTGAATCAAGTTCAGAACTAACAAACCTTTTAACCGATATTGGTGTCGAGTCAGTTCGTGAAGCTCCACAGTGGCCAACGTATATGCCCACATCTACCACGCCATTGCCCTCAAAGATGGCAACAACACTATCAGTAAGAGTTTCACTCATATATTCCAGAGTTTTTAATGAGTTGACATTTGTTTGCATGCTATCTAACAACACTTCTATTTCTGATTACGATATCTTACCCCCTCAATCTTCATCACAGCCTGTGTCATCAGTTTGGATTAATCCAGACTTTGCACCCCCAGAGATATACACCACCTTGACTTCAACAACTAGAGCTCCTACACTGACTTCTACAAGTGAAGCTCCTACCCTGCCTCCGACGACGACTGCGGCTCCGATCTTACCCGCCAATTACATTGAAATGAAAGAGGCAGCAATGTATGTTTCTGCTGGACAAGGATTTGACATCCCATCCAGTCCACAGAGTTTGGCATTCCACTGGTTATACTACGAGGGAAATCCATCAACGAATTTGTTTGAATTCTTTGAACAGTATGCCACCGCTGTACTGTACTTTAGTCTAACACAAGCACGGACGGAACACTTTGAGGTAGTATTTGATGAATGGATCACGACCAAGGAGATTTGCGGGTGGCAGGGTGTACGGTGTGCATTTAATTATACATCTGAGATGGTACATGTAACCGAAATTCTCTTACCTGGTAAGAACTTGACAGGGACAATACCGGCTGAGATATCATTTTTACCCAAGGTAAAGAGATTGGATTTAAGCGATAATGAAATCAAGGGGACTGTGCCTGCTGCTGTGTATGGCATGAAGAGATTAAGGCGAGTTTACCGCTTTTTTCGCATATTTCATTTCATCCTCTTGCAATAATTCATTCAACTTTGCTCCTTGTCGTTCTTGTTTTTTTTTGACACTGGCAGACATCTTTTCCTGAACAATAACAAGCTCGAGGGTACAATTTCGCCTGCGATTGATAATCTTCACATGGCAGAACAGATATATCTCGGTCAGAACAAGTTCGTCGGTGGTCTGCCGTCGAACATTGGTACTAACCGACCAAACAAGTGGCGTTTTTTTAGTGTTTACGATAATCAACTCTCTGGTACGATACCAGAGGGCATGCATATGAATGAAGCATTTATGCTTGATTTTTCGAGGAATGAATTCTTTGGAACGATACCCAGTGATATATCACAGCAGAATTATACAACATTGCGATTACTGTATATGGATCATAATAAGTTGGCTGGGACTATCCCAAGTGCATTGATGCAAATTAAGAAGCTTACGGGTTTATTCCTCAATGATAATCTCCTAGAGGGGATGATCCCATACGATATACGGGAAGAGACGAAACTAAGTTTAATCACAATACGGGTTCAGAATAATTTGCTCGCACTGCCTGTGTCTCCAGATATTTGTGACTTAGATGTTACATTAGGTTGGTATGAATTGGTTGAGTTAAGTGTAGACTGTGAAATCTGTCCAAGTGATTGTCGATTATGTACGGGTAGATGCTATTGAACAATTTTATAAAACAATATAGTGAATCGATTATTATTTTGTAATCCTAGCATTGTATATATATATATTGTATTATAGACGACGCGGAATACTTATTAGTATTGCATAAATCCCATGCAGCATCGCATTGATATGAATCATAACACTTATCTTTGCATTCAGTCACAGAGGGAACTCTAGATGGAGCATCACTAATTTACACTAGCATTGCTTTCATATTATATAGTCCGGGGTTGAAATGGCAATATCGTCCATATCAGTTATGAAAGTCATCTTGGCATATGACAGTTGTTGCAAAAAGGTTCACTGCCTGATAATATATTGCAATATATATTTAGTACCTCACACACACACCCTCGCATTGTGATTGTTGAGGGATATAGCTTTTATACTCCAAAGACTGGTATAAAATGCAAACTAAAGAATATTCCAAGTCCGACCACACTTAATAATAATGGAGTGAAGAAGAATCCCCATATGGGAAAGCACGCTCGACATAAAAAGAATGACCCAATCACACTACTGGCCGTAATTATGGGTGTGACACTTGGACAATAGGCATTCCAAAATTGAGGTAAACCCGCATTTGTTGTATAATACTCGTCCGTTGGGAATTTGTACGGTAGGTAGATTGTGAGGTATAGCATAAGCATACCATTCAATGTAAATGCAAATAATGAAATGTACAGACTTGGTCGGAGGATACGTTCGTCGGTAATGATAGTATGGAATAATTGTGTATATGAGGCAAGTGCATAGGCACCAATGACCCAAAGTAATGCATGAAGCTTAATAGATATACGTTCTGATCGAGAAGAAGACGAAGAAGAAGAAGAAGTCTGCTGTGAGCTGCTGCTGCTGCTGCTGCTGCTGCGAGCGGCGTTGCCTTCATTCTGTGGCACTCGGCGATAGGGAGGGGCGACCATGGCGTTACTGGGATCTTTAGAGCAGATTGTGTGATCGATAAAGCGCCTCGATCTGAATCTGAAGTACGATGAGTAGCTAGATGTGGTAGATGGAAATTTGAATGAGCATCAAATGGCGCGCCCACACAAATCTTCTCTTAAGAACCAAACACGCAAAATTAATAAATAATCATAAAAAGCAAATCATGGTACTAGGTAAAGCAGGGATGCGTCTTGAAGCACAAAAATTTATTGTCTACCTAATGATACCCATCACTGCATCAATGGCATTTAATGAACCTACCATCCGTACATGGGCAGCCGATTACTTCCAACTAATGAAATACCCCTCCAATCCGAAAACGAATTTAAAGGATGAGTACGAGGGATTGAAGAAACAACGGGACGAGGAAATAGAATGGGAGGCTCGTATGGCAGCACGGAGGGAGGCGGGACGGGAGGAATATCAAAAGCAATTAAAACTGATACATAAATTGAATGCGCCTCGTGGGGCTGACGAAGTTGATTCTGATACTACCGTGGAATCAAGACAACGGCGAGGTTGGTTCGATTGGGCTAGAGGATGGAGACGTGGTGCTGGTTCTAGAGACAATTTTTAGTTTGGAATAAATTGGCTTCTGTGATCAATGATAAGCTGTTTAGGGAGAGAGATGGGGGGGGGAGAAGGAGGATATAAAATTATCTTGAAATTGCACATAAGGTATCAGGCATATAAAATCTTGTTTCAGTAACCAACTTCTACTACTTGCATTAAACATTTTACTCCTTTGCACATACCCATCACATAATATTCCCGACACATGCTAACAGAAACCATAATAACACATCAAGATTTATTTATTCATCTCTTACCCGAGATAAAGTCTACCATCGGCTTGGTCGTAAGAACAACCAAAGGCAATCTTAATGGTTCCAAACATTCATTCACCGCTAATGCCAAACCAATATGTCCAAGTGTTGGATCCACACGTCCCGATATCGACGATGCATCCCATCCCATGAAAGTTTCAACCTTGGCCGCGACCAATAATGGGTCCACGCCCCCAACCTCAATGGCAGCATAACTCAGTCCAGCCGTGACGCACCATACCGTCCAATACCATGCCATAAAGCCCATACCATAATCGCGTGCTAGCATTTTAAACTGACCGCGGAAGGTGTATAATTCGCCGGTATTGATCCCCCGAAGCGTTTGTAATCGTGCCAATTCGGAATCGAGTTGACGCAGTTCCATCTCTTTTTGATACGGCGTTAATGACAATACACGCAACTTTTCTTTCATCTCCTCATCGGGAGGTAGAGCCGAGAAGGAAGATGACGATGAGAACTGACGGCTGGTTATTATGGTATAATAAGGTGGTGATGATTGTGATGATGATGATGATTTGTTTTTTTGATGTTTCGTGTTGTCCTCGTCATAATTCGTTGTTCTATCGGTAATGTGTTTTTCAGATGAAGATGATAGGAACAGCGTAGCTAATGGACGACGAGAGTAGCAGCTCAACGCCCCTCTATATGAAAATGCTGCTAGCATCATTGGTGTACGTTGTTTGGAAGAAGGATGGTAGATGGGGTGTTTGGGGATGTGTGTGTGTGCCGCCGAGCTATGTAGATAGATACGTGGACAAGGTAAGGGCGATACCCACCTGGTCAAGGAGGACTGTCCCAATATTTCAATGATATCCTGTCTCTCGCTTCCATCCGCGACTATATCCTCTGTGCCAGCTTTCGATTTTACAATTGCGAATGAGGAGGTGGCAAATTAGTATACGGAACTAAACTGTGAATGCTGCGGAAAATAGTTGTGGAGGAGGGTACATATGATGTATTATTCATTCGTTATGTCTGAACACGATGAGAAATGTCCATATTTGCAACGATTCACGTGAACATTGGGCAAAAAAGACGAAGATAGAGTCGAAGAGGACTGATGAAGCGGGTCAAAGCAAATAATGATGCTGGTGCGATTTATTATGGGGTATAATTATTATCGCCATGGAAAAGTAGGTTTGCATAAGTATAGGATGAAGAGAAGGCAATAATTGAATTATGGAAACAAGCTACGGAACTTGGGTCCAGTCGGTCAGGCACATTTTGGCCTAGGTGGTATGTATGACTATGAAGAGGAAGATTTTGATGAAGGCCAAGTTCCACTATGAGGTAGCTGCTATGGCTGGACATGAAATGGCCAAGATTCAACCTTGGATGCACGGAGTATAATTTAGGACATCTGGAACGAGTCATGAATCATTTCAAGATTGCTGCATCAGCTGGGGAGTGTCATGCTATGAAAAACCTGATTCCATGCTTCAAAACTTAGGTTTGTCGGTAGAGAGGAAATGAACTCAATTCTGACAGCCTACAACAATTTGTGTGCGGAGATGAGAAGTGAAGCAAGAGACAATTACATTTTAGTGTATTAATGAGCACACTACTTCGTGAGCTGGGAGATTTGTGAAAGACTCCAAGTCAAGCTGCAAAACTGCCTACAATAATAAAACTACATTTTAGTACCAATCATTGTTCTTCCCAATTGATTAAGAGAGACAGAGAGAGAGAGAGATCCCAAACTCCCCTCAATTAAAAGCGGACCATACCATCCTCGAACTCTGACGCTAAATCCGCCACTTTACCTTCATATCGTCGTAATCTTGATACGGCCTCCTCCCCTCCATAATTGTGGCGTCCGTCGATGGAACTACTGTTATCCCCACCAATTCCATCACTATCCATTCCAACATTGTTGTCCACTCCTCCTCCCTCTCTTGATGAAGATGAGTACGTCATCGTTTTTTTACTATGATGCCGCTTCGTCGTCTTTGCTGCACTGCCACCATTATTTTCCAATCGCGTCGACAAGAAGAATGCGACATCCGCGGCATTCGCCGTGCATTTCTTGGGCACGTATACGAAATGTTCCGACGCATCGTCGATCCCATAATCCAAATTCGCCGCGGCCTGATGATATGCGGCGTTCAACCGACCGAGCATCGATGGCCAATCTTCCCCCCGGGATGAGTGGAGCGTGGCATCCCACGTTATTAGGTTCTTGCGCAATATGGTAGCCTGACGGAGGAATTCGCGTTGTTGTTCATTATGTTGTCGAGGCGGTAGACTCATTACACTTTTTAGACTTGTTTAGCGTATCTAGCAATCACACAGGGCTTTCACGCGGGAGGGCGAACCTGGGTCTAGTCGCAAGACTTGATGGTCTCTTGACGCATTGTTAGAGTACAGTTGATTAGTTGGTAGCACCCACGAAAGCCGTCTCCTCACTTCTCTTACGATGCCAACATTGCCGTCAGTCGCGTGTCTTACGGAGATGGTGGCATCGTTCCGGAGGACGACGGTGGCGATGAATCATGGCGATGATGGTGGATTGACGAGACGATTGACGGGCGATGAAAATGATGACGAGGAGCGACCACATCATCGACTGCTGCTTGGCGAACTACTAAACGAAATGCGTCGATGGAATAATGGTGCGTTGGCACGTGGATTGAGATACCGACCGCCTCCTCCTCCTCCGATTGGCATTGATAGAATAAGAAGTGAAGAGGATGTTCTCCGAGGTTCTGGTTACGATTTCGATAATGTCGTGTCAAATAATGATAATAACAAGACCGAACGAGACGACGACGTCGATGATGATGGAGATGATGGCGATGCATCCATAGATTACACCTGTGATCACGGATCGCAAAATTACGCACATAAATCGATTGAGGAATTAGACGATGACAATGACGAAGAAGAGGAGTGGGGGACGGAGGTTCCTGGTACTAATTTGTCGCCTCCTTTGCAATATTCGAGAATGAATCTGAAACGACAACAATCGTTCGAATCATCGTGCGGCGATTCCGAACTTTCCAATGAGGACTCTATCATGCATGCTATCAAATCTGCCGAGGAGTCTGAAACTATTTCGCTGGACGTGACATCGGAAGTGGAGAATAGTGGGTCAGACGAATGCTATGGCGAAACCGAAGTACCCGGCACGCAACAACATCATCCTCTGCTTGGCGACATAGCAGCAGCACAACCAAAACGAGTTACGCCACACATACTGCGACGAGAGATTGGGATTTCTAAATTTGAAGAATACAAAGACGACGACGTGCCTATTGATTGTCCGCCGACTTGGAAGAGACGTCGTTTGGAGGATGATGAGCCTGTTCATTCGTCACAAAAAGAGCAAGGCGCAATCACACCGATTGTTCGGACAACATATTCGAACGTAAATGATGATGAAACTAACATGTCTCAGTTGACGTACGATGTCGGAACACAAGATCTGGCTAGGATTGATTTATTGTCAAATACTCCTAGAAAAAAGTCATCACCCCCTCCTTCACAAAGTTCTCAATTGACTTACGCGATCGAGACACAGGATATCAATAGGATAGATTCGTGGATTAGGAATTCATGTCCTCGTCCTCCTCCACCACCACCACCACCACCTCTGAAACAAGGAATGCAATCAACCGAATACATAGCGTTTGATATACTCGATCTAGCTGAGACTCATGCATTAGAGTCCATGCATAGTCAAGGATTAGTTCGAGTAGTGTTGGATGAGATGAAAGAAGTGACCATTCCCGGACGAGGCGTGTTACCTTTTCCTGCAATATTGGTTACACATGGCATTGCCGAGTCAATAGAAGGAATGACTGCTTGCTATCGTTCTTATTCGTACCTCAAAGCTGTGGCTTTGGGGGCACTGGTTGTGGATGCACGATGGCTGGTGGATTCAATGGATGCGGGTACCCTCCATGATTGTAACGTGTATAAGATTGAGAGAGATGTTGAAACTCACTCAAGACTTAAAGCTCGAAAAATTGGTAGAGATGATTTGTTGACCACCTCCTCACGACAATCATCGATTACACTTAAACATACATTAGACGGAATGGTTCTTGGTTTGCTAAAAAATATTGATAATGTTCATCGAGCACATACAAAGGAGACACATGATGATAGTCGGCTCAATAATCAATTTCAGATAGAAGAAACAAAACAGATTACTTCGCAAGAGATTGAATCACTTGTAAAATGCTTGGGTGGAAAAGTATGTATAGGTCTGACACTTTCGAATGCACTATTAGTCGATGATTGGAGTACATTGAATCAGATATTGAAAGCTTTGCATACCAATCTTAAGCGTAGTAATGTGAGTCGTTGGTCGGTACGAAAGTATGAGCCTGGTGAATTGGATGAGTTTATTGTAAACGGTAGGTTGATTGGTGACAACAATGTTAGAGGAGTTCGAAGTAATGCCAGAATACCCATCATACGATTCAAATGGTTGGAGGATAGCATCTGCCTCACTTCTCTCCAGTGCTTGGATAGCTACTGCTGGGGCATTTTAACGCTTTGATTATTGACGATAGTGACGAAAGATTGTATTCGTATCGTACTTACACTGCAAAGTAACATGCCACTCAACATATGTAATCACATTTCTAATCATTATCTACCAAACAAAATATCTAATCAAAGGTTCATTACAACGACATTCTACAAGCTCTCTTTGATGGCAACAATGAGCATTTCCCGTGACCCGTCAACATCCAGCCCATTCTTGTATGCCTTCTTACGTAGTTCACTGATACGCATAAAGGCGAGTTCACTCTCGATTCCTCCGACAGTCCCATCCTTCTTCTCATTCCTAATCAATGCCACCAACAAGTCTTTGATCAAAGACCCAGGAAGAATCAAATCATTGGTATTTAACTTGTTGAAAGCATCAGCCTTATTTGCCACGATATAATCCACTGACGCCTCCTTCAATAGAGCAAGGTTCTTTGACTCGGCGTAGAGAAGATGATCCATCACATTCTCCACCGTGATAATTGTACCTTCAACGAAATAGGCCTCCGCCTCCAGCTTCAGATTGGTTACTCCGTACCTATCAGATGCGTCGATAATCTCCTTGGCACGAGTCTTCATATCATCGTTTGAGATTTTCATACCGTAGATGTAACTCAGTAGGAGACGGAACACATCCGGAGATATACCCGTGATTTGGATTGTCCCACCACCGTGCGATTCACACAGGTCCGCAAGTACGGTCGAGCAACTCGACACAATGACATGATGAGCAGAGAAGGTAACAGGTAATGCATGATCTCCTACCACCTCGAACACAATGTCGGCGAATTTATCATTCTTGAATAGTCCCTGAATCATCTTGCACGCCGACGGATTTTTGGGGAAGAGGTGTGGTGGTACAGAATCATCAGTTGGCGCGGTCAATTTCATGCGAACCTCGATTACTAATGTACCATCAACGAGAGAACTCAATAGAAACGACTTCTTCGCAAAGTCGAAGCCCCAGCCGCTGAGCTCAGTGCTGCTCGAAGCAGCGTTGTCGTCGTACACACTTTGGTAGGATCAAATGTATGATGTGTAGTGATTACCAATTGTTTTCCACCGCGATCTTTGACACTGAATCCATATTCAACATCAATGGTGTTGTTCGACATATTTTGGAGGTAGAATGACACCATTGCTTCGTCACTAATCTCGTCTTCACTTCTTGGATAACTAATCTCGTCTTCACTTGGATACATCTCTACACGCCATTGATTTCCCACAAGCATAAATTCGGGCGACTGGACGATTTCACCTGTTACCCAGGTCGACAGAGTGCCGAATTGATTAAAGTGCACTACATGCGTCGCCCATTCTTGATTATATCCAAGCCGGGGTGTCCCTACATAAGAATTGGATAATGCGTGCCCGAGCATTCATTACCTGCATGGAAATTTTGCTTGCGGATGTACGAATTGGGCTTTATGTGGAGGGAGTCGCACATGTCTGTCTAAAAAAATCAAAGCGTTATTTCAGTCGTGTGGAGGGTGGGACAACAAAGACACAAAGACGCTCTCTAGCCTTGACAACTTCAACTGTCCTCAACGACCAAACATGAAGCTCTCTCTTCTACCCAACACCACCACCACCAACGAAGTTATCAACAACGAGAGAGAGAGTTATGATGTCTACTCCTCATTATGCTTCAGGAAAATGACGATATGAAAAAGAAGAAGGAAGATGAGATGCTAACATTGCGGAGAAAGCTGCTAAAATTGCATGGAAAGATTCGACGATTAAAGTGGTTGTGTGCTGAGAAAGATATGACCCAGGCTAATAACTCGGAATTGATAGTGCAACTAAGAAAACAGTTAGACACTCTTCTGATGGAGAATTTTGATGGAGTCAGCCGACCAGTCGACAACCGATCTTGTCATAAAATTGCTCGTCACTAGTGATGCAGGCAGTTCGGGAGGAAGCGGACATTTGTTGAGAGTGTGGGCTATAGAAAATTCCAGTCAAGAAGACATCCACAGCCAAAGTGGTGGATTTTAGTAATCATTGGGTGGCGGGTCAGATGTGGGCTTTGACATTGAATTAGATGTTGGAGAGTGTATTGATTTTGCGGATTGTAAATTAATGCATATCATGTTTCAACAAACGTCAACATCCCCAATGGCCAATAACTCCGAATGAATCATCATCGTCGTCAGATCTCTTTATTGATTCGTCATAACCTTTTTTGAAGTCTGTATCATAACTCATGTGAGTATCTTCAGAATCTGATTGCAGAAATCTTTCTTCAATCGAGCGAGTCATAATATCATCAATTGAATCAAAATGTACACCCTTACTGATTTTTGGATCTGGGAGAAGTTCCAGTACACTTGGTGATTTCAACGACTTATCAGGAGAGCCACGTGATCGGATTTTCCTCGGAGTATGGATTCCTTTACTGCTACGATGCGATTCCCGGACAGTTTCATCATTCTCCTCATTTGTTTCTCTAATTCTCTTCGATGACCCTTTTCTATCCAATTGAATTCTTGGGTAGAATAAATTATGCACCTGACAAATGCTTTGGAGTGTCTCTTTGACTCGTTCACAACGATAGAGCAAGCCTGCGATGGCCTTCGTGTGTTTGTAATTATCGCTCAAACCTTTAATGTTACGATTTTGCTGATTTTTCATCGTGTTGCAAAATGAAGTGATATTCTCTATGCAGCTTGATGCTACACCATTCACCAGAGGTTGGAGCAGCTCAGCTGCGGCAGAGTCCACTCCAAGTCCCATTCGCGTAGACTGAGAGTTACGCCAGAGAACACACTGCTGTAATTGATAGTCACACCGCTTAATTGTTAGCAAAGAACTCTTCACAACTGAGAGCAGGAAACGTCTCGGAAAATAAATGTGATACATTTGGAAGATAGACAATAGTTTGCCAAAGACTTTCATGGGCCAAATGATTTCCTCGTAGGGTTCTCCTACGTGGTACACACGATAAGGCATGGCAAGTGACAAGGAGGTGCTGATCATGTGCAGCACAAGTTCAAGAAGACTTGTGTAAGTCTTTTCGTTCAGACCTGGTAATACCGTCTTGATGCGTGAGCGGGCATTGCTATTTTGCTTCGATCTTTGACTCGTACTAGCAGCAAGAAAGTCATCGAGTGAATTGACCATTTCATTGAGACAATCATTTTGACTTGCACCCTCAATCACAAATGCGCTCCACTGAGCCAAAATAAAGTGATTAAAAGCAGCCGTGTACGAGTCCTTGCCTCTCAACAGTACCTTCGAAGTATGACCTAACAACGCGAATGATTCCTGTACAATTGATGATCGAGAATCCTCATCTTGCCTTCCGTTGCTCAATATGTTTTGTAACTTTAAAAATGTGTATGGCACAGAAACCTCTCCGATACTCATCGTAAACACTGAATGAAGAGTATTGGATGCGAGTGCAGCCAGAGTACCACGAGAGCACTCAGAGTATATCAATAAAATCGATAGTAAATCTAGGATATGACATGCACAAGATGCATCTAAACACTGATTCAACTGAAGAATTAAATTTTCCGTCAATGCTGAGACAGTTGAAGTCATAGCTACACCTTGCTCTACGATAATGGAAGTACCGTCATTTAAATGTGCAGAAAGTAAAACTTCGGCGCAACTCTTGATGATATCTGAGAATAAATCTTTGTCGTTGCTGCAGCCGTTCGCTTCTACCGATTGCTTGCGTTCTTCTCGCAAGATAACATTGTGCTTCAGAGATGATCTTAAGGGTGCATCTTTTGTTGCAAATGAAAACACAGTTGAGAGAAGTTTGTAGTGTAACGAAAGGAAAGACCTGATACTCGTACTATTAGCTTGGTATTGTCCACCCTATTCAGAATCAAAAAAAATGTTAGAGAAATGTTGTTGACATGAAAGGATAGGCAAATTCATAGTCTGGGCTTTCAATTTACCTTGTTCTTGACATTCATCAAATTAGACAGTGAAACGGTCATTCCAAAAACACGAGAAATACCACAAAGCGAGATCAAACTGTAGCATGCACTATTTATACTACTATTCATCAGTATAATATTATGTTGTAACGATCGGATTACGTTACTTCGCAACCAATATATCCTCGATGCTCTCAAAGTAAATGATGACAAAGCTTCCATAGAATTTTCATTCTGATCAAGGCTGTTATTGAAGTGTTTGAGAAGAACGGCATCGTCCACGTCATCATCCAAGCAGCTCCATAGAATAGAACTGCTTATTGCATTAACATCAGATGCCAAAAATATTTTCATTGCATTGGTGATGGATTTCACTTCAGATAAAGGGATACGTTTCCTTTCATATAATGCCTTTCCAAATTTGTTGGGATACAAGTTGAGTCAATGACACTATGTCCAAGACAAGTACAAACACAAAGACATGAAACAAAATACGAACCTTGTGTTCATTACGCCTCGTCGCATCTCTTGCATCACAATCTGCTCCCTCTTCCTTCGTATGCGAATCACTCGTTAGATTGTTTCTCGGCATCCTCTGCATTGTTCGTTCAATAGAGCTTAATCGGCACACTTCAGAGTGAAGACCATCTAATGCAAGATATATATTCTTACAGATTCTCTGCAACGTATGAATTTTACTAACTTGAAAGTAAAGAAGCTTTCGTAATACCTCAAGCTGCTTTCTTCTCCTTCTTTGTGGCAATTGTGCATCTACTATGGCCTCATCGGACATCGTAGTAGACTCTAGCATACTAGCCTCGTTTGAATCAATAGTCTCCTCTTGTTGCAGGTGATGATATGCATGCTTCAACACAGCACACGAAACACTAATAGATATGACGACACAATTGACGAACTGAACAAGATTCTCAACAATAGTGACCTTCGGTTTGACCTCATCCACAAACAGAAGTCTCCATCGTTTCAAAAAGTTGTCGTCAGTTCCATCGAAAGAATCTGTCATACCACAATATGTAATCGAGTCAAGTTCTAATCCATATTCTTTGTTCATGCCAAGAATTTCCATCGCCGACATTGACAGGCAGCTAGGTAGTTGTACCTTCGCCAGTAGCCACCCTCGTGGATTCCACTTCCCAGACTTTTGAGTACCAAGTTCAAGATACCGATCAACTAGAGCGTACACATAATTGGCAACCACATTGATGGATGGTAGGGATTTGATACCGGTAAACGCAGCAGCAGAAGCAGTATCCGATACATGTAACACTCCCTTTTGTTTGATTTTCCCATGGAGAAAGTATGGAGCACAAATGACCATGTTACTGCCTGTGGCAGTTTTCTTATTCCGTAATTGGTCATGATCTTTTCCAAAGGCAAGGAATGCCTTTGGAATATCATCATCTCCAGTGCCATTGGCTACCGGCATCCGCAACGAGTCTTCCATTTGAACGATGGAAGCAGTGGCAAGCATTCTATTAACTTGGTTAAAACCCTCTCCGTCACCACTAATCGGTTGTGTTTCTATATAATGAAACGTCTTGGGGACGATATCCGACTCGCAACTCAGTGGTGGTGGTGGTGGTGGGCTGATACAGGTAGTAGTGAATTGTAGAAATGTAAGACCCCAATGAGCAATTTTAGGATCCAATGCATCTAACGGAGTGCGATTCAATGATACCGAGGGAGTTATGACAGTAATTACCCAAGTCCATATACTCTCACGTTCAATGATGGGGATTAACTTACACCGTAACAATCTTGCAGCCAATATAATACCACATATCACACGATGTTGGTATGTACTGTTTGTGGTCGTGGATGCAAAGTTTGACGTGAATAGAAGTTTTTGACATAATATTAGTAGCTCTGACGAATTACCACTGTCACTCCTCAGCGTTGGCGTTATTGTTGTGGTATCTTGTAGTAAGGATATAACTATAGCACAATTCATATCAAACAAATGATGATACGAATTAGTATCATCCTTGCACTCCTCGTTGTTAGTAGCAGCTGAGTCATTGTTATCCAACTTGGATGCAAGTATGAGTATTTGATTTATCACAGTACCTCTAATTTGTACCAAGTCAGATGCACAACCATTGGCAATGAGTAAGATTGTACAACATGCAGTACGAGCCGATTCCAATAGTATGAGCTTTTGACCATGTAGTAACAATTTAGTATCTTTCGCGTTGTTCGACACGCCGTGAGTGTTTTTGTTCATCTCCTTCTTTCGATGACGTAGCTGCTGGTATGTTACACTTGACAAGTCTGTGGGCACACTGCGTACAAAAGAGTCAGATACCATTGCTAGTAATGAGCTGATAAGCTGTTGTTGTCGTTGAGTATCCATGGCTGCATATAATTTGGACGATACATGACAGCAAGTGTCGATGATGATAATATATCTATTAATAACATCCGTGGTTGCGGCGGTAGTAGAAGAAGCGTGTACTGAATGGAATGGAAGTAGACCACCCACAAGCAATGATGATGATGATCCCAAGATACTACTCGCGGTACCATCATCATCATGCGTTGTTACCTTTGATGAACACGATATCATAATGTAAAATAGAATTGACATTAATGGTGATGCCAATTGTTCATATAGTAATGAATTCTTTCGTTGCTGTTTTTGTTGACCACAAACGCGGCCACTGTTGTTGTTGTTGTTGTTGTTGTTGTCGGATGATAATGGTGGTATCCATGATTGGATTAATGACAATATCAATTGTAATAATGATAAAGTTTGTTCATTCGATAATGAATCAATTATAGATTCAATCAATGTACTGTATTCCAAATTTGTATATAATGCAATTAGTACAATAGTATCCAGTAATGAGAATTTTTCACTCGGTTGATGTTGTTCATTTAGAATTTTTGCATCTCCTCCTCCTTCTGTTCCTTCCCCATTCTTTTGACAATGTAATTCACGACCAAGTGCAAACATATATCCATATATTAAATATCTTGACTTAGATACTTTATATTCGAATGAGAGTATAGATTGCAGTATTATATTTCCAATACTAAACAAGTCATGACCATAATTATCAGCAGCAGCAGTACTAGTAGTTGTGTCATGATTTTCGTCCCCATAATTATTCTGCCGCTTCTTCTGTTGCAGTGTCGTTGTTACTACTACTGATTTCCATACATTACGCAAAGCAATTATAACACATCGTCCTTCTTGTTTGGTATCGACTAATTTGAATAGACTATGTAATAAACATGACAAATCATTTTGCTGCATTTGTTGTTGTTGCTGTTGTCGTGTTGTGGTAGTGTTTGGTGATAGTGTATACGATGATAATACCGATAGACATGATTGGAAACAATATTCACGTACATTCTTAATGCTACTAGTAATGCTGCTGTTAGATGCAGTAGTATTTGTAATCATTGCAGTTGAGGCATTGTAAGTCTTGTGAGAGGAAAATTTGTTTGATGCAACATCATCATCATCATCATCGGTATCATCTTTGTCATTATCAACCACTCCCAAGTCATACGCATTGTAATTCTCTTCCTCCTTGGTGTCAGCTAACAACATCATCAATGATGTTATTTGCTCATTATCATCATCATTGGTAATTGTTGTAGTAGTAAATAGAGTCGATAATAATGACAGGAAGGGTGGTAATATAGTTATATCATCATATATCATCGTTGCGAACGCTTGTAATAATTGTCGAATCTCTTCTTCTTCTTCATGGATACTCCTACTACTACTACTATTGCTATTATTGCTAGTATCATTCGCCATTGTAGTAGTAGTTGATATGGTAGATCCTACCATTCTATGATTTCTAATATTGTCATCTTTATTGGTAGTAGTAGCATCATACTCGTTGGCATCGATTAACCAATCTGGTAATCCTCCAAACACATCATTTCTATTATTATTATTTGTCGTCATGTGACTAGTAGCGGTGTCGGCAGTATTAGGCGGTAGTAGCGGTAGTATGATAAAATGGGGTATATAATCGGTAAGTAATAAATGTCGACAATAATTAGTGTCGACGCTAATTAGTCGTTTTACTAATGATGATAGTATAATTTTTCTACTTTTCATCGTGGACGATTCCGTCGTCGTCGTTTGAAAGAGGAGACCGTATCCCTCTTGTAATAAAATTTTGATATTCTCGTAATCTCGCTGCTGCCGCCGCGTTGTTGTTGTTGGTGTCGTTGGCGTCGCGTGATGATGATGCAATGACTTCTTCGAACTCTGGCCGTTACTACCGTCGCGTTTTCGTTTTCGATGACCACGATCCCTTATCATTTCGTCGTCCGTGTAACAATCGTCATCGTCGTCGTCGTCGTCGTCGTACGACGCTGCTGCATTATAATAAATCGATCGATCCATTTCGCGAAGCAATAACGATAGACCGTTCGCTAATTCGGTCACCGCCTCCTCCGCGTGTAGTAAATTGCCATCATCGTCATTGCCGCTGCTGTTTTTGGCGAAGCCGCCCTGCTCGATCATCTCGTCGTCGTTGGACGATGAATTGGCGATGATGGCGTCCGATGATGCTAACGATGATCGTGCATCCTTTTCGTCGTTTTTATCGACGATGGCAGTACGACCGAGCCGCGACGACGACGACGAAAGTGGCGCATCATCGACATCGCCATTGCGACGAGGAGAAGAAGGATTTTGGAGATGAAGTAACAGTGGACGGATTCTGCGTATTGCAGTCTTGACTTTATTGATTTCCTCGTCCATGCCGTGGGCTGGCTGGGACGGACGACGGTTCGGGCCGGTGAATGCTTGGATTTCTGAATACGAGTTTAGGCCAAAGTCCCTACCAGATCGATTCGAAAAAGCCGACTAAACTCGTTTCACACTCTTTGCCTCTTCTATTCTGCCTCTTTTTTGGGCCAATTCACGATGGTACGACTATCACCGACGGCGGTCTATCGACTGCTCCTTGTTCAGCACCGTCGTCACTGTTGTTTGCAATGCTGATGATGGTGCGTCCACTGCCGCAAGACGATTCACCATGCTTTTTTAAATCTGAACCTAGACTCAACTGATATTAAAGTCCTTTAGCTTCTAGTAGCTAGGCAAATCTCTCTCGGAAAGGAGCGTCATGTCAAATACATACCTTTACCCTAACATTTGTGATCGTCATCTCAGTCATCAAATACGTCAATGAATGCACGAATACAACAACGCGTCGCAAGGGCTCATTTATTAAACCCCGCTGCAATGGTAATAAATTAATAGTGGCGCGGCGCGATAGTTAAAGCTGCCCCCCTGGGTACCGGGGGTCCAATGTGTTGTCCAGACGTATGGTGAACGGAACCGCAGCACCAATCCGTCGGAAAACGTTTACCATGTGAATCGCAGCGTTGTGGTTTACCTACGAATTTTAGTTGGATGAGACCCATAATTCACACAAAGAAACGATTTTAAACTCGTATTATTTACCTACCCGATACATAGTACGTACCAAAGATGAATCGTGAGGATCTGATCCACGTAAACTTCTTCTTTATTGTACGAGAGTATTAGCTTTTGAGAAGGTTACACTACAATCTTCAACTTGAAGCTAGGGAAACGCGTGTAGAAAGTAAGTCTATCTACCCCCATTGGGTGATCAGTGATCAGAGCATGGGCGTCAGATCTGCCCTCGCCTCCGTCAAACATATGTCCAAAACTATTCGAGGGTGGCATGCCGATTCATAAGGTATCCACCAAGGGCAATATCGATCCGCGAGTGCTTACATTATCCG
>Ga0247843_1003891_pt1 | contig 23332 bp, 7 predicted proteins | sample LaCruzMarch2017__FD_192420 | JGI IMG/M metagenome (GOLD analysis project Ga0247843, IMG submission 192420) | Freshwater microbial communities from meromictic Lake La Cruz, Castile-La Mancha, Spain - LaCruzMarch2017_8m | ecosystem: Environmental > Aquatic > Freshwater > Lake | place: Spain...
CACATGTCGACAAGCAAAATCTTTCTAACACTCTCGAGGAAATGAAAATCACTCCAAATATTCAAAAAGTAATACAAAAGAGGTTTAACTCCCTTCATTGCTCTGTCTGTCTCTCCGTCTGTCACGCTCTCCGTGCATACAAGTGGAACTAAGCCCGCCATTTGTTCGTTAGGGTTTTATGTGGTTTCTTGTAATTCTTAACGCCCTCGCCAAAAATATTATCCCGCTCATTCGCCAAAAATCTTTTCTTGAGAAAACAAAGAAAGGGGGATGGGCCTGTGACGTCACCAACAGAGGGGGGGTCTGGGGGGGCATCCCCCCCCGGCATTCACACTACCACCATCACCTCCATTAAGCCGAAGCTGTTTTCATTGTGAAATGTGCGTTTAGTATGTTTGAGTTCAAGTACCAACCAAAAGTTGATGTTACTACGAGTCGGGTAACAACTTGTTTTTTTCTCTCCTAGCGACTTCCTAGCGACTTCCTAGCAACTTCTGAGCAGTACTGCCCTTGAGAAAACAGTTTAGTTGGGCTTGATTGAATCCCGGTATTGAATGATAAGATCCCGGGAATAATGGAATTAATACCGGAATTGCGAAGTCGCTGGGAAGTCGCTAGGAAGTCGCTAGGAGAGAAAAAACAAGTTGTTACCCGACTCGTAGTATTTGGTGGCAGTTACTCTGGAGGAGCGGTGGATGACAAGAATGACACGCTCGGCCGAATACCAATGAGATCTGTATAATTAATAGTTGCGGATGAGCGGCCGACATTATCTGCTAGCTATATTCCTGACGCTGTCGTCATTGGAGTGTCAGTGCCTGACGACATCTCCCTCGTTGAGTAAGCGCAGTCACACAATTCGTCGTCGGAATCAGATTTCCATCCTCCGTGCTTCGGTTGAAACTGACGAACATAAACTCGGTCAGATTGTGGCGGAATCCAGAGGAAGAACTACACATCATACAATAGACGTCGATGAATTATCAAAATTGGATTCATGTCGTTCACGAACTGCCGCGAGCAAAGTTCTCTCGAGGGCATTGTATACTGCTCAACAAGCGGAGGGAGAACGAATATTATACAACTCTGTTACTATACCAAAAGGTCTTTCAACTCGTACAATTAGTGATGCCGAGCTATCCGTGCAAACTCGGACGATCAATTCCAAGTATAAAATTATGGAACTGATCGAACAAAATGGCGATCGAGACATTGATCGAGCCTCGTTGGCTGTATTATGTGTCTTCGTTTTTGGTTCATCATCTGCCATCCTTGCACAACAAACAGCTCAGGGTCTGCCTGACATTGTACGGTGGGTACTTGTATTTACTCTATGCTTCTCACCATTGATATTGGTTGGTTATGGATTGGCCGTGCCGGAACAGTTGTCAACTACATTGGTGGCTATACAACGAGAGGTGTTTCCTTCGTACCGAAAAAGGATGATTCAGCATGAAGCGGGTCACTTCTTACTTGGATACATGTTAGGATGGCCAGTGAAGACATATCAAGCTAGTAACGCTGTTAAGAATGCTGTGGAGTTTTATCCATTGAGTGATGTAGATGTTGGAGAAGATAGGGCTATGATTTTAGGCTTCGACATGAAGAGCAAAGGGCGCAAAGGTAATGACGAAAAAGATGCATTAAGAAGCAGGATAAGCAGTGACGGACCGTACTATTCAAAAGAAGGTAGAGGTAGCGCAGATTTTCAGAGATCGGTATTGCGAGATGGAGAAGAAGATTCGTTATTTGTCTTATCTAGCGAAGACAACCCAACATCATCGTGGCCGTTTCGTGGATTTGACGAAGAGACGTTGGACAAACTCGCAATCATCAGTGTGGCTGGTGCTTGTGCTGAAATATTAGCCTACGGGAATGCCGAGGGGGGTGTAGCTGATTTACTACAACTCAGGCGTATCTATGGGGCTGCGGCATCCTCCCCCACAACAAGCAATTATGAAAAGAGATCTGACTCTCTGGGATCGTTCAGTGATGATGCGAAGGAGCGTAGATTGCGTCGCGAGAACAAGAATGGAGTAGGTGGTGGAATGGAAGAAAGAGAAATGGACACTCGCACAAGATTTGCCTTGGGTTTTGCGATGGGGTTATTACGCAAGCACCTGGCTGTACTTGACGCATTGGCTGAAGTTATGGAAAGTGACGGCACAGTTGCTGAATGCATGCTAGCAATTGAAGAATGTACCAATGTAGGTGGATATACTGTGAACGGAGACTATGAAAAAGTTCGGAGAGAGCGATTTCGTGCCGAGGAACGAGGCGTCGCAAGTTGGATAGAGCGAACGTTTTTGGGTGGTGGTAGAACAATAGATGTCCAAGATTCAGAAATCATTGAAGGAAAAGGAGGCGGGGAAAGGAAGAAGGGATTCCAATTGACAGGAGACGATCCTCTGTATGCAGCATTGGCTGTCGCTGTAGCATTTTTCGCATACGCATCCAGCGGCGGTATATCATTACACTAAAATAATGTAGATATGTGTCAGTGAACTAAATAAATATATTGCTGAATTGAATCTCGTAGTGTTTTTTAATGTTTCATTCATTCCTCCAGGAGAACGTTCCCACCCCCCCTACTTTTCTTCCTTCTTTCCAAGTGTCAGTGCTTTCAATCAGTACCTAGTCAGTAGTTGAAATGAATCACGTGTTCTTTATTACTGTTTCACTCCTCCAGGACAACCCGCCCCCCCCCCCCCTACTTCTCCTCCTTCTTTCTATCCTTCTTTGGTATCATTGTTTGCAAACTGAACCTTTGAGGAGGAGGTGGTAAGATGCCAAATTTGCCCAAAATCCAAGAAACACGATCGGACGGCTGTGCACCGACTGATATCCAATATCGCAATCTGTCAGTCTTTAAACGGATTTCTTTAATCCCTGCAGATGTCGCGATGGGATTGTAGGTCCCAACCTGTACAATGGATGTTAGTTTTTTAATGCCCAAGATGAAATGAAAAAAAGCAAACTCAGCGGATTTGACCAACTTACAATCTCTAGAAATTTACCATCTCGTGGAGCACGAGCATCGGCAGCCACCATACGGTAAAATGGTGAGTGCTTCCGTCCGAAACGCTGAAGGCGGAGGCGAACCACCATGCCTTTATTCTAATTAAGTAATCAATAAATACAACATCTCCCGCAAAAACTCATCACCGCTCAAACCTGTCTCACGTGAAAGTTCGACACGACCACACTCCCGTGTCGTGACTTGCTTGGATCTTCCCATACTGGCAATACCCAATCCCAGTAAACGCAACATTTGTTTCTAAGATCGGTTGCATCAGTGTATCATCTTCAAATCACAGTTGCATCGGTGTATTATTCTTAAAGCTTAAATAATGTTTGGTGGAGCTGGTCGAAGAAAGAAGGAGGAGAGTCTCTCCTCGGCCATGTCACCCGATAATCCACCCTCCAAAGGGTCCGGAGGCAACAGTTCAGTTACCGGTTTCGACCCCGAAGGTCTCGAACGTGCCGCGAAGGCCGCACGAGAACTCGATGGTAGTCGTAATGCTTCTGCCGCCATCGAACTTATTAAAACACAGGAGGCAACGAAGCAGCATGAGGCGGCAGCCAAACGGTCCGAGATGGATGCGTACAGTCAACAGTTACGGCAACAGAATATCTCAGCTGAGGCCGAGGAGGCACGGAAAACACTGGAGGCGCAAACTCAGCATGAACGTCACCGTAGCGAGTACAGGGATGAACTTGAAAGGAAGAGGCAGGTTGATATGTTGAATGCACAGAAGTATATGCAAGAGTGAGTGTGTGTTTCTCTTTATCTCGTCTATATTTTGTTGGTCTTGCGGCGGTGTCATGACGATGATAATGTGACATTCTTTTTTCCGTGATGGAGTATCTACTTATGTTTTGCAATCCACTGATAAACAAACCCTAAATATGTTAGTGAGCAGTTAAAGAAACAGGAAGAGATGGTAGAACGACAGGAGGCGATGCGTCGTAAGACGGCAGAGATTGAGGCCGAACTCCGGACCAAGACCGAGCTTGCAAAGACTCGCGCCGAAGCTGAGGGACGGATCCGTCAGGAGCGTGAGAATCATGATCTCATTCTACAAAAGGTCCGACTTGAGGCCGTCGAGCAGCGTGATACAGTGCTAAAGGCTATTGCCGACGGAGGTAAATTGCTAGGTGAGGGGTTGTCGAGCTATCTAAAAGATGGTGAGAAGTTACGCAATACAGCATTCATTGTCAGTTTGGCAGCCGTGGGTATATATTCGGCCAAGACAGGTGCAGGTATTGCTGGACGGTTCATTGAGGCACGATTAGGCAAGCCTAGTCTTGTTCGTGAAACGTCACGCGTGACAGTGTCACAACTGTTGACAAATCCTATCACGTCGACGCAACGGCTAACGGGCATTGGTATGTCATCTCAGGATGCACTTAAGGGTATTGTTTTGGAGGAGAGTCTTGATGCACAGCTACGCAAAATTGCAGTCTCGACGGCAAACACGAAAAAGAATAAGGCACCGTTCCGTCATTTGCTACTCCATGGTGCGCCTGGGACAGGTAAGACCATGTTCGCTAAAGGTCTAGCACAGCACTCGGGGTTGGAGTTTGCTATTCTTACTGGGGGAGATATTGCCCCGCTCGGACGTGATGCGGTAACTGAAATTCACAAACTCTTTGAATGGGCCAAGACAAGTCGGAAGGGTTTGCTACTTTTCGTCGACGAGGCCGATGCCTTCCTCCAAAGTCGTGAAACTACGAAGATATCGGAGGATCAAAGGAATGCATTGAATGCATTTCTATACCGTACAGGAACGGAAAGTGATCAATTTATGATGGTATATGCCAGTAATCAGCCATCTCAATTTGACGAGGCCGTGCTAGATCGTATCGATGAGATGGTAGAATTCCAACTCCCAGGAGAGACTGAACGTCGGAAGATGATTGGGCAATATATTGAGAAATACCTCTTGAATCCACCAGGTCGGTGGGCAAAGAAGGTTACGACTATTGACATTGGGGATGAAGAAATCGAGCGTGTCGTGAAGGAGACGGAGGGGTTTTCTGGCCGTGCCATATCCAAGTTGGCTATTGCATGGCAGGCTGCGGCATATGGTACTGACGGTGCAATATTGGACCAGGAATCGTTCTATCAAACTGTTCAGAATCATAAAAAGAGCATGACACAGAAGGATGGGTGGATGAAACATGCTATGGAAAGGGCACACCTGCTGACTAAGGATAGTTAAATAACGGCAGCTTAATTAAACGTAATATGTTACCAATTAGTCATAATGCAATTGCAGGGATCGTTCACCCAGAATGCCTTGCCTATTTCAACCTTAAAACATAACAACTCATAAAGAAGAAAAAAGATTGTGTTCTTTCAGTTCTTCTTTGCATCTGCCAATGCTTTGAATTACACACATTGGATGAAAATTGGCAGGATGATGAGAGCCAAACAGATACCTTCCATAATAAATGAGTCTTTTATACTGGACAATACAAATGTAGCTTGGAAGCAGGAGCGGTCTACAGTGATTAATGCATTGACCAATTATCTTTAGTTGTATATTGACTGTGTTTTGGATATATTTAGTGTGCTTGAAAGTAATGATGATGACTCCTTATGTCCACTAGCCACAGTAAAAATAATGCTCAACATATGAAAACTAGATCTGCTATGAGTACCATATGAAGTGGGTGAGACATTCCAATCATGAGCCAACATCTCAAAAACCTATCATACACACTCTCCCACACCACTGCCACCACACTATCTCAAAACAAATATCAGTATGGTAGAAGGTGCTGAAACGCATTATATATATATGAAGAAGATCTGACATGAGTACGAAGTGTGTGGGGTGCCCCAATCATATCATACATCATGATCCAAGTGAGAAACCAAGTAATTCTCCTAACCAAGCATGTATATGCAATAATTTAACCCCACTTACAAGGCTGAGCTGCAATTGATTCCACTAAAGTTGTGGCCAGCTTCTCCCAATGAGGAACAACCAAGTAGCTTTCTGCGCCTGGCATTGGGATTTGTAGCACAGGCTGTACCTAACGAGTTTCAGTGTTCCGCATGTGACGACTCTTTATGAAATACCTAGATGATAAAGTCAGTGATAGGCATCGACTAATCATTTGAACACATCCTGATTTAATGGCAGATAGTAAATTATTTTCAGTTTCTATATATCAAGTTTAATCCTACAGATTTGTTATCGTCTACGTTCTGGTCCGTTACCCATTGACCCCGCCGATGAGCGTCCCAACTCTACATCTCTATTGACAAGAGGATGGGATTCACTCGTTCGTCGGGGATCAAAATTATTATCATCTGATTCATTATTTGCATCATTATCCAGTGGCAGAATTGGGATGGTTTCATTACTACTAGCGCGTAATTTGCTTTTGGCGTTGTCTTTATTCCGTTGTTGATCCAGACTTGCAACAGTCAAGCCACCCAGAACTAATATAGCTCCTAGCGGATATCTCCAATTACTCTCTTTTGGGAACAAGGCAAAGCTGAGGATCAATGTCATACCTTTCCGGGCAGTACCAATAAATACTGCTGCAACTCCACCAAATTTCTTCACGACTGAGGTATGTGCAGAAACAGCAACATGAGAAATCAGTATGTATATCAACATATAACAGATGAGTGTATATTTGATCTCTCCCCCTCCTAATGAGTCATCCAGTATCATGTCTCCCTTCTCATCATCAGTCAACAATTCATCAGTGATTGTTGCGTTAGACCCTCCTTCCAAAAACCGAGAGAAGTAATTATATTCAAGAACAGGCTTTCCCAAAACAAAATGAAACATTCCAACTAAATCTCCGCTTAACAAAGCACTGCATGTTTGTGCCACGAGAGTATAAATGTTCGTGTAGAACATAACCTCACTCTTACTAGCATCGTAGGTACGGAATAACTTTTCTTGTGCATTGGGTAATATAGCATCCGCAAACACACTAAATGATACCAGTGTTAACCCAAATGGATGGAATTGAGGATTACTTAATGATCTATCTCCTGCCGCGAATGTTATCAATCCAGCACATACTGCCATTGCACTACCAACCTCCACATAAGTAAATCGTTTTGCATTCCCCATTAAATATGCTATTATCATTGTTGGGAGTAGCTTACAGCTTCGAAATACAACCTTGGTTGGAAAATTAATGTAATTCAAACTCCAACTAGCCAAACTTGAACTCATTAATAGACAGCATGTTAATGGTGGATAGGCCATTGCTGGTGCACTTCGTGGTCGTCGTGCTTCACCATTACCAAAGAATGGGATAGAGCTACGTTCGAGTCCACTAAATATTGTCACCCCCAGGACTTCCATCCAACCAAGCATGACGCCAAAGGTAAATCCCTCAGTATTTACCATTGCCTCTTGGAGGATGTTATGTATTCCGAACCAGAAGAAGACGCATAATCCCAACGCTACGAATTGGAATGGACGTGGGAGGTCATCAATCTTCATAATACCACCGTTAGTAGAGATTAATCGCGTTAAAGATTTCGATGGTGTGTTGGGGATATCAAAATGACCATTATGGTCCTGTGGCGTGGGGGTAGTGGTGCCGCCACTGGCACTCGTCGTCATGGAGAAGAAGATACCACCACTACCAGCCCGTAGATACCTGACCCGACCCGTGAACTACCATCAACTACCTTCCACCACCATACATAAATACCTTGCAGCGTGCGTGTTACGGTGAGATGCTGTGAGATGAGGGGAGGATGGAGATATCGATAATGGAGTGGACGGGATCATGTTCAGCAACAAACAAAGAAGTGTAAGAGGTGTTGGTAATTAGCAGCAGGTTATTGTACTTCAGCGCGACCAGAACATGTTTGTAATCACAAATCATCCAACCATAATTTTTCAACCTCGTTGATTGACAATGTGGATGGTGTAGATACATCCAGCGGCTTTATTGTACCAACCAACTTCTTTGTCCTAGAATACAATGAGCAATGAAATGACGGATGACGCGACGATAAGTGACACTTTCAATGACAAAGAGGATACGTGAGCACTATTATATACGACAATCAGCAAGATGTATTCGTGGTTAATCACTGACGAGTATCTTACATGTTGGAACGAGTCGTCAGCTTCGTGGTGAGGTATTAATACTCGGTTTTGAAATTGATTTTTTTTCGTGCGCGAAGCTGAAAGTTCATTTTGTTCTCTCTCGGTCTGCTTGTTCCGAAAGCATCGAGCGAATCTAATTACCAACCCACCGCGGTAGATGGCGAGCCTAACGGCACGTCATCGCTATTGCGCAGATCGCATACTCCTCGGCCTCGGGTACAATGACGACCTCGACGAGACCAAAGTTCAGGCGTTTATCCGAAAGCCAAAAGTACTTGCCAAGTTCGATGAGCTTTTTGCTGGCGAGGGTCCCTCAGCTCTCTTTGTGCATTATCAGCCAAGGCACACGAACGAGCTTGACGCACCGGATCAGAAGGAACTATCAGTAAGCGTCGATGGCAAGGTGACAAAGAAGCCAGAGCTCTTCGTCACTTATGGCGATACTGTGGTTATGAATGCAAAATGCTGCTACTTCCTCCGAGCCGGGCCGCAAGGGGTCGACTCGTCAGTGGCCAATGATTCGTCCCTGTTATACGGCGAGTTCACAGGGTCACCGCTGGTAACAGTCAAGACGATGCTGATGGCCAAGTACGCTCCCCTATTTGCACAGTCGACAGAGTGGGGCGAAACGACTGAAGAGCAGAAGGCTGATTTTAATGATGCAATGAGCAAGTTCATGCGTAATCTCACCAATGCTATCGAGAGTATTTCAGGAGGTTTAGAGCTTCGCCATCTATCAAGCACGCCCATCGAAGCCTTGCTTTCGTCGAATGGCCCCAATACCGCCCCCAGCCCAGAAGTAATCACCCAATTGGAGGAGTTGCTGGGTGAATGGTGTGGTCAGATCGAAGCCTTCATTCAGACTCGCGAGAAGACCGGCCATCGTCAAGTAGCATCGGCCGAAGACCTAGAGGGTCCCAAAGGCGAGATTGAACACTGGCGAGCGAGGACTCAGCACCTCTCGTCAATTGTCGAGCAACTGAAGCGAAAGGATTGTCGCTACGCCGTCGGCGTCCTGTCATCGTACACGAAAGGGACGAATGATCCAGCAAAATCAAAAACGATTGCGTTATTGCGTCGATGGAAACAAATTGACATTGAGACCACAGAGGCGGTGAACGAGGCGAAGGATAATCTCAAGTACCTTTCTACGCTGCAACGTTTCATTGAGCCGCTTTACTCTGGAACGGCACAGTGTATTATCGACACACTTCCGGCACTGATCAACTCCATCAAGGTAAGTAGGCATTCCGTCGATCTCTTGCTAAATGCGACACCCGCAATTACAACCGCTCATTTCATCCTATCGTTTTCTTCGTCATCACCAATCCATTATCTACAGATGATCTACACCATTTCCCGTTACTACAACACGGAGGAGAGGGTGACGACAATGCTGTCAAAGATTACAGATCAAATGATCATTCGGTGCCAGCAAAACATCACTGGCGGAAAGGAAAGTGATTTGTGGCAAGAAGACCCAAAGTTGTTGATAGCGAAACTTGATGCCGGAATCAAACTCAACGAGTCCTATCAAGAACAGTTCCGCCTAATGAAGCGAAAGCTGCAAGAGGGGCAGAGTGAAAAGACATTCGACTTTAATGATATGCAAATATTTGGAAAGTTCGATCTGTTTTGTCGAAGGCTCATCAAGCTGATTGACATGTTCTCCACGATCGATCAATTCACGGTCCTTGCTGAGAACAAGCTCGAGGGAATGGAACCGCTGGTTGCGATGTTCATGCAAATCAAGCAAGACTTCCGCACGAAGAACCACGAGCTACTCGACTATCACAACAACAAGTACGATCGAGATTATGTCGAATTCAATGTTCGCATCTCCGAGCTAGAGGCGTGCATGCAAGAATTCATCGATCACTCCTTCGCGAACATTTCATCCATTAGCCACTCGCTGTACCTGCTGCACAAATTCCAGAACATTCTCCAGCGCGAATCGCTTCGGGCAGATTTGGATAGTAAGCTGAACATCATCTTTCTAAATTACGGTCTGGAGCTTGAGAAGACTCAGCAGATGTACGAGAAGCTCAAACAAGATCCTCCGATCCCTCGTAACATGCCTCCCGTCGCGGGCAACATCACGTGGTCGCGGCATTTGTTGAAGCGTATTGAAGAGCCAATGAAGCAGTTCGAGGCCAATCAAAACGTCTTGGCTGGCAAGGACGCGAAGAAGATTATCAAAATGTACAACAAGATTGCTAGGACATTGGTCGCGTTCGAGTTCACGTGGTACAAGGCATGGGTCCAGTCCATCGACAACGCGAAGACCGGGTTGCAAGCGACGCTCATAATTCGTCATCCTGATGATAATAAGCTTTACGTCAACTTTGATCGTGACATCTTTCAGCTAATCCGCGAAGCCAAGTGCCTGGATAGGATGGGCATTGAGATTCCCGAGAGTGCCAAGATTGCTCTGATGCAGGAGGAGAAATTCAAGACATTCTACGCGCAGCTGAACTGGGCCCTCACCGAGTATGATCGGATTGTGGCCGAAGTCATTCCAGTAACAGCAATGATCTTGCGGCCTCACTTCAAGGATATGGAGTGGAAGCTCCGACCGGGAATGTCCACGTTGACTTGGACATCACTGAATATCGATCCCTATATCAATCACGTCCACTCAGGACTAAAGAAACTCCAAGAGCTAGTGAGCTGCATCAACGACATAATCGAAAATCGCGTGGAGAAGAATCTAAAGGTCGTGTCCAAGACGTTGCTTGTCGACTTGCCCGAGAACTCCTCCTTCACAGTTTCTGATTTCGTCATCATGCAGCAATCTCACATCGCTGGGCAGTCACGACTGTTACAGGGAAAGAATATGGAGATCGAGAACGCCGTGACCGATTTGATTCAGCACATTACGACGTATCAGTTCGAATCGCAAGTCGAGTCAGTCCCCGAGAAGGATGCCACCAAACTACGCAATCACTACAATCATTTCATGTACCAAGCCCTCCTGTATTCGGCGAAGAACTCATTGAATATGCTGAAGAAACGCATCGGTTCACGCAAGGGGACTAACATCATCAACGCATCCAAGCCTTTCTTTGAGGTGGACGTCCAGCTCATCCCTCCCTTTGTATCACTATCACCCTCGCTCGACGAGATTCAGCAATGCATCAATAAGTCGGCACAGGCCGTCTTATCGTGCTACAAGGACATTGTCGATTGGGGGTACAAGTCTCTGACGACAGATGAAAATCGTGCAACTCATACTTTCTTCACACGCATAACGAAGGACATTGAGCTTGTGAAAGTGGCGCTTCTCCTAACAGGGTGTGGCCAGGGCATCCGCAAAACGGTAACTGAGTACCTCGATTCGTTCAAGCAGTACGATTGGTTATGGAAGGACGACAAGGATGCTGCTTGCGATGCGTTCCTCCAATCGAATCCCTCCCTTGAGAGCTATGAGGCAAAGCTCGCACACTTTGGATCGATCGAACGGGACATTGGGAAAGTCGGCTCCGTCCACATTATCGGAGCACTTTCTCTCAACACCAAGCATTTGAAACATCACCTTAAGGAGGATTGTAACAAGTGGATGTTGAAGTACTCGGAATACTTGCACTCTCGAGCGAAGAAGGAGCTTGAATCGATTACAGAGTACATACGAGTGACCACTGGCAAGTTGTCGCGCAACGTGGAAGATCTGGACTCACTCGGCTTTATCATGCAGGTCCTCAAGGAAGTCCGTGAGAAGGAGTGCTCCATCGACATGGATATCGAGCCGATAATGGATATGTATCGGATGCTTGAGAATCACTTGCCCTCGGGGTTCATGGAAAAGGAAGAGAATGACAAGAAGACGGTCCTTCGCTCCAACTGGAGGAAGTTGGTCCTACAGGCACTCGCACGAACGGACGAGTTGTCAAGTACACAGATCAAGTTTAAGAAGGGCCTCGTCAAAGACATCATCGCATTCAAGGCCGACGTCCAAAGTTTCTACACCGACTTTACGAAAAACGGTCCTTTGGTAAAAGGATTGGCACCGATGGAGGCGGTAGACCGATTATCTCGCTTCCGGGAGGAGACGAAGATAAGACAGCGCAAGTATGACTTGTATTATGGCGGAGAAGACCTATTTGCTCTCCCTCACGAGGAGTATTCGGGGTTCGACAGAGTGAAGAAAGATATCAACCTCGCGTCGCTCCTCTTCGACTTATACGTTGATGTGATCCGTTCGATTAATGAGTGGAAGCTCCTGGCGTGGGACTCCGTCGCCACTAACATTAAGGATATGAGTAGTACGATGGAGGTGTACTCGGGGAGATTCAAGAAGCTTCCTACGAGGCTGAGAGACTATGAGTCATTCACTGCTTTGAGGAAGGAGATCGAAGACACACAGATTGTGTTGCCGCTCCTCGCAGAGTTGTCCAAGGACTCCATAAAATCCAGGCACTGGGATGAGGTGATGCAGATTTGCAATACCAAGTTTGATGTCGTTGGCAATCCCGAATTCAAGCTGCAACCACTACTCGAATCCAACCTTGTGTCGGTGGCTGAACAAATTGAAGAAGTGACGGATGGGGCCGAGAAGCAGCAAAAGATCGAGAACCAACTTGGTGAGATCAAGAACTTGTGGAAGACGAAAGAATTCATGTTCGCGCCGTGGAAGGACCGGGGAGTGTACGTCCTCAAGGCGACTCCTATGGTGGTCGAAGAGCTCGAGGAGGCTCAAATGAATATACAGACGCTACTTACAATGAGACACGTCGCGCCATTCCGAAACATGGCTCAAGAGCTTCTTGGGTCGTTGAGTGAAACCTCTGACACGCTCGAGAGCTGGGTCAAGGTGCAATTGATGTGGTGTGCACTCGAATCGGTCTTCACTGGAGGAGATATTGCGAAGCAGTTGCCCAAGGAGGCCAAGAAGTTTGCCAAGGTTGACAAGGATTGGCAGAAGATAATGACCAAAGCTAGCGAGTGTAGAAACGTTGTGGAATGTTGTGCCAACGAACTTCTCCAAAACGCATTACCCACCATGTTTGCTGAGCTCGAGAAGTGTCAGAAATCTCTCGAGGGATACCTCGAGCAGAAGCAGAAGGCCTTCCCGAGATTTTACTTTGTTTCCAACGCCAAGCTTCTTACGATCTTATCACGAGGATCGGATCCCTTGGCCATGAACGAGTACTACGAGAATGTATTCGACGCCGTACAGTACGTGGAGCATGACAAGAAGGACAAGACCATCATTCACAAGATCCATGGCGACGGAGGAGCCGGCCACGAGGTCATTCCCTTCATCAAGCCGGTCAACGCCGTGGGTAATATTGAAGATTGGCTCTCGACTCTTGTCCAGACTATGCGCTTGACTTTGAAGGATCATGCACGGCAGTGCGCCGCTGGAGTCCTCGCCATCCAAAGTGATCTGTCGAAACTCAGGCCGCTAGTGGATAGCAACATTGCCCAATTTGCCCTCCTCGCGGTCCAAATTATGTGGACCTATGAAACACAGACCGCCCTCGAGCAATGCTCCACGACAAAGAAGAATGCAATGAAAGACAATTGCACGCGTCAGTCTCAGGTATTGACCGAAATGTCTACCTGGTGTCTTCAGGACCTTGGGACGAAAGTGAACAGGAAGAAAATTGAGACCTTAGTGACGATTCATGTTCACCAACGTGACATCGCGAATGAGTTGGCGTTACTGGTAAAAAACAAACAAGTGCACGATGCAAATGATTTTGACTGGCTTAAGCAGGCTCGATTTTACTGGCGTCCTAGTGCGGAAGATGACGTCAGCAACGATGGTGCGACCGTCGTGTCCATAACCGATGTCGACTTCAATTATCAGTACGAATATCTTGGTGCCAAAGAGAGGTTGGTCATCACCCCCCTCACAGACAAGTGTTACATTACCCTGGCACAGGCTTTGGGGATGTACTTCGGTGGTGCGCCTGCTGGCCCGGCCGGGACTGGTAAGACGGAGACGACGAAGGATTTGGGAAACACCCTTGGTATATTTGTGGTCGTCACCAACTGCACTGACCAGATGAGGTACACAGACTTGGCCAAGATCTTCAAGGGCTTGTGCCAGGGTGGTCTTTGGGGCTGCTTCGACGAGTTCAACCGAATCAAGTTGCCCGTCCTGTCGGTCGTTGCCCAGCAAGTTCTTGCTATTCAGAATGCCAAGAAGCAGGGCCTGGATGTCTTCCAGTTCCCAGGAGATCCTCAGAACGTCATCCTCAAGCCCGTCTGTGCCTTCTTCATTACAATGAATCCCGGCTACGCAGGACGACAGGAGCTGCCAGAGAATCTTAAGGCCCTCTTCAGAGGCGTTGCCATGATGACACCAGATTTTCAAATCATCAAGAAGGTGAAGATGTGTTCGATTGGGTACAAGGAGTTTGACTTGCTCTCGGCGAAGTTCTTTGCCTTGTACTCAACATGCAAGGAGCAGTTGAGTAATCAACGGCATTATGACTGGGGATTGCGTAACATCCTCTCGGTTCTCAGAACGATGGGTGCCACGAAGCGTCAGAACACAGAGGAGCAGGAGTCACTCCTGGTTTATAGAACAGTTCGAGACATGAATCTAAGCAAACTTGTTGCTCAGGACGTTCCACTATTCCTCTCACTATTGGCCGACCTATTCCCTGGCATGAATCCACCGCCGAAGGGCGACTACCCCAAAGAAGAAGAAATCCTCAAGGCTGTCGTTGACAAATATGGCCTAGTCAATCATGATGACTGGCTCTTGAAAGTGAAGCAGCTTTACGAGACTATCAAAGTGCGTCACGGTATTATGCTCGTCGGTCCATCGGGCGGAGGAAAGTCGTGTATCTTCAAATGTCTCAAGGATACACTGCAAGAGGCAGAGGGGGTGCAATACAAAGACATACGCTTCAACCCCAAGGCAATCCGTGCTCAGGAGATGTACGGTGAGAGTGATCCAATGAGCGGAGAGTGGACGACGGGTGTCTTTGCGGCAATCTGGGCAAAGTACAACAACAGGAACAATGCATTTAATACGTGGATCATCGCTGACGGACCGGTGGATGCAATTTGGATCGAGGATCTCAACACAGTCCTCGATGATAACAGAATCCTTACGCTTGCCAATGGCGATCGTATTCCCATGACAGATAATGTGAAGATCATGTTCGAGGTGGAAACACTCGTTAACGCATCACCTGCAACAGTGTCTCGAGCTGGTATTATCTATGTCAGCGAAACAGACCTGGGATGGAGTCCGGTACTGGAGGCATGGGTTCGTAAGAGAGCCAGTGCCAATCATCAAGCATTTTTGCGTTCGATGATCGAGAAGTGGTTGGGCGCATCGACTCCCGCTGATCCAGGCCATTGTTTCGATTTCTTGCAACACAATACATCCGAGGTGATGAAGGAGGGCCGAGTGGGAAGGATATCCAGTTTCACGCAGCTCTACCAAGGCCTGACCGAGGGAACCGATTGCACCTTCGTCACTAGTAGCAATTATAAGGTATTGGAGAGGATCTTCGTATACTGCCTTTGCTGGAGTGTGGGTGCGTTGCTGGAAGCCGAAGATCGGATGAAATTCGATCTATGGCTGCGAAAGCGTGATGCTGACACCAAGATCATGCCGCGAGTTCAAGCAGGCGAGACGATTTATGAGTACTTTGTCAATGCGACAACAGGCGAGTGGGAACAATGGAAGCCACCCACGTGGACATACCCCGAGGGTAAGAAGCTTGATTTCTCAAACCTCCTCGTCCCTACCATGGACTCCACCAGAGCACAGTACGTCATTAGGACTATTCATCGTCAGAAGGGTGCGGTTCTCGTCGTTGGAGCAGAGGGCACGGCCAAGACGAGTACGCAACTCATGTTTTTAGCCCAACAACAGGATCCTATGCTTGCGAAGCGGATCAATTTCTCGTCGGCCACGACTCCTGGCTTTGCCCAATTTGCAATCGAAGCCGAACTGGATAAAAGGGGCGGTAAGAATTTCGGCCCGCCAAACGGCAAGAAGATGACTATCTTCTTCGATGATATTTCCATGCCCGAGGTTAACAAATGGGGAGACCAGACCACTTTGGAGCTGGTGCGTTTACTCATCGAGTACGGTGGGTTTTACTTCCTCGATAAGGATAAGAGGGGTGACTTCAAGACGTGCGAGGACCTACAATACCTCGCAGCCATGCAGCACCCAGGTGGAGGCAAGAACGATATCCCCAATCGTCTCAAGCGGAACTTCTTCATCTTTAACCTTGTGCTTCCAAGCATTACAAGCATAAACGACATTTATGGGCAGATGTTGGACGGTCACTTTACAAGCAAAGACTTTGATGCGCCGACACTGGATGTCGTTGGAAAACTCACCGACGCCACGATTCGTTTGTGGAAAGTGATGAAAACAAAGATGCTGCCCACTCCTTCCAAGTTTCATTATGTATTTAACATGCGAGATTTGAGTAGGGTATTCCAAGGCATACTTTTCACGCCCAAGGAATCCATCATTACCGGCGGCCTTCGTGCCAAGGAGGGCAAGCTTATTGATTTTTCATCGCAGAATATGATGCTTGGGCTATGGCGGCACGAGTGTGATCGTGTATTCAGCGATAAACTTGCCACAATGAAGGACAAGGAAAGCTATGACGGTTTCATATCCGAGATCGGTAGGGATGTATTTGGATCTGACCTTTTCAATGCCGCATGTGCCACCCCGAAGTACATGGTGAGCTTCCTTCGTGATGATGTTTACGACAGCGAGGGCATCATGGTTCAGGAAGCTCCGAGGGTTTACGAAGACGGTGGGTCATTAGCGATGATCCGCGAACGCGCGTGTATGTTCCTGGACAAATACAATGAACAGTACCCGTCGAAGCGGATGGAGCTTGTATTGTTTGAGGATGCGCTAAAGCACATGCTGAGAATCAGCAGGCTGCTTGAGATGCCACGCGGCAGTGGGCTGCTGGTAGGCGTGGGTGGCAGTGGAAAACAAAGCTTGACTCGTCTAGCGTCTTATATTTCCAAATCGCTGTGCTTCCAGATAACTCTTACGAAGCAGTACAATCGTGCTGCTCTGATGGATGACATTCGTATGCTGTACAAGAATGCCGGCCACAAGCGTCAGAAAACGACGTTCTTATTCACCGAGAGTGAAATCAAAGATGAGGTATTCCTCGAAACGATCAACTCTATTCTCTCAACGGGAGAAGTGCCAGGTCTATTCGCAAAGGACGAAATGATGGCCATGACTTCCGATCTCCGCCAAGACTTTTTACGCGAGCGTCCAGGCAAGGAGGAAACACCGGACAATTTAAAGCAATACTTTACCGATTGCGTTCGTGACAACTTGCACATAGTCCTGTGTATGTCTCCAATGAATACCAAGTTTTCTACCCGAGCTCGTAAGTTCCCTAGTCTAGTCAGTAGTCCCACGATTGATTGGTTCTTGGCTTGGCCTGAAGATGCTCTAGTCAGTGTCAGCAACGGTTTTATCAAGGACTTTGCACTTGACTGTTCCGACGAGGTCAAGAAATCGCTGACAACGCACATGGGATACGTACACAAGATGGTAACCGATGTTTGCGATGAGTACTTTCGCGGCATGAGGCGGCAGGTGTATCAAACACCCAAGAGCTATCTTAGCTTCATTGCGGCCTACAAATCAATCTACCGTGAAAAACTCGCTGCTCTCAAAGAGAAAGAGAGCCGCGTGAAGCTTGGGCTGGATAAGCTCATCCAAGGATCCAAGGATGTTGAGGCGATGAAGGTTGTACTCGCCGCTGAACAGGTGAAGCTTGAGGAGGCTACAATTAGCACCAACAACATGTTGAAGAGTCTCGAGGTCAGTTCGGCCCAAGCAAAGACAGAAGGCGAACAAGTGGCAGGCATCAAGGCGAGATGCGAGGCCGATGCGGCGCGTATTGCATCCGAGAAAGAGAGCTGTACAAACGACTTAGCCAAGGCTCAGCCATTCGTTGACGAAGCTAATGCAGCGATCAACAGCATCAAGCCCGCCCATATTGGAGAGATAAAGAAACTAGCCAACCCGAGCGACATTATCAAACTCGTCTTTGACTGTGTCCTCATTCTTTTCCAGCTTCCACTCAACAGTATCCAGCCGAAGAAAGTCACCATTGCCAAGACGGACATAAATTGGTTCGAACCAAGCTTCAAGCAGGCCCTTCAAATGATGAGCAATCCGAACTTCCTTGGCCAGCTGGTGGAGTTCGGAAATAAAGGGAAGGATTTGATGAATGACGAAACGATCGAGTTCCTGGCTTGTTACGTTGAGGTGGAGCAATTCTCGCCATCAGTGGCCAAGAATGCGAGTATTGCGGCGGAAGGGCTGTGTACGTATGTGCGAGCAATGAAGTTTTATCACGAGGCTAGCAAAATCGTCAAACCAAAGCTGGAAGCCTTGGCTATAGCCGAGGGACAAATGGAGGCTGCGAGTAAAGCACTCTTCGCCGCCGAGGGACGATTGGCTGCGTGCAACGAGAAGCTTTGTGACCTTCAGCGACTATTTGATGAACAAATGAGCAAGAAACGTATCATCGAAGAGGGAGCCATATCCTTGCAGAAGAAGAGTAGCCAAGCGGCAGCCTTGATCAATGGACTCGCAGGCGAACGCATGAGATGGACCGAAGACGCGGCCCACTTCAGTGATCAAAAGGAACGCTTGGTTGGTGATTGCGCTATTGGTTGTGCCTTTATGAGTTACTGCGGTCCATTTGATCAGAGTTTCAGGACATACATCATTAACGAGAAATTTGCAGCCGATTGTGAGGCACGCAACGTTCCAGTCACTCGAAACCTTGACGTTATTACTTTCTTGGCTGATGCGGGGACAATAGGCGATTGGCAAATGGACGGACTACCAACGGATCCACTCTCTACGCAGAATGGCATCCTGGTTACAAGTAGTACAAGATTCCCCTTGTTGATTGATCCCCAGGGTCAAGCACTAAGCTGGATCAAGAACAAGGAACGTGCAAATCTTCCGTCATTTAATGGACAAAATGTTGTCGAGTTGTCAGACCCCAGACTCAAGGATAAATTAGAGTTTTGCATGGGGGAGGGCAAGAGCCTGATTGTTGTGGGAGTCGAGGATGAAATCGACCCCATGCTCGACCCTGTCTTGACCAAGGAAATTGTCAAGAAGGGGTCAAGGATGTACATCAATGTTAGTGATAAGATGATGGACTACGATCCCAGGTTCAAGATGTATTTCATCACGAGATTGCCGAACCCGAATTTCAGCCCCGAGCTCCAAGCGAAGACGACGTTGATCAACTTTACAGTCACACAGAAGGGATTGGAAGAGCAGCTCCTGAGTAGAGTCATTAGCAAAGAGCAAAAAGCGCTCGAGGAGCAGCTGACACAGGTGCTGGAACAAGTGAACGCAAACACAAAGAGTTTGATGTTGCTTGATGCCAGCCTCTTGGAACGCTTGACCAGTAATTCTGGTGACCTCCTCGATGATGAAGAACTTGTGTCGGTCTTGGCCAGTACAAAGGCAAATGCTGCAGAAGTCAACGCCAAGCTAATTGCGGCCGACGAAACAAGGTCTAACATTGCGGAGAAGCGCGAACAATTCCGTCCCGCGGCTACCCGAGGATCAGTCTTATACTTCAGCATCGTTGAAATGAGTTTAGTCAATGTCATGTATCAAACGAGCCTGACGCAGTTCCTTGAACTCTTCATGGGAGGCATCGACAAGGCAGAGAAGGCGACTCTTGCAAGCAAGCGTGTATCGAACATTATCGAGACCATGACTTACATGACATATCGATACATCAACCGCGGTTTGTATGAACAAGACAAGTTGACGTTTGTGCTCCTAGTCGCATTGAAAATCCTCGTGACGGCAGGTCATCTCAAGAGCAGTGATGTCACACTTTTCTTGAGAGGAGGGGCGGCACTTGACATCAATGGCGTGCAAAAGAAGCCCTTTCAATGGATGAGTAATGAAGTATGGCTCAACGTGGTTCAACTATGTGAGAGCAGCAAGTTCTACACCAATCTTGTCGATGACATGGTGGCTAATGAAGGCATGTGGAAGAAGTGGTATGACGAGAATCAGCCGGAAGACGTGCCCATACCGGGCTACAAGCAAAGACTGGCAGACCAAAACGACATCGGCCCTTTCCTCAAGTTACTCCTGGTCAGGTCTCTCCGCGTTGACAGAAGTATTTTAATGTGCAAGGAATTTATTCGCAATACAAAGGAAATGGGGCCCGCATACGTTGACCCTGTGACGGACACTATTGAGAATGTATATGATCAGATGAATCCAGAAGTACCCGTGATCTTCCTCCTGAGTCAAGGTTCTGACCCAACCGATAGCATCATCGAGCTTTGTCGCAAGAAGAAACTACTCGCACCAGCCGTCATCTCTTTGGGTGAAGGACAGGAGCCAGTTGGCTTGAAGGCTATCAACGCAGCTGTCGTTAATGGGACGTGGGTGCTGCTACAGAATTGTGAGCTCGGACTCGGCCTGATGAACGATATGGAGTCAATCATCAACAAGCTGAAAGGCAGCATGGCCCCAGGCTTTCGTTTATTCATCACAGCTTTGCCACATCCAGAGTTTCCTTTGGGTTTGCTGCAGATGTGTTCCAAGGTCACAAACGATCCACCTGCAGGACTTCGAGCAGGTCTTTTACGCAGTTACACTTCAGGCGTAATGGTCGACCAAGAACGCATTGAACGAGTTGAAACGCCTCAGTGGCGACAGTTACTCTTTGCATTGTGCTTCCTTCACAGTGTTGTGCAGGAACGTCGCAAGTTTGGACCGCTTGGTTGGTGCATCCCGTATGGATACAATAACGGTGATCTCCAAAGTTGCATGCTCTTTTTGGAGAAGCACCTATACAATGGTCAAATCAGTTGGATCACCTTTCAATACATGGTAAGCGATGTGCAGTACGGTGGAAAGATTACCGATAGCTTGGATGTGCGTTTGTTCCGAACGTATACGAAGGAGTGGCTAACGGATCGTGTCGAACAAGACGGGTTCGCCTTTGACCAGAACCGGGAATATTCAGTACCGTCATTTCCAGAGCACGCTGACTACCGTAAATTCATCGAACAGTTGCCCGAAAACGAATCGCCGGAGATATTTGGCCTCCATCCCAACGCTGACCTGACTTTTTCCGTCAAGGAAGCAACATCCTTGTTCCGAACTCTTGGCGAGTCACAGCCCAAGGGTGGAGGAGGTGACGGTGGCGTGTCGAGAGAAGACGTGGTATTTGAAAAGTCATCGGAACTACTCAAGCGTTTGCCAGAGGATTATGAGGAAGAGGACTACAAATCAAAGATCAAAAAGCTTGGTGGCATGGCAATTCCTATGAACATCTTCCTCTTCCAAGAAATTCAGCGATTTCAGTGCGTGGTAACTAAAGTTCGCTTCACTCTAACTCAGCTGCAGTTGGCGATTCGTGGAGAAGTTGTGATGACTGCTGAACTTCAAGAAACGTTGAATAGCATGTTCGATGCAAGGGTGCCACATTACTGGGAAAATACTCTCACAGGTGATGAATTCTCGTGGCGTGTGCCTAATCTGGGTCTATGGTTTACGAGTCTATTAAATCGTGATTCTCAGTATAGAATGTGGTTGAACAATGGTCGTCCAAATTCGTTCTGGATTACGGGCTTTTTCAATCCGAATGGCATTTTGACGGCGATGAAGCAAGAAGTCACACGAAATAACAAGTCCAAGAAGTGGGCGTTGAATGATGTCGTATATCACACAACTGTGACAGCAATGGAGCGCCCAGATCAAGTCAAGGCCCCACCTGATGAAGGAATTTACATTCACGGAATATTCCTCGAGGGCGCTGCTTGGAATCGACAGGAAAGTATCTTGACTGAGTCGCAGCCAAAGGTTCTGTTTACTCAGCTGCCTGTCCTTCATGTCACCGTGGAGAAGGGAAAGAAGGATCAACCAAACACTTACGCTTCCCCATTATACAAGTATGGTTGTCGCGGGGACAAATACTTCATACTTTTCGTGGATCTACCTTGCCCTGAAGGAAAGCCTTCTAGCCACTGGGTGTTGAGAGGCGCTACACTCTTGTGCAATACTCCATGAGTCGGCCGACCGACTAGCAACCAACACTCCATGAGAATTAAAATAATACCTTCACAATACAATTGCAAATACTATCATCATCAACCAGATTTCATATGATCAATATCCATGAGGAGTTTTTGCGACCCAATTTGGGTCGCTAGCCAGAAATCGACCCAAATTGGGTCGATTTCAAAAAGACGCTGTTTTAGACCAAAGTAAGGGTATCGGCGGACTCGCACGGCCTAGGCGATCATGGAATGGGTACTGGTTTGGTCGTCAGACGGCGCCGCGGTGGTGAAATCGACTAAAACAGGGTATAAAATTTTGGCGGGCCCACTGTAAATTAAATGAAACACTCATCCAACCTCTCTTTCGTTGCAATCGATGCCTTTAGTACAACTGATGGCTTACCCCCATTGTACTGTCGCATCATTCCGCTCGTCATCTTCGTCGCCGTCTTTCGGTGGTGCGAGTAGTAACATGCGACGGATGATACGTCCATCGTCATCGATAAGAAACAACCACTGCCTTTCGTACAACTTCTTACGAAAACAATCCATCTCCCTCGGCTGGACCGCAAATTACCTGACGTCTCACTTCCTCAATCTTCAGGGATTGGCCGCGACTACTTCCGACAGTGGCAGCGGTGACAATAGCGGAGAGTCGCTGTGCAATCCGCCTCTCGATGGTGACGATGGGTATTCAAGTCACAATTTGGGAGCGTCGTCGTCATCTTTGAAGAGATATGCCTACGTTCAACGGACGCTAATCATCGACGGTCGAGATTCGTTCCCACGATGGGCTGGTGGTGAAATGTCGCACCAACAGGATGCAACCGCGGCGTGGAGTGGGGACATAACAACATTCGATCCCTCCTCCTCACTCGACGCGGCAGTATTAGATGGTGGTGGTATGAAAATGATGGACAATGTCAATACTGACAAAAAGATACAATCGATGATTCACTAACGAGATTTGCCGCGTTGGCGATGGGGAGTTCACGCTTTCATGCTACAGCGCACAAAGATCTACATCATCTTACAATACTGGTTGACATGTCGAATGGGATGACGACGAAGAGGAAGAGGAGGATGAATTTGATGATAACGATGATTACCGTGCAAGGGAGGCAAGACGACGACGTCAGGAATCGATGGAACATAAAGCACGTCAGGCTCGGAAAGATTGTAATATATGCATGGAGGAT
>Ga0247843_1003896_pt1 | contig 23298 bp, 14 predicted proteins | sample LaCruzMarch2017__FD_192420 | JGI IMG/M metagenome (GOLD analysis project Ga0247843, IMG submission 192420) | Freshwater microbial communities from meromictic Lake La Cruz, Castile-La Mancha, Spain - LaCruzMarch2017_8m | ecosystem: Environmental > Aquatic > Freshwater > Lake | place: Spain...
GGCCATCTTGTCCACATGCCGGGACAGGTGAGGAAACAGGTCGCTGGCCCAGGTGCCGCTCTGGCCGTGCTGGGCCCAGGCGAAGGGGGACTTCATCAAGGGCCCCACCGAGTCGGTGAAGAATCCGGTCTTTTTGTCGAAACCCGGCAACTCCTGACCGTGGCGGCGGATCAACTCCGGCTTGTAGTCCCAGGTGTCCACTTGGCTTGGGCCCCCGTTCATGAAGAGCCAGATCACCGATTTGGCCCGGGTCTTGAGTTGCGGGGGCCGAGGGGCCAGAGGGTCGCCCGAAGGGGCGGCCATCGCCCGGGGCATCAGCAGTCGTTGGTCATCGAGCAATCCGGCCAAGGCCAGCATGCCGGCACCGTGACCGGCACGGCGGAACAGGTCGCGACGCGAAAGGAGGCCGTTCAGAGCAGTAGGGGGATTCATGGCGCGGTGGGGTTCTTGGGTCGGATGCCGGGAATGGGGACAGGGAAGACAGGGTTTTCAGCGACTTGATCTCGCAGGATTGCCTCGGCTTTGGCGATGAGTTCCGGGTGTTGACCTGCGAGGTCGTTCTGTTCGTTGGGATCGCTCTTCAGGTCGTAGAGTTCCCAGGCGCCAGGTTGGGGCGTCTTGAGCCGCTGCCGGACCGCCTTGAAGTCGTTCATGCGCACGGCAACTTGGCCTCCGTATTCCGGGAAGACCCACACCATCGGGCGGTGCTGGCCTGGGTTTTTTCGGCCCATGAGCTGCGGCCAGAGGCTTTGCCCGTCCAGACCACGGGGAGTCTTCAGGCGGGCTGCGTCACACAGCGTGGGAAACCAGTCGGCGAAGTAGCTCGGCCGATCGTTCACCGAACCGGCCGGAATTCGCCCGGGAAGTCGGACAATCAGGGGGACTCGGAGGCCGCCCTCATACACCGAGCCCTTGTAGCCCCGCAGGCCCGCCGTGCTGTTGAAGAAGCCCGAATCCACGCCTCCGGTGCCAAAGCGGGGGTTCTTGCCGGCCGGATGGGTGGTCCCGTTGTCGCTCGTGAAGACCACCAGTGTGCAGTCGGTCAGCCCGGCGGAATCCAAGGCCTGCATCACCCGGCCGACGTGGTCATCCAGGTCCGAAATCATGGCCGCGTAGGCGGCTCGAGGGCGGGGATGGGGCAGGTAGCCGTTTTGACCGCGGTAGGGCTCATCATCCCAGGAGGTCGGGAAGCGATCGACCGACGCCTTCGGGGGATGCATTGCCACATGGGGCTCGATGAAGGCCAGGTAGAGGAAAAACCGGTCCCTCCGATGCTCGGCGATGAATTGCTCCGCCTCGGCGACCATCCGGGTCGGGGCATAATGTTCGGCCGTCTGCGCCTCCAGTCGCACCTCGCCCGAGGGTTGCGGGCGGTGGCCGGGGACTGGGCGATCATTGAAGGGAACCCGCTCGGCATTTCGCCACAGGTGGGTCGGGTAATAGCTGTGGGCCAGTGCCTGGCAGTTGTAGCCGAAGAAGAGGTCGAATCCCTGGGTGTTCGGATCACCGGTGCTGCCCACCGGGCCCAGACCCCACTTGCCGATGGCCCCCGTGGCATAACCCGCCTTCCGGAAGACTTGGGCGACTGTCAGTGCCCGAGCACTGAGCGGATATTGCCCCTCTGTGAACTGGGGAAAGGTCTTCTGGGCCTGGATGTTGCCGCGGATCTCTGCATGGCCCATGTGGCGACCGGTCAGCAGCACGCAACGCGATGGCGCACAGACGGGAGCTCCACTGTAGTGGCGGGTGAAGCGCATGCCCTGCGAGGCCAACCGGTCGAGGTGGGGTGTTGGAATCTTCTGTTGGCCATAGCAACCCAACTCACCCCAGCCGAGGTCGTCTGCGAGGATAAAGACCACGTTGAGGGCCCGCTGGTCGGAGTTGATCCCGGCCGGTTCTGCCCATGCGGTTCGGACGAGAAGCAGCAGCAGAATCGACAGGCTGGCGAGCCATCTTTGGCCCTGCGGGAAGAGCGCTCCGGGTGAATGAGGATCAGTCCACATAGATCACCTCATTGAGACTGAGAAGGGTGTGGAGCAAGTCGATCGTGGCCAGCAACTCGGGCTGGGGGGCTCCGGAACTCCGATACCGCGCGCTCTGTCGGGATAGGAAGTCGAGGGAAGCCCGGGATTCCGCGGCGCTGGGAGGCCGCTGCACGGCTCGCTGGTAGGCGCTAGTGACCCATGGCGCCGGCTCAAGGGTTTTGCCTTGGGTCGATTGTTTGGCCCAATGAGTGGCCCACTCCCGGACTTTGGGGTTGTTCATGAGCCACAGCGCCTGGGGTGCGACGGTGGTTGCGGGTCGGGTGCCTTGGCTGACCAGAGGCTCCGGGGCATCGAAGATTTGCATGGCCGGGATCAATTGGCTCCGCTTGACCGTGAAGTAAATGCTCCGGCGGCGGCTGGACTCCTCGAGGGTGCCGGGACCAAACGGGGTCGAATCGAGCGCACCGGTGATGCTGAGCAGGGTGTCTCGAATGGCCTCGGCCTCCAGGCGGGCGGGAACGTGTCGGGAGAGCAGCGTGTTGTTCGGATCGCATTGAGTCTTTGCTTCGGAGGGTGCCGAGGATTGGCGATAAGTGCGGCTGGTCATCATCAGCCGATGCAGCGGCTTGAGTCGCCAGCCGCCGCGGATGAGTTCGCCGGCCAGCCAATCGAGCAGTTCCGGGTGCGAGGGTTTGGTACCTTGGATTCCGAAATCATTGGGCGTGGCAACAAGCCCCTGACCGAAGTGGTGTTGCCACAGCCGATTGACCATCACCCGGGCCAGCAGGTGGCCAGCGCCGTCCTGGCTGTCGGTCATCCAGAGGGCCAGCGAGCGGCGGCGGCCCGAAAACGGAGATCCGGCCGGTGGCTGCCAGCGCCACTGGGATTCGGAGTCGGGTGCCTTCATGAGCACTTGCAGGAAGCTCTGGCTGGCGATCCCGCGTTTCTGGTCGGCGCTGCCTCGGTGCAAGAAATGGGTCTCCGGCAAGAAGTCTCCGCCCTGAGTGTGCATGCGAACGGCCGGATAGCCCTCGCCGCACATGAGGACCTGCGTCAGTTGGGGCTTGGGGCGGTCTTTCTCGTGGGCTTCGAGCCTTTGGTGGGCTTGGCGCCAGCCCTCGTCCGAAGTCTTCCACCAGCCCATCAGCGCGCTCCGGTCGGTGGCCGAGACCGAGGCGGGGCCGTTTCCGGGAGTCTGGAGTCGCTTCAGCAGGCTGGCGATCCCAGCCGGAACGCCCTCCGAGTCGAATGGGGCCGCGGCCATCGAACTCACCGAAATGCGTGGCCGCCCGATGTGGTGGCGGCTGTTGACCTTGAACTCCAATTCGACGGTCAAGCGGACGCCTCCAGGCATGCGGATCGGAGACTCGAAATCCACAATGGCGGCCTGTCGGGTTCCGAACTTGGGGTCCACGGCCCATCCGGTGTGCGGGTCGTTGTCCAGCGACCCGGCGATGGACAGGTTGCCGGAGTTTTGTTCGAAGGTGGCTCGCGGTCGCACCAGACGGATTTCCTGCCGCTCACCTCCCGAAATGGGTTGGGCAAAAACCCGGATGCGGCTCAGCCCCAGGTTTCCATTGTCGGCCCGACCGGGTCCGCCATGTGGCAGGCTTGGATCGGGCAGCGCCTCCAATCGCAGCGATCGCAGCATCGAGCTCGGGCTTTGCCCGGTGACGGTATAGGTGTCGTGGTCGGCGTTCTTGCCCTCGGCCAAGACGGATCCGTCGGCCATCGGCTTGAAGTGGGCGCCGCTCTGGGACTTCCAGTCCTGGGCCTCCAGCAATTCCCAATCGGCCGGGGCCTTCGGTGCGGTCCCGGATCCCAGCCACGTCTCGAAGCGTCCCGGGAGCACCGTCTGCTCATACCGGGTGAGTTCGGCCTGATATCGGGCATGCTCGGCCTCGAATGCGGCCTGGCGTCGTTGGGTTTGCTCCGGATTCAGGTCGAGTTGCCGCTGGCTTCGGACGGTCGTGGTGAAGGTGGACAGCAGTCGGTAGTAATCCCGAGTGGGAATGGGGTCGAACTTGTGATCATGGCACCGGGCACACCCCACGGTCAGACCGAGCATGGCTGAAGTCGTGGTGGACAGCATGTCGTCCATCGCGTCGTAGCGGGTCCGCTCCACCTCGTTGGCTGTGATTTGCGTGGGGAACACTCCGGCTCCGAGAAACCCTGTGGCCATCAATGCCAGCGGGTTGGCCGGCTCGAACTCGTCACCGGCCAGCTGCCACTGCACGAATTGGTCGTAGGGCATGTCGGCATTCAGAGCCTTGATGACAAAGTCCCGGAAGTGATGGGCTCCGGGACGGTCGTAGTCGTGTTCGAATCCGGAGCTTTCGGCGAATCGGGCCACATCCAACCAATGCCGCGCCCAGCGTTCGCCGTGCTGAGGTTGAGCCAGCAGAAGGTCAATCGCCCGTTCCCAGGCTCCCGGGGTGGAATCTTGTTCAAAGGCCACCAGAGCCTCCGGGGTCGGGGGCAGGCCAAGCAGGTCGAAGGAAGCCCGGCGGAGCAGGGTGCGGCGATCGGCCTCGGGATTGAGCGACAGATTCTTTTCGTTCAGGCGGGCCTGGATGAAGGCATCGATCGGGTGGGAACCTGCCGACGGGATTTCCGGGGGCGTGACCTGGGCCAGCGTTTGGTAGGGCCATCCGGTGAAGGGTTTGAGCGTCTTTGAATCGGACCCAGACTGGGTTCCGCTGGAGCGTCCGGCAATGAGCGGGCCGTCATAGGGGGCTCCGTTGTGGATCCACTCGGAGAGGGCTTGGACCGAGGCCTCGGGCAAAGGCTCTCCTTTGGAGGGCATGTGGGGCTTCTCGGTGCGGGTGACCAAGCGGACCAGCTTGCTGCCCGGTCCATCAAACAGGCGAATGGCCGCGCCCTCGGCTCCGCCCTTCAAAAGATCTTCGCGGGTGGCCAAACTGAAGTCGCTTTGGACCTTTTCGCCGCCGTGGCATTTCAGGCAGTGGGTGATCAGGAGCGGTCGGATTTCCTTTCGGAACAGCTCCAGGCCCCGGGTGAAGCGCTCTGCGTGGTCGGCTGGAAGGGGAACGGCAAGTTCAGCGGCCGCCAATCGAAAGCTCACGATCAGAAGTCCGAGTGTTGCGGCAAATGGGCCGAAATACCGCACCAGGTGGGGAGGGACAGTCATGGCATCGGGAGGATCGATAAGTTTTGTTTTGTCGGAGCCTGGGATGCAACTCCGGGATGAATGGATCGAAGGTCAATCTTTGGCATCCACTTCCGGCGGGGGTTTCTGATAGTCTCTCTCTCGTGATCGCTGACTATCTTGACCAGTGCCGCAGTCTTCTGGACACGGCCGTCGCCCAAGAGGAGACCATCGCGGAGGCTGCGAGCCTCTTTGCCGAGACTATCTTGGCCGGCCGAATGGTGCATTGTTTTGGCTCCGGCCATAGCCGCATTCTCGTTGAGGAAATGTGGCCCCGGTACGGTTCGTTTCCAGGGTTCAACCCCATTGTGGAGCTTTCCCTGAGCTTCCACAACCTCGTGGTGGGTGCCAATGGACAGCGGCAGGCGATGTTCCTGGAGAATGTCCACGGACTGGCCGCCCGCATCCTCCGCAACTACGACCTTTCCCCCAAGGATACCGCTCTGGTGGCCTCTTCTTCGGGATGCAATCTGGTGCCCATTGAAATGGCCGAGGAGTTCAAACGCCGGGGCGTGAAGGTGGTGGCCATCATCTCCAAAGCCCACAGCGAGGCCAGTCGCAGTCAGCGTCGTGATGGACGCAAGCTGCAGGACTTCGCCGACGTTGTTCTCGACACCGGAGCTCCGGTGGGCGACGCCATGATCGAGGTTCCTGGCCTCGAAACCCCCGTGGGCCCGGGCTCCACCATTGGTGGGTGCATGCTCATCAATGCCATCAAGGTCGAGGTCGCCGCGCTGCTCACCGAGGCCGGAAAGCCGCCGACAGTGCTCACGGCGCCCGCGCTGGTGGGCAATGAGAAGGCTTCCCAATTGTTCGAATCGGCCTACGACGAGCATGCCCGCCGCTTGGCCAAGTTGTATGCCCACATCGGTGAGGCTCAGACCGAGGCCCCGGCCGCCCGGCCGCGCCGCGAAGCCCGCCCGGAGCGCACCGAAGATCGTCCGCGTGAAGAGCGGAGTCCGGAACGGGGTCCGGAACGCGCTCGCGATGACCGTGGAGAGCGCTCTGGAGGCCGTGAAGGCGGACGGGGTCGCGGGGGTGATCGCGATACACGCGGTGGAGCCCGTGAGAGCGCCGCGCCGCGTGAGAGCGTGGCGCCTCGCGAGGTTCGGGAAGTTCGTGAGGTTCGTGAGGTTCGGGAACCGCGTGAGGTCCGCGAAGTTCGTGAAGTTCGCGAGGTGCGTGAGGTTCGGGAACCGCGCGAGGTGCGTGAGCCGCGTGAAGAATTCCGGGGGCGTGCCGCCGAACGCGGTGCCAGTGAGCGGGGTGAACGTCCCGACCGTGGTGGCGAACGCAGCGAGGGTGGCCGTGCGCCTCGTCGCATGGAGGAGCCTTCGGAGCCTCCTCAACGAGCCCCGCAGCCCCAGGCGGAGTCCGCTCCCGAGTCTTTCGGAGGGACCGCTTCTGTCGAGACGCCCAAGCCGGCCAATTGGGACCGCATGGACGACATTGAACGTCGTCTCTGGTTGCGCGAGAACGGTCAGGCTCCGGCTCCTGCACCCCGTCCGGAGGGTGGCGAGCGCCGCGGACGTGAGGATCGTGGGCGCGACACTGGCAATCGCCGGGGTGGTCGTGGTCGCAGGAACTAAAACCGTTCAACCATGGCGGTCCTCCTGGTCGAGTGCCCCGATCAACGGGGCTTGGTACACGCCATTAGTGGCGTGCTGCTCCGCCATGGTTGCAATCTGGTCGGCAATCAGGAGTTCGTAGATGCCGCGTCGGGGCGCTTCTACATGCGCACCGAGTTTGACGGCCCTCAGGGCTCAGCCACCGGGCAACAGCTCGTGGCGGAGACCCTGGCCAGTCTGCCGACCGGAGCGCAGGTCCGCTTGGCGCAGCCTGGGCCCAAACGGATCGTGGTGTTGGCCTCCCGCGAACACCATTGCCTCGGAGATCTGCTGATCCGCCATCAGTTCGGGGGCATCAACGCCCGGATCGAGGCCGTGATCAGCAATCATGCCCTGATGGGCGACCTGGTCCGCAAGTTTGAGGTGCCTTTCCATCACGTTCCCGCCGAAGGGTTGGACCGGATGGCCCATGAGGCTGCCGTGCGGCGTATCCTGGATGGAATCCAGCCGGAGTTCCTCGTCTTGGCCAAATACATGCGGGTGTTGTCGCACGATTTTGTGGGCCAATACCCGTCGCGGATCATCAATATCCACCATTCCTTCCTTCCGGCCTTTGTGGGGGCCAAGCCCTACCATCAGGCCTTCCAGCGTGGGGTGAAGGTCATTGGGGCCACAGCCCATCTGGTGACCGATGACTTGGATGCCGGTCCAATTTTAGTCCAGCAAGTGATCCCTGTGGACCATACGCATGCCGCCGATGATCTCGTCCGGGCTGGACGCGACGTGGAGCAATTCGCCTTGGCGCAGGCGCTCCGGTTGGTCTTCGAAGACCGCGTGTTCTTGGCAGGCAACCGGACTGTCATCTTCGACTGAGCCGCATCCGTTGTCCGAGTCTTCTGTTGCCGGAGTCCCTATCCACCCCATGAATCAGAACCCACTGCGAACCTCGGTCATCGGCAGTTATCCGTTTCCTGCCTGGTTGGAGCATGCCTCGCAACATCTGGACCGTTTTGGTGCGGAGGACCGGCTTGAACTGCAATCCGATGCGGTGACCTGTGCGGTGAAGGATCAGTTGGCCGCCGGCTTGGATGTCATCACCGATGGCGAACAAACCCGCTTGGACTTCAATCTCAGCTTCTACGGCTACCTCCAGGGAATTGATCTCGAGTCCGCCTCACCCCGTCGTTGGGGTCCGCCTGCTCATGACCAGCGGGGACGCCACGCAGTCGTGGCTCCATTGCTGGCCCCCCGCGGACTCGGAGCGGTCGAGGAATACCGTCGATTGGAGACCGTCGCCCGCGAACTGGGAGCGGCCGGCCGGGTGGCGCTCAAGGCGTCGATCCCGGGTCCCTACACCCTGTCAGGCCGCCTCTTGCCCAACGCCGATCTGGGCTACCCGGACCGCTGGTCCCTGACCGAAGCGCTCCTGCCTCTGGTGCGTCAAGAATTGGAAGCGTTGGTGGCGGCGGGATGCCGCGAGATCAGCGTCGATGAGCCCTCGATGAGTTGCTATGGCTACCGGGAAGACGTCCGCCGGTTTGTGGACATCTTCAACCGGACGGTGGAAACGGTCACCGGCAAGACCCGGGTTTGCATGCACCTCTGCTTCGGCAACTACAAAGCTCGGGCCATCGGTCCGCGGCAGATTGCTCCGTTGTTTCCGGCCTTCCTGGACATGCACTGCGATGAGATGCACGTGGAGATGGCCAGTCGGGAGTTTTCGGAATTGGAGTTGATCGCGCAGGTGGCTCGGCATCGCGATGTGGCCGTGGGTATCGTGGACGTGAAGAGCTACTACATCGAGACGCCGGAGGACATCGCCGCCCGCGTGCGTCGGTGCCTGGAACATGTCCCGGCGGACCGGTTGGTTTTGGCTCCGGATTGCGGACTCAGTCAAACGGCTCGCTGGGCGGCGCGACGCAAGCTGCAGGCGCTGTGTGCCGGTGCGGCTCTGGTGCGACGAACTCTTTGAAAAACATGGGCTTCGCTGCACGTCATCCGAAGGGACTTGAGGAGCTGCGATGATCCGCCCCATACAGCAGGACGACGTGTTTCTGGCCGATGTGGATCGGGCCCAGGGCTCGGCGGCACCGGATTCGCTGCACGTGTGGTGGTTGGGTCAAAGCGGATTTCTGCTGCAGTGGCAAGGGCATCGCCTGCTGCTCGATCCGTACCTTTCCGACTCCCTGACCCGCAAATACGCCGCCACCGACAAGCCTCATGTGCGCATGACCGAACGGGTGGTGGATCCTTCCCGCCTATCAGGCATCACCGTCGTCACGGCTAGCCATGCTCACACCGACCACCTCGATCCGGAAACCCTTGTCCCGTTGGTCCGCTCCAACCCGGGCCTGTGCCTAGTATTTCCCGAGGCCATTCGCAGTTTGGCCGCTGCCCGATCTGGCCTGCCTCCCGAGTCGATGATCGGCCTGGACGCCCCGTCGCCCGGCCGGACTGTGGGACCCGGATCGATTTCGGAAGCAACCGTCGGCCCCTTTCGGATTCAGGCAGTGCCTGCGGCCCATGAGGCGTTGGATTGCGACCCGCAGGGCCGCTTGTCTTGCCTAGGTTTCGTCATTCGGATGGGTTCCTGGACCCTCTATCATTCGGGCGACACGATCCTGTTCCCGGGATTGACAGACTACTTGCGGGAAGCCCGGATCGATTTGGCCTTTCTGCCCATCAACGGTCGATCTGCTGAACGCCGGGTCGCGGGCAACCTTTGGGGCCACGAGGCCGCCACGCTGGCCCATCAAGCGGGCATGGGCTCTGTTGTCCCGTGCCATTATGAACTATTTGAGTTCAATACGGCTTCGCCAGCGGAGTTTGAAGCCCGATGCCAGGCCCTTCAGCAGCCCTATCATCGGCTGCAGGCGGGTGGGCGACTGACGCTGGAACCGCGTTCATGTCCTTGACTCTCCGAAGACCCCTCCTAGCTTGCCGCCGACATGGAGTTACCCCTCCCGCCTCAAGAAGGTTCATCTGAAGATCAGGAACGGTTGGCCGCGCTGAAGGTGTTCCGATCCGCGGGGAAGGGGAGTTGGGCATCGGTGTCCGACGCCGAGTGGAACGATTGGAAATGGCAGCTCAAGAATCGCGTCACCCGCATTGAACAGCTGGAGCGTCTATTGCCGAGCATGACCCGTGAGGAGCGAGCCGGAGTGCTGTTGGCCGGTGAGTCCAAGCTGGCGTTGGCCATCACTCCGTCGTTTTTCAACCTCATCGACGCTTCGGACGAGTTTTGTCCGATCCGCCGTCAGGTCATCCCCCGAGTGGAAGAAACCACCACCGCTCCATGGGAAACCTTGGACCCGGTGGGCGAAGACGATCATTCGCCGGTGCCGGGTTTGGTGCACCGGTATCCCGACCGGGTGCTTTTTCTGGTGACCGATCGGTGCGCGGCCTACTGCCGTTACTGCACCCGTTCCCGATTGGTGAGCAACGCCAGTGGCTATGATTTTCATCCCGAGTTCGATCGCCAAATCGCCTACATCGCCGAGCATACCGAGATTCGGGACGTGCTGCTCAGTGGTGGCGATCCGTTGCTCTTCAATGACGAAAAACTGGAGTACTTGCTGGGGCGGTTGAGGGCCATTCCTCATGTTGAGTTCCTGCGGATTGGCAGTCGGGTCCCGATTTTTCTACCCCAGCGGATCACCCCGGAGCTGTGTGCCATGCTGCGGCAGTTTCACCCGCTCTTTGTCAGCATTCACACCAATCACCCTCGGGAACTAACAACCGAAGTCCGCGAGGCGTTGGGTCGAATGGCCGATGCGGGCATTCCCTTGGGCAACCAGTCGGTTCTGCTCCGTCATGTGAACGATGAACCGGTGGTCATGAAGGCGCTCGTCCAGAAGCTCCTGCTGTGCCGGGTCCGTCCGTATTACATCTACCAGTGCGACCTCATCGCGGGCAGTGCCCACTTGCGGTCCACGGTGTCACGGGGCTTGGAAATCATGGACTCCTTGAGGGGGCACACGACGGGGTATGCCGTGCCGCAATACGTCATCGATGCACCGGGCGGCGGCGGCAAAATTCCGGTCAATCCCGGCTACATTTTGCGCAAATCCGCCACCAAGGTGATCCTTCGAAATTTCGAAGGGAAGGTCTTCGAATACCCGGAGGTGCCGGAGGTCGCCGCCATGGCACCGCTCAGCGATTCTTCAATGGCCCTTGGCAAGGACTGATCCGGTGTCCGAGCCTCCTTTGTCCGAGGCTTCAGAAAGAACCTGCCCGCATTTTGGACAATGCCGGTAGTCGGAGGGGCTGACACGACTGCAGGCGGGGCAGGTGAGTTGGGACGATTTGTTTCTCCGGTGGATCCACAGATTGCGGAGATACGGGATCCAGGAGAAGGCTTGTCCCGCGATGAACACGCTGTCCCGTCGCTGAATGGCATAGCTGAGCAGAATCAGTGAACCGATGAGGCTCAGCCACCAGAATGCCTGCGGAATGACCACGCGCCGCAGCCGCTCGGTGGCGTACCATTGAACGACAAAGCGGCTGAAAAAAATGGCGTTGCCCACCCATCCCACCACCTTCCAGGCATGCCACTCGATCCCCAGAAAACGTCCCTCGATCCACATCAATCCTAAGCCAGCCAACCACTCCATGAAGGCAGCATGGAAAAGAAAGATGCAGTTGGCGCGGAAATTCTTTTGACGGAGGTGGGTCTTTTCCGTTAGACAGACCGCTCCTCGGTAGGTGAAACCGTTTTCATCCTGAGGTTCAACACCAACGCGGGAGGGCTTCGGTCCGCATGAACCGCAACAAAAATGCCTAGCAAACGCTACAAAAAGGCCCTGTCCCTCGTGGACTCCAACAAGGCCTACCCCCTCAGCGCCGCCGTTGAGGTCCTCGCCAAGTTCCCCAAAGCCAAGTTCAACGAAACCGTTGACCTGGCCTTCCGCCTCGGAGTCGATCCGAAGCAGTCCGACCAGATGGTCCGCGGAACCACCCCGCTGCCCCATGGCGCCGGCAAGACCGTCCGTGTGCTCGTGTTCACCAAGCCCGGTGCTCCGGCCGAGGCCGCCCGCGCCGCCGGTGCCGAGTTTGTCGGCTTCGAGGACATGATCAAGAAGTGCGTTGACGGTTGGACCGACTTCGATGTCGCCATCGCCACCCCCGAAGCCATGACCGAAGTGCGTAAGCTCGGTAAGGTTCTCGGACCTCGCGGCTTGATGCCGAACCCCAAGACCGGAACCGTGACCGATGACACCGGCAAGGCTGTCCGTGAGGTCAAAGCCGGTCGTGTGGAGTTCAAGGTTGACAAGGCTGGCAACATCCACGTTCCGGTGGGCAAGGCCAGCTTCACTCCGCTCCAGATTGCCGAGAACGCCCGTACCGTGGTCGAGGCCGTCTATCGTGCCCGTCCCTCGAGCGTCAAGGGTCTCTACGTCCGCAGCGTTACGCTGTCGTTGACCATGAGTCCTCCGGTATCTGTGGAACTCAAGGAATTCGTCTCCGCCTAAACTCAACTTCCCTTACTGCAACATACCATGCGCGCAGAAAAGAAGCTCATCTCGGCGGAATATGTGGCCCGCCTCAACGCCTCGCCGTTTTTCCTGGTTGTCGACTACAAGGGTCTGACCGTCCAGAAATTCACGGAACTCCGCAAGCGCCTGATCAAGGCCGGTGGTGAGGTTCACGTGGTGAAGAACACCATTTTCAGCATCGCCGCCAAGGAAGCCGGCCTGGCAGACTTGTCTGGCATGCTGTCCGGCCAGTTGGCCGCAGTGACCGGCAACAAGGACATCGCCGCCGTCGCGAAAGTCATCAAGGCCTTCCAGGCCGAGTTCGATAAGCCCAAGCTCCAGTTCGGCGTTCTCGGCAACAAGCCGCTTTCGGCTGACGAAGTGCGCGCCATCGCCGATCTCCCGCCTCTGCAGGAGATTCAAGGCAAGATCCTCGGACTGTTGCAGGCTCCGGCCCAGAAGCTGGCGGCTCTTATCAACACTCCGGGAACCCAAGTCGCCCGCGTCATCGGAGCCTACGCCGAGAAATCGGCCTAGTCGTTCGACTCGGATTTTTCACTCTTTTCGTCTCAGGCACGGTGCTTGGGCGGAATTCAACGAAACAATAGTAAATCGTCGGTCCACAGGCAGTGGACTAATTTGGAGCGGCCGCTCTGGCGACGAGACGAAATACAAGAAATACCATGGCAGACATCAATAATATCGTCGAAGAACTGAGCAAGCTCACCGTTCTCGAAGCCGCCGAACTGGTGAAGGCTCTCGAGACCAAGTGGGGCGTGACCGCCGCCGCTCCTGTGGCCGTTGCCGCCGCCGCCCCTGCTGGCGGTGGAGCCGCTGCCCCGGCCGCTGAAGCCAAGACCACCTTCGATGTGTGGCTCGCTTCGGTTCCTGCCGACAAGAAGATCGGTGTGATCAAGGCCGTCCGTGAGGTCAAGGCCGGTCTCGGTCTGGCTGAGGCGAAGGCCCTGGTCGAAGGCGCTCCCAAGCTGCTGCTCGAAGGAGCCAACAAGGCCGATTCCGATGCCGCCGCCAAGAAGATCGAAGAGGCTGGTGGTAAGGTTGAGCTGAAGTAATTTTGCAAGCCGTGCGTCGGGTGTTACTGTGAAGTCACCCGGCGCGCGGTTCTATTTTTTCACCACTCCGCTTGAGGTCTGAAATCTGTCAAAATCTCGGAGAGTGGCGTCGGTAATGTCCGTTTTCGGTCAACCAAAGGCATAGGTCACCAGTTTTGTACGGCTTGAAATAGTGTTTCAGTAGGACGAGTTCCGGAGAAGTCGAAAGAGCCTTCATCGGATCTCGTCGTATTGTATTTTACGGCGAAAACAGTCTCAAGGCAGGTGTCGCAGAAATCCCCGAGTCACGAGGTCGCAATGGCAACGAAACAATCCGAGCGAATTAATTTCGGCAAGATCAAGGAAGTCATCGCCCCCCCTAACCTGATCGAGATCCAGCTCGACTCGTATCGCGAATTCCTTCAGTCCAACCTGTCCGCGTCCAAGCGCCGGAATCTCGGGTTGCAGGCGGTCTTCACCGAAGTTTTCCCCATCGAAAGCTATGACGGCAAAACCGTTCTGGACTTCCACTCCTACGACATCCAGGAGCCGAAGATCGACTGGTTGGAGTGTCTCCGTGAGGGCTTGACCTTTGGAGCTCCGCTGTACGTCACCTTCCTCTTGAAGGAAGAAAAGGGAACCAAGGAGGAGAAGGTATTCATGGGCGAAATTCCGCTCATGACCCCTCAGGGCACCTTCGTTATCAATGGTGCCGAGCGTGTCATCGTCAGCCAATTGCACCGTTCACCCGGTCTGGCTTTCGAGACCACCCAACATCCGAACGGCAAGACCCTCCACAGCTTCCGGATCATCCCGGACCGCGGATCTTGGTATGAGGCCCAGTTCGACACCAGCGACCTGCTCTACGTTTACTTGGACCGCAAGAAGCGCCGTCGCAAGTTCCTCACGACCACCTTCTTCCGGGCGCTGTTTACCTTGGCCGAGGCCAAATTCGACGCCGATCCCAAGACCTCGCCGGACAAGCTCGGCAGTGACGGCGATATCCTGAAGTTGTTCTACTCGATCAAGGACGTCGCCGTGAAGGACGCCGAGAAGATCGAAGAAATCCAGAACATGGTCCTCGTGGAGGACGCCCTCGACGTCGATCGTGGCATCGTTGTCGCCCGTGCCTTCGAGCCGCTGTCCAAAGCGGTCGTGCGACAGATTGCCGATCTTGGAGTCTCCAAGATTCGCGTCGTCGATACCTCGGTGGACGACGGCATCATCATCAAGTGCCTCAAGAAAGACCCGACCAAGAACGCGGAAGAGGCCCTCAAGGATATCTACCGTCGTCTCCGGCCTGGGGATCCTCCCACCGCGGCCAACGCCAAGGCCCTCATCAAGCGCTTGTTCTTCGATGCCAAGCGCTACGATCTCGGTCGGGTGGGTCGCTACAAGATCAACCAGAAGCTCAACTTCAAGGACAACGGTGAGGATCGCATCCTCCGCGGGCGTGACCTGCTGGAAGCGACCAAGTACCTGCTGCGCCTGAAGAAGGGGCAGGGGAGCGTTGACGATATCGATCATTTGGGAAGCCGTCGTATCCGTACGGTGGGCGAATTGCTGGCCAACCAGTGCCGGGTCGGCTTGGCCCGTACTGAGCGGTTGGTCAAGGAGCGCATGACCTTGTTCGATCAGAGCCTCGACACGATGACGCCTCAGAAGCTCATCAACCCGAAGGCCCTGTCGGCGGTGGTTCGCGACTTCTTCGGTCGGAGCCAGCTCAGTCAGTTCATGGACCAGATCAACCCGTTGGCCGAGTTGACGCACAAGCGTCGTCTGTCTGCTCTCGGGCCTGGGGGTCTCTCCCGTGATCGTGCTGGATTCGAAGTTCGCGACGTTCATCCGTCCCACTATGGCCGTATTTGCCCGATTGAGACGCCGGAAGGTCCGAACATCGGTTTGATCGCCTCGCTGGCGACTTATGCCCGAGTCAATGACTTCGGCTTCATCGAGACTCCGTACCGCAAGGCGGAAAAGGGTCGCGTAACCGGTCAGCTCGACTACCTCACCGGTGATCGTGAAGAAGGCTTCATCATCGCCCAGGCCAATTCGTTGCTGGATGACAAGGGCAATTTCGTGGGTGACCGCGTCACTTGCCGCTGCAAGGGCGACTTCATCGACGTCGAGCCCGAGCGCGTCGACTACATGGACGTTTCCCCGAAGCAGCTCGTTTCGGTGGCTGCCGGTTTGATTCCGTTCTTGGAGCACGACGACGCGAACCGCGCGCTGATGGGCTCCAACATGCAACGCCAGGGCGTTCCGCTGTTGGTCACCGAGGCCCCGTTGGTGGCCACGGGTCTTGAGGGCCGCGTGGCTCAAGACTCCCGTGCGGTGATCGTCTCCGAAGATGCCGGCAAGGTTGCCAGTGTCACCGGCAGCCAGATCATCGTCACCAAGGATGGCAAGATCCCGGAGGGCAAGAAGAAGCTCAAGCACGCTCCGGAAGACGGCGTCTGGATTTATCCGGTACGCAAGTTCATGCGTTCCAACGCGGCCACCTGCATCAACCAGAAGATCCTGGTCGGCAAGGGTGACTCTGTGAAAAAGGGCCAGGTCTTGGCCGACGGTCCGTGCACCCAGGGTGGCGAAATCGCCCTCGGTCGCAACGTGCTCGTCGCGTTCATGCCTTGGAACGGCTACAACTTCGAGGACGCCATCCTGATCTCTGAGAAGATTGTCAAGGATGACATCTTCACCTCCATCCACATCGATGAGTTCGAAGTGGTGGCTCGCGATACCAAGCTGGGGCCCGAGGAAATCACCCGGGATATCCCCAACCTGGGCGAAGAAGCCCTCAAAAACCTGGGTCTCGACGGCGTTATCCGCGTCGGTGCCGAGGTCAAGCCGGGCGACATCCTGGTCGGTAAGATCACGCCCAAGAGCGAGACAGAGCTGGCTCCTGAAGAGCGCCTCTTGCGCGCCATCTTCGGTGAGAAGGCTGCTGACGTGAAGGACACCTCCCTCAAGGTTCCATCTGGTACCTACGGCATCGTCATGGATGTCAAGGTGTCGTCCAAGAAAGACAGCGACAAGGTGGTCGGCGTCAAGAAAGACGGTAAGGACGCCCCGCGCAAGGTGGCCAAGGAGATCGAGGACGGCTTCAAGCAGAAGCGTTCCGAGCTGCTGGACCAGCTGACCGAGGCCCTCTCCAACATCCTCCTCGGCGAGAAGATCCCGCTCGACGTGCTCAACAGCGAGACCGGCGAAATCATCATCCCGGCCAATCGCAAGATCACCAAGACGCTCCTCAAGAAGCTGGCCGACGTCTACGACCGTATCGAGATTGATCCGTCGCCGATTCGCAACAAGATCAGCGAGATCATCAGCCAGTTCAAAAAGCGCTTCGACGAGTTGCAAAGCCAGCACGACGAAGAAATGGATCGCATGGAAGCCGGTGAGGAACTCGATTCCGGCATCGTCAAGCAGGTCAAGGTCTACGTCGCCTCGAAGCGCAAGCTCTCGGTCGGTGACAAGATGGCCGGACGCCACGGCAACAAGGGTGTCGTCGCCAAGATCGTGCCTGAGGAAGACATGCCGTTCCTGGAAGACGGAACCCCGGTCGAGATCGTGCTGAACCCGCTGGGCGTGCCTTCGCGCATGAACGTCGGACAGTTGCTCGAGACCCACTTGGGTTGGGCGTGCAAGCTCTTGGGCATCAAGATCGCCACCCCGGTCTTCGACGGCATCAAGGAAAAGGAAATCCGCGGTTACCTCAAGGAGGCCAAGTTGCCCGAACACGGCAAGGTGCACCTCTACGACGGTCGCTCCGGCGAACGCTTCGATCAGGAGATCGTCGTGGGCTACATCTACATGCTTAAACTCGGACACTTGGTGGCCGACAAGATCCATGCCCGTGCCGTCGGTCCCTACTCCCTCGTCACTCAGCAACCGCTGGGCGGCAAGGCGCAGTACGGTGGTCAACGTTTCGGCGAGATGGAAGTCTGGGCGATGGAAGCTTATGGCGCGGCCTTCATGTTGCAGGAACTCCTGACCGTGAAATCCGACGACGTTCAGGGCCGTACCCGCATCTACGAGAGCATCGTCAAGGGCGACAACTCGCTCGAGGCCGGTGTTCCTGAATCCTTCAACGTCTTGGTCAAGGAGATGCAGTCTCTCGGCCTCGACGTCAAAGTGGGCTACTCCAACCCCTCTGACGCTCCTCAAACCGCCTCGAATGCTTTGGCGGCCTTTGTCTAATCCCCTCGATTATTTGCTGAACGCACACGAACTATGTTGAGCTCCAAGGACACTGCCCGCGAGTTGCTGGGCCTGGACAAGGTTAACCTGGTGGACCACGTCGCGATCCAGGTCGCCTCGCCGGAGACCATACGCTCCTGGTCGAAGGGTGAGGTCAAGAACCCCGAGACCATCAACTACCGCACGTTCAAGCCCGAAAAGGGCGGTCTCTTCTGCGAGCGCATTTTCGGTCCCGTCAAGGACTGGGAATGCTCCTGCGGCAAGTACAAACGGATCAAGCACCGCGGTGTGGTGTGCGATCGGTGCGGCGTCGAGGTGACATTGGCTCGCGTTCGTCGCGAGCGGATGGGCCACATCGAGTTGTCCGTGCCGGTCTCCCACATCTGGTTCTTCAAGTGCATGCCGTCCCGCATCGGCTTGATGCTGGACATGACGGCGCGTCACTTGGAGCGGGTGATCTATTACGAAGACTACCTGGTCATCGACCCGGGCAGCACCCCGTTGAAGGTTCACCAGTTGCTCTCCGAGCACGAGTACCGCGAGGCCCGCACCACCTACGGCAATGATGCATTCATTGCCAAGATGGGAGCCGAGGCCGTTCATGGTGCTTTGGCCAATCTCCAATTGGACAAGACCGTGGATGAACTCCAGGTCGCCATGACGGAGACCAAGTCCAAGCAGAATCGAAAGAAGATCTCCAAGCGGATCAAGCTGTTCCAGGGTTTCTCCAAATCCGTGATGCGTCCGGAATGGATGATCCTGACGGTGCTCCCGGTGATTCCTCCGGACCTTCGTCCGCTGGTGCCTCTCGAGGGCGGACGTTTCGCGACTTCCGACCTCAACGATCTCTATCGCCGGGTCATCAACCGGAACAACCGTCTCAAGAACCTCCTCCAGCTCAAGACTCCCGAAGTCATTATTCGGAACGAGAAGCGCATGTTGCAGGAGGCGGTTGATGCCTTGTTTGACAACGGTCGCCACGGTCGTGCTGTGACTGGAGCGGGCAACCGCGCCTTGAAGTCCCTGTCCGACATGCTCAAGGGCAAATCGGGTCGCTTCCGCCAGAACTTGCTGGGCAAGCGCGTCGATTACTCCGGCCGTTCGGTCATCGTCATCGGGCCGGAACTCAAGCTGCATCAGTGCGGTCTTCCCAAGAAAATGGCGTTGGTGCTCTTCGAGCCCTTCATCATTCGCCGCCTCAAGGAACTCGGCTACGTCCACACGGTCCGCTCGGCCAAGAAGATGATCGAGCGCCAGACCAAGGAAGTCTGGGACATCCTCGAAGAGGTTACCCGCGGACATCCGGTGCTCCTCAACCGCGCTCCGACGCTGCACCGTCTCTCGGTGCAGGCCTTCGAGCCGGTCCTCATCGAGGGTGAGGCCATCCGAATCCATCCGTTGGTTTGTACCGCCTACAACGCGGACTTCGACGGTGACCAGATGGCCGTGCACGTGCCGCTTTCAGTCGAGGCCCAGTTGGAAGCTCGCCTCCTCATGATGGCTCCGCTGAACATTTTCAGCCCGTCGAGCGGCAAGCCCATCATGACCCCGACCCAGGACATTCCTCTGGGTTGTTACTACCTCACTGCCGAACCGCGCAAGGCCCGCAAGGAGGGCGAGCGCATCGTTCTCTGCGGATCCAAGCAGGAAGTCATCTTCGCTCAGATGGATGGTGCCTTGAAGACCCACGATCGCGTGCGTCTCAAGAATCCGGACTTCGGCAAGAAGACGGTCTACGGCAATTCGACCGACCGCGTCATCGAAACCACCGTGGGTCGCGTGATCTTTTCGGAGATCTGGCCGCCCGAGCTGGGCTTCGCCAACATCGTCGTCGGCAAGAGCAAGTTGGGTGACCTGATTCTCAACTGCTACAAGACGGTCGGCCACGAGCGCACGGTCACCACCCTCGACAAGCTGAAGGAAATTGGCTTCGAGCAGGCGACCCGTGCGGGTGTCTCCATCGGTATCGACGACATGATCGTTCCGACTGAGAAGCAGAAGGAGATCCGCGAGGCGCTCTCTCAGATCGGCGAGGTCGAGAAGCAGCACAAGAAGGGCGTCATCACCAACCAGGAACGCTACAACAAGGTCGTCGACATCTGGACCCACTGTACCGATCAGATCGGCTCAGTGATGCTCAAGACGCTGGACGCCAACCAAGGCAAGAAGGAGTACAACCCTGTCAGCCTGATGGTGGATTCCGGCGCCCGTGGTAACAAAGCCCAGGTCCGTCAGTTGGCCGGTTTGCGTGGTTTGATGGCCAAGCCGAGCGGTGAGATCATCGAGAAGCCGATTCTTTCGAGCTTCCGCGAGGGTCTGACTGTGTTGGAGTACTTCATCTCGACGCACGGCGCCCGCAAGGGTCTGGCCGACACCGCGCTCAAGACCGCCGACTCCGGTTACATGACCCGGAAGCTGGTCGATGCGGCTCAGGACGTGATCATTCGCGACGAGGATTGCGGCACCAGCGCCGGCATCTCCGTCCAGTCGATCTACGAGGGTGAGGAAGAGGTCGTGAAGATCAGCGAGCGTGTCGTCGGCCGTTATGCCGCCGAAGACGTTTACGATCCCGCCGACTTGAAGAATCGCCTCATCTCCGCCGGCGAGGAGTTCGACGAGGTCAAGGCCCGCTCGATCGACCGCTCCGGTCTGGAGAAGGTGAAGATCCGCTCGGTGTTGACCTGCGAAACCAAGGTGGGCATTTGCGCCAAGTGCTATGGTCGCCATCTGGGCACGGGCAAGTTGGTCAAGAAGGGCGAGGCCGTCGGCATCATCGCCGCCCAGTCCATCGGTGAACCGGGAACGCAGCTCACGATGCGTACCTTCCACGTCGGCGGCGTTGCCACGGGTACCTACAAGCAGCCCCAGATCAAGGCCAAGCAGGATGCGAAGGTTCGATACAACGATCTGCGCGTCGTGCCCCTGGGCGACGGCAACAACATCGTTCTGAACAAGAACGGTACGGTCAGCCTGCTCGCTCCGGACGGTAAAGAACTCGACACGCACTCCATCGTGGTCGGTTCGATCATCTCCATCCCCGATGGCGGCATGGTCAAGAAGGGCGACGTGTTCATCGAATGGGATGCATACAACGTGCCCATCATCTCCGAGAAGGCGGGCGTGGTGAAGTTCCTCGACATCATCGAGGGCGTCACCATGAAGCAGGAGGTCGACGAGACCACCGGCTCCGAAGACATGGTCATCATCGAGCACAAGGAAGACCTCCATCCGACAGTCATTGTCGAGGACACCAAGTCCGGAGAGCCCCTCGCTCAGTACTCCATTCCGGCCGGAGCCCACTTGGTGGTCTCCGAGGGCGATGAGATCGGTGCTGGTTCGCTCTTGGCCAAGACCCCTCGAAAGGCCTCCAAGACCAAGGACATTACCGGCGGTTTGCCGCGTGTTGCCGAGTTGTTCGAAGCCCGTCGCCCGAAGGACGCCGCCGAGATCTCCCGGATCGATGGTGTCGTCGATTTCGGGTCCTCCATCCGCGGCAAGCGCTGCGTGCTGGTGAAGGACATTCACACCAGTGTGGAGGAGGAGCACCTCATCCCGATTGGTAAGCACATCATCGTCTACAAGGGTGACTTCGTGAAGAAGGGCCAGCAGTTGACCGACGGTCCGGTCGTCCCTCACGAGATCCTCGACGTTTGCGGCCCGCACGAGTTGCAGGAGCACCTGGTCAACGAAATCCAGGAGGTTTATCGCCTCCAGGGTGTGACCATCAACGACAAGCACATCGAGATCATCATCCGTCAGATGCTCCGCAAGGTTCGCATCACCGAGCCGGGCGACACGCTCTTCTTGTGGAGTGAGCAAATCGATAAGCTCGTCTTCGAAGAGGAAAACAACCGCGTCGAGAAGATGGGTGGAAAGCCAGCCGAAGCGGCTCCGGTGCTGCTCGGCATCACCAAGGCGTCGCTCGAGACCGAGTCGTTCTTGAGCGCCGCGTCATTCCAAGACACCACCCGCGTCCTCACTGAGGCTGCGACCATGGGCAAGTTTGACTACCTCCGAGGCTTCAAGGAGAACGTCATCATGGGCCACATCATCCCGGCCGGAACAGGCTTCGACCTCCACCGCAACATCAAGGTGAAGGCGCTGGTCGAGGTTCCGGAAGACGAGCCCGCGGTGATGGACATCACCGCCGACGAGGCGCCTTCAGTGGCTTGACCATTCTGGATTGAATCCGACAGGGCACCTGGAAACAGGTGCCCTTTTTTATGGTGCGCCCGGCAGGGCGCAGCGGTCTGTGGGTGCTGGAAGACCAACAACCGCTCGCCCACAAGCTCGAGCCCGGCATTCTGTTGCAACGGGTGGGGAAACCGGTTGCTTCTCTCCGGGCTGAATTCCAGTCTCAGCTTTGGCGATCGGATTGAACCCAAGTCCTGCAGCTTCGGATTCCCCCATGAAGAAGGTGTCCCGCACTTCCCCAAGTCGTGGTGTTGCGCGTCCTCAAAGGCCGCTTCCTGCGATTCCGCGACCTGTCCGCCACTTCAAGCCGAGATTCGGACCCGATCCCGTTCCGCAGCCCCTCCTCGGGCGTTTTGGCCTCCGTGTCTCGGCGCTACAAATTCGTCGTCGCCGCTTGAATCCAGCGCAGCGACGTGCGGGAAAGGGTGCTGCGGCCCCGCTGAGATTCGTCTTCGTCCGCCGTTTGAAAACTATCCGACGAGGCGCATCTCCCCGCTCCGCGGCCCCAGTGTCCACGCCGATTCGGATCCGAAAAGTGGTGTCCCGGATCAGGGATGCCAGGAGGGGTTCCAAGCCGGATCTTTTGCCACCGTTAGCCCCCCAAACAGGAGCATCTGCAATGGGTGGATTGCCCTGGGTCGAACAGGTGATGACCGCTCAGTTGGACCCGGAAAGCATTCCCCAAGGACTGCCCGAGATGCCCCTGATTCTTCTGGAGAGCGACCCAGTGGTTCTGGAATTTCCGATCCAAGAATCGGGACAGGACTCTCCGGCAATTGCTGGGTTTGCATCGGCCGTTTGGCTGACGGGATGCGATCCGCGGACATTGCTGTTGGGTTGGGAAGAACCCAGCGAGCTTTCGGGATCGATGGCTTCTCCAACGGAATGGCGGCTTCGGTCGCTGACCGAGCCTGATTCCATACTCGCCGCAGGAGCCCTGCCTGAGGACCGTCGATTCCTCTTTCTTTTGGATCCGCCGCAGGCTGCGGGCCATATCGCCGATATCGGGGTGAGGTCGCCTGAGGGGCGATGGAAATGTCTGGCATCTTCTGGTCCCGTTTCGCTGCCTCCGTCTTCCGTCGCTGCGGAGTCATCACCGGCCATCGTCCCGCTTCCATCGAGTGCTGGCATTCGGCCTGAGGTGAGCGCGAGCTACTTTCACGAGATTCTGGAACCTCAGCGGCGGTTCGTGCGGCCTGCGGGAAGTTCGGAACTCGGGCTGCCCGCAGTGTCTGGACAACTGGGGCAGGGAGCCACCTGCGGCGGAGCGCCTTCTTCGGATGTGAACGCGGCGATCCCGTTCCCTGGAAATTCATCGTCTGCCTTGGGTGCGCCAGATCTCGACTCCGGTTTGCCTCCGGAGGACTTCTGGTTTCGCGTCAATGCCGAGGTAGTTCTCTTTGGTAGCTCACGACCTGGCTCTCGGGTGACGATTTTTGGGCGCCCGGTCGAGTTGCGTCCGGACGGATCCTTCACCTTCCGCTGCGCACTGCCGGACGGTCGCTTCGAGGTGCCCATTCAGGCGGTGTGTCCGCAGGGGGGCGATGTCCGAAAGGCCAACATCATTTTGGCCCGCCAGACCATGGTCCAGGGCGTGGTGGGTTCGCATCCACCGACCCTGGGACTCCCACTCCCGGACGCCATTCCGTGAGCGAA
>Ga0247843_1003897_pt1 | contig 23295 bp, 21 predicted proteins | sample LaCruzMarch2017__FD_192420 | JGI IMG/M metagenome (GOLD analysis project Ga0247843, IMG submission 192420) | Freshwater microbial communities from meromictic Lake La Cruz, Castile-La Mancha, Spain - LaCruzMarch2017_8m | ecosystem: Environmental > Aquatic > Freshwater > Lake | place: Spain...
CAACCAGCGCGTCGCGCGCGACGAGTTCGCTGCGGACGCGCGCCGCGATCGCTTCGTCTCCCGGTGCATGAAGGATCGCCAGGCGCATTTTTTTCGAACGGGCGCTTGCGCGGCCGGTTCCCAAGTGAAGGGCGAGTGAAGGGCCAGCAAACAAAGGTTTGCGATGCGTAGAGTATCGGGATTGCGTAACGATCCTGCGACGCAGGTCACAGCTCTGTGCTGATCCGGCGTCCGGGCGTGTTTGCTGGACATTCCCTTGATCGACGACGCCGGCGCCGGCATGGTCTCGAGGCGACATCGGACCCAACTTGGTGCAGCAATGCGTAACGCTTTTCGTCACGGTGTCGATGACCTTGCATCTCCTCGAAAGCATCGACGCCCTTCACGCAATCGTCGCCGCGCCGTGACCGCGCCATGAACGAGGCGACTATCAAACGCGGCGGCGTAATTTTCGATCGCGACGGCACGCTCAATCACGACGCCGGCTACACGCACCTGCGGGAAGATCTGAAGTGGATCGACGGCGCCATCGAGGCGGTCCAGCTGGTGAACGAACTAGGCTTGGCGGCGATCGTGGCGACCAACCAGTCGGGGGTCGGCCGGGGCTACTTTGACGAGAAGGCTGTCCACGGGTTCCATGAGGCCATGCAGGCCGATCTCGCCCGGGCCGGCGCCCGGATCGACGCCTTCTATTACTGTCCCTACTTAGCCGACGCTTCGGTCCCCGCCTACCGGATGCCCGACCCGCCAGACCGCAAGCCGAATCCCGGAATGCTCTTGCGCGCCATGAGCGACTTCAATCTGGACCCAGCCCGGACTCTGATGATCGGCGACCACGAACGGGATGTCGAGGCTGCCCGCCGGGCGGGTATCGAGGGCATACTCTACTCTGGCGGGAGCCTGCTTGAAACCCTGCGTAAGGGGCTGGCGTCCCTCGGGTAGCCACTGGCGCGGGGGGGCGAAGGGGGGTATATCTGAGCCATGGCGGCTGGCGCTGGTAGCGACTTCCGCCCTCGCCAAATCGTTCTGAGCGCTCGGCGATCCGGGCGCTCTCTTTGTTTCAGAGGACGCGCGCGCATGTCCACCACAGTCCTTATGCCCAAGGCCACCGCTGTCTGGCTGATCGAAGAGACAGCACTTTCGTTCGACCAGATCGCCGCCTTCTGCGAACTGCATCCGCTGGAAATTTCGGGCATTGCAAACGAAGAAGTCGCCAAGGGCATTCGCGGCGTCGATCCGATCGCGGCCGGCTTCCTTTCGCGGGAAGAAATCGCCCGGGGTGAAGCCGACACGACCTATCGCCTGAAGCCTGCAGAGCAGAAGAAGATCGATCTGCCGGAGCGCAAGCGCAAAGGAGCCCGCTATATCCCTACCATCCGCCGCGGCGATCGCCCCGACGCCATCGCCTGGTTCCTGCGCAACCACCCGGAAGTGTCGGACGCGCAGATCGTGAAGCTCATCGGCACGACAAAAGCGACCATCGAGCAGGTCCGCACCCGATCGCACTGGAACACGACGAACATTAAACCGGTGGATCCAGTCTCGCTGGGCCTGTGCTCTCAGATCGAACTCGACGACGTCGTCCGCAAGGCGGCCGAAGCGAAGTCGAAGGACGACGCCAAGCGCCGCAAGGCTGACGACGGTCCCAGTCTGAAGCCTGCCGCCGAGACGGTCGATCCTGAGACCTATGAACGCCGAGACCAGCAGGACGTTTGAACGCGAACCGCCGGAGCCTGTAGCTCCGGCGCTGCATGCATGTGTGGACAAGGTTCAGGTCGCAGTCAGCCGCTCAAATTGCGGGCGCGGCGTTGGTTTGCGCGGCGTTGGTTTGCGCTGCGTTGGTTTACTCTGCGTTGGTTTACTCTGCGTTGGTTTACGCTGCGTTGGTTTACGCGATGGCGGTGCGCCGAACACGCCGACGACGCTCAAATCAGTGCAGTGAAGTTTGGTTGCAGCGCCCAGAGCATCATCCGACCCAACTCGATCTCTGTGGCGATCGAATGGTCGGATGAGGACGCACTACACGTATGATTCTAGAGTAACTTTATCCGATCTCGCAATTGCGGCTGCAATCGCGAACAATTGGATACTCTAGTGGCGCCTGTCGCGCCTTCGCAGGCCTTCCAGTTCCTCCTTCAACTTCAGCTTCACGCGCTTAAGTTCGGAGATCTGGGTCCAGTCGACTGAGGGGTGCTTTTTCGCGTCTTCGATGCGCGCCTCGAGGTCACGATGCTTGGAGTCGAGTTCGCGGAGCCGCGATTCGATGGCCATATTTCGCCTCCTTGTGATGGCCGGACGATGCAATCATCGATGTGCGCGCTTGTCCGCTCACAACTTGTTGCAATGGCGCCTCACCCAAATGGAATGGTGAAACTTCAAGCACGATAGACGCGCTTTACAGGTCCGCTGACGCGTGTCTTAGCTCGTGTACGACTTCGTGGCGGCCATTGGAGCGCAGCGCCTGATGGGGGCCGACAGCGGCTTTGACGACAGCGAGGAAACCCGCGGCCTCAAGCGGCGGCTCGAAGAGTTGCGCGAAAAGCACCAGGAACTCGACGAGTCCATTCGCGGCCTGCAGGAAAGCGCCGTGGTGGACGCGCTTCAGATCGCACGCCTCAAGAAAGAAAAACTTGCCCTCAAGGACCAGATCGTCTGGATCGAGGATCAGCTCATGCCCGACATCATCGCCTGAGGCACGGAGCGCTGAACGGCCCCAAAGGTTGTCCCGACTTGCCCGCGCCGAGCTTGCGGGTATTGTCCGCGCCTCTTTTTTCCGCCCGCGAGCCCCCGCCTTGACCCAGTATCTGGACTTCGAGAAGCCGATCAAACTCATCGAGGAGCAGATCGACCAGCTCAGCGCCAACGCCGAATCGTCCGGTGCGGCGGCCATGAGCGTCCAGCTCACCAAGCTGAAGCAGAACGCCGAACGCCTGCTCGTCGAGATCTACTCCAAGCTTGACCCATGGCAGAAAACCCAAGTCGCGCGCCACCAGGAGCGACCGCACTTCAAGGACTACGTGGCGGCGCTCGTCACTGATTTCGTCGAACTCTCCGGGGATCGGAAATTCGCGGAGGACGCAGCGATTGTTGGCGGACTGGGCCGCTTCCTAGGCCGACCTTGCGTGATCATGGGGCACGAAAAAGGCCGCACCACCACCGAGCGCCTGAAACACAATTTCGGCATGGCCCGGCCGGAAGGCTACCGCAAAGCCATTCGCCTGATGGATATGGCGGACCGTTTCAACCTGCCGGTCGTGTCCCTCGTCGACACCGCGGGAGCCTATCCCGGCCTTGGCGCTGAAGAACGCGGCGGCGCTGAAGCCATTGCGCGCTCGACGGAGCGCTGCCTGAGTCTCGGGGCGCCCATGGTTTCGGTGATCGTCGGCGAAGGCGGCTCCGGCGGCGCCATCGCGATTGCGGCGGCCAACACCGTGCTGATGCTCGAGCATGCCGTTTATTCAGTCATCAGCCCGGAGTCCGGCGCGTCGATTCTGTTTCGCGACGCGGCCCGCGCCAAGGACGTCGCGCTGGCGATGAAAATCACGGCCCAGAGCTGCCTGGAATTCAACGTTATCGACGGCATCATCAAAGAGCCCGTCGGCGGCGCACACCGCGCCCCCGAGCAGGCGATTGCCGCCGTCGGCGCGGCCGTCGCGAAGGCTATCGACGCCCTTGACGGCATGGACGGCGATGCGCTGCGTCGCCAGCGCCGCGCGCGGTTCCTGGCGATTGGTCGCATGGCCGAGACAGGCGCGCCCGCGCGCTGACCCTACGAACTGGCCAATCGGCCCATGGTTTCGCATTGCGGGTGTCACATCCGGCCTCTAGGTTCTGCGTCGCTCTCGAATTTACGGCAAGGATGACCGCCATGCGCGCGACACTCGCAGCCATCGTTTCGGCTTTCGCACTTTTCGCTTGCTCCGCGCCGGAGCCGTCGGAGCAAGCGACCGACGCCCCGCCGCCGCCGGCCGCGGAGCAACCCGCGCCGCCGCCGACCCAAGCACCGCCACCAACCGAAAGTGGAGCGCCGCCGCCGGATCCCTCCACGACCGAACCGCCACGCGCCGAAGCGCCGCCGCAAGCAGAGTCCGCCCCGAGCATGACCACCCGTAGCCTGCGTGTGGTGGCGACGCCCGTCATCGTCGAGATCAACCGTGATCAGGCCCGCAACCCCGCCAATGGCGGTTCGTCAGTCGTGCTCTTCAGCGACGGCCCGGCCAACACGTACCGCAACACGGTGACGTGCCTGAACGTCTGGAACCTGATGGACACCGCCACAACGCAGGAAGTGCGCGTGGGACTGCGCAAGGCCGAGGATGGCACCGTGGAGGCGCTGCGCCCCATGTACTGGCTGAACCGCGCGCCAACGACCACCGCCGAACCCAGCTGCTCGGATCGGCTTGCGCGCTATGACTATACCCGCGCCAAGACCATCAAGGACAAGTACGGCCTGACAGGCGCCGGTCCCTACTTCCTCGTCGCGCGCGCAGATGAGCGGATGGCGGCGCTCATCGATCTGTCGGGTCGCACCGACCGCGAAGTCGCCGACCTCGCTCGCTATTTCCGCGACGGCTTTGCGTTTCAGTCAGACATCTGGGATCCCGCGCGCGCCGATCCAACAAAGAAGCGTGAGGCGCTCACAGCCTTCTTCGGCGGTCGCTTCCGCGAGACGCTGGTGGCGGCGCTGGGCTTCATCTCTGCGCCAACCGCGCGGGCGGGATGTCGGCTTGGCGACCTGAGCGACGCGCCCTGCACCTGAAAGCGCCGCACAATCGGCGCGATTTTAGAGACCATGACTCCCGTTCCAGGGACTGAACCATGTGGGGAATGATGCGCACGATTCTGATTGCTGTCGCCGCCGTGCTCGGCGCCGGCGTGATCGCTCCTTCGCAGGGGCAAACGCCAGCGGCGGTGCTTTCGACCGAGGATCGCGCCCTCTACGCCTCGGTCGCCGGCAGCACCGCTAACGATGCGCCCAACGACGTGGATCAATCCTGGTCGGCCTCCGGTCGCGGCGGCGTCGTGCGTTACGCGGCGCCGGACGCCAGTCGCTGTCGCGACTTCTTCCTGCGTCAGATCAATCCCGAAGTGCGCCCCGCCGTCATCGGCAAGGTGTGCCCGCAGGGCGCGGGCCCCTACGCTGCGACCGACATCCGGCTCGCGGCCGCCGCCGGACCGGGCGACGGGGTCATCGGCGCAGTCAAGGCGCCGCCCCTGCCCGCGACCCCCCGGCCCGCGCCCCCCCGGCCCGCGACCGGAGCTACCCGCGGCATCGTTGCGCCGCCGGCTATCGTTGCGCCGCCGACTCGGGCGTCCGCGCCGCCAGCCCCTCCTGCTGCTTCGCCCGAGCCGGCGCCGTCGGCGCTTACAGATCCGCGCCCCGTCAGCCGGAGCGCAGCACGGTCCTTGGAGGGGATCACAAAGACAGCGCCCCGGGTGAACGTGAAGCCCGTGCTGGTCCAGATCGGGCGTGCATCCGCGCGGTTCAATCAGAACGGCGGCCACGCGGTCGTGCTCTTGCAGGACATCGCCGCAACGCGCACGCGCAATGTCCAGCTCTGCGAATCGCTGCTCCGGCACTTCGACGATGCGCCGCTATCGGATGTGATGGTGGGTTTGCGCCGGGAAGCGGACGGTTCGATATCGGCGCTGCGTCCGATCTACTGGCCGGTGAACGAGCGAGTTCAGGTATCAGGTTCGGCATGTTCGCAACGCCTGTTGCGCTATGACTACGATCGCGCGCGCACGATCCGCGACAAGCTCGGCGTCACGGGCGTCGGCCCCTACCTTGTGGTCACCCGGAGCGATGAACGCCAGGCGGCGATCATCAACCTTTCAGGCATGAGCGCCAGCGAGATCGAAGCGACGGCCAAGTACTTCAGCGAGGGCTTCAGTCAGCGCGGCGAGGTGTGGAACCCACAGCAGTTCACCCCGCAGGAGCGCGAGCGCTCGCTGATTGCGGTGTTCGGTCGCGACTTCCCCCGCGTGGTGCTGGCCGCGATCCGGGTCACCTCGGCGGCGGGCACGACCGCCGGCGCAGCGGCCACGGGCAACAGCTGCCTGGGCGATCTCTCCGACACGCGGCGCTGCTGAGCTTTACGGCGTCGCGGCGGCAAAGCCTGCGACGACGGCCTCGAACATGACCTCCACTTCGAGGCCGATGCTCGTAATGGACGCGATCAACAGGATCGCGATCAGCGAGGCGATCATCGCGTATTCGATGGCCGTGCCGCCGCGTCGGTCGCTGAAAAATCGGATCATCATTGCAGCGCGCCCCGGCTCAGGAGTTCGACGACGAGCGGAGCATCCGCCGGCGGCATATCATAGCGAGCCAATTCGGCGGCGCTCGCCCACGCCAACGCCCCGCCTTCGACCGCACGCGGCTCGCCCGCCCAGCGCCGCACGACATAGAGAGGCATGACGAGGTGAAAGTCCGCGTACGCATGGGAAGCAAACGCGAAAGGCGTCATGGCTTGCGTCTCGACCTGCACGTCCAACTCCTCTCCCAGTTCCCGCGCGAGCGCAGCTTCGGGACCCTCGCCGGGCTCAAGCTTGCCGCCGGGAAATTCCCACAGCCCCGCAAACGCCTTGCCCGCCGGTCGCTGCGCCAGGAGCACGCGTCCTTGGCGATCCACCAGCGCCGCCGCTGCGACGACCATAAGGCTGCGGTGTGGATTGTCGCCGATCTGCATGAACATCCCGTGGGTGAAGGTGGTTAGCCAAGCGTGTGTGGGTATGGCGAACGAAGTGTTGATGGCAAGGCGTTCAGGGAAAGGCGCCGGTATCCATGACGGACCACGCAGCCCCTGTTGCGCCTTCGAAGGCGCCGCCAGACTCCCGGGGAAGCTCATGCGCGTTCGACGAGGAATAAGCGGGCCATGGGCCCGCGCTCGTGTTTCGATACTCACGAAGTCTCTGCGGCTTCCATCGCGGGTGCTATGTCGAACGCCGCCCGCGCCCTCTTGCGCGTAAGCGTCATCACCAGCAGGCCTTCGCGCAGATCGCGCGGCAGGCGCTTGAAGACGCGTGTTGCGATCGCTTCGAAATCACCGAGTGCGCGGCGCATCTGCGCGAGCGTGCAAAGGGGGATGCTGCGCGCAAAAAAGCCTTCGGCCGGCGCACAATGATGCGCCCAGCCGAAGCCGGGCGGCATGCGGTCACGATGCGATAGACGATGCTGTCCACGACGGCGATACATTCCGCGTAGGCAGGGTGTCGCTTTGTCTCCACGGAATTGATGCGCCCGACCTCTACCAGGTATGCGTCTGCGCCAATCCAAGAGCGCGTCGTGAAGACAACGGTAAATGCGGGAGGCGCAAACGCGCTAAGCTGGTCAAGCGGCTGAGCGACAAGCGCGTCAAGTGCAACGCAGCCCAATTCGACCGCGCGAAGGTCCTACTTGATGCGCTCGGTCGCCCCCTCGTCGCTTGTGTCGTCGAGGTGTCCGGCGGAAAGCACGATGTGGCGAAGTCGCTGGGCTTTGTCCAATCTCGCAATGGCGGCTGCACTTGCGAAAGATCGGATGATGTTCTTGCTAGGCATTTTTTCCTATAACGGAAAGAACGAACACGAGACCGCCGCCGTCGCCGCGCGCGAGGCCAAGCCATATGGCGATGGTTTCGCCAGCGCGTGCTCGATCGATCCGCTGTCCCCGCGGCGAGAGCGGGAACATTGGCCGACGTCTCGCAATAGGTTGCTCTCGCAATCGCCGACAAGCCAGATGTTGTAAGTCTGACGCCCGGCGGCAAAGTCCGCCCCGCTCCCTAACTCCGATAATCCCCGTTGATCTCCACATACCGCTTCGTGAGATCGCACGTGTGCATCACCGCCTCGCCATCCCCCGCACCGACGTCCACCGTAATTTCGAGTTCGCTGCGCTTCATGTAGGCGCTCATGGCGCCTTCGTCGTAGGTCTTCGACACCGCGCCGTAGCGTGCGGCCCAGTGGGGGCCGAACTTCACCGAGATCTTTTCACGCACGACGGGCTGATCGGCGCGTCCGATGGCCATGACGATGCGGCCCCAGTTGGCGTCCTCGCCGGCGATAGCGGTTTTCACCAGCGGGCTTTCACTGATCGTGCGCGCGATGATCTTCGCCGACGCATCCGACTTCGCGCCCTTCACTTTCACGGCGACAAGTTTCGTCGCGCCCTCCCCGTCGCGCACGATCTGGATGGCGAGATCGACGAGCACTTTCTTCAGCGCCTTCCTGAAATCCGCGAGGCGGGGATCGGCGACCGTTTTCGCCGGCGCATGCTTGGCCTGATGGGTGGCGAAGAGGAGCACGCAATCATTCGTCGAGCGGTCGCCGTCGACGGTGATGGCGTTGAAGCTCGCGTCGGTTTCCTCTTTCAGCATCGCCTTCAATGCCGCCGGCGCTATCGCCGCATCCGTGAAGACGAAGGCAAGCATCGTCGCCATGTCTGGCGCGATCATGCCGGAGCCCTTCGCGATGCCGGAGATGGAGACCTTCACGCCGTCGATCTTCGCCGTGGCGCCCGCGCCCTTCGGGAAGGTGTCGGTGGTCATGATGGCGCGCGCGGCGTCGGACCAATTCACGGCGGCGAGGTTGGCGGCGATCTCCGGCAGCGCGGCCGTGACCTTCTCATGGTCGAGCACGACGCCGATCACGCCGGTGGAGGCGAGCGTCATGGCGTCGAGTTTGGCGCCGATGAGGGCGGCTGCGGCCTGGGCGGTTTTCTTCGCGGCGGCCTGGCCGGCAGCGCCGGTGAAGGCATTCGCGCAGCCTGCATTCACGAGGAGGCCGCCGGCGGCGTCGGTCCCCTTCAGCGCCTGCTTGCACCAGTCCGTCGGGGCCGAGCCGACGGCGTTGGTGGTGAAGACCCCCGCCGCCCGGGTTTGCGGCGCGAAGGCGAAGAGCGCGAGGTCCGGGCGGATATGCTTGTAGAGCCCCGCCCGGCCGATGGCGGCGCGGACGCCGGCGATGGCGGGCAAGTCCGGGAAAGACGCGGGCGCGAGCGGGGATGGCGGCGCGGCTTTCGCGGCGGCGACGGACTTCGATCTCGAGAGGGTCATGTTTCGCGTTCGTCGGCGGCGGGGCCCGGCGGGGGTCCGGCGGGGATGGTCGGCTCGTCGGGCGCGGGTGCGGGCTCGACCGGACGCGGACGGGGCGCAACGGCTTTCGGCGCGCCCGCAACGCCGGTCTTGGGCGCAGCGGCGGGAGGTGCGGCGCCCGGCGCCCCGGCTGGGGCGGCGGGCGTCTCGCGACCGGCGGCGGCCGCGACCCCGCCCGGACCCATCGGCGCCTGGCCTTCGCGAGGGCGCGCCTCCCGCCCCTGCCCAGAGCCGGCCGGACCGCTGGCCACACGACCGCCCTCCTCGATGAAGCGCTCGATCCGCGACTGCTTCTTCAGCTTTTCGGCGATGCGGCGGGTCTCCTGGAACATAAGGTACTGCTCGATGCGCGGGCGCAGGCTTTCTATGCTGGGCGGCGCTTCCTCGCGGCGCTCGGCGATCTTGATGATCACCCAGCCGACGCTGGTCTGGATCGGCCCGGCGAGTTGGCCTACGGGGGTGGCGCCGGCGACCTGGCGGACCCCGTCAGGCAGGTCTTCGGGCAGGCGGAAGCCCATGTCCCCGCCTTCCGTGCCGGAAGCGCGATCGAGGGAGAGCTCATAGGCGAGCGCCTCGAAGGCTTCGCCCGCATCCAGCCTCCTTTTCGCCGCGGCGGCGGCGTCCCGGTCCCGTAGGACGATCTGGCGCAGATGGACCTCGCGGCTGTTGCGCAGGAGGCGGACCTGATCGCGGTAGAGTCTTTCCACCGCGCCCTCGTCGAGGGCGGTGTCGCGGATCTGGTCGTTGAGCGCGCCGGCGAGGATGAGCTCCCGCGCGCGCTCCAGCCGGTGGCGGACGTCGGCGCTGCGGTCGAGCTGGCGCTTCTCGGCTTCCATGGCGAACAGACGCGTCTCCACCAGGTCTTCCAGCACCTGAAAGAATTCATCGGAACCGGAATCAAGTTCCTCGCCTTCCCGTATCATGCCGCGGACCGTCGCCTCGGCCTCGACGTCGGTGATGTAGATGGGCTTGCCGTTGACGGTGGCCGCCACAATCGGGTCGGCGGCGGAACCTTGGTCCCCCGGCCGGTCGGCGCGCGTCCCGTCGCCACAGGAGGCTGCGAACATGACCGCCAGACACATCGCCAGAGGCCGCCAGAACCATGTGGGGAGGCCCATTCGTCACACTCGCTGCAGAGGGTCATGATGCGCGGGCAACACGTTGTCTCGACCGCGCCGGGCGTCTCATTGACACCGCGTAATCGCGTCCTTAAGTCTCGCCGAAGCGCGAGTCGAGCCTCTTTTCGCACGCGCGCCTGTCGGGGTGCGCGGCACTTGTCGATTAAGTTTCCGGGCCGATTCCATCGGAACGCCTCACAGGTAAAACGCGCCACATGTTGAATCTCGCCAAGCAATTGTTCGGGTCCGTCAACGACCGCAAGGTCCGGGCCCTGAAGAGCAACGTCGCGCGCATCAACGCGCTCGAAGTGAACTACGAGGCGCTGTCGGACGAAGCGCTGCGCAACAAGACCGCAGAATACCGCCACAAGCTCGCGCGCGGCGCCAAGCTCGACGATCTCCTCCCTGAAGCGTTTGCGACCGTGCGCGAAGCCGCCAAGCGCGTGCTCAACATGCGCCACTTCGATACCCAGCTGATGGGCGGAATGGCGCTGCACGACGGCAAGATCGCCGAAATGCGCACGGGCGAAGGCAAGACCCTTGTCGCCACGCTGCCGGTCTATCTCAACGCGCTCGAGGGCAAGGGCGTGCACGTCATAACCGTCAACGACTACCTCGCCAAGCGCGACGCCGAGTGGATGGCGCAGGTCTATCGCTTCCTCGGACTTTCGGTCGGCACCATCGTCCACGGCCTCTATGACAACGAGCGCCGCCAAGCCTACGCCGCCGACATCACCTACGGCACCAACAACGAGTTCGGCTTCGACTACCTGCGCGACAACATGAAGTACTCGCTGGCCGAAATGGTCCAGCGCGGTCACCGCTACGCGATCGTCGACGAAGTGGACTCCATCCTCATCGACGAAGCGCGCACGCCGCTGATCATCTCGGGCCCGACCGACGACCGCTCGGAATTCTACCGCACAGTCAACAGCCTCATCCCCCTGCTCGACGACGAGGACTACGAGCTCGACGAGAAGCAGCGTTCGTGCGTCTACACCGAGCGCGGGTCGGAGCACTTCGAGGAACTGCTGCGCGAACGCGGCATGCTCGAAGGCGCGCTCTACGCGCCCGAGAACGTCTCGATCGTGCACCACGGCAACCAGGCGCTGCGCGCCCACAAGCTCTTTTTCAAAGACAAGGACTACATCGTGAAGGACGATGAAGTCGTCCTCGTCGACGAGTTCACAGGCCGCATGATGCCGGGTCGGCGCCTTTCTGAAGGCCTCCACCAGGCGATCGAGGCCAAGGAAGATGTCAACGTCCAGCCGGAAAACCAAACGCTCGCGTCGATCACGTTCCAGAACTATTTCCGTCTTTACGACAAGCTCGCCGGCATGACCGGGACGGCGTCCACAGAGGCCAACGAGTTTGCGGAAATCTACAAGCTCGACGTGTTCGAAATCCCCACGAACAAGCCCGTGCAGCGCCTCGACATCGATGACGAGGTCTACCGGACGTCGGGCGAGAAATACAAAGCGATCATCTCCGACATTGAGGAGACCCACAAGAAGGGCCAGCCGGTGCTCGTGGGCACGGTGTCGATCGAAAAGTCAGAAACGCTTTCGGCGCTGCTGAAGAAGAAGGGCGTGCCGCACCAGGTGCTGAACGCGCGTTTTCACGAACAGGAAGCCCAGATCGTCGCGCAGGCGGGCGTCCCCGGCGCCGTCACGATCGCGACGAACATGGCGGGGCGCGGCACCGACATCCAACTCGGCGGCAACCTCGACATGCGCGTCAAGGCGGCGCTCACCGGCAGCGAAACGCCTGAGCAGATCGAAGCGCTGCGCAAGCAGATCGCGGTCGATGTCGAGGCCAAAAAGCGCATCGCGCTCGCGGCGGGCGGTCTCTACGTGCTTGGCACAGAGCGCCACGAAAGCCGCCGCATCGACAACCAGCTGCGCGGTCGTACCGGCCGTCAGGGCGACCCTGGCAAGTCCAAGTTCTACATCTGTCTCGAGGACGACCTGCTGCGCATCTTCGCGGCGGAACGCCTCGACTCGATCATGCGCGGCCTCGGCATCCGCGAGGACGAAGCCATCGTCCACCCGTGGATGAACAAGGCGCTCGAGACTTCGCAGCGGCGCGTCGAACAGCGCAACTTCGAGATCCGCAAGAACCTGCTGAAGTTCGACGACGTCATCAACGACCAGCGCAAGGTGATCTTCGAGCAGCGCATCGATTTCATGCGCACCGCCGACGTGGCGCCGATCATCCGAGACATGCGCCATTCGGCGGCGGAGATGATGGTCAATCGCTGCATGCCGGAGAAGGCCTATCCCGAACAATGGGCGACGCTCGATCTGGAAGCGATGGTCGACGACGTGTTCGGCATCCAGCTGCCGATCGCCGCCTGGGCCCAGGAAGAGGGCATCGCCAACGAGGAAGTGCGCGAGCGCCTGACAAAGTCCGTTGATCGCACCTATGCCGGCAAGGCCGCCACACTGGGCGCCGAGCGCATGCGCTGGATCGAGAAGCAGGTGCTGCTGCAGATCGTCGACATGCGCTGGCGCGAGCACCTTTCCCATCTCGATCACCTGCGCTCGGTCATCCACCTGCGCGGATACGGCCAGCGCGACCCGCTGAACGAATTCAAGACCGAGGCCTTTACGCTGTTCGAACGCATGCTGTTCGACCTGCGCACGCAGGTGACGAAGTCGCTGATGCGCCTGCAGATTGATGGCCAGCCCGAAGAGGCGCAGCCGCCGCAGCAGATCGTGGAAACCCACATCGATCCGCTCACCGGCGTCAACGAGATGGAAGAGTCTTATGCACCGGCCGCGGCGGGCTTCGACCGCAACGATCCGCGCACCTGGGGCAAGATCTCGCGCAACGCGATGTGCCCCTGCGGCTCGGGCAACAAGTACAAGCATTGCCACGGGGACGTGGCCGCAAGGGCGTGACGCGCGCGCATCGCAGAATTCAAACGGCCCCGATGAAAGTCGGGGCCGTTTTGGTTTGACCAGGCGTAGACCTTCTTGTCGCCCTGCGCGGGGGAGACCGAGAGGGGCCAGCGTTGGGGATCGCCGTGACGTCACAAAAGCGAGCCCGGTCACGGAGCCTGTCGCCCTTCTTTCTACCCTGCAGGGGAGAAAGACCGAGGTGATATGGCGCACAAACCAAACACCAGGTTTCTTTTATTTGACTTTATGTTCGCTTTATATTACACATGTCATTAAAGGCTGGAGTGAAGACGAGATGCCGTTCAGAGAAAAGATCGCGTGGCTGTCGCTGGTCGCGCTGGGCGTCGCCTATATTCCCTACTTCGTCGTCGTGGCGTCGGGCGCCTACGACCATGCGCCGGCGCCGAATTTCCCGCTGCTGACGCTGCTGGCGGGCGTGTCTATCCTGCGGCTCGCGATCCTGGGCGGCGGATGGCTCGTGCTGCGCGCCCGGGCGCCGGAAGATGCGCGCATGAAGCCGGACGAGCGCGACGTCGCCATTTCACGCCGTGCAATGGCTTCGGGCTATTACGTACTGACGGCGGCCATGATCCTCGTCGGCGGCATCATGCCGTTCACCGAAGGCGTGTGGCGCATCGTCAACGCCGCCATCTTCACGCTCGTCGTAGCGGAAGCCGTCGTGCATGCGGTCACCGCCGTCGGCTATCGCAGGCAGGCATGAGCGCGCCCATGCTGCGAGGCGCTCTCTCCAACCGCATCCGCGCGCTGCGCTTCGCAAACGGCGAGATGTCCCAGGGCGATCTCGGACAGCGCATCGGCGTGACGCGCCAGACGATCGCGGCGATTGAGGCGGGAAAATATTCGCCCTCTTTGGAAGCGGCGTTCCGCATCGCGCATGTGTTCGGCGTGTCGCTGGGCGAGGTCTTCCAGTGGGACGCGACAGGCGGCTGATCTCGGCCCGCTGGGCGCAACAGCCGAGCTTGGCCCGCTGCGATCAGCGCACATCCGTCGGCGCATGTTCGGCGTAGGGTCTGGCAAACGGGAGGCAAGCCATGCTCACGCGACGAACAGTGATCGCGGGACTCGCCCATGCGGGCGCTTCGCCCGCATGGGCGGCGACAGAACTTTCGCCTGCCGCCGTGCGGGGCGATATCGCCATTCTGCGACGCGCTTACCAGACGCTGCATCCCGGCCTCTACCGCTATAGCACGCCGGGCCAGACGGCGACGCGCTTTGAAGCGCTGGAGCGCGCCTGGTCGAAGGCGCAGACCCTTGGCGAAGCCTACCTATCGCTTTCGCGCTTTCTCGGCACGGTGCGCTGCGGCCATACCTACGCGAACTTCTACAACCAGAAGCGCACGGTTTCGGATGCATTGTTTGCGGGGCGCACGCGCCTGCCTTTCCAGTTCATCTGGCGAAATGACCGCGTGGTTGTGACACGCAATCTGTCCGACGACCCGCGCCTGGCGCCCGGCGCGGAAGTGCTTTCGGTCAATGGCCGCGACGCCGGCGCCATCCGGCGCGGCCTCATGCCCTACGCCCGCGCCGACGGTCACAACGACGCCAAGCGGCGCGCGCTGATCGAGGTGCGCGGCGACGGCCGCTTTGAGACCTTCGACATCTTTCACCCGCTGGTGTTCGGCCCGCCGGGCGATGCGTTCCGGCTGCGCGTGCGTCCCTTCGGTGGACAAGTCGTGACGATGGAGGCTGCACCTATCGATCTGGCTGAACGGCGCGCCGCGATGAAAGCATCCGCCGACGAGAATGCGCCGGCCTGGACTTTCGCGATCGACGACGGCGTTGGCGTGCTTACGATGCCAAACTGGGCGCTCTACAATTCGACATGGGACTGGCGCGCGTTCCTCGACGGCGTGTTCGTGCAGCTTGCCGACGCTTCGGTGCGGGGGCTCATCATCGATCTGCGTGGCAACGAGGGCGGGCTGGATTGCGGCGATCCGATCCTGGCGCGGCTGACGGCGCGCGAGATCACGCTCGGCGGCGATGAACGGCGCGTGCGCTACCGCAAGACGCCCCCCGACCTCGATCCCTATCTCGATACATGGGACGACAGCTTCCGCGACTGGGGCGTGGACGCGATTGATCTAGGCGACGGCTTCTATCGCCTCACAGACCGCCGAGCCGATGGCGCGGGGGTGAACCTCATCAGACCGCTGGGCCCGCGCTTCACCGATCCGGTCATCGTGATCGTCGACGCGCAGAACAGCTCCGCCACCTTCCAGTTCGCCGCCGCCGTGCAGGCCAACGGCCTCGGCCGGCTGATGGGCTCGCCGACCGGCGGCAACCGGCGCGGGAGCAACGGCGGCGCCTTCTTCTTCCTGCGCCTGCCGGGCTGCGGACTTGAGGCGGACCTGCCGCTCATCGGTCGTTTCCCCAGAACGCCGCAAGCCGACGCAGGACTTCTTCCCGACATCATGGCGCAGGATTCGATCGCCGACATCGCCGCCGGACGGGACGGCGTGCTCGCCACAGCCCGCGCGCGCCTCACCTCGCGAACGTGAACGCGCGCGCATTGTTCATTCATCCCGACCCCGGCATAGTCCGTACCTATGAAGTTCTTCGAGCGAATCTACAGCGACATGGCGCTGCTCATCGGCCTGCGGCGCGCGCTGAAATCCTATGAGCCCATCGAAAGCGATCCCGGGCTCAGCATCGGCAAGGACATCGAGCGCACCGTCGATGCCTACCCCGACAACATCGCCATCCGCTTTGAAGGCGCCTCGATGTCCTACCGGCAGTTCGATGCGCGGGCGAACGCCTACGCGCATTGGGCGCTCGCGCAGGGACTGAAGAAGGGCGACACCGTCGCACTGATGATGACCAACCGGCCGGACTATGTCTGCTGCTGGATCGGGTTGTCGAAGATCGGCGTCGTCGTCGGCCTCATCAACACAAATCTCACCGGCGCGCCCCTCGCGCACACCCTCACCATTTCACAGGCCGATCACGTCGTGCTCTCGGCCGACATGATGGGCGCCTTCACCGCAGTGGCGGGCAATCTGGTCAAGCAGCCCAAGGCGTGGGTGCTGGAAGGCGCCGCCGGCGCCGAGCATCTTGATGCAGTTCTGGCGACGATGCCGACGACGCGGCCCGACCAGGCGCTGCGCGAAGCGGTGACACAGGACGATCTGGCGCTCTACGTCTATACCTCCGGCACCACCGGCGCGCCGAAGGCCGCCAAGATGCTGCATCGGCGCGTGCTCGGCATGATGCGCGCCTTCATCGGCGCGGGCGATGGCGATCACACCGACAAGGTCTATGTCACCCTGCCCCTCTATCACGGTACAGGCGGGCTCTGCGGCGTGGGCTTTGCGCTGATTTCCGGCGGAACGCTGATCATCCGGCGGAAATTCTCCGCGACGCATTTCTGGCAGGAAGCGGCTGAAGAAGGCGCCACCGTCTTCTTCTATATCGGCGAGCTTTGCCGCTACCTCGTCAACACCCCGCCCTCGCCGTTCGACACCACGCACAAACTGCGCCTCGGCATCGGCAACGGACTGCGCCAAGACGTGTGGGAGAAATTCCAGCCGCGCTTTGCAATCCCGCAGATCCTCGAGTTCTACGGCTCGACGGAAGGCAATGTCAGTCTGTTCAATCTCGACGGCAAACCCGGCTCCATCGGCCGTGTGCCGCTGTGGCTGGCGCGGCGGCTCAACATCCGCATCGTGAAGTTCGATGTGGAGACCGAACAGCCTGTGCGCAACGCGAAAGGTCTGTGCATTCAGGCCGACTACGACGAAGTCGGCGAGGCCGTGGGCGAGATAAAGGACACCGAGGCGCGCTTCAAGTTCGAAGGTTATTCCGGCGATCCCCAACAGACCGAGAAGAAGATCCTCCGCGACGTCTTCAAGAAAGGCGACATGTGGTTCCGAACCGGGGATCTTATGAAGAAAGATCGCGACGCCTATTTCTATTTCATCGATCGCATCGGCGACACCTTTCGCTGGAAGGCGGAAAACGTCTCCACCAATGAGGTGGGCGACGTGCTGGCGCAATTCGCGGGCGTGAAGGAAGCCAATGTCTTCGGCGTGAAGGTGGCTGATCTGGACGGCCGCGCGGGCATGGCGGCGCTGACGCTCGACGGGGACGTCGATCTGATGAAATTGCGCGACTATGTCGTGGCCGAACTGCCCGCCTATGCGCGTCCCATCTTCCTGCGGATGCAGCCGGAGATCGAGACGACCGGCACCTTCAAGTACCGCAAGGTCGATCTGGTGAAGGAAGGCTTCGACCCCTCCATGACGCCCGACGCCATCTGGTTCGATCACCCTACGGAAAAGAAGTACGTCCCCCTGACGCCGGAAATGTACGCCGACGTGCAGGCGGGGAAGTTCAAGCTCTGAGCACGATCCCTCTCCCGCCGGCGGGAGAGGGACAGACCGAGCGCAGCGAAGTCAGGGTGAGGGCCCGTAAGACAGCGCAGCCAGGGTACACACGCCCTCACCCTTCTCGCACTTCATGCGCTCTTTCGCCCCCGTTGGCCGGGGAGGGATTGAGGTCAGGTCTTCATCACCAGAAATCCCGCGCGCGGGAAATGCACCACGACATCGCCCGCGCCTTCCGCCGTGCGGCGGATCGCGATCTCGTGCGGGCTCGCGAAGACGATCTCGCCGGCGACGGGATTGCGACCGTAGTCGTCGGGCATAACCGCGACGCTCATGCCGGGCGCGAGACCTTGCGGTTCGTCACCCGACGACGCACGCGGCGTTTCGGGCGACGCCTCGCGCGCGATGGCGAACGCCGCTTCGGGCGTCATCTGCGTGGGCTTGCCGTGGCCGATCGCGTCGATGCGCGCGGCCCATGCGAGCAGACGCGGCGTTCCCGCGGTGACCACGGCGAAATCCTCCACCGAGCCCGAGCGCAGGAACCAGACATTCAGGAACGCCGAGAGATCACCCAGGCCTGGCGCATCGCCGAGCAGGAACGGCTTGCCGTGCGCGAGTTGGTCCTCGACCATCATCGCATTGGCGCGCCACTGGTCGCGCATCATGGGCGCGGCCGCCTTCATCATCGCGGTGTCGAACGGTCGACCCGACAATTCCTCGCGATCCTTGATGAAATCCGCCGGCGTCTCATCGGCGCGCCGCCCGAACACCACCGCCACCGTCACGCCGAACCATGCACGCTCGCCCCAGCCGCGCAGCGCGTAGCCGAGCCCCGCAGCGCCCTCGCCGGCCATCGGCGGATCGCGAAAGCGGCGATCGATTTCGCGGAGAATGAGACCGGTATCGCAGTAGATGTCGGCGCCGATCTGCATCACCGGAATGCGCCGATAGCCGCCCGTGAGCGGCGCGAGGAATGGCCGCGGCATCATGTTCGATTGCTCGACGCGCGACCACGACAGGCCCTTCAACCCGAGCGCAAGACGGATGATCTCCGCATAGGGCGATGTCGGATACTGGTGCAGGATGAGGCCGGACATCAGCCGAGCTCCGTCGAAAAGCGGATGGTGTTCGTCGCCATGCCGTTGCGCACAATCTCGACGCCGCCGCTGCGCATCATCCATTCGAGACGGTGATCGCGATACTGCCGCTTGAAGAGCCCGGCCTTCACCGCCTCGCCCACCTGCGCCATGGCGGCCATCGACGCCTGCGATTGCGCCGCCGTCAGCTGCGCGCTCTCGCGCGCCATGCAGCGCTGCACCCACGCCGCGAGCGCCGAGCCTTCGGCGGGCTTTGCGCTGGCAAGCAGATGCGGCAGCGCCGCCATGTCGGGGCGACCGAAAAAGTCGCCCGCGAAAAACAGACGATCGCCGAGGTGTCGGGTCAGGAAGGCGTGAAACTGGCCGATCTGGCGGGCCGCCTCGCCTTCCAGCTTCGCGCGAAGCTCCTCCTCGCCGCGCCGGAAGACCCGCAACTCCATCAAGCCCCAGCCGATCGCCTCAAGCTGCGTATCCACCGCCTCCTCGATCATGCGGCAGCGCGCGCGGTCTGCGGGCGCCGGCGGCAGCAGCGGCGGCGTGGGCCACTTCTCCTCGATGTAGTCGACGATGATGCGGCTATCGAAGATGGCCGTTTCGCCGTCGATGAACGCCGGGACTTCCCGGCGCGGGCTCGCGCGGCCGAAGGCGTCGTCGGTGGTCCCGACGCCGATGCCCGAAGGCATGCGCGTCTCGAAGGCGACGCCCTTCTCACACAGCGCCATCTTCACCTTCTGGGCGTAGGGACTGAGCGGATGCTCCCAAACGATGGGCTTGTCGGTCACATCCACGTTTTCTCCTCCCCTGTATGGCTTCTTGGGGCGCGACAGACGGATTGACCTTGCTATATCTGCCGTCAAGGAAGTCTCTAACAAAAGCTAAGGGGAGTGAACGATGCTGGACCTTTCGCAGGTCAAGGGCCTTGGCGACATCAGTCGGATCCAGGCGCGGGCGTATGGCGACAAGACCGCGCTGGCCTTCGAAGGGCGGCGGACGAGCTTTGCGGAAGTTGATCGTGCAGCGAGCCAGGTGGGCCAGCGCCTGCGTCAAGAGTGGGTGGCGCCGCAGGAGCGTGTGGCGATCCTCGCGAAGAACTGCGACACCTTCTTCGAAATCTGGTTCGGCGCCATCAAGGCGCGCGCTTGTCTGGCGCCAATCAACTTCCGGCTGGCGGCGCCGGAGATCGCCTACATCCTGAGCGACTCCAAGTCGAAGGTGCTGTTCGTTGGCGCGGAGTTCTATGACCTCGCTGAGAAGGCGCTGGCGGACGTCAAGGACAAGCCGATCGTCGTGTCGCTCGATGGCGCGCGCACCGCTGCGAACGGCGACCAGTGGCAAGACTATCGCGCGTGGCGTGACCGCGCGGAAGCGGTCGATCCGAACATGGTGTCGCCTGCCGACGACGACATCATCCAGCTCTACACCTCCGGCACCACGGGCAATCCCAAGGGCGTGCAGCTCACCAACAAGAACTACATCGCGTTTCTGCACATGGCGCAGAACGTCACGGGCTTCAATTACGGCGACGACGAAGTCGTGCTAGCCGCCATGCCGCTGTTCCACGTCGGCGGAACCAATCCTGCGTTCGCCGCTTACGCGAGCGGCTCCACAATTGCGATCTTGCGCGACATCGCGCCAGGGGCGCTGCTCGATCTCATCGCACACGAAAAGATCAATCATGCCTTCCTCGTGCCGGCGGTGATCCTGATGCTTCTGAACGCGCCGCAGATGGAAGGCGCCGATCTCTCCTCAATGCGCACCGTTTCCTACGGCGCCTCGCCGATCGCGCAGGACGTGCTGGAGCGCGCGCAGAAACGGTTTGGCTGCAGCTTCCTGCAATTCTACGGCATGACTGAAACAGTCGGCGCAGGCACTTACCTGCCGCCAGACGCCCACGACCCCGCAAAGGGCAAGCTCCGCTCGTGCGGCATTCCGTGGCCGGGCGTGGAAGTGAAGGTCGTGGACGCAAACGGCAACGAAGCGCCGCTTGGGGAAGTCGGCGAGATCGTCATCAAGGCGCCGATCGTGATGAAGGGCTATTTCAACAAGCCTGACGCCACCGCGGAAGCCGTGAGGGACGGCTGGATGCACACCGGCGACGCGGCGTACCAGGACGCTGAAGGCTATTTCTTCATCTACGACCGCGTGAAGGACATGATCGTGTCCGGCGGCGAGAACATCTATCCGGCGGAAGTCGAGAACGCGGTGTTCGGCCATCCGGCCGTCGCGGACGTGGCCGTCATCGGCGTGCCTGACGACAAGTGGGGTGAGACGGTGAAGGCTGTTGTTGTGCTGAAACCCGGAGCCGACAAAGACGAAGCCTCCATCATCGCTTACGCGCGCGAGAAAGTGGCGGCGTACAAGGTCCCGAAGTCGATCGATTTCGTCGAAGCGATCCCGCGCAACGCCTCGGGCAAGGTGCTGCGCCGCGAACTGCGCAAGCCCTATTGGGAGGGTCGTGAGCGCATGGTGGGCTGACCCGCCTCTCCCGGCGTCATCCCGCAGCGGCGGCGCTTGGCTTCCTGCCTTCCGCGCGTAAACTGCGGCAAAACCAAAACAGGTGCACAGGGAGAGACCGCATGGCCGAAGGCCATTCCACAGACGATATGGGCGCGACCAAGACCGCGCAACCGCCGTTCAAAAAGCTGCCGATGAAAGGCCCGGACGTCAGCGTCGACCGGCGGCCAGACGGCACGGTATATCTGTGGGCCAACCAGCCTCCCGGCGCGCGACCGCAATCGATCCCGCACCTGCTGGACAGGCGCGCGAGCGATCATCCCGAGCGTCCCTATCTGCGTCAGCGCCTGCCCGCCGCCCCCGGCGAGACCATCGGCCCGTGGCGCGCGGTGAGCTATGGCGACACGAAGGCGATCAGCGACAGCCTCGCGCAGGCGCTCATCGACATGGGCCTCGGCCCCGATGCGCCGCTGATGATCCTGTCGTCGAACTCCATCGAACACGCGCTGCTCATGCATGCGGCGATGAAGGCGCGCGCGCCGGTGGCGCCGATGAGCGTGCCCTACTCGCTGATGAGCACCGACCACGGCAAGATCCGTCACGCCTATCGCCTCGTGAAGCCGAAGGCGGTGTTCGTGCAGACGTATGCGCCGTTCGAAAAAGCGATCGCGGCGCTGCAGGAAGAAGCGGGTGGAACGCTCACCGTCATCAGCGCCGACGCCGAAACGCCGGCCGGCGTGGCGAGCTACGCCGACCTCGCAAATACCCCGCCGACGTCGGCGGTCGCTGCGTCCATGGAACAGATCGGCGATGAGACGGTCGCCAAATATCTCTTCACGTCGGGTTCCACGGGCATGCCCAAGGGCGTGCCGCAATATCAGCGCATGCTCTGCGCGCAGATCGCGGGCTCCGAAGGCCTGCGCGATGAAGAGCGCGATCCCGATCACGTGCCGCAGGTGCTGGACTGGATGCCGTGGAACCACATCTCCGGCGCCAATGTCAGCTTCAACGGCGCCTTGTGGAGCGGCGCGACCTTCCACATCGACGAAGGCAAGCCGCTGCCCGGCATGTTCCAGACGACGATCAACAATCTCTACGAAGTAAGCCCCGAAGTGTTCGGCTCCGCGCCCGTGGCGTTCGGCATGCTCGCCGAAGCGATGGAGCAGGACACGAAACTGCGCGCGGCGTTCTTCAAGAATCTGCGCTCGATGGGCTATGGCGGCGCGACGCTGTCGGATGATCTCTACGACCGCCTGCAGGCGCTCGCGATCGCCGAAACCGGGAACCGCATTCCGATCAACACCATGTACGGCTCCACCGAAGCGCAAGGCATCACGGTGGTGCACTGGGAGGTGGAGCGCGTCGGCCTCATCGGCCTGCCGCTGCCGGGGATGACGCTGAAGCTCGTGCCGTCGGGCGACAAGCTGGAAGTGCGCGTGAAGGGCCCGACGGTCACGACGGGTTATCACAACGATCCGGAAAAAACCGCCGCCGCGTTCGACGAGGAAGGCTTCTACAAACTCGGCGACGCGTGCCGCTTCGTCGATCCCGAAGATCCGCACAAAGGTCTCATCTTCGACGGCCGCGTGACGGAAGACTTCAAGCTCGACAGCGGCACGTGGGTCTCGGTCGGCACGCTGCGTCCCGACGTCGTCACCGCTGCGAGCCCGTGGGTGTTCGACGCGGTGATCGCGGGGCAGGACAAGAAGTTCATCGGCGCGCTCATCTGGCCCTCGCCCGCCGCCATGCAGCTGCTCGCGAACGAACAGTCCGACGTGCCGCCGCTAGAGCGTCTGGTCGCGCGGATCAAGGCCGGCGTCGCCGAGCACAACGCACAAGCCACCGGCTCCTCGCGCCGCATCGGTCGCTTCATCGTGCTGACGGAGCCGCCCTCCATCGACGCCGGCGAAATCACCGACAAGGGCTATGTGAACCAGCGCCTCACGCTGGATCGTCGCAAGGCGCAGGTCGACAGCCTCTTCACGGAACCGCCGGGCCCCGGCGTGATCGTGGTCGGGTGATGCGCGCGGCGGTCATCGCCATCGGGGTGTTGTTCGCGGCGACCGCGCTCGCGCAGGTTTCCCTGCCACTTCCACCCATGGCTGACCGCCTCCCGCGCCCGCGCGAAGCGATAGCGACGAACGATGGCGGCGTGCAGCGGCAGGCGTTCGCGTTCGCCGGACGCGAGGACCGCATCGCCGCCGGGGTGCGTCCGCAGTCGACGTGCGAAACGCTGCCGGGCGTGAAACCCATCGAATACATTGTCGAGCGAACGCGCGGCGCCCAGATCGTCATGATCAACGAGG
>Ga0247843_1003898_pt1 | contig 23290 bp, 17 predicted proteins | sample LaCruzMarch2017__FD_192420 | JGI IMG/M metagenome (GOLD analysis project Ga0247843, IMG submission 192420) | Freshwater microbial communities from meromictic Lake La Cruz, Castile-La Mancha, Spain - LaCruzMarch2017_8m | ecosystem: Environmental > Aquatic > Freshwater > Lake | place: Spain...
CCCGGCCTGCACGACTCACTCAACCAAACCTTCCTCCGCTACGCTGACCACCGCCCCGAAGCCCTGCGCCTTATCACTAAAGCAGCTCCACACAATCCTTAGCCAGCCAATCGCCCTGGTACGGAATTCCGGGCGGATGGTTCATGGTCGGGACGCTAGCCCGCCCATGATGGTGATCCAAGGGGAAACTCCGGAGTGCGGGGGGAGGATGGCGAAGGAGCGGATGGTCCGAGATCGGGCGAGCTTGGGCCTCTTGCAGCGGGGCAAGGACCGGGGGGCCTCCTTTACCTTACGGCGGCGGAGGTTGATGGAGGGCTTGGAGGGCTGTTCCTTGGCGGGTTCTTTTGCGTCCCACCCTCGGGGGGGAAGTGGGCGGGCCCGGCGGTCCAGCCCTACCGGGGTAGGGAGGCTTGCGGCAGATGCCGCAGCCACTTGGCGGGCCGGTCTGAAGACCAGCGGTCCCGGGGGGCGGCGACCGCCTTTTGCAGGATTCGCGCATCCTGCGCGATGGGATGCGGAGCGGGGCGGCCGGGCCGACGCCATCTTGCGGCCGTTCACTCCGCCATGTCCGCACCCGTCCAAAAGCAGCCGAACCTCGATTCGGTCACCACGATCAATTCCGACGGGTCGCATTTTTTCCTCCATCCGGCGGACGTCAAAGGGCGCTGGACCCTGGCCCGGCGGGTTTTCGGGCTCGCGCTGATCGCGCTTTACGTCGCGTTGCCGTGGATCCCGATCAACGGCAGCCCGGCGCTGTTCTTCGACGTGGAAATGCGGCGCTTCCACGTCTTCGGGCTGACCCTGGTACCGCAGGACCTGTGGGTGATGTTCTTCGGCGTGACCGGGCTCGGCTTCACGCTGTTCTTCATCACCGCCCTGCTCGGCCGCCTGTGGTGCGGCTGGGCCTGCCCCTACACGGTTTTCCTCGACCACGTGTTCCGCCGGATCGAGCGCTGGATCGAAGGCGACTCGGTGGCGCGCAAGAAGCTCGCCGCCGCGCCCTGGACCGCCGGCAAGGTCGTCCGCCGGGTGGCGAAGCATTCGCTCTACGTGCTCTGCGCCTCGCTGATCGCCCACGTGTTCCTGTCCTACTTCGTGTCGATCGAAAGGCTCTACGGCCACATGCAGGAAGGCCCGCTGGCCCATGTCACCGCCTTCGGCATCGTGGTTTTCCTGACGCTGGTCCTGTGGTTCTGCTTCGGCTGGTTCCGCGAGCAGTTCTGCATCATCATGTGCCCCTACGGCCGCCTGCAGAGCGCGCTAACGGATGACGACACGGTGGTGATCGGCTACGACGAGAAGCGCGGGGAGCCGCGGGGCGCGAAGGGCAAGGCAACCGGGGACTGCATCGACTGCCGGCGCTGCGTGAACGTCTGCCCGACCGGGATCGACATCCGCAACGGCTTGCAGCTCGAATGCATCGGCTGCGCGGCGTGCATCGACGCCTGCGACGACATCATGACCAAGATCGAGCGGCCGAAGGGGCTGGTCCGCTACGATTCGCTCAACGGTTTGACGGGCAAAAAGCGCCGCATCCTGCGGCCGCGGGTCATCGCCTATACGATCCTCGGGCTGCTGGGCCTGACCGCGTTCTCGATCGCCGGCTGGAAGCGGGCGAAGCCTTTCACCGCGGACTTCTCGCGGATGCGCGGCCAGCCCTTTTACACCGACGGCTCCGCGGTGCGGAACCACTATCAGGTCCGCTTCTACAACAAGCGCAACCAGCCGGCGCGCTTCAGCATCCGTCTGGCGAACGCCCCGGAAGGCTTCACGCTGAGCGGGGCCGACACGGTGATCGAGGTTCCGCCGCTCGGCGACGTCACCCGGCCAGCCATCGTGGTGGTCCCCTCCGGCGTCTATCGCGGCACCACCAATCTCCAGATCGAGGTCCGCGCCGAACCCGGCGACGTGACGATCCGCCACGAGATGCGCTTCCTCGGTCCCGATCCCTACACTCCCCAACCCTGAACTACCATGAACCCCGTAGAAGAAAAACCGCACGGCTTCCTTGTCCGTCATCCCTGGTTGTTCGTCGTGCTCGCCTTCGGGCTGCTGATCACGGCGTGGACCGCGCTGATCACCGTGGCGGTGAAGCACGCGCCGCAGCAGGTGGAGTTGAATTTGAAATGAGGCTTGGGGAGCGCCGGCTTTAGTCGGCCTGACCTACCGTCCAAGCCGGCTAAAGCCAGCGCTCCCTTGATCCAGCGCTCCCTAACAAAACACCATGATGGACCTGACCCTTGCCGGAGCCTTGCTGACCGGACTCGCGACCAGCCTGCACTGCGCCGGGATGTGCGGTCCGCTGGCGTGCGGGGTGACCGCGATGGCGAAAAGCGAGAGCGAGCGAATGGCGGCGGCATCGGTCTATCATGCGGGCCGTCTCGCGGCCTATACGACCATCGGCGCGATCTGCGGAGCGGTGGGAAGGGAGCCGCTCGGCTGGTTTTTCGACTCCCCCGCGGTGCTGCTGCCGTGGGCGCTGGTGGTCGCGCTGCTGCTGCTGGCGACCGGGCTGGAGAAGAAGATCCCGCGGCCGGCTTTCCTGACGCGGCTGGCGGTGCGGATGCGCTTCAAAGCGCAGCGGATGCCGGTGGTGGCGGGCGCGGGGATGACCGGGCTGCTGACGCCCTTCCTGCCCTGCGCGCCGCTTTATGCGGTGTTCATCGCCTTGCTGACCTCGGGCTCCGGAGCGCGCGGCGCGGAGGTCGCGCTGGCCTTCGGGCTGGGCACGGTGCCGCTGCTGTGGATCGCCCAGCACGGTTTCCACCGGCTGCGGGGCAAGCTCACGGCTACCGGGATGGCGCGGATGCAGCGCGGGCTGGCGCTGGTCACGGCGCTGGTGCTGATGTGGCGCATGCACGATACCTTGCCGTTCGGGCGGGACGAGGTGGTGCAGGAGAAGAAGGAGCTACCGTCGTGTTGTCATTGAATGCTTTGGACTGCGGCAGCCGGCACTGCCCGTGATCCACAAATCACCGTGGCGCGGTTCCATGTCCTGAAGGGACAACAGGAGATAGCCCGGGGCAAGCAGCGCGCAGCCCCGGGATGGAACGCAGCCCGTCCGCCGCGCTGAAAGTGCGGGATGGGGCGGGTAACACGGGACGTCTCATCCTACCGGCCCTCTCGCGCCCCTACAGGGCGCCAAACTCCGGACCCGTGGACCCGGGGCGGCGCAAAGCCTTGCCCCGGGCTATCTCATTGCGCCCCGTTGGGGCTTAAGCGAAAAGCCGTGGGTAACGGGCACAGCCGGCAGCCGCTTTCGCTTCGTCAGCCTGCTGACGAGGCTGGTCCCGACTCCACAGCAGGCTGTGGCAACAAAGCGGCAGCCGGCTGCCGCAGTCCAAGGGTTGAAAACGCCGCATTTGCAGCAAGGGGCGCGTGGTGGATTTCGCCTTGGAACCCCAGCTTCCGGGGATGAGCGTTTGCGAGCATTGCGGCACGGCTTTCACGCCGCGGGCGGAAGGCGAGAAATACTGCTGCCGGGGCTGCGACTACGTGGCGTCGATGATCCGCGACCAGGGATTCGGCCGCTACTACGATCTCAAGCAGGACGCGACCGGAACCCCGGTGCGTAGCCGCCCCTTCGAGGATCACGATTTTGCCTGGCTGGCCCCCGCTGCCGAAGCGGCCGAGGCGCAAGCGCGGGACGGAATGGTGGAGCTGGATTGCGCGGTCGAGGGCATCTCGTGCATCGGCTGCGTGTGGCTGATCGAGCGGCTGTTCGAGCGCCACGACGGTGCGGTGCGGGCGGCGGCAAACCCGGCGAACGGGCGGCTGCATCTGGAATGGCAGCGCGGCGCTTGCGACGTGGACGCCTTCGCGCGCGAACTTGCCGGATTCGGCTACGTGGTCGCCCCGGCCACCGGCGGCAGGCAGTCGCAGGAACGCCGCAACCTCGCCGGCCGGATGGGCCTGTGCGGGGCCTTCGCGCTGAATGCGATGGCCTTCTCGCTACCGCACTACCTCGGGATGCCGGCGGACTTCGAGTTTGCCGGGCTTTTCCGGCTAATCGCCTTCGGGTCGGCCTCGATGGCGATGCTGGCGGGCGGCAGTTATTTCATCACCCGGGCCTGGCGTGCGCTGAAATCCGGAGCGCTGCACATCGACCTGCCGATCGCGCTCGGCTTGATCGCGGCGTATCTCGGGTCGATCGCCGGCTGGATGGCGGGCGAGGAATCACTACTCTACTTCGATTTCGTCGCGACCTTCGTCTTCCTGATGCTGCTGGGCCGCCACGTGCAGACCGCGGCGGTGGAGAAGAACCGGCTGCGGCTGGTCCGCCGCTCGCCGCTGCCGGAGTCGGTGCAATCGGGCGACGCGATGGTGGCCACGGCCGACCTGACGCCGGGCATGAGTTTCCAATTCGAGCCGGGCAAGGCGCTGCCGGTGTCGTCGTGCCTGTCCGACGGCGTGGCGGAAGTTTCGCTGGAATGGATCCACGGCGAGGCGGATCCGGTCACCCTGCTGCCCGGCGCGCGCCTGCCGGCCGGGGCCATCCTGTTAGGCCGGCAGGCGGTGACGGTGACGGCCGACGAAACCTGGGCCGACTCCTTGATTTCGAAGCTCACCGCGGACACTTCGGGCGACCGGGGATCGCCGGTTTTCCAACGGCTGCTCAAGGTCTATCTCGCGGTGGTGATCGTGCTCGGCCTCGCGGTGTTCGCCGGCTGGTCGGCGGCGGGCGACTGGCGGACCGGCTTGCAGGCGATGATTTCGGTCTTCGTCGTCTCCTGTCCCTGCGCGCTCGGCGTGGCGGTACCGCTTGCCGATGAATGGGCGGCGGCGCGGCTGGCACGGGCCGGGGCATTCGTGCGGCGGGCCAGCCTGTGGCCGCGGCTGCGGCGGGTGAAGCATGTGATTTTCGACAAGACCGGGACGCTCACGCTGGAGCGGCCGGTGCTGGTGAATCCGGCGGCGGTCGACGGGCTCGACGACCTTTCGGCGCTGGCGCTGGCGCGGCTGACCCGCGGGTCGCTGCACCCGGTGTCGCGCACGCTGCTGGAGGCCCTCGGCGGGCGGGGCCAGCGTTTGTTGGAGACCTTGGGTCCGGTGGCGGTGAACGAGACGCCCGGTCTGGGGGTCGATTGCCGCGGCGAGGACGGCGAATGGTTCCTCGGCAAGGGCGAGCGGGGCACCGAGCTGCGCCACGACGGCGAACTGGTCGCCTGGTTCACCTTCCGCGATTCGCTGCGGCCGGGAGCGGCGGAGGCGGTCCGGCGGCTGGAGCGGCGCGGGCTTTCCGCCCACATCCTGTCCGGCGATGCTCCGGAAAAGGTCGCGCGGCTGGCGGCGGCGCTGGGGCTGGTGCCGTCGCAGGCGATCGGTGGCTTGAGCCCGGAAGAAAAGTCGGCGCGGGTGAAGGCGCTCGACCACCAGGACACGCTTTACCTGGGCGACGGGGCGAACGACTCGCTGGCCTTCGACGCGGCGTTCGTGACCGGCACGCCGGTGGTCGATCGCAGTCTGCTGGAATCCAAGGCCGACTTTTACGCCCTGGGATCCGGCCTGGCCTATCTGGCAGAAGCCTTTGCGGCCGCCGACGCCCGGGCCCGCGGGGTGCGGCGGGCCTTTGCTTTCGCGCTTACTTACAATCTCGCGGTGGTGGCCCTGTCCGCCACGGCGCACATGAATCCCCTGCTGGCGGCGGTCCTGATGCCGCTGAGCTCCGTCGTTTCGATCCTTTTGGTCGCCTCGGGATCGCGCACACCTTGGGTTGCTCTCTCCCGCGGGAGCCGCTACGCTCGGGCCGGAACCCCCAACCAGGACCCGACCCACCATGAGCCAGGCGAGCAAGCAGTTCGAAGCCACCCTGCATGAGCGACTCAAGCAATCGGAACTTTTCCGCGTCTATCAAGATGCCTTCCGGACCGCCACCGGCCTGCCCTTGCGGCTGGTCGGCGCGGACCCGGACGACTGGTGCCTCGACACCGAGGCGGTAAACCGCAGTCCCTTCTGCGAAAAGCTGAATCTTTGCAAAAGCGCCTGCCACGCGTGCATCGACACCAACCGCCGGCTGCTTGACGAGGCCAGCGTCAACGGCCCCTCGAGCTGCCACTGTTTCGCCGGACTGACCGCCTCCGCAGTGCCGGTGAAGATGGGCGTGACGGTCATCGGCTATCTCAAGACCGGCCAAATCTTTTCCCGCACGCCGAGTGAAAGCGACTTCACCTCCCTGCTTGGCAGCCTGGGGCGCAAGACGATGGACAAGGCGACCGAGAAGACGCTGCACGATGCCTACTTCCAAACCCGCTCGGTGGAGCCGGAGCGCTACAACAGCATGATCACCCTGCTGCAAAGCTTCGCCGACCAGCTCAGCCACCACGCGGAGTCGCTGGCGATCATTGAAGAAGGCAGCGAACCGGCGGCGATCGCCAAGGCGCGGCGCTACATCCACGCGCATCTCGACGACTCGCTGCCGCTTGGCACCGTGGCGCATGAAGCGGGCCTGAGCGAATCGCACTTCTGCCGTCTGTTCAAGGAGGCGACCGGGCTGACTCTAACGGATTACGTCAACCGCTGCCGGGTCGAGTGGGCGAAGAAGGAACTGCTCAAGCCGGAGAAGCGCGTGTCGGAGATCGCCTTCGAGGTCGGCTACCAATCGCTGTCGCAGTTCAACCGCAGCTTCGCCCGGATCGTGGGCTCCTCGCCGACGACCTGGCGGCGGGACCGGTTCGCGGAGGTTTGAACGGATGTAGCGGCGTGTCTATGACCGCCGCTGGCTGTAAACGAAGCGACGAGAGGGTCGGTTCTTCCTTGGGGATAAAGCGGGCCTCGCAGGTTGCTTCTTTTACAAAGTGCGGCGGTCATAGACGCGCCGCTACATGAGGAATTGCGGCGTGTCTGCGACCGCCGCTGGCTGTAAACGAAGCGACGAGAGGGTCGGTTCTTCCTTGGGGATAAAGGGGGCCTCGCAGGTTGCTTCTTTTACAAAGTGCGGCGGTCATAGACGCTCCGCTACAATGAAAAAGCCCCGCCCGGCGATGCCGGACGGGGCCTGGGAGGGGGTCGTTTAGTCCGGCAGGATCACCCGGTAGAACTCTTTGTTCGCGATTTTCGGGAAGGTGAGCTGCAGCGGGTTGAAGCCATCCCAGCCACCCAGATCGTCGCTCTTCTCAAGCGGCAAGCTCAGCGTGACATTCGCGCCGCTCGCCTGGACCAGCAGGTTGCCGGTGCCGCGCAGGTCCTGGATGGAACTGGCGGTGTAGAGGCTGAAGGCGGAGGGGTTCGAGGTCACGTCCACCTGACCGGCGCTGCGGGTGGTACCGGCTGCGGCGACGAGCGCCGGATTCCCGATCGACTGGTGGGGCGACAGGCCCTGGCCGACGAGGAAGGAGTAGAACGTGTTGAGCGTGTCGATCTCCGCGGCGGTGTAAGCGAGCACGGTATCCGTGCGGGCGCTGAGGCGCTGGATGCGGAGGTCGCTGGCGACCGGGGTGTCAGCGCTGGTGAAGGCGTTGGCGAGGTCCGGATACTCGGCGGCGATGTGCTCCGCGGCGGCTTCGATTTCGCCGAGCGCGTTCGCCGGAATATTGGCGGCATCACCGAAGTTGAGCGACTCGTCGAGGACGGCGCCGAGCGTTCCGTTGTCGAGGATGAAGCGGAAGTCCGAACCGTTGGCCTTGATCAGGTAGTTGTCCCCGCCCTGGGCGAGGAAACTGAGCGTCACCGCGCGGATCGTGGCGGGAGCGTCCGGGCGGACGATGCCGTTCTGGACGATGGCCCCTGCGACGGCGCCGTTTTCGTCCGTCAGCGAGACGGTGCGGACGCGGCTGCCGACGGGGAGCGCGGGATCCCACGAGAAGGTCAGGCCTCCAACCTGGCCGAAGCGGCCCTGGTTGACACCGGCGGCGACGGAGTGCTCGAGGATGGCCTTGAGTCCGGCGGGCGTGGTGTCAAAGGCCATCAGGCGGTTGTTGAAGCGGAGCGAATTCTCGAGGTCGAGCAGCGAGATGCCGCCTTCCGGCTTGCCAACCGCGATATTGGCCGGAGGCGGGAGCTTGACGGCGCTGCCGCCGGCGCTGGAGACCGCGCCGATCTGGGCCCGGATCCCACCGCCATTTTTCAGGGAGACGACGGGCGCGCTGCCGCCCGCGATGGTGCGGAGGGCGTCGGCGTTGGCGTCCGCCGTGAGGTTGCCGAGGTTCGTTTCCTCGCTGCGGACGAAGGAGCGCTCGCCTTCCAGATAGACGGTGGTGATGCCGTAAACGGTGCCGTCCTTGGTGGCGATCACTCCGTTCACGGCGTCCGTGAGCGTCTTGACCTTGGTGCCCTTGGTGCCGGCAGCGAAGGCGGTGGTCGGCAGGTCGCCGACATTCACACTCCATGCGGCGGCGACGTTCGCGGAGGTCGAGGCGTAGGCACCGTTGATGGCGGAGCGGGTGGCCAGGTTCGGCACGATGATCTCGCCGTTCGCATCGAAGTCCACGACGAGGCGACCCAGGTAGGTGAACTCGTTGTCGGTGTTGATGATGACGACCGGCTTGCTATCGAGACCCGTGGTGCGGATCGGGTAGGTGTTGGCGAAGTCCGCGCTGTGGCCGGCGAAGGCGACGGCGGTGTCGTCCGCGTCACCGAGGCGGGTATTGGAACCGGCCGAAAGGATTACATCCACGCCGGAAAGCTTGGTGGCCAGGAGCTGCTCGTTGGAGATCTGCTGGAGGTGCGCCATGAGGACGATCTTGTCCACGCCTTCGGCGATCAGCTCGTTGATGACGGGCTGAAGCTGGCTGGCGAGCAAGTCCATGTCGTCCACTTCACCGTTGGCACCGCCGCCGCCGGGGAAGCCCTTCACCTCCGTGCCGGAGGGTGAGGAGATCGACTCGATGAGCTGGGTGGTCGCGCCGAGGACGCCGATTTTTTCGCCGCCCTTGGTGACGACGGCGGAGGGGACGATACGGCCCTTTTTGGTGGAGGCTTCCGGAATCAGCGTGCCGACACCGCCATCGAGCGTGTTGTCGAAACGGCTGGCCAGATCGCTATCACCGCTGAAATCGAGGTTCGCGCTGATGTGCGGGAACTGTGCGCCGACCCAGCCGGAACCGGGGATGAAGGCGTCCCGGAAGACGCGCGAACCGAGGTCGAACTCGTGATTGCCGATGGCCGAGACTTCGACGCCCAGGATGTTGTGAATGGCGATGTCCACCGCGGCGATCGGGTGGTTCACCAGAGGATCCACCAGGCTGATGGTGGAGCCGGTCGTGGAGTTCAGCTCGTCGCGCACGCTGAGGTCGGTGCCGGCGGCGAGGAAGGGACCGGGGATGAAATTGTCACCCCCCGCAAGAATCAGCGTGTTGGCAAACTGGCCGTCGAATCCGTCCACCAGCGCGGCGAGATTCGGCGCGGTGGAGGAGGCGAGCAGGCCGGCTTCCGCGTCCGCGAGGTGTAGAAGCTGGAGGGTGTAATCCACCGGTGCGACGGAGTAGATCGTGAGCGTGTTGCTCGTCTCGTTCGTCACGGCCAACAGCGGGGCTCCGGTCGGCGAATTCGCGGCGGAGATGAATTCGATCCCCTCTGGATTCCGGTCCGTGGAAACGGTGCCAAAGCCGGCGGAAGTGACGTTCGCGGGGTCCGTGATGTCGAAGGCCATGACGCCGCGCGAGCGCTCTAGGCCAACGAAGGCGTAGGTCCGCGCGCCGATGACGCCGATCTCGATGCCTTCCGGCTCGGCTGCCTTGTTATCGCTGCGGGTGTCGTCGAACCAAGGCGTGCCGAAGCTAGCGATGGCGCGCTCAATGAGGTCGCCGCTGTCATAAACCATCGTGCCGGCGCTGTTCAGGATCGAGAACGAGCGGCCGCCGTAAGCGAGGATGCGATCGACGTCGCCGTCGTTGTCGGTATCACCGCTGAGGCCGGGGGAGTTCGAAACGGTGAGCCTTCCGAGCCGGGCGTTCGTCTTGAGCGTGGCGGCGTCAGGGAAGGTGGCCGGATCGAGCGTCAGGGTTGAAACGCTGGCGGTCTCGTTGGGGTTAAGGAAGTCATCGCGGTCGTCGCCTTCGTTCGCGATCACGTAGTAGGTGTTCCCTGCGACTTGATAGGAAGAAGCTTCGTCCGGCATATAGAGGCCGAAGACGGGGTTGCCGCGGGTGAGCAAGGTCTTGTTCGAGTTGGAAGGACCGTCGCGGTCGCTGAAGTCCGCGAGCAGGGTGCTGAAATCCTTTTCACCCAGCGGCTGGACGGAGGTGAATGTGGCGGAGGCGATGTCCAGGATGGCCACGGCGTTGGCTTCCTGGAGGACGACGAGCGCCTCGGTGCCGGTCGGGGAGATGGCGACGTATTCCGGTTCGAAGTCGGTCGAGGGCTTGCCGCCGGCGAAGATCCGCACGCCGGCCGCCTTGAGCGCGGCGATCTGCGGCGCGGTGTCGTAGGCGGTGAAGTCAGCGGTGGTGACCGGGGCGGAGGCGAAGCCGCCGGACACGTCGATGATGCTGACGGTGCCGAGCGTGGCGTCGTTGGTGATGGTGGTCACCGCCGAGTTGGCGGTGCCGTTGAAGGCGGCGGTGATTTCACCTTCGTTCGCGGTCAGGACTTTCAAGCCGTCCGGGGTGAAGGCGATGTTGTCCGGCAGGGAGCCGACGGTGGCGGTGCCGAGCAGTGCGCCATCCGCCGCGTTCAGGAAGACCACAGTGCCGGGATTCGCCTTGTCGGCAGCGGGCAAGGCGACGGCAACCACGCCATTGTGGACGGCCACGCTGGTCACGTCGGTCACCGGCAGATTGTAGGGAGCCGCGGTGAAGTTCAACGTGGTCACAACCGCCGGGGCCGCCGGGTTGGAGAGATCGATGATCTGAAGCCCGGTGCTCGCGGTCACGAACAGGCGGTCGGACGCGGGATCGAAGTCGGAGATCTCGGCTCCGGCCAAGGCCACCGTGGCAACGGGGCGGATATCGAGCGAGTCGGCCTGTACGAGGGAAACCGACGCGCAGGACGCCGCGAAGAGAAATAGGCTTTGTGTTAGTTTCATGTTGATGACAGTCCACGATGTGAGGAGACGCCGGTCGGTCCCGCCATGCTTTCATTGCAACGAAGCTGTCATTTGAGCGGGCGAACACCGCGGTTGATCGCCTCCCCGGGACGAGCAGCTTTTCCCTTGGCGGGAGACAGCGACATGCGCTTCGTTCCGTGATTGATTCACCACTTCGCGAAATCCCTCCAAATTGGTGCGGTGGTGATTTCCCAGCGCCTGTGCCGGCCTGTCTCCAAGTAGCTGAGTCGGCTGCGCCGTTCCGCTAGGGGCCGGGTGGAGGGCGGGGACGGGTCGTGAAGGTTTGGCAGACCGCACCCGCCGGAAGGTCGCGGACCTACCGCTACAGCGGGAAAGCCCGGTCAATGGTCGTGCCCATGCTCCGCCGCGCCGAAATTCAGCACGAACTGGAACCAGATGCCGTGCTCGTCCGCATAGCCGCCGAGGCGGTCGTAGGAATACTGGAGCCGCGCGTGGAGATCGGTGTCGTCGGCGATGTGGAAGGCGCGGCCGACGTTGGTGGAGGCACGCCAGCGGCGCTCGTTGCCGGACATGCGGTTGCCGGAGGCCCATTCGAGGCGACCGCCGACGGTCCAGTCCTTGACGAACTCGAGGCCGCTCGCGAGGTAGATCCCGAGCTCGTCGTAGTCGCCCTCGATGCCGGCGGCATCGCGCGCTTCGACGGCGCGGTAGAAGACCTCGCCCTGCCACCAGATCGGCCGGCCGCCGAGCTTGTCCTCGCCGTGGACATCCGCCCCGGCGGTCCAGGTGGTGCGGCCGAAGCCGTTCTTGCCGGCGGCGAAGGAGAGGCCGGCGCGGTCGATGCCGGCGATGCCCGGCTTGTGTTCCAGACGGCCGAAGAAGAAGCCGTCGCCGAGGTAGGCTTCCTCGGCATCGTAGACGCCGCCGTCTCCTGCGAAACCGTGGCCGTGCTCTTCATGTTCCTCCTCCTCTCCCCCTTCGTGATCTTCCCCCGCGTGCTCGACCGCTTCTTCAAAGGCCTCGCGTCGCAGTTCGCGGGTCGCGCCGTGGGTATGCTCGCGGCTTTGGCCATAGCCGAAGCGGACGATCCAGCGATCGCCGGTGCCGGGCAGCGCCCAGGCGAGTTCGGCGCCCTGGACGATCAGGCCTTCTTCGCCGAGCAGGCGGATCATCGAGATCGGCGGCTCGACGAAGGGCCGGTCGTGGAGGTGGTAGCGGTTTTCCTGGCCGAAGGGGGCGAAAAACTGGCCGCCGCGCAGGACGAGGCCGGCCGGCAGTTCGAGCGCCGCGTAGCCTTCCTCCCACTCGCTGTCCCAGCCGTCGAAGCGGTCCCAGAAGACGTTGTGATTGGCGTGGACGGACAGCATTTCGCCGAACTCCATCACCGCGCCGATCTCGATGCCTTGGAGATTGAAGCCATCATCGACGGGAGCGTGGCTGCCTGGGATCAGGCCGAAGTTTTTCTCGGAAGTGGAGCCGCCGAGGGCGATTGCCGCATTCAAGTGCGGATGAAAGTGGAACCAGCCTTCCTCCTTTTGACCGAGGTGAGGGTGGTTCGGGCTGCCGGGGAGATGGGCCGGGTGGCCGTCGTCGTGATCGCAGACCGGCTTCGGGGCGGCGGTGAGGACCGTGGGCAGGAGGAGGAGAGTGGCGGCGCGGATCATTGATGCGAAAAAGTCACGGCTGTAATTCAAGTGCAAGAGCGAATTTGAAGCGTTTGATTTCATCAGAACTCATGCCGCAGTCCGATCGACAGCCCGCGGCCGGGGAGCGGGGCGACGTCCTTTTTGAACGAGGTGGAAGTGCGGGCTTCCTCGTCGAGGAGGTTGGTGGCGCGGAGGAAGACGGTCAGGTCGTGGTTGGAAAGCGCGACGGTGTAGGAGAGGTCGGCATTGACCAGGGTATAGGAGCCGGCCGGGAGTTCCGGGCGCGGGGCCGGCTTGACGCGGTCCTGCGCGGTGGCGTGGCGGATTTCGAGGCCGGCGCTGAGGCGGTCGTGGCTCCACTCCAGCCGCGTGCCGAAACGCAGCGGCGGCATCCGCGGGATGGGCTCGTTGTCGGTGGTGTTTTCGGCGCGGACGTAGTCGCTCATCAGGGTGAGCGTCAGGTGGTCGCGGATTTCCCAGTCGAGTTCCGCCTCGAAGCCGGTGAAGGTCGCGGCGCGCTCGATGTACTGGACGGCGCGGCCGAAGCCTCCGGTGAGACCCGGCGCTTCCTGGAGGAAGATGAAGTTGTCGAAGTCGTAGTGGTAGCCGTTCAAGCGGCCGGTGAAAGGACCTTTCGCCGCCTCGATCCCGAGCTCGAAGCCGAGCGACTCCTCGGTCGCGAGCGGCGTGCCGTCGAGGTCGCCGCCGACCAGGAAGCGGCTGATGCCGGCGTTGTTCCAGAAGGCGTAGCGCTCGGTCGAGGTCGGCAGGCGCTCGACCCGGGAGACGATCCCGGTCAGCGCGAGACCGTCGAGCAGGCCGATCGGTTCGCGGGTCCAGGTCAGGGCGGCGGAAGTGCTGTTAGAGAAATCGTTGTCGCCCTGGAAGGCGCCGAACTGCTCCAGGCTGTGGTCGTGGATCCGCAGCTTTTCGATCCGGTGGCCGAGCTGGGCGGTCCACTCGCCTTGCTGGTATTTTTCAAGGAAGTAGAGCCCGGAGGATTCGCTGCGGATGGCGCTGCGAACCCTCTGGGCGCCCGGTGGGGGAAAGACGGTGCGGGTGGCGGTGAAGTCCTCGCTGCCGGCGGTGATGCCGACGATGCCGGTCAGCCGGTCATCGAAGGCGCGGTGGTGGACGTCGATCCGGCCCTCGATCGCGTCCTTTTCGAAGGTGCCGTCGGGAAAGTCCCGCCCGCGGTCCTTGCCGAGGCTTTCGAACAGCTCGGCGTGGCGGTAGGCGGCGTAGGCGAGGCGGGCTTCCACTTTCGAGATGAAGCCCTGATCGAACTCCATCCGCCCCTCGAGGTCGAAGCGGTCCTGCACGAGGTCCAACTCGTAGAGGCCGTAGAGGTCGGTCGGATCGCCAGCGTAGGAGTAGGGCACGCCGTAGCGGGTGTCGAAGCGCGAGTACGACGCGCCTAGTAGCACTGGCAGGTCTTCCGGTAGCCAGGAAAGTCCGGCCGACCAGGTGGAGCCTTCGTGGCCGGAGTTCGGCAGGGTGCCGTCGGGGTTCGGCACCGTTACAACGCCGCTGCCGGGGACGAAGACCGACGGGTTCTCCAAAATCTGATAGGCACCGCTGCGGGCGAGACCTGGGATCGAGATGTCGCCGGAATCCCGCGCCGACCCCGTGAAGCGGAAGACCAGCGGGCCGGTCAGCAGCGAAAGGTGGCCGGCCCCGGAGAGGCCGTCGCCTTGGGTCTCGTAGCGCGTTTCCCAGCCGCCGGAGACGGGGCGGTCCGGCCTTTCGCGGGCCAGGACCCGGCTGCGGGCGTTCACCGCGCCGCCGATCGCCGAATTGCCGTAAAGCAGCGAGGCCGGGCCGCGGTGGATGTCCACGCTCTCTAACAAGAACGGCTCCAGCGCGACGCCGTGATCGGGGCTGACGTCGGAGAGATCGAAGGTGCCGAGGTCGTCGCGCAGCATCCGGACCCGCACGCCTTCGAAGCCGCGGACCACCGGTCGGCTGGCGGCGGGGCCGAAATAGCCGGACGAAACGCCGGGCTCCCAGCCGATGGTCTCGCCGAGCGTGCCTTGGGCGGTCCGCTGCAGGACTTCCGCGGGAATGGTGCGGACCGATTGCATCGAGAAGTCACCCAGCACCGGCGGCGGCTCGGCGTCGGCCGTCACCGTGATCGCGTCCAGCTCCGCCGGGGCCTCGACGGTCTCGAGGAGGTCCTGGGCGGCGACCGGGAGGGTGAGGGCGATAGCGGCAATCCGGATGTTCATGAACACGGATTGCGTATGATTTAGCTTTGCTCTTGTAAAACATTTGCAGCAAAAGTTCCGCCGTGAAGTGCTTCCACCGCCTGCTGCCCCTCGCCGGAACCCTGTCCGCGGGCGCCCTGACGCCGCCGACCGACCTGAATTACGGGCATTACGAGATCCAGGTGGACTACACGGTGACGCCGGGAAATCCCGATGCCGGTTGGAGCTTTGCGGTTTCCTACGACCGGGACGACGACTTCAGCAGCGCCGCCGGGGTGGTGAGGCTGGACCCGGAAAGCACGGTGATCGTGGCCTCGCCGAAAACCCGCACGGCGGTCCCGACCCCGGCGGGCGTGTTCAGCCGCTTCGGTCCTTCCGGCGCGCCGATCTGGATCCTCCCGCAGAACAACGTCCTCGGCACCTGCTTCCTCGGCGTGCGAACCATCATGCCTGCCGGGACTTTCCAAGCTCGGGTCGGCAGCAACTACTCGCCGAGCGGCCAGGGCAGCACCTCGCTCCGCCTCGTGTCGATGTCAGGCACGGGCGTCGATGCCGGCGGCCAGTTCGCGACGTGGAAAACCGAGGCTTTCGGCAGCGTCGTGTTCTCCTTCGACTCGACCAACGGGATCACCGCTGCGGATGAGATCCCCACGATCCCGATCGGCTCGCACACCCACTACAACTGGGGCCTGACCAAGCCGGGAATCTATCAGTTGACCTTCGAGGCCAAGGGCAAGCTGATGCCTGCCTACGGCAGCGAGATCACCTCCGCGCAGAAGACCTTCACCTTCGCGGTGCCCTTTTCGGGGCGGATCAGCAACGGCGGCGCGCTGCTGCTTTCCGGCGTGGAAGCCGGTGCGCCCCGCGTTCTAACAGCCGATCCGGCGGCGGGCGTGGCCTACGCGCCGGACCAGGCGATGATCGAGGCGACCACTCCCGCCGGTCCCGCCAGCAGCGGCCTGCCCGGCGCGCTGTGGCAGTGGTCGGGAAACCTCCGCGCGCTCCCGCTTCCGATCCCGAACGGCGTGGGCGTCGCGCCGGCGACCGCTTCCGGCGGGCTCGTTCCGGCGGACTGGTCGAATGTCGAACTGGAGATCGCCGCGGTGCGCGGGCCGGGAAGCTTCGCGCTGCTGGATGGCGGCGGCACGGTGCTGGCCGATGGCGCGGGCGATGTCGTTCCTCTAACAGCCACCTCTAACATCTCCCTCACCGCCGCTTTCACCGCGACCGGGTTGCATCGTGTGACGCTCATCCCGCGAGGCACGCGGAACGGCCAGGCGGTCGTCAGCTCGGCGGTCACCGTGACCTTCGGGGCCGGAATCACCGCGGAACACGACTACGCCGCGTGGCAGGCCAGCTTCGAGCAGACCGCAGGTTTGGCGGCCGGCAGCCTGGCAAACCGCGACGCCGACTTCGATCGCGACGGCATTTCGAACGGCTTCGAGTTCGCGCTCTTCTGGCAGGGGATGGATCCGACCGTGTCCGATGCCGCCCGGATGCCGCGCGCCTTTCCGAGCGCCACGGGCGACGGTGTGCTCGCCTTCCTGCGGGACACCTACAAGGACCCGCTGGACGAGTCGAAATGGCAGCTCCGCCCGGCATCGAGCAGCGACCTGCTCACCTGGAAACGCCGCTCCTCCCGCATCCCCGGCTTCCCGCTGGAGGTCTTCGAGACCGGTCTCGGGCCGGGCAACGCCTACGGCCGGATCGCACGGAACCAACTGAGGATCCTGGGTCCGGGCGTCAGTCGTGCCTTCTTCCGCTTCGATCTCTTGCCGCCTCCTTGAGGCATACGAAGTGCAAACGCATAAAACCTACTACAATGGACTTGCAATCGAGTTGCGTTTTTGAATCTTTGCCGGGTCTTTCCTCACCACACACCATGAAGCTCCCATCCATGTCCCGTTTCGCGTCCTTCGCGATCACCGCCGCCCTGCTGCCTTCCGCCCACGCCGCGCTCGCCTATACCGGCGGCCATGGCGACATCGGGGTGGCCTACGAAGGACCCGGTGATCTCTTCTTTCACCTCCACCTCGGCGAAGCCGGCGACCCGGCCACGGTCGGTGGCTCGCCGGTGGTCGACGGCGAATACGAGCCGGAAGACATCGACATCACCGTGCCGGCCGCCGGCGAGATCGTGCTCGGAACGGCGGTGACCTTCCTCGGTGCGACTTCCGGTCAGTCGATCTGGCTGCTGCCGGCATCGGCCTCCGGTGCCGACGCGATCGGCGCGCCCTTCCTCGGGTGGGCGACCGAGGAGCTCAATCCCGGCGACTGGGTGGGCAACATCACCTTCACCCTGAACTTCGTGAACGCCCCGGGTGGCAGCGGAAACTTCGCCGTGTGGCAGACCGACGGCTTCGGCGCCGTGTCGAACCTCGCGATGTCGACGGCGGATCCCGGAGCCGACGTGCTCTCGCAAGCGGCCGGCGTGCACGACCACTACAACGTGGCTTTCACCAAGGCCGGGCTCTGGGAAATCGGCATCACGGTCTCCGGCACCCACGTCACCGACGGCTTCGTGTCCGATTCCGGCACCCTCCGCTTCGACGTCGTGCCCGAGCCTTCGACCGCGCTGCTCGGTGGCCTCGGTCTGCTCGCGATGTTCCGCCGCCGCCGCTGATCCGCCATGACCGCCCTGCCGACCACGTCCCGCCTCGGCGGCCTGCTGCGCGACCTCACCGCGGGGCTCAAGCAGCAGATGTTCTTCTGGGGCAAGGACGTGGTCCATCCGGACGGCAACCTGCTGGTCCGGCAGGGCTTTTCCAAATCGCCCTCCGCCGGGCTGCAGGGCACCAGTTGCTACGGGCTCGACTGGCAGGGCGGCCGGATCGAGCTCCACGGTGCCTGCGTCGGCTGGTATCCGCGGGATGGAGGCGAAGGCTTCATCTTCATCCGCCCGATCGGAAAGTGCCATGTCTGGCTGGGCCAAAGCGCGCCGGTACCGGGCGAGTGGCCGGCGGATCTCATCGCGCCGACCGATTTCGAAAAGCTGCACGCCTGCGCCGCTCCTTTCCTCGACTGGTGGCTGCAATCCGAGGCGTGGATTGATGAACTACTAGGCGGATCGTACCGCACGAACTGCTTCCGGCACTTCAAGCGCCTGCCGAAGTCGAAGCCCTGGCTCCCGCCGGCCGCGGCGATGCAGTGGGTGGCACGGCTGCGCGACGACCCGCGCTCCATGGCGAGGTCGAAGCGGTTTGCGGTCGCGGATTTGGACTGATTCGTCATGCCGACCTACGTTTACGAGACCGTCTGTCCGCAGGGCACGGAGCCGATCCGCTTCGAAGTGAAACAGTCGATGATCGAGCCCGCACTCACGTCGCATCCGGACACCGGCGAGCCCGTGCGCCGCGTGATCACCGGCGGCTACGGCTATGTGAAGGGCCCCAACACCGCCGCGCCGCAGGTTGCGGCCGGGGACTGCTGCCCGGGATGTTAGATGCCATGAAATCTTTCCGAATTCCACCGCTCGGACGGCAGCTCAACGCCGTCGAAGACGAGCCCGAAGAAGCGCCGCGCCCGCCACAGGCGTTCCGGGAACGTGGCGCCGAGGCGGCGCGGGTGCTGAAGCGGCTGATGGTCATCGCCGGCGACCATGCCCGCTCGGCCAAGGCGCTGGGGATCGAGCTTCAGCCCGATGACCTCCGCGCGGTGATCGGGGCGCTGCGCGACCACGCCAGCGGCGGCCGCGGATTGCCGGTGCCGGGGGCGCGGGACGAGGTCCACGCCCACGTGCTCGACCGCTTCTTCGAAGAACTGGTGGAGGAGCCGAGCAACATCCTTTTCACGACACCCACAGGACCTGATTCGATCCGCTACGACGCGATGGACCCCGGCTTCTGGCTCGAGTGCCTCGACCTGCTGGAACGCACCCTTTGCCCGAAACCATGATGCACCTTTTCAGAAACTACGAGGACTGGCGCAGCACCATCACGGGGGTCTGCCGGTTGGATTTGAACCGCGCTTACTGCCAGGCCCGCCGCCGTGCGTTGGTCGACGAGAGCGATCCCGGCACGCGGGATTTCCTCAAGGCGTACGGATCGGAGTACCGCGACCTCGTCGCCTCCTGGTTCGAACGGGCGGGAAGGGAGGCTGCGGCGTGAGCGCGCTCCGTGCGAACCTCCCGGCGCTCGCCGTGGGCAAGCCGATGGTGCTGCTCACCGGCTTCCTCGGTGCGGGCAAGACGAGCTTCTTGCGCGGCGTGCTCGATGCCATGAAGCAATGGCACATCGCCACCGATGTGATCTTGAACGACTACGAGAACGCGGACCTCGATGCCGAGACGTTGCGCGACCGTGCCGCCACGGTCGAGGCGCTGGCCGCCTCCTGCGCCTGCTGCGACGGTCTCGAGCCGCTGGTCGATCTCGCGCTGGCCGCCAGTCGATCGCGCCATGACGCGTTGCTGATCGAACTCAACGGCACCGCCGACCCGCTGCCGCTGTTGGAATCGTTCACGCTGCTGGAATCGCGGATCGGACTGCGACCGCGCTGGCAGGTCTGCGTGGTCGATGCCCGTCACTTCGGTCGCCGCGGCCCGCTCGACGCTTTGGAAAGCAGGCAGCTTCAGAGTGCCAGCCATTTCACGGTCCGCCATGACCGCGGGCTGACCTCGGTCGAGCGCGATGCCCTCTTGTCCCGCATCCGGGCCGTGAATCCCCACGCGAGCGAGACGCAGGCCGCCGACCTCGCCGAGCATCTCGCCCAGGCGGTGTCGCGGGAACAGCGGCTCCTGCTGCGGGCGGGTGGGGCGAGGCCGCGAACCGTGCTGCCGGACTTCGCGGGGCACCGGATCGCGCACGAGTTCACCGGCTGCCAGATCCTGCTGCCTTCGGATGTCGGCCGCGATGCGATGTGGCGCTTCCTCGCCGCGCTGCCGGCCGGCGTGCTGCGGGCGAAGGCGCTGGTGACGGTGATCGGAGAGCCGGGGGTGCGGCGCTTGTTCGAGCGGGTGGGCACCGAGCTGATGGGAGATCCGCTGGAAGTGCCGATCAGCGACCGCGTTCCGTCGTCCGCCATCTGCATCGGCCCGGATCTCGATCCCGCCGCTCTGTTAGGGATCGCGCGCCGCGAGTTCGGCCGCGCATGCCAACTTCCCGATCCGGACCATCCATGACCCCCGCGCTTCCCATCGTCGTCCTCACCGGCTTCCTCGGATCCGGCAAGACCACGCTGCTCCGCCGCTGGCAGCGGGACGAGGCGCTGCGCGATGCCGCGGTGGTGGTGCACGACCTCAGCGAGTTCGGGCTCGATGCGGAGCTGGTGGCGGGAGAAGGTCAGGAGACCGAAGCCGGGGTTCTCACCGGTCGCGTCGCCGCCTTGCACGGCAGCCATGCGAAGGAGCGGCTGCACGACTCGGCGGGCAAGGCCTTGGGGGCGATCGCCGCCCTCGATCCGCCGCCGCCGGTGGTGCTGGTCGAGAGCACCGGCGCGGCACGCCCCTGGCCTTTGATCGCCGCCTTCACGCAGGACGACCGTTTCGCGCTACGGCACTTTATCGTCACGGTGGACGCGCTGAATCTCCATCGCGATTTCTCCGACGGGCTGGTGCTCACCGGCGAGGTGCTGCCGCCCGACGATGTCGCCCTGCGCCATGCCGCCGAGGTGCTGGCGGAGCAGATCGCCTTCGCCAGCGTGGTCGTCCTCACCAAGACCGACACCCTGCCCGCGGCGGTGGCACAGGGGCAGGTGAGGATCCTGCAGAAGCTCCAGCCGCGCGCGGCGATCGGCCTGTCCGCCCAAGCGGGACTACTGCTTCCCCAGCTTGACGCGGTGCCCGCGCCGAAGCTGCCGGTGCTGCGCCGACGTGCCGAGGAACTTTCGCTCACGACGACCCGTGTGACCGCGGCGGATGTCGATTGCCTGGTGATCCGCGACAAGCGGCCCTTCCACTCGCAGCGTTTGCACGATGCCTGCCAGCGCCACCTCGGCACCGGCCTTTATCGGACGAAGGGCTTTCTGTGGCTCGCCTCGCGTCCCGGCCATGTCTTGCTATGGCAGCAATCCGGCAGCCAGATCACGCTGGAGCTGACCGGTTTCTGGCGCGCTGAAATGCTTCAAAACCGCGATGGCAAGCTGCTGGCGGAAGAGGTCGTGCATTTGAAGACGATGCTGGAGAAGGAGCATCCGGTCTTCGGCGACCGCCACGTCGAGATCACGCTGATCGGCCTGAAGCCCGCCCGCGAGGCCTTTGCCGCCGCGTTGGAAGCGGCCTTCTGCACCGACGCGGAAGTCGCTGCCTGGCAACGCGGCGAAACCTTTCCCGATCCCTGGCCGACCGAATTGCGGAGCGTGGATTGATCCTGCCCGTTACCCACAACTTGCCCCTGAAGCGGCCATTTGTCCTTGTGCCGAAGGGAATTTGAATCTCAGCCCGGGGTTGCGAGGAACGCGCGAACCCGGGTTCCGCGGAAGATGAAGCTCTTACGCAATCGGCGCTTTGGTGAAACGGTCCCTCGGGATTCCTCGCCGCCGCCCCCGCCGCAACCTCTTCAAGGTAGGCCATGACACTTCGTCTACCCGGGGTAGCGCCTCCTCCGTCGGCGCAACCCCGGGCTTTGGGATGCAGTCCCGTTGGGACAGGGATCGCTCGAAAGAAGTGGGTAACGGGCAGGATTGATCCTCGAAAGCAGAAGGATTACCACGAAAGCGGTAAAACTCCGCGAAACTGGGGGCATATTGAAGACGGAATCGATGATTCACTCCAGCCTCTGAAACTTCGCCCCTTTCGTCCCTTTCGTTGTTCTCTCCTCCGGACTCAGGTCCCGCAGAAAGTTCGGTAGTGCGGCGAGCCGGCGGGCGGCGGCACGGTGAACTCGTCGTCGCCGGCGTCCGCGAAGGGGTGCGTGATCGCGGCGAGCAGCTTGTTGAAAGGGGAAAGGTCGCCGTTGAGCGTGGCGGCGTTGAGGGCTTCCTCGACCTTGTGATTGCGCGGGATGACCCGGGGATTGTGGCTTTGCATCCGGTGGAGGATTTCCTCCGGACCTTCGGACTGGCGACCCAGGCGCGCCTTCCATGCCGCATGCCAGTCGACGAAGGCGGGATCCGCGAAAGCCGGTCGATCAAGAGCCGCCGCGGTGGAGAGGCTGCGGAAGGTGCCGGTGAAGTCCTGCTTGTGCGAATGCATCCAATCTAACAGCTGCTGCACCAGGGCGCGATCCTCGGGCTCCTGGTGGGTGAGACCGAGCTTCGCGCGCATCCCGTCGAGCCAGTGGTTCTGGAAGATCCCCTCGAACTGGTGGAGGGCCTCGTTGGCGAGTTCGACGGCCTTCTTTCCGTCCTCGTGGAGCAGGGGGATCATCGCTTCGGCCAACCGGGCGAGATTCCAGCGGGCGATCGGGGGCTGCGCGGAGTAGGCGTAGCGGCCGCCGTGGTCGATTGAGCTGAAGACGGTCGCGGGATCGTAGCGGTCGAGGAAGGCGCAGGGGCCGTAGTCGATGGTCTCGCCGGAAAGCGCCATGTTGTCGGTATTCATCACGCCGTGGACGAAGCCAACCTGGAGCCACTTCGCCACCAGCGCGGCCTGGCGCTCCATCGCCGCGTGGAAGAAGTCGAGGTGCGAGGCTTGCTCGAAACCGGGGTAGTGGCGGCGGCGGGTGTGGTCGGCGAGGGCTTCCAACGCGGCGCGATCCTCATGGGCGGCGGCCCATTGGAAGGTGCCGACGCGGATGTGGCTGGCGGCCACGCGGGTGAGCACGGCGCCGGGAAGTTCCTCGTTGCGGAAGACGCTCTCGCCCGTGGTGGCGACCGCGAGGCTGCGGGTGGTCGGGATGCCCAGCGCGTGCATCGCCTCGCTGATCAGATACTCGCGGAGCATCGGACCCAGGGCCGCGAGCCCGTCGCCGCCGCGCGAGAAGGCGGTGCGTCCGGAGCCCTTGAGCTGGATGTCGAAGCGCCGGCCGTCGGGAGTGATCTGCTCGCCTAACAGAATCGCGCGGCCATCGCCGAGGGTCGTGAAGTAGCCGAACTGGTGGCCCGCATAGGCCTGGGCGATCGGGTTCGCGCCGGGCGGGAGCAGGTTGCCGGTGAAAAGGGCGGCTTGCTCCGGCTGCCGGAGGGGCTCCGGATCCAGGCCCAGCGAGACCGCCAATGCGTCGTTGAAGACCACCAGACCGGAGTTCTTCACGGGGGAGGGCGTGGCCTTCCTGAAGAACAGCGCCGGCAGCCGGGAAAAGGAATGGTCGAGATTCCACCCGGCGGCGGTGGGGGATTCCAAAGGATCGGCGCTCATGGGTGCAGGGGCTACATCGCACTTCCGCCCGGGGGGTCAAGCGCCCGGTGCCCTTGCACGCGAGGAGGCGGGGAAAGCGTCGATGAGGCCGGCGGTGGCGCCGCCGCGGTGGGAACCGGAGGGAAAAGGCGGCTCTCTCGTCGAAAAAATGGGCTCTCCGTCAGATTTGCTTGAGTGATTGAGCCCGCATTTTGAGGAACAGATGTTTGAGGTTGGTCATGCCGCAGGCCCGGTGGATCAGCCGGGCGATCTGGTTGTTGAAGGC
>Ga0247843_1003900_pt1 | contig 23267 bp, 24 predicted proteins | sample LaCruzMarch2017__FD_192420 | JGI IMG/M metagenome (GOLD analysis project Ga0247843, IMG submission 192420) | Freshwater microbial communities from meromictic Lake La Cruz, Castile-La Mancha, Spain - LaCruzMarch2017_8m | ecosystem: Environmental > Aquatic > Freshwater > Lake | place: Spain...
ATCGCCTCAACGATCCTGGCCATCCGAACCTCCTGCAGCACCGCGATCCCTCCGGCCAAAACCGGACAAATCCCTTGCTACAAAAACCGGACATATCCCGTGTCATCGACAGGCGGGACACGCACCGCTTGCGCACAGGCGCGACGGCGCTCAAGCTGGGGACCACCGGGGAGGCAACGTCCATGATGATGTTCGTCGCAGCATTGGCCGCGTTCATTTTCTTGCATGTAGGGCTGTCAGCGACGCCGCTGCGGGGCGCAGCGATCCGCGCCGTGGGCGAGTGGCCCTATCGCGGGCTTTACTCAGCGGCCTCTGCGGTGCTGCTGATCTGGATGCTCTTCTCGTTCGGCGCCGCTCGCGCTTCGCCTGAGAATGAAATCCTGTGGGACCCGCCAGCCTGGGGGCGGCACGTTGCCTCGCTGCTGGTGTTGCTCGGCTTTCTGCTGGCGGTGCCTGGGCTGATCACGCCCGCGCCGACTATGGTGGGGATGGAGGGCGGACTGGCCAACGCTGAACCAGCCAAAGGCATGACTCGGATCACGCGGCACCCCTTTCTCTGGGGCGTCGCACTCTGGGGCGCCGGACACCTGATGGCGAACGGGGAGCTGACCTCAATTCTGCTGTTTGGAGGACTTGGGGCCATGGTGCTGCTCGGGACCCGGTCGATCGACACCAAGTCCGCCGCCCGCGATCGCGACGCCTGGGCGCGGTTCAAGGCGGTGACGTCCAATGTGCCGTTTGCGGCGATCCTGCAGGGGCGCAACCGGCTGGCGCTCGGGGAGATCGTCGTCCCTGTGCTGGTCGCGCTGGCCGTATTCGGAGCCACGGTCTGGTTCCACCGGGTCCTGTTCGGGGTTGCGCCGTTCAATTTCGGGGCTTGATGACGGATTTATCAAACCGTCGTGAACCGAACAGCAATCATGCGGACGTAAGCTGAGCCTCTACAGGATCACGCCGATGCTCCCCTCCCGGTCCCCCGTCAACCGCCACGTCTTCGATCGACCGCACTTCGCTCACATGACGGGCGGCGATGCGTCGCTGGAGGTCGAGATCGTCCAGATCTTCCGGGTTCAGACCGAGCTCTGGTCACGCCTATTGATCCCGGATGCGCCGACGCCGATCTGGCGCGACGCCGCCCACACAGTGAAGGGCTCGGCCCGGGGACTTGGTCTGTGGGCGCTGGCGGAGGCCTGCGAGCGCGCCGAGGAGCTTGGCAAGGGCGGCGCCGTTGAGGGAGCGATGGTTTCGCAGGCGCTCTCAGGCGTGCGCGCGGCGCTAGCGGAGGCGCTCCATGCGCTGGACCACGCCTATGCGAAATCCTGCGCCGCCTGATCGCCAGACGGCCCACTGGACATCTGACCGCCGTTTCGGGCACGACCCCGCCCATGTCTGATGATGTCCGCACGCTCCATGTGATCGACCGAGAGGGGGCGCTGCGCACCGTGGAAGGGCTAGACGGCTGGCGCGTTATGGAAATCATTCGCGACCAGGGCCTGCCCATCAAGGCCGAGTGCGGCGGCGCCTGCGCATGCGCGACATGCCATGTCTATGTCGCCGCAGAATGGCTCGATCGCCTAGTGCCGCCCACGGATGAGGAACTGGAACGTCTCGACGACGCGTTTCAAGTGACTCCCGCGTCGCGCCTTTCGTGTCAGATTCTCATGCGCGCCGAGTTTGACGGCCTGACGGTGACGCTGGCCCCCGGAAGCGAGCCGTGACCGCCCGACCCGCAAGGTCTATAGAGAAAGTCTTATGACACGCTTCTCGCTCCAGTTCGGGCAGACCAAGCCCGGCCTCTGCTATCTCGAACGCCCGACGGTTTATGGCCTGTGCCCGCGCGGGGAAGCCGCGATTGCGGTGGCCAGAATTGGCCGCGCGGCACCGTTCGCTTATGATCTGCCCGGCGGCGGCATCGAGCAGGACGAGGACGAGCCTGGCGCCCTCATGCGCGAGTTTTCGGAAGAGACGGGGCTTACTGTGTGGCCTTCGCACGTGATTGGTCGCGCGGGCCAGTTTTGGATCAATCAAGGCGAACCCCGCAACAGCCTCGCGACATTCTACGAGGTGGAAAACACCGCCGACGATGGTCAGCCCACAGAGCCCGATCACGCCCTCGTCTGGCTTTCGCCCCAGGACGCCATTGCGAAAGTACGCCACGAGGCGCACGCTTGGGCGATCATGCACTGGCTGCGCGCACGCAAGGCCAAATTGGGCGACCGCACGGAGTAAGCTTGGTGGGCCTCTACAGCCGGTACATTCTTCCGCATGTGATCAACTGCGCCTGCGGCACGGGTCCGATCGAGCGGCAGCGCAGGAAGGTGGTGCCGCTGGTGCAAGGCGTCGTGCTTGAACTCGGCTTCGGGTCAGGCCGCAATGTGCCTTATCTTGAGCCCCAGAAGGTCAAGAAGCTCTACGCGCTGGAGCCCGAAGACGGGATGCGCGCGCTTTCGCAGAAGGCCGCGCAGACAGCGCCGTTTCCGATCGAGGTGCGATCGGAGTTCGCTGAAGATCTCGATCTGCCGGATGCATCGATCGACACGCTTTTCATCACCTACACGCTCTGTACCATCCCCGATCCAACGTCTGCCCTGCGCGCGACGCGGCGTCTGTTGAAGCCGGAGGGGCGCGTGGTGTTCTGCGAGCACGGCCTCGCGCCCGACGCCGACGTGCAGAAGACGCAACGCAGTGTCGAGCCCGTGTGGAAGCGTTTCGCCGGCGGCTGCCATCTCACGCGCGATGTGGCGGGCGTGCTTGCCGCGGGCGGCTATTACATTGAGACGAGCGAGGCGATGTATCTGCCGAAGACGCCTCGATTTGCGGGCTATAATGTCTGGGGCGTCGCGCGCGCGGCCTGACCAATATGCCTGATCTGCCTGATCTGCCTGATCTGTTTGCAGCCTATTGTTCAGGGCCCTGAATCACGCGTTCAGGCTTGGGCGCTTCAGCCTCCACCGGCGCGGCGGCGGGGGATGGCGCTTCGGGCGCAATTCCGGTGTCGCGATCGTAATCGACATAGTCTAGCGGCGTCGGGCCACCGGCGGCGAGCGCAAGATCGGTCGTTGGCGTCAGCGATGGGCGCTTGCGGGCTTCGATCAGTGCTGGGTCGATCGTGGCGGCGGGCGGCGCCCAGGTGGGGCTGGCTGCTTCGAGCCCCAGGTCGCGCTGTTCGCTCTGCTCGGCGTAGAAGTATCCGGCGCCGCCGAGCGAGGTGACGCAGGCGAGAGTGCCAAACGCCGTTCGCGCATAGCGCCGAAACTCCGATGGCTTCCTCGGCGGTTCGCCGCAGTGCTTGCGGATCCGCGCCAGCAATGCGCGCCAGGCGGCGGCGTCGCTGTTGAGATCAAGGCGGTTGAAGACGATGAGCGCATCGTCGGAATAGCGCTCCTCCGGCGCGCCCTTGCGCACGCAGACTTCGATAAGATTGCCATTGTAACCTGCGGTGCGTGCATCGGCCTGCACCTGCTGGTCTTGCGTCGCCTCGGGCGACCACAGCGCGATGACGCACCGCGCTTGCATGGGCGTCACATTCGTGCGCGGCTTGTCGTGGTGGTAAAGCACTACGCCTGGCGCGCTGGTGTAGCCGCGCGCGTCGAGCCACTCAGCGATAGCGCGGGCGTTGTCGAGATCGGCGAGCAGGTACGCAAACCAGACATCGACACGTTTGCCGTCCTCGCCACCCGCGAGATGCGGCGCAACCGGACGGAAGATTTTACTGGACGCCCGCAATCCAAGTTCTCCTTGGCGAAGTCGCCGTCATGTGCACGACAGCGTTTCCCCCGCCCGTGACGGATACGTTAGCCATCCAGGCATTCTCGCGCCAGACGAAAACGTCCTTACACTGCAATGATTTTTAGCTGGCGCGTGCGCGGAACAACGACACCGATCCTGTTGTGGTCGCCCACGAAAGCGCTTCATCCACGGCCACGAAACCCGCAAGGCGGATCAGCGGCGACGCTAGCTCGCGGTCCACGACCGACGGGGCGCTTCGTCGCGCGCGATCAGCGTTGAAAAGGCCGCGCATGAGCGCCGTGCGTTGCGCGCCATGATCGATGACGAACAGCGCGCCGAGCGGATCGATGATGCTTCTCGCCAGTTCGAGAAGGCGCGACTTTTCCACAGGGCTGTGTGTATCCGTCAGCGTGACCACGACCTTCGTGGCGCAGACCGAACGCAGCAGTCGCGGGATATCGTCTGGAGCGGCGCAGGCGAAGTTCACGGCGTCGCTTAAGGCCGCGCCACGCGCTTGGGCGCGCGCCACAAGGGTCGGGTCGCTGTCCACGGCGAGGATGCGGGCCGCTGGTTGCAGCTTGGCCAGCTGAAGCGCCAGTTCGCCCGCGCCGCAGAAAAAATCGACGATCAGGTCGTGCGGGCGCGGCGCGATGTGCTCGGCCAGCAGGCTGCGGTCGCCGCCGTCGCGCCCGAGCAGCGCCCGCGCGGCCGAGTAAAGAGGCGTTAGCGCGGCTTCACCCGCCATCCCCGGTTTCACAAGCGCATGGGATCTGTCGGCCATCGTCGTTTCCTCCATACCCTCGAAACATCCGTGCCTTTCGCGGAAGCAGGAATGGGCTGACGTGCTATTTCTCGACTTCGCGCCGCACTGTGACCCGTTAATCACGCTGGCCTTATGGTGGGACTGGTCCTTGACGATCCGTCGGCGCCGGTTGGACAGCCGGCGCTGCGGCGGTAGGGTCGGCGGTCGCCAAGGGGAGCCGACAGCATGGAACAATACCTGCCCCTCATTATCCATTCGACCGCAGGTGCTGTCGGCGGCAATCTGGTCGGCGCGCTTCGGCGCAACAACAGTTTCGGTCCGCTCATCAACACGGTCCTTGGGGCTCTCGGCGGGTTTGGCGCCGCGCAGGGTCTAGAAGTCGGGGAGCTCTCGGACGGGGTCCGCGCGCTGGTTGTCGGCAACTCCCATGTCGCCGGCGGTCTCAGTGGGCTGGCGGGCGGGTTTGTGCTCGCGCTGATCGCGTCCTGCTTCAAGCGGGCAAGCTGACGACGCTTGCGCGCCGTTCTAGTCTGCGCGCCACGGACGGGAGACTGCGATGCGTTGGGCGGCATTTGTAGTGGCGGCGGGACTGGTGCTGGCGGCGGGGATGGGCGGCGCGCAGACGCCGCAGACCAAGCTCGCGCTGGTGATCGGCAACGCCGACTACAATGGCGATGGTCGCCTCGACGCCAGCGCGCAGGGTGTTGCGGCGTCCGAAGCCGCAGGTTTCGTGCCGGACCTGCGCAACCCGATCAACGATGCCGCCGACATGCGCGATGCGCTCACGCGGGTGGGCTTCAAGGTCGACTATGTCGCCAACGCCGACGGCGCGACCATGGGGGCTGCGCTCGCGGCCTTCGGCACGAAGATCGCGACCGCGCCCGATGACGTGCAAGTGGTGATTTACTACGCTGGCCACGCCATCCAGGTGGACGGCGCGAACTTTCTCATTCCCGCAGGCGCGCGTCTGCCGGCGGCCGATTTCTCCACCATGCCGACCAATCAGGTGCAGACGATCCTGCGGCGTGTGGCGGTGTCGACGACGGAGGTGTCGGAGCAGCTGAAGCAGCTACGCGCGCCGGGCGTGAACGTGCTCATCTTCGATTCCTGCCGCAACAATCCGTGGGAGACGCAGGTGCGCGGGCTTGGACGCACGGCGTCGAACACGCGCGGGCTCGCCGAGATCGCCGCGCCGCCGCGCACCGTGATCGCTTTCTCCACGGCGCCGGGACGCACTGCAGCGGACGGCGGCGGCCGCAACAGCCCGTTCACGGGCGTGCTCAAGGACTGGATCACGCGACCGGGCTCGATCCTACAGATGCTCGACAATGTGGGCGCCGATGTGCAGACGGCCACGGGCGGTCGTCAGACGCCGTGGTTCCAGAGCGCGAGCGTGGGGCAGGTGTGCCTTGCGTCCTGCATCGCGGAGGCGAACACGGCGGCGTCGGAGGATGTGATCATCGGCGCGGCGCGCACGCTAGGCGGCGACCAGCTGTTTCGCCTTTATCTGGAGGCGTTTCCGAACGGGCGCCATGTGCAGGAAGCGCGCGCTGCGATCACGCGCGGCGGGCCGCAGATGTCCGTGGGCGAGCGGTGTGAAAACCTGCGCGTGCCGGTGATGATCTATTTCGAATGGGACAGCGCGCGCCTGACCCCAGAGGCGATGACCATTCTGAACCTTTTTGCGCAGCAGACGATGCCGCAGCTCAACTATCTCCGCAGCTTCTGCGGGCTGTCGAAAATCGTTGTCGCCGGACACACCGATGCCAGCGCCTCGCCGCAGTTCTCGGTCGGCCTTTCGCAGCGCCAAGCCCAGGCGGTGGTCAGCGCGCTGGTGACGCTCGGCTTTCCGGCGCAGGACATGGTCGCCGTCGGCAAGGGCGCAAGCGAGATGCGCGTGCCAACGGCGCAAGGCGTGCGCGAACCGCTTAACCGGCGGGTGGAGATTTCGCTGGAGAAGTAGGGGGCTGTTTTCCTTCCGCTTCTGAGTCGCGAGCGCCCTTCTGCCAAGGCTTACTGAGAAGGGACAAGTTTCGCTCGGAGGCCTCAGTACATCTCGAGGCAAGCCGCCTCGTCGTCGTCCATCAATGTGGCGATAGCCCGCGCGTGATCCTGGATGAGTTGTTCTACGACCGGCGTCGGCTGATTGCCGCAGCGAAGCCAGATCACCTTGCAAGGGCCGCCCCGCAGGGCGGCGATCTCTGCGAAATCAACATCCAGCGTGACAGCTGCAAGCCCTCTCGCCGCGCGAACTGCCAGCTCACGAGGTGATAGACCTTATCGAGATCGAGTTGTCTGACCTGAGAGGGCCGCGACGTCCGCGAGCCGCGCGCACAGGCGATGGCTCAGGTTCTGGTCGAACAGAAGCTTCACGCACAGACGGTGACGATCCGGCGTTCGCGGTCGGCGGTGTAAGCCTGCGCCGCGCTGATGTCGGCTTCCGTCAACTCGGGATAGTCCGCGAAAATCTCGTCATGGGACATGCCGGCCGCGAGCCATCCCAGAACGTCGGCGACAGCGATGCGAATGCCGCGGATACACGCACGCCCGCCACGCTTGCCCGGCTCCCGGGTGATGATGTCGCGATAAGAAGCGAGGCTCATGGTCACGCAAATACCACACGGGACGAAAGATCGCGAGCCGTCCTAACTCCCCCGCGTCTCCCGTCGCGCCAGGAACGCGAGCCGCTCAAACAGCTGCACGTCCGCTTCGTTCTTCAGCAGCGCGCCATGAAGCGGCGGGATAAGCTTTGTAGGGTCCTTGTTCTTGAGGATTTCCGGGTCGATCTCGTCGGTCATCAGCAACTTCAGCCAGTCGAGCAGTTCGCTTGTCGACGGCTTCTTCTTGAGGCCCGGGACTTTCCGCATGTCGTAGAAGATCTTGAGCGCTTCCCCGACGAGGCGGCTTTTGATCTTGGGGAAGTGTACCTCGATAATGGCTTTCATCGTCTCGTCGTCGGGGAATCGGATGTAGTGGAAGAAGCAGCGACGCAGGAACGCGTCCGGCAGTTCCTTCTCGTTGTTCGAAGTAATGATGACGAGCGGGCGGACCTTCGCCTTGATGGTCTCGTTGGTCTCGTAGCAATAGAATTCCATGCGATCGAGCTCCTGCAGGAGATCGTTCGGGAATTCGATGTCGGCCTTGTCGACTTCGTCGATGAGCAGGATCGGGCGCTCGTCGCTCTCGAACGCTTCCCAGAGCTTGCCCTTCTTGATGTAGTTCTTGATGTCGCTGGCGCGTGGATCGCCGAGTTGGCTGTCCCTCAAACGCATCACGGCGTCGTACTCGTAAAGACCCTGATGGGCTTTTGTCGTCGACTTTATGTGCCACTCGATGAGCGGGGAGCCCAGCGCCTTGGCCACCTCGATGGCCAGCACTGTCTTGCCGGTGCCTGGCTCGCCCTTCACCAGAAGCGGGCGCTCCAGCGTGATCGCGGCGTTGACCGCCACCTTCAGATCGTCGGTGGCGACGTAGTTCGATGTGCCTTCGAAACGCATTTATGCCTCGGCTCGGTGACGTTGCCGTCACAGTAGAGGCCGTCACGGCGCGTGCAAGCGCGGGTGAAGGGTGACGTAGCGTCGTCTGGAAAGCGCTTGGGGCTTTCCCTTCCGCGAATTCGGCAGGGCAGGCGCGCCGCGCGCCGGGTGTGTCGGCGCAGGACGCAGCGCTTCCACACCGAACCCGTCGCAGCTTTTCGCCCGATCATCTCGCGCGCACCCTACCCGGGGCTTTGCGCCACTCTCCCCATAGAGGGAGGGAGCGACAGCGGAGGCAGCTTCTCCCTGCCTATGCACCCTTGCGCCCCATCCATGGGTCATGCACAGGGTCTTACTCGCGCGAGATGGGTGAGTCGAAGTCCGGATTCGCCGGCCACGTGGGCCGCGATGAAGGACCGGTACGCGCATTTTCCCGTGCGAGGCAAGGATTTGGCGGCTCCGGGGCCGGGGACGCCAAAGGTTTGCATTAACGTAAGGATTGCTCGCTAGACCGCAGGACATCGGGGCTGAGAGCCATGTCGGTCGGCGTTTGAGAGGTTCGATGTTCGGTAATTTCTTCGGTCTGGTTGCACCGGACCTCGCCATCGATCTCGGCACGGCCAACACCCTCATCTATGTGAAGGGTCGCGGCATCGTGCTCAACGAGCCGTCTGTGGTCGCCTATGTAAACGAGGGGGGGCGCAAGGTCGTCCACGCGGTGGGCGCGGAAGCCAAGAATATGCTTGGCAAGACGCACCGCATGATGGACGTGATCCGTCCGCTGCGGGACGGGGTCATCGCGGACTTCGACGTCGCCGAGGAGATGATCAAGCAGTTCATCAAGAAGGTGATGCCGCGGCCGACGCTGATCAGCCCGCGCATCGTCATCTGCGTGCCCACGGGCGCGACCCCGGTGGAACGCCGCGCGATCCTTGAGAGTGCGCAGGCGGCAGGCGCACGGGACGTGAAGCTGATCGAGGAGCCGGTGGCGGCGGCGGTCGGTGCAGGTCTCCAGATCGACAATCCGGCCGGGTGCATGGTCGTCGACATCGGCGGCGGCACGACGGAAATCGCGGTTCTGTCCCTCGGCGGCGTCGTGTGGAGCCGCTCGCTCCGCGTCGCCGGCGACAAGATGGACGAAGCCATCATCCAGTATCTGCGCCGTACCGAGAACCTGCTGATCGGGGACTCCACGGCCGAGCGCATCAAGAAGGAAATCGGCACGGCCAAGGCGCCCGACGAGGGCCAGGGCCTGACGCTCATGATCAAGGGCCGCGACAACATTGGCGGCACGCCGAAGGAAGTCGCCGTCACCGAGGCCATGGTCGCCGAAGCGCTCACCGATCCCGTCGCGCAGATGGTGGAAGCGGTGAAGCAGGCGTTCGACAACATGCCGCCGGAACTCGCCGCCGACATCTACGACGTCGGCATCATGCTGACAGGGGGCGGTGCGCTCCTGCGCAACCTCGATGTCGTGCTCGCCGAGCGCATCTCGATCCGCGTGTCCATCGCCGACGATCCGCTCGCGTGCGTCGTTCTGGGTTGCGGCAAGGCGCTGGAGCACCTGAATACGCCGGAAGGCCGACGGCTTTTGACGCCTGACGTCTGAGCCCGGAGCGGCTAGAATCCCGCCGGTCAGTGAAGGAAGTCGCGCGTGGCCAGACGCAGAAGCAGGGCGCAACGCTCGAACGGCATCCGCATCACCATTGGCGCCATTTCCGCGCTCGTGCTGATAGGTGTGTCGGGGGTGCTTGTGTTCACCCGCGATGACGGCGGCGTTTCCGCAGGGGACGACGTGGCCGCCGCCGGCGTGCGTGCGGGCGCCGGTCCGGCCGCAGCGACGGGCGCGTTTTTCAAGCGCGTGGGCGATTCCTGGCAGGCCGCCGAACGCATCGAGGCGCTGGAGAAGGAAAACCGCGATTTGCGGCAGTGGCGCGAGACGGCGCTCGCGCTATCGGAACGCCTCGAACGCTACGAGGCGCTCCTCAAGATGCCGCGCGAAGCGTTCGGCGCCGGGGCGCAAGCGGACCGCACGATTTCCGCGCGTCTCATTCTTGATGCGGGCGGGCCGTTCAAGCGGACGCTGCTGGCCAACGCCGGCGCCGATCACGGCGTGGAGCGCGGCTACATCGCCCTCAACGAACATGGGCTCATCGGGCGGGTGGTGGCGGTCGGCCGGCGGTCCTCACGGGTGCTCATCCTTGACGACTTCAACTCCAAAATACCGGTCATGGGCCTGCAGAGCCGCGCGCGCGCCGTGCTGGCCGGCGACGCTTCCGCCGCGCCCCGGATGGAAACGGGCTTCGCCGCAATGAATGCGCCACGCCTTGAATACCAGGCGCCGGTCGGCGTGTTGCGGGAGGGCGAGCGCATCGTCACCTCCGGGGACGGCGGCGTCTTCCCGCGCGGACTTCTGGTGGGCTTTGCGACCCGAGATGACGATGGCGTGTGGCGCGCGCGGCTCGCCACATCCGTGCATCCCATCGACTATGTGCGGCTGATGCCGTTCGCGCCGATCGAGGCGCCGGAATCCGCTCTCGTGAACGATCCAGGCCCGCCTACGCCGGCGGTAGCGTCAACGCGCCCGGTCACGGCTGGCGTGCTGGCGCCAGCGGGCCTTGTCGCGCCGCCGAAGACGATCATTCGTCCGCTCGCGCCGGTGACGCTCACACCGGACGAAAACGATGAAGCGCCGCCGGCGCCGGACGCCGCGCCCGCGCCGTCGTCGCCGCCCCCCGGTCCGCAATGAAGACGAGCTTCCTCACGCCCGACACGCAGCGTGGCGGCTTGCGGATCATCGGGCTCGTACTGGCGGTTGTGAGCGTCATCTTGCCAGCGTTTCCGCTTGGCCCGCTCGCAGCGCACCCGTGGACGCCGATGGCGGCGCTCTGGGCAGCTTATGGCTGGGCGTCGGAAGCTGAAGACATGGAGAAGCTGCAGGCCTGGCGCGGCGTGCGCGCTCCGGCGACGCTGGCGCTGCTTGGACTGCTGCAGGACTGGATCGCCGGCGGGCCGATCGGGCTCTACATGATCTTGTATCTCGCGGCCTATCTCATCGGGCGGCTTGCGGCGTCGGCGATGCGGTCGCCCAACATTATCTCGCTATGGGCGGGGTTCATCGCCATGTGCTTGGGATTGTGCGGGGTGGCTGCGTTCGTCGCGCCTTGGGCGCTCGGCGGATATGCGGGACTGACGCCTTTCGCGCAGGCCTGCGCAGTGACCGCTGCGCTGTTTCCCTTCGTGCGCCCTCTTTACATGGATTCACACACGGTTTGATCGATGACGACAGCCAAGCGCGATCTTCACAGCGTCTTTAACCGGCGCGCGATTCTCATCTCTGGCGGCTCCACCGTCGTGATGGGGGCGATCGTGTCGCGGCTTGCGTACCTGCAGGCCGAAAACCTCGTCACTGACACCTACACCGAGGAAGCGCGCGACAACCGCTTCGACCAACGCATCATCACGCCGCCGCGCGGCATCCTGTACGATCGCTTCGGCGAAATGCTCGCGGTGACCAGTCCCGATTATCGCGTCTTTCTCATTCCTGAACAGGTGGGCGCGAAGAACCTTGAGCCGACGATTCGCCGGGTCGGCGAGATCCTTGGCCTGCCGGAAGACATCATCGTGCGGCGTCTGCGCGACGCGCGCGCGGCCAAACGGTCTGATCCCGTCATCATTCGCTCGGGTTTGCGCTGGGACGAGTTCAGCGCGATCAATGTGCGCCTGCCAGAGCTTCCGGGCGTGCGCGCTGACGCGAGTTCCATCCGTCGCTATCCCTATGACATCGCCTTCGCGCACCCCATCGGCTACGTCCAGAAACCGAGCCAGTCCGAAGTCGACGCGGTGATCGCACAAGGCGATGAGCGGCGCGCGGTCTATCTACGCAATCCCGACGTGCGCGTCGGCAAGTCAGGGCTCGAAGCGCATCTGGAAAAAACCATTCACGGCGAAGCGGGCTGGCGGATGGTGCAGGTGAATGCGGCGGGCCGAGTCGTCGACGAGATCGGCGGGGAAACGCGCGAGCCGGCCCCGGGGCCGGGCGTCGTGTTGACGATTGATGCGGAGTGCCAGCGCGTTGCGATGGAACGCATGGCCGGGATGAGTGGATCGTGTGTCGTCATCGATACGGTCACGGGCGATCTTGTGATCATGGCGTCGTCACCAGGGTTCAATCCCAACGAGTTCGTCAACGGCATCTCCACGTCCCGCTTCAAGGAATTGAACCAGGATCCTTACAAGCCGCTTTTCCACAAGTCGGTGACAGGCGCCTACAAGCCGGGCTCGACGTTCAAGATCTGCACCGGCATTGCGGCGGTCGAGGCGGGATTGCCAGAGAATTTCCGCGTCAACTGCCCGGGCTATTATCAGTTCGGCGGGCGCGCGTTCCACTGCTGGAAGCGCGGTGGTCATGGCACGGTGGATTTCCACGCGGCGATGAAGGGCTCGTGCAACGTCTTCTTCTATCAGGCAGGCCTGCGCGCCGGCCAACAACGCATCGCCGACACCGCGCGCATGCTGGGCCTCGGCCAGAAATTCGACATCGGCGTGCCGAGCGTCGTCGCCGGCATCGTTCCTGACGAAGCTTGGTGGAAGACGCGTCGCGGCAATGAACCGTTCCCGCCCGGCATGGTCCTCAACACAGCCATCGGCCAAGGCGACCTGCTGACGACGCCGTTGCAACTTGCCGTGATGACGGCGCGGATCGCCAGCGGCGGGAAGCAAGTCATGCCGCGCCTGGTGCGCGAAGGGCCGGGCATCGCGCCGTCAAAGCCGCCGCGTCAGCTTCTGATCCACCAGGACGGCGTCAAGCGCGTGCTAGACGGCATGTTCGGCGTCGCGAGCGAGCCAGGCGGCACCGCGTTCCGCTCCATGGGCAATCTCGAACTCTGGTACGATCCTGCGACGAACAAGGTTGTCGATGCGCCGACAGCCCCTGCCGGCTACAAGCAGGTGCAGGTTGGGGGAAAGACCGGCACCGCGCAGGTGCGCGTCATCACCGCCGCCGAACGTGGGGGCGGCGTGAAGCGTAACAACGACATTGCCTGGAAGCTCCGGGATCATGCGCTTTTCGTCTGTTACGGCCCGGTGCACAGTCCGCGCTATGCGTGCGCCATCGTCATCGAACATGGCGGCACCGACGAAGAGCGCTATCCCGGCACGGCCGGCTACATCGGCGGCGGCTCGGCGGCGGCGGCGCCGATCGCGCGCGACGTGATGCGTCTGATCCTGTCACGCGATCCGTCCGCGCAGCCGGCGGCGAATATCGCCGCGCTTGAAGCCAATGTCCGGCGTCCCCAGACCCGCACTCCAAAGGGGCGCGCATGACGATGTCAGCATCCCTGCAGGGTCGCCCGCGGGGCCTCGGCGAACGTCTCGGACGCCTCAACTGGGCGATCATAACGCTCTTGTGCACGCTCGCCTTTGTCGGCGTGATCATGCACTTTTCCGTCGCCGACGGATCATGGGCAGGGCGTCCGCTTGCGCACGGGGGGCGTTTCGCCCTCGTGCTCGTGGTGCTGGTCGCCATTGCGCTGCTAGACGCGCGCATGTGGATGGCGATTGCGTACCCGGTCTACTTCGGCGCGCTCGTACTGCTGCTCGGCGTGGAATTGATGGGTGAGACGCGGATGGGTGCGCAACGCTGGCTTGCTATTGGGCCACTGTCGTTGCAGCCGTCGGAGATCATGAAGATCGGCATCGTGCTCGCGCTCGCACGCTACTATCACAACATGGATCCGCGCAACGCGGGGACGCTCCTGTGGTCGATACCGCCATTGCTGATGATCATGGCGCCGGTGGCGCTGGTCATGCACCAGCCCGACCTTGGCACCTCGCTGCTCATTGCTGCGGCGGGCGTGGGCATCATGTTCCTGGCGGGCCTGCGCTGGCGCTACATCATACCTGCGGCCGTCGCCGCCATCGGCGGCGCGATCGCGGCGTACTTCTTCGTCCTGCACCAGTATCAGCGCGACCGCATCAACACCTTCCTCAACCCCGAGGCCGATCCGCTCGGCACTGGCTATCACGTGGCGCAATCGAAGATCGCCATCGGTTCGGCGGGATTGTTCGGCAAGGGCTACCTTCAGGGCACGCAGTCGCAGGGCGACTTCCTGCCCGAAAAGCATACCGACTTCATCTTCACGATGATCGGCGAGGAATTTGGCCTCATCGGCGCCGTGGCCGTGCTCACCATGTTCTTCGTGCTGTTCCTGCTGACGATGCAGGTGTCGGCGCGCGCGCGCACGATGTTCGGGCGTCTTGCAGCGGCGGGCATCGCTCTCACGCTGGCGCTCTATGTGTTCATCAACACGTCGATGGTGATCGGGCTCATTCCGGTGGTGGGCATCCCGCTGCCGCTCATCTCCTTCGGTGGCACCGCGATGCTGACGCTGATGACCGGGTACGCGATCGTCTTGTCGATTGATCTCCACCGCGACCAGAGTTCCACGCGCGGCGTTCTCTGGTGAGCGCGGGAACGCTCCAGAGCTTCCCCGACGGCTACCGTGCGTGCGTCTTCGGCGCGAGCGGCGGCGTGGGCGGCGCGCTCATGCAGCGCCTCGTTTGCGATCTGCGCGCGGGCGCGGTTTACGCGGGCGCCCGTCGAAAACTGGATGCGCCCAGCGCATTCACATTCGATCTCGAAGACGAAGCCTCCATCGCGCACGCTTGCAAGACGATCGCCGACGACGGCCCGCTGCATCTGGTGATCGTCGCTACCGGCGTGCTGCATCAGGGCGAAACGCTCCCGGAAAAAACGTGGCGCGCGATGACGCCTGAAGCCTTCGCCCGCGCCTTCGCGATTAACGCCACCGGCCCTGCGCTCATCGCCAAGCACATGCTCGGCCATCTGGCGAAGGGGGAGAAGGCGGTGTTCGCCGCGCTGTCGGCGCGCGTGGGCTCGATCGCCGACAACCGCCTAGGCGGCTGGCACGCCTATCGCGCGTCGAAGGCCGCGCTCAACATGCTGATCCGAAACTTCGCCATCGAACTCGCTCAGCGCAATCGCACGGCGTGCGCGGTCAGCTTGCATCCGGGCACGGTAGCTACCGCGCTCTCGCAACCGTTCCAGTCCGGCGCGCGCGCGGAAAAGCTGTTCACGCCGGACCAGAGCGCGGGTTATCTGCTCGATGTGATCGACACGCTGACGCCTGCGCACTCGGGCAAGCTCTTCGCGTGGGACGGTGCGGAGGCGCCGTTCTGATCTTATTCGCGATCGGCGAGCGCCGCATCGAATAAAGGAGTCACGACACAATCGAAAGGAACGCGCGTCGGCGCATTGTAGCGGCCGGTGTCGGCAAGACGATGCATCAACGTTTCGCGCGCGTTGAGAGTGACGACCCAGAGTTCCGCAAGTCCGGCGCCTGCATAGTCGTTCGCCTTGGCGAGGTCGCGCTGCAGCGATGTATCCGCAATCTCGATCGCGAGCCCTCTACATCGGCGATGGGCACATAACCGGGATCGGGCGCCTGCGGCGCGCTGACCATCACGTCCAGTGCAAGCAGCGCGCGGTTAAGGAGGCGCACTGTCATTTCGACGCCGACTTCGAGGCTCGGATCAACGCGCGCTAGAAGCCAGCGCGCCACACGCATCTTCATGACGCTGTGGCGGCGCTGTTGCGGACGCATCGCAACGATCTCCCCCCGGATCAGTTCGAATTTTTTCGTCCGGATGGAGAATGCCCGCGACGAGCATCCGCGCGACGTCATCCAACTTGAAGGCCCCGATCATGAGGCCGGTCGTAACGGGAAACGAGCACGTTTCGCGCTCCAGGAGAACGCCGTGCGTCGCCCTACCACCGCGCCGTTTCCGCGAAATGATCCGTCGCGCGGATCAGCGCATCGACGATGCCGGGCTCCAGGCTCGAATGGCCTGCATCCGCGACGGTTTCCAGTTCCGCTTCCGGCCACGCGCGCTTCAGCGACCACGCCGACGAGTAGGGCGTACAGACGTCGTAGCGGCCGTGGATGATGCGCGCCGGGATGTGGCGCATTTGCGGGACCTGCTTCAAGAGCCAGCCGTCCTCCGGGAAGAAACCCTTATGGACGAAGTAGTGCGCTTCGATGCGGGCGAAGGCCTCGACGAAGCGGTCGTCGTTGAAGCGCTGCGGCAGGCCGGATGGGCCGGCGATGGAAATCGTCTCGCCTTCCCAGCGAGACCACGCACGCGCCGCCGCCAGCCGCACCGAACGGTCATCGGAGGTCAGCCGCTTGTGGAACGCCGCGACCAGATCGCCGCGTTCTTCCGCCGGGATCGGCGCGACATAGCGCTCGAATGCGTCGGGGAAGATGTGGCTTGCGCCCGACTGATAGAACCACTGGATCTCGGCGTGCGTGAGCAGGAAGACCCCGCGCAGGACGAGGGCGGCCACGCGGTCGGGGTGCTTTGCGGCATATGCCAGCGAGAGTGTCGATCCCCACGAGCCGCCGAACACGAGCCATTTCTCGATGCCGAGACGCTCGCGGATCTTCTCGATGTCGGCGACGAGCTCCCAGGTGGTGTTTTCGGCGAGGTCGGCGTGCGGCGTGGAGCGGCCGCAGCCGCGCTGGTCGAACAGCACGAGGCGATAGCGTGAGAGATCGAAGAAGCGCCGCATCTCCGGGCTCGTCCCGCCGCCGGGTCCGCCGTGCAGCGCCAGCGCCGGCATACCGCGGGGATTGCCGCACTGCTCGACGTGTATGACGTGGCGCGGCGAGACCCGGAGGTCCTCCGAGTGGAACGGTTCGACCGACGCATAGAGGTCGCGACGGGGCGGGTTCGCGGGGGCGTTCATGGATCCCAGTGCGTAAGGACTGGCGCGCGGCGGAGCAAGGGCAGGCGGCGGTGTGGAGCTATCCTCACATGTCCAAAAGCCTCCGCCAATCCGGCCGCAGCGAAGCAACGCTTCGCGGCGAGCCGAAGCCCCAGGGGACTGGGTGAGATAGTTTGCTTGGACCACTAGGTTCAGGGTTCGCGCTCTGCGCGCCCCGGAATTGTCTGCTCGCGACTCGTTAGAGAATAGGCCGGGCCGGTGTGCGGGCTCCGGGGCGGCCACCCCGAAACCCGCATCCGTCGGCGCGACCGACCCGGAATCGAGCGCAACGCTCGTCGTCATTGAGGTCCGTCGGCGGAGCCGGCTTCGTCTTGCTTGGTGACTTGAAGGGGCCGCCGGCCATTGGTCGATGAACGGAGCGCCCGCAGACAATTCGAAGCGAGGCTAATTATGACGTCAAAGGTCGATTCCGTCGAGCCTGCACGCGTCCTCGGACTTGACGTGGGCAAAGCGCAGGTCGCGCTCCACGATCTTGTCAGTGGTCGGACACAGATGATCGCAAATACCTTCAAAGCGTTGCGCGCCGCGCTCGCGGATTTCGCCGACTACGATCTCGCAGTGTGCGAAACCACCGGTGGGTACGAGCGGGCCGCGCTTGACGCCTGCTTGGCCACAGGCGTCCCCGCCCACCGCGCCGACGCAGCGCGCGTAAAAGCTTTCATCGCCAGCCATGGCGGGCGCGCCAAGACCGATCCGATCGATGCGGCTTGGCTCGCGCGTTACGGCGCAGAGCGCGGATCCAGCGTGCGCCGTTGGCTTCCGCCGGATCCAGCCCGAGCCGCCTTCGCGGCCTTGGTACGGCTGCGCCAAGACGTGCTCGTGCAACGGACGCAGACGAAAAATCGCCGCGCCGCGCCGTGTTGCGGACCCGAAGCTCCCTTCCTCGACGCACAGATCGCCTTCTTCGACGGCCAAATCGCCGCGCTCGACGCCGCCATCGACGCCGCATTGCGCCGAACCGATGATCTCGCCGGAGCGGAGGCGATGCTGCGCACCATTCCCGGCATCGGGCCGGTGGCGGCGCGCACCTTGCTTGCGCTGCTGCCCGAGCTCGGCGCCTTATCGGTGAAACAAGCGGCGAGCCTGGCCGGGCTTGCGCCGCACCCCCGCGACAGCGGTCGAACCAGCGGCCGGCGGCGGATGACCGGCGGGCGTCAGGGCCTCAAGCCAACGCTCTTCATGGCTGCGCTCAGCGCTGCGCGACGCCATCCAAAACTCAAGCTCTTCTACAACCGTCTCATCGAAGCGGGAAAACCCAAACGCCTCGCTCTAGCCGCCGTCGCACGCAAGCTCGTCATCTACGCCAACGCCGTCCTTAAACCTCATCACGCACTGACTTGATGACGCAACGTTGCCGTGGATTCCTTGACGCTTGCCCCAACCCCCGTCAGAACCCGCGCTTTCCGGTTCCGGCCCTCTGGCCCGACCAGCCTCGCCCCGTCTGGAGCGCCCCATGACCATCGCTGAAAGCCCGCTTCTGCCCGTCTATTCTCCGCCGGAGCAGGTGTTTGTGCGCGGCGAGGGCGTGCACCTCTACGCCAAGACCGGCGACCGCTATCTGGATTTCATCGCCGGAATCTCGGTAAACGCCTTCGGCCACGCGCATCCGCGGATGGTGGCGGCGCTCAACGAGCAGGCCAGCAAGCTCTGGCACCTGTCGAACATGTTCCGCGTGGAGGGGCAGGAAACGCTGGCGGCTAAGTACGTGGCGTCCACGTTCGCCGACGTCGTCTTCTTCACCAACTCCGGCACCGAGGCGATCGAGGGCTGCCTGAAAATGGCGCGGAAGTATCACGCCGCGAACGGCGCCCCCGAGAAGATCGACATCATCGGTTTCTCCGGCGCGTTCCACGGACGCAGCTATGCGGCGATCAACGCGGCGGGCAATCCGAGCTATGTGGACGGCTTCGGTCCGCGCCTGCCCGGCTATATCAACCTGCCCTACGGCGATCACGACGCACTGAAAAAGGCCATAGGTCCGACCACGGCGGGCGTGATCATCGAGCCGGTGCAAGGCGAAGGCGGATGCCGCGCGGTGCCGGACCAGTGCCTGCGGGGCCTGCGCGACCTTTGCGACCAGTACGGTGCGCTGATCATTTTCGACGAAGTGCAATCGGGCGCAGGCCGCACCGGCAAGATGTGGGCGCATGAGTGGTCAGGCGTCACGCCGGACATCATGGCCATCGCCAAAGGCATCGGCGGCGGCTTTCCGATGGGTGCGTTCCTTGCGACCCGCCAAGCAGCCAAAGGCATGGTGCGCGGCACGCACGGCACCACGTTCGGCGGCAACCCCCTGGCGATGGCTGTCGGCAACACCGCCTTCGACATGCTGCACGAACCGGCGTTCCTCGAACACGTCCGCGACGTGTCCAACCATCTCGGCCAGGCGCTTGAGGGCCTGAAGGATCGCCATCCAGGCTACGTGCTCGAAATTCGCGGCAAGGGCCTGCTGCGCGGCGTGAAGCTCGCGAGCGATCCCAAGCCCACCCAGGCCGCTGCCCGCGACCGCAAGCTGCTTGTCGGCGTCGCCGGCGAAAACTGCGTGCGTCTGGCGCCGCCGCTCATCATCGACGGCAGCCATGTCACCGAAGCGGTGGCGATCCTCGACGCGGCCATCAGCGATGCGAAGGCGGCGGCGTGAGCGCGCACGGCGCCCCCCAGACCCGGCACTTCCTCGATCTCGCCGCCTTCGACCCCGCACAGCTGCGCGGGCTGCTCGACGAGGCGCGCCGCCGCAAAACCGCACGCATCGGCGCCACGAAAGGCGCCAAGGATGGCGACGCACCGCTGATCGGTCACACGCTGGCGATGATCTTTCAGAAGAACTCCACCCGCACGCGCGTCTCGTTCGACATCGGCATGCGCCAGCTCGGCGGCGACACCATCGTGCTCAACGCCAGCGACACGCAGCTCGGGCGCGGCGAGAGCATTGAGGACACCGCACGCGTGCTCTCCCGCATGGTCGACGCCGTGATGATCCGCGCCAACGCGCATCAGGACGTGCTCGACTTCGCCGCTGCATCCAGCGTGCCGGTGATCAACGGCCTTACCGATCTCAGCCACCCCTGCCAGATCATCGCCGATCTCATGACCATCGAGGAACGTCTGGGCGACGTGAAGGGCAAGAAGATCGCGTGGGTCGGCGACGGCAACAATGTCTGCTCGAGCTTCATCCATGTGGCCGGCAAGCTCGGGTTTGAACTCGCGATCGCCGCGCCGCAAGGCTACCTGCCCAGAACGCAGGACGTGCAGGCGGCCGTTGCTGAAGGCGCACGCATCAGCGTCACCCACAAGGCGGAAGCCGCCGTCGAGGGCGCCGACGTCATCGTGACCGACTGCTGGGTCTCGATGGGCGATACCGACAAGGACGAGCGCATGGTGGCGTTCCCGCCCTATCAGGTCACCCCGCAACTCATGACGCGGGCCGCGTCGAACGCGGTGTTTCTGCACTGCCTGCCTGCGCATCGCGGCGAGGAAGTGACCGCCGACGTCATCGACGGTCCACAATCGGCGATCTTCGACGAAGCAGAAAACCGCGTCCACGCGCAAAAGGCCGTGCTGCTGTGGTGCCTGTCGCCTTGAGCGATCTCGCGCACGACGATTGCGTCGCCGCCTTCACCATTGACGGCGCGCCGGTGCGCGGACGCTACGCGCGGCTGGGCGCGGGCACGATCGACCCGATCATCAAGCGCCATGACTATCCGCGCCCGGTCGCGCTGTTGCTGGGCGAGGCGCTGACGCTAGCCGCGCTTGTGGGCTCTTTGCTGAAGACGGAGGGCAAACTCACCGTGCAAGCCCAAGGCGACGGGCCTGCGCCACTGCTGGTCGCGGAATACCGCAGCGAAGCCGGCCAACTCGGAGGCCTTCGCGGCTATGCCCGCGTGCGCGAGGCTGACCTCGGCGACGAACGACGCACACCCGCCGAACTCATTGGCGCCGGCGCGCTGACGCTCACGCTCGACCAGGGCCCTGATACTGAACAGATGCAGGGCGTCGTGCCGCTTGAAGGCGACACGCTCGCGCGATGCGCAGAGCTCTACTTCGCTCGCTCCGAACAGACGCCGACGCGCATCCTGCTGGCGGTCGGCGAGGAGATCACCGCGCGCGGCACGCATTGGCGTGCGGGCGGCGGTCTCATCCAGCGCGTGGCCGGCGACGCCACCCGCGGCGTCACCGAAGAAGACTGGAACCGGGCGCAGATTCTTTTCGCGTCGCTCACCGACGCCGAACTGCTCGACCCGACGCTGGCGACACAAGTGGCGCTCTATCGCCTCTTCCACGAGGACGGCGTGCGGATGGCGCCGCCGTATCCGCTTGACGACCGCTGCACCTGCAATCGCGAGCGCCTGGCCGCGCTGCTCAAGAGCTTCACGCCCGAAGACCTCGTCGATCTCGTCGAGCCCGACGGCAATCTGCACGCACGCTGCCAGTTCTGCGCGCGCCTCTACCTCATCAACCCTGCGGAAGTTTCGGCGACTTAGTTAGCGCGGCGGTTCGTGTAGGGGCTGTCGAGCGCGAAGGTCGGCACGATCGCGACGAACGGCAGGTGCGCTTTCACGTCGATCATGCCGTAGTGGCCGCCCATCATGCCCGACGGCGCTGAAAGCGGGCAGCCGCTGGAGTAGGTGAACGCCTCTCCAGGCTGCAGCGTGGGCTGTTTGCCGACGACGCCGTCTCCGCGCACTTCGTTTTCGTTTCCGGCGGCGTCGACGATGCGCCAGTAGCGGTTGATGAGTTTCACCGTTCGCGCGGAAAGGTTCGTGATTTCGATCGTATAGGCCCAAAAATACCGGCTGTCCGCTGGCGCACTTTCGTCGGGGACATAGGTGGGCGTCACGCGGATGCGCACCCCTTCGGTAATTTCTTCGTACATGCGTTCAGATCCGGTCGAGCGCCTGACGCACATCTTCGATCAGATCGTCCACATCCTCAAGACCGACACTGAGACGCACCGAACCAGGCGAAACCCCAATGCGCGCGCGCGCCTCCTCGGTCAGTCGGCGGTGCGTGGTGGTGGCCGGATGTGTGGCGAGTGACTTCGCGTCGCCGAGATTGTTCGAGATGTCGATGACCTCGAGCGCATTGAGGAACGCGAAGGCGCCTGCCTGTCCCCCCTTTACCTCGAACGCGATCAGCGGTCCGCCGCCCTTCATCTGCTTGGCATGCACCGCGCGGTGGGGATGGTCCGCGCGTCCCGGATAAAGCACGCGCGCGATGTTGGGGTGCTCCGCCAGCGCGTCGGCGATCTTCGCGGCGGCGGCGCATTGCGCGGGCACGCGCAGCTGGATCGTCTCCAGCCCCTTCAGGATCACCCACGCATTGAACGGCGAAATCGCGGGCCCGGTGTGGCGCAGATATTCGCGATAGTGCTCATCCATGAGCGCCTTCGATGTGAGGATCGCGCCGCCGAGCGTGCGGCCCTGCCCGTCCATGTGCTTGGTCGTCGAATACACCACCACATGCGCGCCGAGTTCGAGCGGCTTCTGATTCAGGGGTGTGGCGAAGACATTATCGACAACGATGATGGCGCCTGTGGGTTTCAGAATGTCGGCGACCGCTTGAAGATCAACCGCGCCCAGCACCGGGTTCGAGGGCGTTTCGATGAGCGCCAGACGCACGGGCTTTTGCGCGGCCTTCTTCCACTGCTCCAGATCCTCGCCATCGACGAGTTCCACCTCCACGCCAAAGCGCGGCAGGAAATTCTCAAGCAGCCACAGGCACGACGAGAAGAGCGCGCGCGGCGCGATCACGCGGTCCCCCGCCTTTACAACCCCCATCACCGACGCCGTCACCGCCGCCATCCCCGAACCCACGCAAAGGCATTCCGCAGCGCCTTCCAGCAGCATCAGCTTCTCTTCGAGGATGCGCACCGTCGGGTTCGCATAGCGCCCGTAGAGAAAGCCAGGCGACGTGCCGGCGAAGCGCGCATCGGCTTCTTCGGCGCTGTCATAGACGAAGCCGGAGGTCATCCAGATCGCTTCGCTCGTTTCCTTGTGCGGGCTGCGGTTGATGCCGCCGCGCACGAGCTGCGTGGCCAGACCGAACGGCCTCTTGGGGGTTTTCTTCTTGCTCATGTGCGGGCCTTCCAGACGATGTGTTCGATGCGCGCGAGGCGCACGTCGGGGTGTTGGGCGAGCGTGTCGGCGATGCGTCGAGCCTCGCCCGGATCGGCGCCGGCGACGCGCAGGCTGAGTGTGCAGTCGCCGTCGGTGAACTTCGAGCCCGAGAGCGAAAGAAGTTGCGCCGAGGATCCGTTGGGCGCACCCGCAAACGCATGAGCCGCCGCCGCCAGCATTATCCAGGCGTCCGCCCCGGCGACGAGCAGATCATGACGCCGATCGAGCCCGGCCGGCTTGGGGGAAACATCAGGGGCGGTCACGGCGATAACCTCGCGAGCAGTCCACAACGGCGCGCCGGCCGGGATCGCTTGCGGGTCAGGAGATGCGCGCGCCGATTGCGCACTCACACCTCGTTTAGCGGCATTTTTAAC
>Ga0247843_1003901_pt1 | contig 23265 bp, 20 predicted proteins | sample LaCruzMarch2017__FD_192420 | JGI IMG/M metagenome (GOLD analysis project Ga0247843, IMG submission 192420) | Freshwater microbial communities from meromictic Lake La Cruz, Castile-La Mancha, Spain - LaCruzMarch2017_8m | ecosystem: Environmental > Aquatic > Freshwater > Lake | place: Spain...
TCACGGATTGTTTTGACGATGCCTGCGACGTGGGTGCCGTGCGAAGAGTAGTCTTCGGTTCCGTTGCCTGAGCGAGAGATGGCGTTCGCGCCATAGACGTCATCGACAAATCCGTTGCGGTCGTCGTCGACGCCCGTTGTTCCGTCGAGTTCCGCGAGATTGGGTTCAAGCGCTGAAGACAGAAAAGGATGTTCGGACTTTGTCCCCGTATCGATGACGGCGACGATACTGCGGCTTGAGGAAAGCGAAAGCGGAATCTCGGGGTCGGGCGTGTCGCTCTCGAAGCCCATCAGGTCTCTGAGCCACGGAGCTTGCTCGAAAGAACTCGGCCAGCTGGATGAATCACCGAGGTCCCCTTGGGGTTTCCAGTCGATGTTTTCTTCGACGTAAGCCACTTCGGGATTGTTTCTGAGGTCGGCAACTTCTCCCGCGCTGAGATCTTCTGCAATGACGAGTTCGGTTCGAGGAAGGACCAGTCCTTTTTTGCGCGCGAGTCGGGAGTCCTTAAATTTTTTCAGACGAGTGCGTTTGTGGTCTAGAGACACGGCTTGTGCAGCGAAATTGTCGCTGGCTGCGGATTCTTTTTTGAGACGAATGATCCAGGTATTGGCCGCAAAGATATCGGGGCTCGCGACGAGACCCAAGAATAAGAATGTTCCGAGCGAAGCTTTCCCTGTCAAAAATCTGGCGACGTCCATGTGTCTCCCCTGAAGATCAGACCTCTTTTCGGAAGCTCGGGGTTAATGCTTAAATGCCGAAAACCTCTAAGTTCTCGGAATCTGGGAGACATATTTGACTGAATTGCTTTGAGGGAAGAAAACGGGGGTATGTCGGCAGCCCCAGGATCCCCCAAATCTAAGTCCCCCGCAGCGTCTCACATGCTTTTGTTCTTCGTGCTTCCGTGTCTTGGATTCATCGTCTGGGCTTCGTGGAGTTTGATCGGAGGATTACTCGAGAAAAAACCTCAGGATGTGCCCGCTCGTATCGAGGCCGTAAAAAAAGCGCGCTCGTCGGGAGACCGTTGGCAAGCCGTGTACGCGCTTTCGCAAGAACTCCAGCGCATGAAGAGTCGCGGCGAGTGGGAAACTCAAGTGAGCCCCGAACAAAAAACCCAGCTCTTCGACACGCTCGTCGAAATGCAGAAAGAACACGCTTCTGATTTACGCTTCAAGAAGTATGTCCTGCTGACCCTTGGACAGTTCGGAAACTCGCAAGTTCTTCCGGCGATTCGCGAAGAGATCAAGTCCAATGATCCCGAAATTCGTTTCTACGCAGCCTGGGCCTATATCGAGCTGCTTTCTAAAAATGAAGGCGCTCGCAATGCGCAGTCTTTCGAAGAGATGCGCCCTTGGCTCAAGGATGAAGATCCCGCATTCCGAAAAATCGCGGCGACTTTCCTGGTGCAATACGATCTTGCGCAGAGCCAGGCCTTGATCGAGGAACTTCTCAAAGATCAAGATCTCGAAGTGCGCTGGAACGCTGCAGTCGCTCTGGCGTCCGTCGGCAAAGAAAGCGCGGTTCCTACGCTCAAAGAAATGTTCGACCTCTCGATGATCCGTAAGGTGAATCTGAGAAGTCTCGAGGATTTAAAACAACTTCTTGCTTCGGCCTACGAAGCGGCCCGAAAACTTAAGCGCGACGATGTTCTTCAGGAAGCCGAAAAGCTCAAGAGCCTCGTAGATGCCTCCACTCCCGAAGGAGCGGCGATCCACGAAGCCCTTGGCGGCTCTAAAAAGATCTAGATCTTTTCTTAACGATTGCGGCGGCAACGACCGGTGTCGGTGCGGACGAAGCTGGTGCTGGTCTGATTGCCGTCGACAAGACGACCTACAGTCGAACCACCACGAATCAGCTTGAGGGTACCGGTGCGACGAAGGGTCAAGTAGTATCCTTCGACTTCGCGTTGGCCGTAGATGTTCTCGGTGCGAGTTTCGTATCCGCACACTCGGTCGTAGTAGGTGTCGCGCTCGCAGTGGAAGTCGCTGCGCTCGTCGCCGTTGGTGCCGGGCTTTTGGTAGCAACGTTCGCGGCCTTGGCGGAGTACGTCGCGGCAAACCCACTCTTGATAAGTGCGGGTGTCGTAGACGCAGCTCTCGTAGCTGATTTGTGAATCGGACTGCGACGAAGTCACGTCGAGATTGAGGTCGACATCGAAGTTCTGGCCGATTTGTTCGCCACGGATATAGACGCGTCCTTCGCCCCACTTTTCTTTAAGCTCGTGGATGGCGGGAAGCGTGAAAGAAACTTTTCTTGCGTAGGTCTGCATTTCAATCGTCGCCTTGCTGGCGCTCGCCTTAACGACGGTTTGGTAGGTGCCCGATGGGATCTGGACCTGGCCTTTTTTGGTATTCACGGTGAGGTTGTTCGAGATTTGCATGCTGCCTTCGAGACGTTTTCCGCAAGCGGCTAAGGCTACGAGACAGACACCAAGGACCAGGTTTTGAATTTTCATTTTCGTTTCTCCCTTTACGAAAGTTCGGATCGAAGGAAGGGATATCTTAAAAATGACGCGATGCCAAGTAATTACGACAAAAAAAATACCGAGTGCAAATTAATTGCGCTCGGTATCTCCTGCTTAAATTAAGTATATGAATTAACTGAGCTGATCAGCAACGATCTCGGCCACGTCACGAACAAGAACTGCGGACTGCTTCTCTTTCACACCGTCCTCGACCATGACTTGGCAGAAAGGACAGCCCGCCGCGATCACGTCGGGCTTGGTCGCAAGAGCTTCTTCGACGCGTTCAACGTTGATGCGCTTGCCGATGGTTTCTTCCATCCACATGCGCGCACCGCCCGCTCCACAGCAAAGACCCTTGGAGCGATTGCGAGGCATCTCGATGACCTCGACCCCGCCGATCGCGCGCAGCGCTTCGCGAGGTTCTTCGTAAACGTTGTTGTAGCGGCCGAGATAGCAAGAATCGTGGAAGGCGATTTTCACTTTGTCTTTTTTCGCTTCGACCTGGAGCTTACCGCTCTTCATAAGCGTGTTGATGAAGTCGGTGTGATGCTGAACGCTTTCGGCGCGGAAGCCGAACTCAGGATATTCGTTCTTCATCGTGTTGAAGCAGTGAGGGCAGGTGGTGAGAATTTTCTTCACCGAGTATTTTTTTAGGGTCTCGATGTTCGCGTCGATCATCGTCTTGGCGAGATACTCGTTGCCGGCGCGACGTGCCGTCTCTCCGTTACAAAGTTCTTCTTTTCCGAGGATTGCAAAATCGATTCCGGCTTTTTGTAGAATCTTTACGAAGGCTGTTGAGATCTTTTTGTTGCGATCGTTGAAGCTTCCTGCGCAGCCCACATAGAACAGATACTCCGCGTCGGGTTTATCGGCGAGTCGGGCAACTTTAAGTTCTTGCGCCCAGGCGTCGCGCGAATCGGCAGGCATTCCCCAAGGATTGCTCTGGCGTTCCCAGTTGGTGAAGGTGTTCTGAAGCTCAGCGGGCATGCGACCTTCCATGAGCACGAGCGCACGGCGCATATCCACGACCTTGTCGATGTGTTCGATCATGACGGGACAGGCCTCGACACACGCGGCGCAAGTCGTGCACGCCCAGACGGTGTCGTAGGAAAGACCGGTTTCTTCCGAGATCATCGGAGGATCATCGGTGCGCGTGGGATCTGTTTTGAAATCCATCCCGGTACGTTGCGCATAGACCTTGAGATCTTGGATGAGCTTCATCGGTTGCAAGGGCTTGCCGGTGATGGTCGTCGGACAGAACTCGTTGCAGCGACCGCAGGCCGTACAGGTGTAAACATCCAAGATATCTTTCCATGACCACTCGGGAAGTTTCGAAACGCCGAAGGTGGTTTGGGTTTCGTCCGCGAAGTTGATTTGCGAGAGATATCCGCGGGGTTCGAGACGAGCGAAGAAAATATTGGGTCCCGCCGCCATGATGTGAAGATGTTTCGAATGGGGAATGTACATCAGGAAGAAGAAGATCGATGCGATGCTAATCGCCCAGAAAATCCAGCCCAGCGTGTGCGCGGTCGAAGGGTCCATGCTCGTGAGCACGTTCGCGAGTCCTTGCGAGAGAGGGCGCCACACGGCTTGTCCATGAGGATCGCCGGCGCGCGTGAGGAAGGCGTAAGTCAGAATGTCGGAGATGACGTGACCCGCGGTGAAGCAGAGAACGATGAGGCCATCGCGCTGGTGTGCGGGAACTTTGGACAAACGAGCGGGCTTGGTGATGAGGCGGCGCGTGGCGAAGTAGGTGACGGCGATCACGACCATCCATTGAGCGACGTCTTGGGCAAGAACGAGCGGCACGTAGAGGGGGCCGAGGAAGATCTGGAACGAAAATCCGCGAATGACGGAGTCGATCAGGTGTTCAGCGGCGCCGATCGTGACGACGACGAAACCGGTCACGATGAACATGTGGAAAATGCCGGGCAACGGGTCCTTGAACATTTTCTTTTGGAGGACCGCGTTCTTGAGCGCAATAATCAAACGCTCACCAAGCTTGGCCGTGAGCTTCTCGGCGCGACCCAAGGTTATCGTGAGCCAAATGCGTTTGAATGTCCGGAATGCGATCGTTCCGCAAACAGCGGCGAGTCCGATGACATAGAAAAGGCGCCAATCCATGACGAAGCCAATCGAGTGTTCCAAAGTTGTAGCCCTCCCAGACTCTTGTTATGAGCTTTAAAGTAACATGGCGATGCTGGGTTTTGAATTGCTGTTCCGTCTTCTTTGGGGATTTGCCCTTTCGGTCGTCTTTGTCCGCAGGACCGAGTCTTCCGAGAAGTTCGTCAAAATCGCGGCACGTTTCGTCTGGGGACTTGCCGCTGCCGCTGGGGTTTTGTGGTTTTTTTCGGACGGGAGCGGCCAAACGATGCTGGCCCTCTTTCTGTGTGCCGCAGGCTTCGAGATCTACACTCGGGTCTATGCGATTTGGGGGCGTTTGCTAGGTTTTGTACTCATTCTTGTCGCGCCTTTCATCGCTTATGGGGCTTTGGGTCCCCAATACCTTCTCCACTTCCTGAGTTCTGGCCTTCTTTTAGGCGGCTTCTTCGGCGGACAATTCCTCGGACACTGGTTCTTGAATGTTCCCGGCATGCACATCCGCGAACTCAGTCGCCTTCTAAGCTTTCTCTTTATCGGTCTGGCTGCGAAGACGCTCGAGGTGATCGTCGCCATCGCTTTGCGATTGCAGGTTCCTACGGCACCGCTCATCGATCCGATGGGCCGGCCTCTCGGAGAAGACGTTACGAACACGGATTTTCTCTTGAAGCTCAATCCTTCCAATTCGCTTCTCTCTCTTGAGGGAGACCTCTGGCTGAAGCTCGGAACTTACGGGCTCATACTTGTTTCGATGCGTTTGATTTGGGGCATTGCTGCTCCGTGGATTCTTGCTCTGATGGTACGAGACACGCTTCGTCGTCGCGCAACTCAGTCAGCAACCGGAATCTTATATGCGGCGTGCGTGATGGTGCTCGTGGGCGAAGCCGTCGCGCTCTATATCCGCGATGTCCTCAACATCTTCATGTGATTTTTGAAGTCGTGCGATGCTTTATGACGCGCTGAAACGCTGCGCTCAGGGTGTGACCCCGGCCTTGTGCTCCCCAAACTCCCACTTTAGGATAGAGACCTTATGTCTGCGAAGAAGACTTTCCATATTCAGGCGCCTTGCCGCATTGATCTGAGCGGAGGCACGGTCGATCTGTGGCCTCTTTATCTTTTCTATCCCGAGGGCCTCAGCCTCAACAATATGGCGCTCGAACTCTTCGCGAACGCGCAAATAACATTCGAGCCGTCCGACAAATTCCAACTCACGATTGAGAGTCGCGACCTGAAGAAAAAACGCAAGCACGCCTCTCTTGCGGCCCTCGATCGCTCCGTTGCAAAACAAGTTAAGGAGAACCCCCTTCGCTGGGTCGAGCGCGTCGCGGCGTACTTCTTTAGGAAATGGAATTTGACGCAAGGTTCGTGGACGCTCACGACGTGGAGCGAAGTTCCTCCTGGGTCGGGACTCGGTGGATCTTCCACTCTCGGTGTGGCGATCGGCGCCGTGATCGCAAAGGCTGCGGGGAGACAGAAAGAGATTTTGGACAGTCCTTGGTCTTTCCAGCAAACGATGCGCGATCTTGAAGGCATCGAGATCGAACACCCTGCCGGTGACCAAGACTATGTCCCCGCGATTTTCGGCGGACTTTTGAGTTTTCATCTCGGAGTTGATCGTCGCGATGTGAGTCGTCACGGGTCGGATCGTGCTGCCGACATTTCGTCGCGCCTAGCTCTGATTTATACCGGAAAACCACACCATTCCGGCATCAATAACTGGCAAGTCTACAAGGCGTTCATCGAGAAGAAGGCTTCCGTGCGTAAAGCGCTGGGCGAGATCCAGGCGATCTCCAAAAAAATGAGCGTGGATATTGAAAAAGGAAACACCAAGGCCTGGATCAAGGGCATTGGTGAGGAGTGGGCATCAAGACAGCGTCTCAGTCCCGCGGTCGACGCGCCCGTTCTTCAGAAAGCTGCGAAGTGGGCGAAGTCGCTCGGCGCCGTTTCCGTGAAAGCTTGTGGTGCAGGTGGAGGGGGCTGTCTTCTCGTCGTCTTCCCTGATGCCAGCAAAAGAGATAAGGCACTCGCGACTCCGGTCGTTTCGAAGGATTGGCGCTGGATGAAAGTCTCGTGCGCATCGAAAGGAATTCTTGATGCACTTAGGTAAATGGAAACTTCTTAGCGCGCAAGAAGCCGTCGCTTGGGTCAATGAAACGTATACGCAGATCGGCGGCGGCCTGCCGTGGATCTTCGATTGGGATGGAACCTTGATGCGCGGTGATGTGGGAACGCAGGCTGCCTGGGGTCTTCTTCGTTCGGGCCTCGTCAGTCCCGACCGTATTCCCGTGGAATGGAAACCCTCCATTCTCAAAGACATGAACTTTCCCGACTTCGAAAAGATGCGCCACGAACAAGCGATCAAGATGGGACACCAAGAGATTTTCGAAATGGAAACCACGCTGATGTCGGGCTTTCCTTGCGACGTTGCCCGCTCGATCGTCGAAAAAATTCTAGAGATGGCGATCGGGATGGGCAACTTGAGACGTCTTGAACCGATGGGCGAGTTGTTGCGCACTCATGCGGCAAACGCTTACGTCGTCAGCGGCAGCCCGAAACTCAGTGTCGAAACCGTTGCGCGCGATTACGGACTTCCGCCGACGCGCGTCTACGCGACCGAACTCAACATCGTCGACGGGGTCTACGGTGAAAGCCACGGACCCCATGGAATCGTTTGGGCCGAACAAAAACGCAAGGTCCTGGAGATGGAAAAAATTCCCGAAGTCTACTTCGTCGCAGGCGACAGCACGGGCGATTGGGACATGATGCAACTTTCAAAGGGCGTCATCTGGGGTGTGCTCTGGCCGCGCAAAGGAAACCCTTGGGCGACTCTTCGCGAGCAGCTCGAGACGTCTCTCGACGAGAGCCTGCTTCCACTGCCGAGCCGCGCAGGAATCTACATGGCCGAGAATCCCGAAAAGACCGGCCCCCGATACTGGGTCGTAGAAATCCACGAAACCCACCAAGTCGAGTAGGAGAAAAGGCGCCTAGCTCCTTTTCTACAAGTTCTTGATTACCGATTGTGGGCCAATACTCGCTTTAGAGAATTCGATAGGTTGTGAAAAAGGAGCTAGGCGCCTTTTTTAGTGGAACATGATTGCGGATGCGATTTTGAAATAGAGGAAAATTCCCACGATATCGACGATCGTTGTGAGCGCGGGAGCGGCGACGATTGCGGGATCGAGCTTGAAGCGTTCCGCGAGCAAGGGAAGTCCGGCGCCGATGAAGGTTGCGCTGAACACTTGAACGACGAGCGCCAATGTAATCGTGAGAGCGACTTTGACCATCGAAAACCCTGCGGGAACTTCAGCGGGGCTCGAGAGAATCATGATTTTTGCGAAGGCGAGGACCGCGAGAACAGCGGCCATCATGAATGCGATTTTCGTTTCCTTAAAGAAGACACGCCACCAGTCGCGCACCTTTACCTCGCCGGTTGCGATCGCGCGCACGAGAACTGCAACCGACTGTCCGCCGATGTGTCCGCCCGTGTCGGCCATCATCGGCATGTAGAGCGCGAGGATAACGAACTTGTCGAGGATATCTTCGTTCGCGTGCAGAATGAAGCCTGAAGCGAGACCGAGAGCCGCGAGAGAGACGACCCAAGTCGCGCGGCGTTTGAAATGATTCCAAGATGACGTGGAGAGATACTCGCCACCTGCGGAAGACGTGATCGCCATGAGTTTCTCGACGTCTTCAGTGTGCTCTTCGGTCAAGATGTCGATGACGTCGTCGTGCGTGATGATGCCGACGAGAGCTTCGGCCTCGTTGACGACGGGGATCGCGATCAGGTCGTACTTCGCAATCTTCTGAGCCGCTTCTTCTTGGTGGTCCGAAGAGGTGACGTAGATGATATCCGTGCGCATGATCTCCGAGAGAGGCATGTTCATCGGAGCTAGAATAAGATCTTTAAGCGAAACGACGCCGATGAGCTTTCTTTGGTCGTCGACGATATAGGATTCGTAGATCGTTTCTTTCTCGGGTGCTTCGCGCCGAAGTCTTTGAATCGCTTCGGAGGCCGTCGATTGAAGAGGGAGTGTCACATATTCCGAGGTCATCGCTGCGCCGGCCGTGCCCTCTTCGTAGGCGCCAAGTCGGATGATGTCGTCGCGTTCGCTTTGAGCGAGTCGGCGGAACAAAGATTCTTGTCGTTCTTCCGGCAAGCGTTGGAAAAAGTCGACGCGCTCGTCGTGGGACATGTGCGTAACCAGCGTGGTGAGCTGGCGAGCCGAAAGAAGTTCACTCAAGGAGAGCTGAAGATCTTCGGTGAAATGGCTGAAAATTTCGCCGGCCTGCTTCTCGTTGACGCCGATAAGGACGTCGCGAATGAAATTCGGTTCGCGCTCTTTCAGTAAGTCGGCACAAGAGGCCGGAAGCAGTTCTTCGAACTCTGCGATGAGTTCTTTAAGACTGGCTTCGGCGGCGGGAGCCGAGGGATCATTTTCCTGCATTCGCCGGTGTCTCCGAATAACGTGCGATGGCGGCCTTAAGGACTTTGGCGACGGAACCGTACTCGAGAATTCGACCGTTGATAAAGACGGCGGGAGTTCCGCTCACGCCGACAGCCTTTCCTTCTTCGGATTGGGCAACCATTGCGGCGTGCGTCTCGGGGCTGTCGACGCAGGCCTTGAGTTCTTGCTTAGACAAGCCGCTGCTGAGCCCGATCTCTTCGATGTAGGGGGGGCTGAGTTTGGACTGCTGGGAGAAGACGGTCTTTTCATAGGCGAAGAAGGCGTCGTTGCCTTTGTTCTTAAAGACACAGTGACCCGTTTTTGCCGCAAGACATGCAAGAGGGTGTCCCGCGCCCTGCATTGTCGGATTGCAGTTGGGATCGAGCGGAAAGTTCTTAAAGATAAAGCGGACGTCCGGCGAAGCGCGCACCACTTCAGGCACTACCGTCGAAGCGCGAGCGCAATAAGGACACTGGAAATCGCTGTACTCAACGACGACGACTTTCGCATCCGTGGGTCCGATGGAGGGGAAGCCTTCAGTCGCGATCAACGAAGAAGGTTTGGAGAAGTGGCTGTTGAGAACCGATCTCACGAGATTATCGTCGACTTTCGAGGTGTTCATGGAACCGATGATCATGAGTGGCACGAGCGCGAGCACGAGTGTCGTGATCATGATGGGCCATAAAGACGCCATCAGAGCCGAGGGTTGGAAGCTTTCGCCTTTTGGGTTTTTCTTGGAAATTTTGAGAGAGAGGATCCAGATCACCACGTTGATGACGTAGCTCGTGAGGCATAGAAGGCACAGAAGTTTCAGGACGAAGAAAGCGATCGCGGCATAGAGGATTGTCGGAATGAGTCCTAGGGTTGCGATCGTGAAAATCGAAGCGCGCAACTTGCGGCTCGAGAGAGGCTCTTCGGAGCTTTTTCCGGAGGGGGCGGACGAGAAGAAAAGAGACAGTCCGAGAACCATAAGAACGCCGTAGAAGATCAACATGAGGGCGGCTACGGGCACGCCCATGATTTCACTGTAGGGAGAAAGGGCGACGGCGTCGCAGTTCACGTAAGAACTGACATTACAGAAGGAAGAACCTTCCAGGACGTTGTTGTTGATCGCGATGTGATGCCAAAGCGTATAAAACGCAACGATCATTCCGATAAAACTCGAAAAAAGGAAAAGTTGAACGAGGTTTTTTTCCTGCTGCCGCTTCATTTGCCCAAGATAGCATTTGTGGGCATCTCGCGCGAGGCGTGCGGAGCTATGCGATCATTTCGAGAGGGTGTCAAAATATTCTACGCGTCATTAAGCAAGTTCGTCGATTGGCGTTGGCGGTCTCTGGTCCTAGAATAGTGGGATGAACCAAGGCATACGTCCAAAAATTGTTTGGGTCTTCTATGGCGGCCCCTCTCGCGAGAGAGAAGTTTCTTTAAAAACGGGGTCGGGTGTTGCTGCGGCTCTCGAAAAAAAGGGTTTTGCGGTCAAGGCCTTCGATGTTCAACCCGAGACTCTCGATAGTCTGCCTTGGGCTTCAAAGCCCGACATCGTGTTCATTGCTCTGCATGGGCACTTCGGAGAAGACGGTGTTGTTCAAGGTTATCTCGAAACCCGCAAGGTTCCCTATGTTGGAAGCGGGGTTCTTTCCTCTTCCGTGAGTTTCCACAAGGGATTCACGAAGTCGATTCTGGTTCATGAAAAAATTCCGACTCCTGCATATTTCGAATTTAACGGCGAAGCGCACTTCTGTGATGAGGAGCGTGTCGGACATTTAGGTGAGGATTTCTACGAACGCAGTTGGTTCATCAAACCCGCTCAAGAAGGCTCGACGATTGGAATCGAACGCTATCGCGCCGATGCGATTCCAAAAGAAAAGCGTCGCGACACCTTTCTTCGGATGATCCAGAGCGCGTACAAGTTTTGCTCGGACGTCATCGTCGAGGAATGGGTTGATGGTCCGGAAATCACGGTTCCAATTCTCGAGGGACGGGCTCTTCCGAGTGTCGAGATCCGCCCTAAGAGCAATTTCTATGATTATCAGAGTAAGTACACGGCGGGAGCGACGGAGTATCTTTGTCCGGCTCCACTACCCGCCGAAACATTGTTTGAGTTAAGTTCGCTCGCCGTTCGCACGTTCCATGTTCTCAAATGTCAGGACTACGGTCGCATCGACTTTATTGTTGGCAAGAACGGGCCCGTCGTTTTGGAAATGAATACGCTTCCAGGAATGACTCCGACCTCGTTGTTGCCAAAGTCCGCGGCTGTTGAGGGTCTTGCCTACGAAGATTTCGTCGAAAAACTCGTTTGTGCTTCGTACCGCCGGCAGATTTTGGACTCAAAAGAAGGCGCTCAGCTTTGAGGCGTCACGCGCCTTTGCTTGTCGTGCTTTTGGGTGTGGCGGGAATTGCCGCACTTGGGGGTTGGCTTTACTCGCGTGAAGCTCTGTTCCGCGTTCGAAGCATCGAAGTTCGTCTTCAAGAGGGGCCGCTGAAGCAGAAACTTGAGGAAAGCCTCGTTTCTTACAGCGGTCGTTCGATGTTCGCACTCAAGCTGGGCGAACTCGAGCAATCGCTTTTGAAGAATCCAGAAGTCAAAGGCGTGAGAATTCTGAGGCGTTGGCCCAACACGCTCGTGATCGAAACCGAACTCAAACGCAAAACCGCTCTTGAGTTTCGAGAGCGAGGTCTATGGTTCCTTGATGATTCAGGCGAAGTTATCAGTCGATTGACCCATGCGGAGGCCCTACCTCTCGTGTGGGGTTTCGAGGGCGAGCAAGTTCTCAAGGCCGAAGTTTTAAAATGGATTGCCGACAATCGCTCCAGCGATGACCTGCTGATGCGCCTCGATGAAATCAGCTACGACGGAGACGTTGCTCTAGGTTTTAAGAACCTAGGACTCAAGGTTCACTTGGGCGGCCGCAATTGGTCGGAGCGATGGGCTCGGGCCAAGGCTGCTTTTGTTGCGATGCAGAAGCAGGGTCGCCTTGCCGTTCTGATGGATGCGTCTGTTGATGGCCGAGTCTTCGTTTATGACTCGGTTGAGTTGCACAATTCCCAAAGTGGTTTAAATTTAAGAGAGTTGGTGCGCCGCACGCGGGATTCTCGGGCTTTTGCTCGGTAATTTGACGCTCTCTCAAGTCCTTGATTTGACGAGACGCGAATCCTGAGAGGGCGCCCCGAATTCCCAGGGGAGGGGATGCATGAAAACGGATGAGTTTGTCGTCGGACTGGATTTAGGTACGACAAAAATTTGTGCCGTGGTGGGCCAATTAGTCGAAGGGGAATCGGAGTCTGCACCTCAGAGCTTCAAGATTCTTGGCGTCGGCAAGGCACCTTCTACAGGTATCAAAAAAGGCGTCGTCGTTAATATCGAAGAAACCGTGGAAGCGATTCGCAGAGCGATCCATGAAGCCGAGCTAATGGCCGGCGTAAAAATCGAACGCGTTCTCGTGGGCGTTGGGGGTTCGCACATCAAGGGGCTGAACTCCACCGGTGTTGTGGGTATCAAAGGAAAAGAAATCGAGAAGGGCGATCTTGATCGCGTGATCGATGCGGCTCGTGCCGTTGCGATTCCGCCTGACCGCATGCCTCTTCACGTACTTCCGCAGGAGTTTAAAGTCGATGATCAAGACGGCATTCGCGATCCCCTCGGCATGATGGGTATTCGTCTCGAATCTAAGGTTCACATCGTGACCGCGGCTCAATCAGCTACTCAGAACATCGTTCGGTGCTGCCAAAAGACGGGCCTTCAGGTTGAGGCGATGGTTCTTCAACCTCTCGCGTCGGCTAAGGCCGTTCTTACCAAAGACGAAAAAGAATTGGGCGTCGCTCTCGTCGACATCGGCGGCGGCACAACTTCGATTGCGATCTTCCATGGCGGCAGCATCGTTCACACCGCGGTTCTTGCGGTGGGCGGAAGCCACATCACGCAAGATCTAGCGATTGGTCTTCGCACTCCTCAGCACGAAGCCGAAAAAGTTAAGATTCAGTCCGGTTGCGCTCTCAAGCAATTGATCGCAGCAAACGAGACGATCGAAGTTCCTAGCGTGGGCGGACGTCCCGCTCGTATCGTCGATCGCAAACTTCTCGGAGAGATCATCGAGCCCCGTCTCGAAGAAATTCTTCAACTCGTCAATCGCGAGATTATTGCATCGGGCTGCGGAGAGATCCTCGGTGGTGGTGTGGTTCTTACGGGCGGCACGACTCTTCTCGAGGGAATCGTCGAGCTTGCAGAGTTTGTCTTCGATCTGCCCGTAAAACGTGCTTCGCCCGACAAGATGGCGGGATTTGCGGACATGGTTCGCTCGCCTGCGTTCTCGACAGCCGTCGGACTTGCGCAGTGGGGAGCGGAGACTCGCGGCGGTGGCCTTCATCGTCGCGCTAAGGCCAAAGTTAATACGCCGAACCTCGGCAAAGTTAAGGATCAACTAAAGAACTTCATCTCGGAAATGTTCTAGTTTTCGAGTGAGAGTAAAACCTGGGAGGGTTAACGATATGTCTTTTGAACCAGTGATTGAAGAAAACGTAGTGTCTAGACAGGCTGAAATTTCCGAACAAGACGACATCGTGCTTGGGGCACGTATCAAAGTCGTCGGTGTCGGCGGCGGTGGTTGCAACGCTTTGAATGCTATGGTGCGCTCGGGTCTCACCGGCGTCGAGTTCATCGCAGCCAACACCGATCGCCAAGCTCTTGCGAAAAGTCTTGCGACTCGTAAGATCCAACTCGGCGCGACTCTTACAAAGGGTCTCGGAGCAGGGGCAAACCCCACTGTCGGTAAAAACTCCGCTGAAGAAAGCCGCGAAGAAATCGTCGCCGCTCTCGAAGGCGCGGACATGGTCTTCATCACTGCAGGTATGGGCGGCGGAACCGGAACCGGCGCAGCTCCCGTCATTGCACAAATCGCACGCGAAATGGGCGCCCTCACGGTCGCCGTTGTTACGAAGCCTTTCATCTTCGAGGCTCCCAAGCGTAGCCGCCATGCTCTCTCGGGCATCACGAACCTCAAAGAAAACGTCGACACCCTGATTCAAATTCCGAACCAGCGTCTTTTGTCGATCGTCGACAAGAAGACGACTGTGCTCGAAGCTTTCGCAAAAGCTGACGAAGTTCTCTTGAACGCCGTTCAGAGCATTTCCGATCTCATCAATATCTCGGGTCACATCAACCTCGACTTCGCAGACGTTCGCACGGTCATGACCGATCGTGGTCTGGCTCTTATGGGAACTGGCGTTGCCGAAGGCGAGAACCGCGCCGCAACCGCCGCTCACATGGCGATCTCCAGCCCGCTTCTCGAAGATGTTTCGATTAAGGGTGCCACCGGCATCATCATCAACATCACGGGTCCTGAGGACCTCACTCTCCACGAAATCCACGAAGCCGTTTCTCTTGTCACTGAAGAAGCGGATCAGGATGCTGAAGTTATCTTCGGTAGCGTCTTCAACAACACGATCGGCAACAGCGTAAAAGTTACGGTCGTCGCAACGGGTTTCCCCACAGAAATGAAGAAAGACGTCAAGAATCTCTTCGAGCGTCCTCTTGTTCAGCAACAGGCTCCTGCGGCTCAGCCGATGTCGTTTGCTCAGCCTGCCAACTACGCTCAGCCGATGCATGGCGCTCAGCAAATGCACTCGAGCCAGCCTAGGCACCAGGCTCAGAGCATGATTCCGCAGCACGAAACACAAGTTTCTCCTCAGCTCATCGAGAACCCGATGATCTCCGCTCAGAGAGAAGCTATTGCGCAGCCCATTCTCGAAGAACCCACTTCATTCCAAAATGAAGAAGGTCCTAGCGACAACGAGCAGCTGAGCTTAAGCCTTCTTCAGGCGAAGAAGATCGCGCAAGAGCTTGGTCTGAAGCCTTCGACCTCGGACGATCTCGATATCCCTGCGTTCTTGCGCAAGGGCGTTCACGATCACCGCTAAGAATTTTACTTAGTTTGCGAAGAGCGCCTCGGTCTTGAGAAAGATCGGGGCGCTTTTTGTTGGCAGAAGGATCGGTTTGCGTTCGGTGGATCAAGCTTGGTTCGCGCTCATGCCCGCTCAAAGCGCCCCTTCACGCGACTCGTCTCACCCGCTAAAGATTTCATGAATGTGCATACTTATATCTCGCCCGGACTTAGAGTCGCCGGATTTGCCTAACGAGGACTATCTCTGTGACAAACGCGGGAAATTCCTGGCGTCATTTCAGCAGAGCTGAGCGAACGGAGCACACGGCTTAAGCCGCAGACTTAGCTTTTTCACCGTCGAGTTCTGTCGAAGATGTCGAAGGAGAAAACGCATCCGCAAAATTTTTACCGATCAAAGAAAGTGCTGCCGCGCACTCTTCAATCAACTTCAAGCTTCGATGAGCCTGAATCTCGGACCAAGGGCGCCCGGTATGCACGGCGGAGTTGCGTGAAGTCTGCATTTCGCAGAGCTGTTGAACGAGCTTGATCGTCTTGTCGTCGCCCTGATGTCTCAGGAGAAGATAGACGCCGAAATCGAGAAAGTTTGGAGTGAAGCGCGAGGCCTCTCCGGTATTCGATAGAAAACGAAGTGTCGCCACGAGCTGTGACTTTTTGAGTGAGCTGCCCACGCGACTTGAAAGTTCCTGGAGAGTATCGGCAGACGAAGGCGAGTCGAGAGCCATGGAGACGAGGCTCATCGTTTCGTTCCACTCCGGAAGTACGGAAGATTCCCAGAAACCATAGAGTGCGGCGTCGAGTGCGGTGAAACCAAGTAAACAACGATGACGCAAATGTTCGATCTCAGGAATGTCCGCTTGTTGGTGCGAGGATTCTTGAAAGAGTCGCCAAAAAACGGAAGCCGTGATTTGAGTTTTCATGATGCGAAGTCCCTGCGGCCCGCTTCCGCCGCCCAGCCGGGACTGCGAAGAGCTTTGACCCACTCGCAGAAATCTTCGCGGAATTTCGCGTCGACGCTGAGGCGCACGGCGAGACTCTTGCGGGTTTCTCGATCAAGCTGATCTTGCAGCCACGATTCGAGAACCGCATCCCAAGAAGGATCGTTGAAGGGTAGGGTCATCACGAGGCGCGTTTCCATGAAGTTGGCTCCTTCAGATAGCTTTTGGCTTGTTTGATGCGAAGGCTGAGTTCTGCGGGTTCGATTTGAAGAAGAGTTGCGACTTCCGAATCGATCAGGCCTTCGAGGTGAAGCTGATAAGGGAGACGGAGTTCTTCGGGAAGTTGCGACGTGAGAGAAGAGAAGGCATCGAGCACGGCTCCCCCGATTTGCGAGAGGTAGTGCGATTCGGGGAGTTCGAGAACGGAGCGTTTTGCAGAATAGGAAGGTTCACGCTCGCCCAAAGTCTTTAAACCCGAAGCGGCTTGATAGCGAACAAAGGCGCGGCTCAGCGAGACGCGTAGCGAAGAATGGGGAGTTTTCGAGAGAACTCTGTTCTCGACCCCGATCCAGGCGTTGGTTTTAAGCATCCACTCCATAAAACTCAGCGAGAGGGTGCGAATTTCCTGACTGTCGATTTGCAGACCCCATCTTGAATGGCTGTTAAAATGGAAGGACTGCACAAGTGGGTTGAGGATTTCTTTAAGCAATGAATAACAAGCTTCGGGCTGCCATTTTTGAGTTCTTAGGGAAAAGAGAAGGCTCTTCTCTTCTTTCCTGCCAAAAAGTTCTGCCCAAGGACTTTCAACCGACTTCATGTAGTGTCTATCGACACACTGCGTCTAATCTCAAGCGCTTCACGAAGACTTTATTGTCTATTCTTTTAATATCAAATGCTTATGCCGACTCCACCCTAGAAAAAGTGTCGAGCGTTTACCGACTCAAGGGCCCTGTTGCAGCCCCGGACTCGCTCAGAAGCGAAAGCTCCGCAAAAGGGCCTGTGGGTTGTGGTGGCAAAAGCGTCGTCGAACTCGTGCTGGGATTCTCGAGCGCTGAGCGGGCCGAGCCTTGGATCAATCTCGAAAAGTTCAGCGCGCAGGGCCCCTGTGATGTGGCTGCCTATCCCACAACAAATGGGTTTGAGTTGCGCCTCTCGTATGCGGCGGCGCCTGGAACCGAGTTTCAAACCTTGTCTTACGAAACTCAGTCGAACTGGATCGTGGATCATTGGATCGTAAAAGGGAAAAACAGCACAGCGAAAAATACGAAGACAATAAGTCGCTCGAAGCAAAATCCCGATTCCGAACGGAACAACGGCTTGAGCCCTCTCGTGGATTTCAACAACAAGGTTCTGGATCTCTATCAAGATCAAGAAGCATGGAACAAGATTCTCGGGCAAGCCGGACAAGCCTTCTCCTTTGAATCTCCCGAACTCGATCGATTTCGTGTCGCTATTGGCAACAGGGATCCGCAGCTCGCAAAAAAAACACGCATGCAGCGACCTCTTGTGATGCCGCTTCTTTCGCTGCCGATGCTCGATGCCGAGCTAAGTTTCGCCGAAGGGACGTTTTCGATTTCTCGCTTCGAAAAAGGAGATCTCGACAAAAAGATCGCTGCGGATAAAGTCGCCCCCGCACTCGAAGGTCTGAATTATCTGCGCAAACTTTACGAGGACAAGGAGTGGCTCAAGGCCCGCGAAGCGTTTGCGGTTCTTGAAAAGGGCAATATTCGAAATTCGATGCCCCTCAATTCCGCGAAGTGGTGGGCGATGAAAGGCCTCGTCTATCGTCGTCTCGGCGAAGAGCTGAAGAACAACGACCTTATCCTGGAAGGTCTCGACATTTGGCGCGAAGGACTTCGTCGGGTGGCGGGTCGTGGTGCGTCCGATCAGGCCGGAGCCGACTTCATGGTTCTTGAATCTCTCCGTGTTCTTTTCGAAGAGCACCACTACTATGCCGGAGCCGCGATGCTTGTTTGGGCCCAAAAGTATCGTTGGAGCACGAGCACCGAAGAGCGATTGTCTTATCTCAGAGCCGAGGCACACTATCGTCTTGGGATGATGGAAGAAGCCCACGAACTTTTTTCGGAATATGTGAAGGCACGCAAAGACGTTCCCTTGAGCACGGCCTCGGATCGAAGACTACTTCCGCTTGCGGCGTTCCGAATCGGGGATTCGAAACTCAGGCTCAACCGATATCAAGAGGCCGTCGACGAATATACGAAAGCGTTCTCGACGATTCCTACTCAGCAGAAACTCTCTTTCGAAGGAAACTGGTTTCCTCTCGAGATTAACCGATACCCACAGGTCTTCTTCCATCGTGCCGAGGCGCAGCTTCGTCTGGGAAATATCTCCGCCGCGTTGATGGATCTTCGAGCGTTCGTGAACTTTGCAAGCGATCATCCCAATCTCGGATTCGTTCTTTACCGTATCGGTGACCTGATGGAAGCTGTCGGGGGACCCGACGCTAAAGTAAAGGGCGCATGGCGCGAGTGTGTTTTCCGCACGGGAGAGAACATCGGGGGAAGGCTCTGTAAGGCCCGACAGACTCGAATGGCTTTCACGAAAAACAACCGGGCGGAATGGCCTCGATTTGTGGCCGATATCGAAGACGTTCTTCTGAGCGAGCACATCTCCCATTTCGAAGCTTCGTTTGGAAATGATCTTAAACTCTATGTTCGCGTGATGCTCGCTGACGCGTTCCTCAAGTCGGGCGACCCCTTCCAGTCCTATCAGCAGTTCGAACGAGTTCGTGGAATTGAAGGATCGGAAGATCTTCTTGCCTGGCTGCAGCAGTATCGGCTTTCGGCTCTATCCGGCTATCTCGAATCGAAAGTGGATTCCGGAAAATCTTCTGAAGTTATGGGGCTGCTCGCAAAAGCGAAAGTGGTTCCGGGTCTCGATGAAAACAGGCCCGAGCTAATCTGGCCTCTCGCAAAGTCCTATACAGATCTAGGACTCTGGAAGCAGGCTCACGAATACAGTGAAAGAGGTCTCGATGCAGATAAGAACAATCGACCCTCGTCGGATCGTCCTTATCTTCCCACCCTTCAGGATTGGCAAAAACTCCGCGCGCAAATCGAGCTGAAGCTTCTTCTTGCCGGAGATATCGGCGCCTCGAAAGTTGAGAAGCACCTCAAAGAGATCAAGTACGATCCTAAAGATCCTGCGGCACTTCGGATGTGGAGAGATTATTACAGGCTCGTCGGACAGGCGAAAAAAGAAGTCGAGATCTTTGCATCACTAAAAAAAGTTTCTGCCCTCAGTCGGGATGAATGGAAACGATATTTCGAGGTGCTCGAGGAAACTAAGAGCGAAGCTCAGCTGCGTAACGAGCTCGAGGCGTACGTAGGACCCTGGCTCGGGTCCTCACCGACAAAACTCGCGGTCGATGCGCCTTCACCCGAAACATTCTTCATGCTTTTTGAATCGCGCGAGCGTCACTCCGATTTCGCGGGCGCGAGTACGATTCTCAGCTATTTGCTTTCGCGCACCGAACCCTTCAAGATCCTCACTAAAGAGCAGATCCTCTTCAGGCAGGGGCAGCTTCGTCGCAAAGAAGGAAAGCTTCAAGAAGCGCGTCAAAGTTTCGAGGCTGCCAAGGCTCTGGCAGGCGACTCCATGTGGGGTCGACTTTCCGTCAGCGAACTTCAGTCGCTCTAGCAAAAATCACGAGTTGATTCCCGTCAGTATTTCTCTTCGACAAAATTCCATCCCATTTTTCATGGCATGGTTTCTGCTCTGTTAGGGGTAGGGGTCAAAGTGTCGGAAAAGCGATGCGCGAGAGAGGGGGAACTATGACGGACGCAACAACTGCAATGTTAGAGAGAGTTCTCGATCTTCGCATGAAGGCTCATGAGGTTTATACCTCCAACATCGCGAACGCCAACGTTCCCCAGTACAAAGCGAAGAAGATCGAGTTCGACAAAGCTCTTGAAGAAGCGGTTGATCAATCCGATAGCGGCAAAACTCTTCAAGGCCGTGAACTCGCTCTCCAAGCAGCGGTGCGTGACGTGAATGCTGCAGTATACGAAGACCCGAGCGCGCCCATGAAGGGCAACGGCAACACCGTGAATATGGAAAAGCAGCAGACGGAGCTGGCGAAAAACACGATCGCGTACGATACCGCGATCCAGCTCATCAACAAGAAGTTTGCTATGGCCCGTTACGTTCTCCAAGAGGGAGGGTCTAGATAATGGACGTTTTTAAGACCATGGATGTCGTTGGCTCCGCACTTTCCGCCGAACGCACCCGTCTCGACGCTATTTCAAGCAACGTGGCCAACGCAAATACCGTTCGCGGTGCTGATGGCGGACCTTACAAAAGAAAAGATGTTGTCCTTGAATCGGTGGCTCATCAGAATGAGTTCGGCGAGATCCTCGACCAGAAAGACAGCACGCACACGGAAGTTCAAGTCGCCGAAGTCTTGGAAGACCAGAGTGGCGGCCGCCCTGTCTATGAGCCCAATCATCCTGACGCCAACGCTGAAGGATACGTGTTCTACCCCAACGTGAATCCGGTCGAAGAAATGGCGAATATGATTTCAGCGGATCGCGCCTTCCAAACCAACGTCAATGTCTTCCAAACTACGAAGCAAATGGCCCTCAAAGCATTGGAGATCGGTAGATAATGGCTGAAATGGGAATTGGTGGCGGTGGTCTTACGTCGATGCTGGAGCGTCAGCTCCTGGGTCGTGAAATGACGGCCGCAAAAAATGCTGAATTGAAATCTGCAGCCGAGGCTAAGTCGGCTGGAGCGGGACAGAGCACGGGCTCGTTTCTTGACTCCTTGAAGAGCGCCATCGAAACGACGAACGATCTTCAGAAAAATGCTGACGCTAGTGCCAAAAATTTTGCTGCAGGTCAGGGAAGTCTGCATGAGACACTAATAGCTATGGAAAAGGCAGACATCTCTTTGCGCACGATCACTGCGATTCGCGGCAAGCTGATCGATGCCTACCAAGAAGTTATGAAGATGCCTGTTTAAGATACGACCACGGGGGAGCTGAGGAATGTTGGAATCGTTACTAAAGGTCTTGAACGAGATCAGTGAGCAATGGGGCAAGTTCAGCATTGCAAAAAAGGTTGGGATCTCAGGCCTTGTCGTCCTCATTATCGGATGTCTTGTCGCGATGGGCGTCTGGGTCGGCGAAAAGTCTTATGCTCCTCTCTACACTGATCTTCAAGCGGATCAGTCCATGCAGCTCGTGAAGATCCTTCAAGAAGAAAATATTCCTTATATGGTTACTAAGGACGGCGCTGAAATTTCCATTCCGCCCGAGTTTGTCCAACCCACTCTTATGAAACTTGCGATGAAGGGTGTTCCCGGCGGACAAAAACCCGGAATGGAACTCTTCGATAAAGAAAGCTTCGGAACCTCGAGCTACGTTCAACGTATCAACTACGTTCGTGCAATTCAGGGCGAGCTTACGCGTACGATCAACACGATCCGTAGCGTAAAGAAAAGCACCGTGCATATTTCGATGCCTCCGAAGTCGAGCTTCTTTGAGAAGACTGAAGATCCGAAGGCCTCCGTGGTTATCGACCTTCAACTCGGAAAGACGCTCACCCAGGCCGAAATCCAAGGCGTTCAAAACCTCGTTGCGTTCTCCGTCGAGGGGCTGCGTCCCGAACGTGTAACCGTCGTGAATAGCAACGGTGTTGCTCTAAGCCGTTCTGGAGATCCTGGCTCCCTTCTTTCGCAAACGATGATCGAGCGCCAGAAGTCGATCGAAAAAGATTTCGAAGAAAAAATTGAGGATATTGTTGGTCGTATCGTCGGTCGCGGCAATGTCGTGGCACGAGTCAACGCAGATCTCGATTTTGATCCTCTCCAGGAAGAAGAAACTCTCTACGATCCCGAACAAGTCGCAGTTCGTGAGCAAAACAAAGTTGAGGATTCCGTAGATGCAAGTACGGCTCAGTCGGGCGGAGTCGCAGGTCCCCAGGGAGCTCTTCCCGGTCCCGCAAGCACGGCTCCCGAGTCGCGCCAGAATATATCGAAGAACCATGATCGGTCTTCGTTCGAAATTTCGACCAAGATTCGTAAGAAAGAAAAAGCTCTCGGCGCCATCAAGCGTCTTACGGTGGCCGTTCTTGTGAACGGTGTTGTCGCGGGTGCTCCGGCCGAAGGCGATACGACTGTGCGTAAACCGGCCTTCACCGACGACACCAAGCGCGTCGTGGAGAGTCTCGTCAAAGACACGATCGGCTACGTTCCTAACCGCGACAGCGTCACCATCGAGAATTCACAGTTTGCACTCGAAGATTTCGAAAGTGCCGACAAAGCACTCGAACAGCAAGAGCGTCGTCATCTTCTCTACTCTCTCATTCGCTACGGCAGCGTGGCTCTCTTTGTCCTTCTCTTCTTCATGATGGTGGTGCGCCCCTTCATTCGCTGGGTCACGGGTATCTCCGTCAGCAAAGTTGAGACGGTGCTTCCTCGCACTCTCGAAGAACTCGAGCAGATGCACGAACATGAGAGCAATGCGCTTCCGGGGCTCAGCAATCTTCCGATTCTCGAAGATACAATCGACGTTGAAAAGGCGGAGGGTGAACTTCTCAAGCAGAAAGTCATCTCGCTCGTCGAAATGTCGCCCTCCAAAGCGGCGCAGATTCTTTCCGACTGGATCTCGAGTTCTGAAGCGCAGACTCCTGCCAAGAAGGGTCGCGGTTAAGTATGGCTAAAGAGAAAGAAAAAGAAGGGGCGGCCAAGGCGGAAGTTGTCTCGTTCGCGCGCATGAACGGCGTGCAACGTGGCGCCCTTATTCTGAACGCCATCGGCGAGGAAGCCGCCGCGAGTATTCTCAAGAACATGAAGGACAACGACATTCGTCGTCTTCTTCAGATGATGGGCAAGTTCAAAAAAGCGCCCGTTCCCACGATTAAGAAAGCTCTAGGTGAGTTTCTAAAACTTCTCTCCGAAGAGAACGAAGTAATTTTCGAGAGCGAATCCGCACGTCAGAAATTTCTCGATTCTCTGGGTGAAGAACGTGCTCGCGTGATCTTCGGTGCGGGCGGTATCCAGGGACAACAAAAGACCCTCGATGCGCTTGAGATGGTCGATACGCGTACGCTCGCCAACTATCTCATGAACGAGCATCCGCAGACGATCGCCCTCATCATGGCCCACTTGCCAGTCGAAAAACGGTCCGACGTTATTCGCCGATTGCCTGACGCGGTTCAGGGCGAGGTCGTGTTGCGTATCGCAAACTTGGACTACATCTCTCCCGAGCTTATCGAGCAGGTCAACGAAGTCCTCAAGCAGGGTCTTGCGGCAATGGGTACAATGGAAATGACCCAGCTCGGCGGCGTCGAGCCCGTTGCAGAAATGTTCAACCTTATGGACAAGGCGACCGAGCAGTCGATCATGTCGCGTGTCGAAGAAAAAGACCCTCTTCTTGCGGAAGAAATCCGCAAGCTCATGTTCGT